>Ga0081539_10001680_pt1 | contig 35819 bp, 31 predicted proteins | sample TabmetS4T2R2_FD_71023 | JGI IMG/M metagenome (GOLD analysis project Ga0081539, IMG submission 71023) | Tabebuia heterophylla rhizosphere microbial communities from the University of Puerto Rico - S4T2R2 | ecosystem: Host-associated > Plants > Roots > Rhizosphere ... | reverse complement strand
AGATGACGGCGAACGACGCCAAGACCTTCACCATCAAGCTCAAGTCGCCGACCGGCCTGCTGATCTTTGGGCTCGGCAAGCCGTCGTCGAACGTGCCGTTCATGATGCCGAAGCGCGTCGCCGAGACCGATCCGAACACGCAGATTTCGGATTTCACCGGCTCCGGTCCGTTCATCCTCAAGCGCGACGAATGGAAACCCGGCGACAAGATCGTCTACGTGAAGAACGAGAAGTACAAGCCGCGCGCCGAGCCGCCGTCCGGCCTTTCCGGCGGCAAGGTCGCCAAGATCGATCGCGTCGAATGGCTCGCGATGTCAGACATGCAGCAGGCCGCGAACGCGCTGCTCGCCGGCGAGATCGACTACTACGAGCAGCCGCCGATCGATCTCCTGCCGCTGCTCAAGGGCGATTCCAGCATCAAGCTCGTCGACTACAATCCGCTCGGCCTGCAATACACGTTCCGCATGAACCATCTGCAGAAGCCGTTCGACAATCCGAAGGTTCGTCAGGCGCTGTGGTACGCGTTCAATCAGAAGGACTTCCTCGACGCCACGATCGGCAATTCCGACTACTACAAGCTTTGCAAGGCGATGTTCGTGTGCGGCAGCCCGATGGCGACCGACAAGGGCATGGACGGGCTGCTCGAGTCGAACTTCCAGAAGGCGAAGGAAATTCTGAAAGAGGCGAACTACGACGGCACGCCGATCGTGCTGTTGCACTCGACCGACTTGGCGGCGCTCACCAATCTGGCGCCGGTCGCGAAATCGCTGATGGAGAAGGCCGGCTTCAAGGTCGACATGCAGTCGAGCGACTGGCAGACCGTGGTGGCGCGGCGCGTCAAGAAGGATCCCGCCACGGCCGGCGGCTGGCACGCCATGTTGACGGCCTGGGTGTCCGCCGACATCCTCAATCCGGTGATGAACGGCTTCGTCAATTCAAGCTGCGACAAGGCCGCATTCGGCTGGCCCTGCGACGAGCAGCTCGAGAAGCTGCGCGATGATTTCGCGCGCGAGACCGATGCTGCCAAGCAGAAGGCGATCGTCGAGGCCGTGCAGGTGCGCGAGCGCGACGTCGTCACGCATATTCATCTTGGCCAGTACTACCAGCCGATCGGAACGCGCAAGAACATCAGCGGCATTCTCACCGCGCCGGTGCCGGTGTTCTGGAATATCGAGAAGAAGTAGCTTCATGCCCCGGTGCCGCGCAGCGTCGGAGGTCAAGCCGGAGCGACACGCTAAACGGCGTTGAGGGGAGTCATGGCTTTGCATCGTCTGACACGTTTCGCCGTCGCCCTGGCGGTGACGGCTGCGCTCGCCGCAACGGCGAGCGCCACGACGCTGCGCGTTGCGCCGCATTCCGACCTCAAGATCATCGATCCGATCTGGACCACGGCGCTGATCAGCGTGAACCACGGCTACATGGTCTACGACACGCTGTTCGCGCTCGACGACAAGCTCAGCGTCCAGCCGCAGATGGTCGGGCGCTACGAGGTGAGCGGCGACAAGCTCACCTGGACCTTCACGCTGCGCGACGGCCTCGAATGGCACGACGGAACGCCGGTGACCGCGGAGGACTGCATCGCCTCGCTCAAGCGCTGGGGCGCGCGCGACACGATGGGGCAGAAGCTGCTCGCCTATGTGGCGGAGTTCGCGGCGACGGACCTCAAGACGATCCGCATGACGCTGAAGGAGCCGTACGGCCTCGTGCTCCAGACGCTGGCAAAGCCCGGCGCCAACGTGCCGTTCATGATGCCGAAGCGCGTCGCCGCGACCGACCCGGGCAAACAGATCACCGAATATGTGGGCTCCGGCCCCTTCATCTTCAAACAGGATGAATGGCGTCCGGGCGAGAAGGTCGTCTACGTCAAGAACCCGAAATACAAGCCGCGCGCCGAGCCCGCCTCCGGCCTCGCCGGCGGCAAGGTCGCCAAGGTCGATCGCGTCGAATGGGTCTGGATCGCGGACCCACAGACGCAGGTCAATGCGCTGCTCGCCGGGGAGGTCGACGTCATCGAGGCGCCGCCCCACGATCTGTTGCCGCTGCTCGCCTCTGACAAGAATGTCGCGCTGTTCACCTGGAACCCGGCCGGCCGGCAATACGCCTTCCGCTTCAACGTGCTGCACAAGCCGTTCGACGATCCGAAGGTCCGTCAGGCCGTCGCCTATGCGCTGAACCAGAAGGACATGCTGCAGGCGGTCATCGGCGACCCCGAATGGTACCGCGAATGCAAGTCGCTGTTTCCCTGCGGCTCGCCGCTTGAGTCGGCGAAGGGCTTCGAGGACAAGTTCGACTCCAGCGCCGCCAAGGCGCGCGCGCTGTTGCAGGAGGCGGGCTATGACGGCACGCCGATCGTGCTGATGCAATCGACCGACATCGTGTCGCTCAGCAATCTCGCACCGGTCGCGAAATCGCTGATGGAAAAAGCCGGCTTCAAGGTCGACGTGCAGGCAATGGACTGGCAGACGCTGGTCTCGCGCCGCACCAAGAAGGATCCGCCCTCCGCGGGCGGCTGGCACGCGTTCCTCACCTCCTGGGCCTCGGTCGATATTCTCGATCCAGTGGCCGCGAGCTTCCTCAACGCCTCCTGCGACAAGGCGGCATTCGGCTGGCCCTGCGATGCCGAGCTCGAAAGGCTGCGCGACGCCTTCGCGCGCGAAACCGATCCGGCCAAGCAAAAGGCGATCGCCGAGGCGGTGCAGTTGCGCGAGGTCGCGTATCCGACCCATCTGCAGCTTGGCCAATACACCCAGCCGGTCGCCTACCGCAAAGGCGTCAGCGGGATCCTGGCGGCCCCGTCGATCGCGTTCTGGAATGTCGAGGTGAAATGATCTGGCATCCCGGACGAGCAATAAGCGCGTTTACGCGCGTCTTCGACGCGCTACGGCGAGAGCCGGGATCCATGCATCCCGCAGATGTTCAGATGCGCACCGTCGTCGCTCATGGATCCCGGCTGGTCGCTTGCGACCTCCGGGATGACAGGTCAAAGCAATGATCGGCTACATCCTGCGCCGCCTCGCCGCGACCGTGCCGGTGATGCTGATCGTCGCCGCGCTCGTATTCCTGATGCTGCGCCTGACCCCGGGCGATCCGGCCGCGATCATCGCGGGCGACAATGCCAATGCCGAGCAGATCGCGCAGATCCGCAACCGGCTCGGGCTCGACCAGCCGCTATTCAGCCAGTTCTTCATCTGGCTCGCCAACATCTTCCGCGGCGATTTCGGCGAATCATTCTTCTTCAAGAAGACCGTCGCCGAGCTGATCGTGAGCCGGATCGAGCCGACCATCGCGCTGTCGCTGTTCACCATCACGCTCGCGGTCGCGATCGCGGTGCCGCTCGGCGTGCTCGCGGCCTACAAGCAGGGCACGTGGATCGACAAGATCGTAATGGGCTTCTCGGTGCTCGGCTTCTCGGTGCCGGTGTTCGTGATCGGCTATTCGCTGATCTATCTGTTCGCCATCAAGCTCAACTGGCTGCCGGTGCAGGGCTATCAGCGCCTCGCCGACGGCTTCGGCGGCTTCCTGTTGCGGCTGCTGTTGCCCTCGCTCACCCTTTCGGTGATCTACGTGGCGCTGATCGCACGCATGACGCGCGCCAGCGTGATCGACGTGCTCGGCGAGGATTACATCCGCACCGCGCGCGCCAAGGGACAGGTCGAGATCAAGGTGCTGTTTCGCCACGCGCTGAAGAACGCCGCGGTGCCGATCGTCACCGTGATCGGTCTTGGCGTCGCGCTGCTGATCGGCGGCGTGGTGGTGACCGAGAGCGTGTTCACGATCCCGGGCCTCGGCCGCCTCACCGTCGATGCCGTCTTGGCGCGCGACTATCCGACCATCCAGGCGGTGATCCTGTTGTTCTCGTTCGTCTACGTGCTGATCAACCTGGTCATCGACCTGATCTACACGGTCGTCGACCCGAGGATCCGCTATTGAGCGTCGAACCGACCACCCTGGCGGCTCGCGCCGCATCCCCCGCCCCCAAAGGCGGCCGTTCCGGCGCGCTTGCGCGCGACGCCGGCATCATTTTCGGCGCGTTCGTGATCCTGTTCATGGTCGCGATCGCGTTGACCGCACCCTGGCTCGGCACCAAGGACCCGACCGAGATCAATCCGACGCTGCGCAACCGCACGCCCGGCTACGAGCAGACCATCCGCCAGGATGACGGCTCGACGCGCACGTTCACGTATCGGATGGGGACCGACAGTCTCGGCCGCGACATCTACAGCCGCGTCGTCTACGGCGCGCGCATCTCGCTGATCATCGGCGCGACGGTCGCGATCTTCAGCATCGCGATCGGCCTCGTGATCGGATTGGTCTCCGGCTACATCCGCTGGCTCGACGCGATCGTGATGCGGCTGATGGACGGCCTGATGGCGATCCCGGCCATTCTGCTGGCGATCGCGCTGGTCTCGCTGTTCCGTGCCGGACTGCTCAGCGTGATCGTCGCGATCATCGTGCCCGAGATTCCGCGCGTCGTGCGGCTGGTGCGCTCGATCGTGCTTTCGGTGCGCACCGAGCCTTATGTCGAGGCCGCGATCTGCGCCGGCACCTCGACGCCGGCCCTGCTCGCGCGCCACATTCTGCCGAACACGATCCCGGCGCTGATCGTGCAGGGCACGTTCATCTGCGCCAACGCGATCCTGATCGAGGCTATTCTTTCGTTCCTCGGCATCGGCATTCCGCCCGACACGCCGACCTGGGGCAACATCATGGCGGAGGGACGCGGCCTGTTCCGCCTCTATCCGCACAACATCTTCTTTCCCGGCATCTGCCTCGCGCTCACGGTGCTTGCCGTCAACGTGCTCGGCGACGGCTTGCGCGACCGTCTCGATCCCAAGCTTGCGAGGCGCGTGTGACCGCTCCCGTCCTCGAAGTGCAAGGCCTCACGGTTCGCCTGCCGGCGGGCGCGGATCGGCCTAACGCGGTCGAGAACGTGTCGTTCTCGGTCGCGCCCGGCGAGATCGTGTGCGTGGTCGGCGAATCCGGCTCGGGCAAGTCCGTCACAGCGCACGCCATCATGGGCTTGCTGCCGCCGAAACAGCTCACCGTCGCGGCCGGGCACGTGCTGCTCGATGGCGACGACCTGCTGACGAAGTCGCCCGGCGAGATGCGGCGCATCCGCGGCGACCGCATCGCGATGATCTTTCAGGAGCCGATGACCGCGCTCAACCCGGTCATGAAGGTCGGCGACCAGATCGCCGAGGTGCTCGACATTCACACCGATCTGTCCGACGCCGACCGGCGCGCGCGTGTGCTCGACGTAATGAAAGCCGTGCGCCTGCCCGAGCCGGAACGCATGATCGACGCCTATCCGCACCAACTCTCGGGCGGACAGCGCCAGCGCATCATGATCGCGGCCGCGCTGGTGCTCGATCCGGTGTTGCTCATCGCGGATGAGCCGACCACCGCGCTCGACGTCACGACGCAGGCGCAGATCCTGAAGCTGATCAAGGAGCTGCGCGAACGGCGCAACACCGGCGTGCTGTTCATTACGCATGATTTCGGCGTGGTCGCCGAGATCGCGCATCGCGTCGTCGTGATGCAGCACGGCCGCGTCGTCGAGCAGGGCACGACCGCGGACGTGCTGCGCCGTCCGCGTCACGATTACACCCGCATGCTGATCCGCTCGGTACCGAGCCTGTCGCCACCCGCGCGCGCGCCGATCACCGAAGCACCGATCGTGCTGCAGACCGCGAAGCTGACCAAGACCTACGTGTCGGGCGGCTTCTTCGCGCAGCGCCGCGTGGTCGAGGCCGCGAAGGACGTGAACCTTTCGGTTCGGCGCGGCGAGACGCTCGGCGTCGTCGGCGAATCCGGGTCCGGCAAGTCGACCGTCGCCCGCTGCATTGCGCGGCTGATCGACCCGAGCGAAGGCGCGATCCTGATCGAGGGCGCCGATGTGGCGAAGCTGTCGGCGCGCGCCTTGCGGCCGCATCGCAAGCGCGTGCAGATCGTGTTCCAGGACCCTTATCGCTCGCTCAATCCGCGCCGCACCGTTGGCGACGCAATCATCGAGGGGCCGGTCAATTTCGGCATGAGCCAAGGCGACGCGGTCGCACGCGCGAAAAACCTGATGCGGCTCGTCGGTCTCGACGGTGAAGCGCTGGCGCGCTTCCCGCACCAGTTTTCGGGAGGCCAGCGCCAGCGCATCTGCATCGCGCGCGCGCTTGCGATGGATCCGGAAATCCTGGTCGCGGACGAGCCGGTCTCGGCGCTTGACGTCTCGGTGCAGGCGCAGGTGCTGGAACTGCTCGACGATGTGCGCAAGCGCTTCAATCTCGCGGTGCTGTTCATCACCCACGATCTGCGCGTCGCCGCGCAAGTGTGCGACCGCATCGCCGTGATGCACAAGGGCGAGGTGGTCGAGGAAGGGACGACCGCGTCGGTGTTCGCCGCGCCGAAACACGATTACACCCGCGCGCTGTTCGACTCAGCGCCGGGACGCAATTTCGAGTTCGGGAAGTTCGAGACGTGATCATCCGTAGCCCGGGTGAGCGAAGCGAAACCCGGGAACGGCGGTGCCAGTTGAACCGGCGTCCCGGATGTCGCGCTCATCCGGGCTACGAAGCGGTGCCCAATTCCGCGAGCTCGTAGCCCGGGTGAGCGAAGCGACACCCGGGAACGGCGGTGCAGATCGAAGCGCAGTCCCGGATGTCGCGCTTACGCGCTCATCCGGGCTACACGCTCATCGCGAGATCACTTCCCCGCCATCTTGCCGTACAGGAACACGTAGTCGTCACTCTTCTTCGGCAGGTGGCATTCGAAACACGCGGTGAGCTTGGCGCCGGTGTTGACCGCCTTGGCCGGCGTGAAGGCCTGATATTCCCACTCGCCGTTGCGGATGTTGTCCGGGTACTCGGTGCCCCACCCGGTGCGCTTCTCCATCACGGCGTAACCGTTGAGATCGCCTTTGACGAAGCGGCCGTCGGCACCCTTCTCGGGATTGCCCTGCGCGTCGAGCTTCGCCTTCCACTGCACCATCGTGATGACCGTGCCGCTCGGGAGCGGCTGGCCCTTTTTCGCCGCGTCGATCGCGGCCTGCGAGGTGTAGAACTCGCGGAACTGCTTGTTGTCGGCGCGATCGACGGTCGTGAACAGCACACCCTTGTCGAAGCCGTCCGGAAAAACGACCTTGTCGCCGCCGGCGCGTACCTGGCTTCCGACCGCGACCACCGCAACGCCGACCAGCGCCGCCGCGATCGGCGCAACACCAAGCGATTTGATCATGTGTCTCCCCCTCTCTATCTGGCGGCCAGCCCGCGCGGCCGCTGGATTCAGGATACTCAGCGCACGCAAAACGTGGAATTCTTCTAATTCGCACGTTGTCGTGAGCTTCACGCAACGAATTACGGGCATGCGGTGGAAGGGTTTCAGACCGCTGCGAATATTTGCAGAATGCCGCCCCTTCCTCGTTTGCGTTACGGAAACCGCATGCCGATCCCGTCGAACGACCGCGCCGCGCTGCGGCAAGCGCTCCTGTCGCCCCGTTCCGTCGCGATTATCGGGCAATCCGACGATCCGGCGAAGACGACCGGGCGGCCGCTGCGCTTCCTGCGCGCCATGGGCTACCGCGGGACGGTCTATCCGGTGAACGCGCGCCGCGACGCCGTGATGGGCGAGCGCGCCTACAAGTCGATCTCGGCCCTGCCCGAGGTGCCGGACCACGCCTATCTGGTGGTGCCGACCGAAGCGGTGGTCGAGACGGTCGCCGAATGCGGCAAGGCCGGCGTGAAGATCGCCTCGATCCTGGCGGCGGGGTTCTCCGAGACCGGCGCGGACGGGGTCGCCCGGGAACACCGGCTGCGCGAGGTTGCGGCCGAGACCGGCATCAGGGTGGTCGGCCCCTCGAGCCTCGGCGTGGTCAATCTGCGCGAAGGCGTCATGCTGACCGCCAACGCCGCCTTTGCGGAGCCGGACATCCCGGTCGGCCGCACGTTCGTCGCCTCGCACAGCGGCACCATGATCGGCGCCCTGATGTCGCGCGGCAAAGCCAAGGGCATCGGCTTCGCCGGGCTCGTCTCGATCGGCAACGAGGTCGATCTCTCGATCGGCGAGATCTGTGCCGCAACCCTCGATGACCCCGACATCGACGGCTACCTGCTGTTCCTCGAATCGATCCGCAACGGGACGGCGTTGCGGGCTTTTGCCGAAGGCGCGGCCGCCCGCGGCAAGCCGGTCGTCTGCTACAAGCTCGGCCGCTCGTCGGCGGCACGCGAGCTCGCGGTGACGCATACCGGCGCGCTCGCCGGCGAGGACGATGTGGCGAGCGCGTTCCTCGCCGATTGCGGCATCGCGCGGGTCGACAGTCTCGAAGGCCTGCTCGAGGCGATGCCGCTGGTGCGGCGCACACCGATCCGCCCGGTGGGCGCACGCCCGCCGCGCGTCGCCGTGCTGACGACGACGGCCGGCGGCGCCATCATGGTGGTCGATCCGCTCGCCATGCGCGGCGTCGAGATCGTGCAGCCGAGCGCGGAAACCTTCGCGCGCTTCGCCCAGAAGGGCATCGAGGCGACGCCCGCCCGCATCGTCGATCTCACCATCGCGGGCGCGCGCTATGAGATCTACAAGGGCGCGCTCGACATTCTCACCACCGCGCCCGAGTTCGATCTCGTGCTCGCGGTGGTCGGCTCCTCGGCCCGATTCCAGCCCGAGCTCGCAGTGCGTCCGATCATCGACAGCGCGAACGCTCCGAAACCGATCGCGGCGTTCCTGGTGCCGGAAGCGCCGGAGGCACTCGCCAAGCTGAGCGAAGCCGGCGTGCCGGCGTTCCGCACCCCCGAAGCCTGCGCCGACGCGATCGCGGCGGCGCTGGTGCGGCGGGCGCCGAAGAAGGTCGTCGTCCCGCCGCGCGGCCACGATGGACGCGTGCTCGACGAGCTCGAGGCCTATGCGGTGCTCGACCGTGTCGGCGTGCCGCGTTCACCCGCCGTCGCGCTCGCATCGACGATCGGCGAGGCCCCGTCCCTGCCCTTCCCCTATCCGGTCGTCGCGAAAGTCCTCTCGGCCGACATCCCGCACAAAACCGAGGCCGGGGGCGTGGCGCTGAACATTAAGGACAGTGCCGCGCTGCTCGCCGCCATTGCGTCGATGCGTGACACCGTCACGCAACGCACCGGCACCACGCCGGACCGCGTGCTGGTCGCCCCGATGGCCGCGGGCGTCGGCGAGGCGCTGATCGGCTACCGCGTCGACCGCGAGGCCGGGCCGCTGATCATGGTGGCAGCGGGCGGCGTGATGACCGAGATTTATCGCGACCGCAGCCTGCGCCTCGCGCCGGTCGACCTTGCGACCGCGCATGCGATGATCGCCGAGGTGAAGGCTTTCGCGACGCTGCGTGGGTTCCGCGGCAAGCCGACCGGCGATCTCGAGGCGCTCGCGCGGGCGATCGTCGCGCTGTCCCAACTCGCCGCGCAGCACGATCCGCCCATCGCCGAGGCCGAGGTCAACCCGCTGATCGTGCGCCCCGACGGCGTGGTTGCGGTCGATGCGCTGGTGAAGACAATGTGATGCTGGTCATTCCGGGGCCGGCCGAAAGGCCGGAGCCCGGAATCCATAAACACAAGCGGAGCTTCATTCGCTAGGATCGTGGTTATGGATTCCGGCTCTCCCCCGGCTTGAAGCCGGGGTCGGCCGGAATGACGGGGAGAGAAACATGCTGGAGAATCTCGCGGCGCGCGTGAACGCCGACGCCCACCTGGTGCGGCGCGGCAGAACCGTCAACACGACCTTCCTGATCGCGATCGACGAGGCAGATCATCTCGTGCGCGTCGCCGAAGGGCGCATCGTCGAGATCAAGCCTGGCCCGTTCATCACGCCCAATTACTCGTTCGCGTTCCGCGCCTCGCGCGACTCCTGGGACAAGCTCTGGTCACCGCAGCCGATCCCGGGCTTCACCGACATCTTCGCGCTCGTAAAGAAAAAGCTGCTGCGCATCGAAGGCGATCTGCACCCGCTGATGACGCATCTCCTCTATTTCAAGGGCGTGCTCGGCGCCGCCGGAAAGGCCGCGTCGTGAGCCCGCGTTTCGAGCCGGTGATCGGCCGCTATCTGCATTTCGACCTGCTCGGCAAGCCGCATCGCCTCTATGTCGAGGAAGCTGGCAACGGCATCCCGCTGCTCTGCCTGCACACCGCGGGTTCGGACGGCCGGCAATATCGCGGGCTGCTCAATGACGCGCGCATCACGCGCAACTACCGCGTCATCGTGTTCGACATGCCGTGGCACGGCAAATCCTCGCCGCCGGCCGGCTGGCAGAACGAAGACTATCGCCTCACCTCGCGCGACTATGTGCGCATGATCCTCGAGGTGTCGGCCGCGCTCGCGCTCGACAAGCCGGTGGTGATGGGCTGCTCGATCGGCGGGCGCATCGTGCTGCATCTCGCGCATGAGCATCCGGAGCAATTCCGCGCCATTATCGGGCTCGAGTCCTCGCCCAAGGTCGACCCCTACTACGATACGAGCTGGCTGCATCGTCCCGACGTGCATGGCGGCGAGGTCTGCGCCGGCATCGTGTCCGGCCTCGTCGCGCCGACCGCGCCCGACGAAGGCCGCTGGGAGACGCTGTGGCACTACATGCAGAGCGGCCCCGGCGTGTTCAAAGGCGATCTCTATTTCTACATGATCGACGGCGACATCTCGGACAAGATCGATCAGATCGATGCGCGCCGCTGCCCGCTCTATTTGCTCACCGGCGAGTTCGACTATTCCTGCACCACGGAAGGGACGCTCGAGGTCGCGCGCCGCACCGGCGCGCAGGCGACGATCATGAAGGACCTGGGGCATTTCCCGATGAGCGAGGACCCGGAAAAATTCATCGGCTACCTGCTGCCGGTGCTGGAGGAGATCCGCACCGGCCAGAAGGCGAGCGCGGCTTGATCACGAACAAATAACGGAGAACCAACATGTCCCACGCCGAAGCCGTCGCACTGCATCCGGCTGCGGGCGCGACCGACACGATCGTACGCTTCGCGAGCGGCCTGCGTTACGCCGATCTCTCCGACGAGGTGCGCTACTACGCGCGGCGGCACGTGCTCGACACCATCGGCGTGATGATCGCGGGCGCGCCGGGTGACGTCGCCACCAATGCCGAGAAAATGCTCGCCGGCGTGCGTGGCGGCGCCGGAAATATCCCGGTGCCGGGCCGCGCCAAGCGCCACGATCTGCTCGACGCCGCCTTCCTCGGCGGCACCGCGGCGCACGGGATCGAGCTCGACGACGGCTATCGCGTTGGCTCGGCGCATTGCGGCTGCACCGTCGTGCCGGCGGCGCTCAGCGTCGGCTATGCGCGGGAGCTGAGCGGCACGCAAATCATCGAGGCGGTCGTCGCAGGGTACGAGGTCGCGATCTGCCTCGCGCGCGCCTGCGCGCCCGACCTGCGCCAGCGCGGCTTCCATCCGACCAGCGTGGTCGGCCCGCTCGGCACCGCGGTCGCGGTCGCGAAACTGCGCGGACTGTCGGCGCAACAGATCGCCGATGCGCTCGGCATCGCGGCGAGCGCGAGCGCCGGTCTGTTCGCTTTCGTGAACGGCGGCGCCGACATCAAGCGTCTGCATGCGGGTCACGCCTCACGCGAGGGCATCCAGGCCGCGCTGCTGGCCGAGCTTGGTGTGCAAGGCCCGCCGAACGTGGTCGAGGCGCGCGACGGCTTCATGCAGGCCTTCGCGTTCGGCCGTTCCGACAAGGCGCGCGCCGCGCTGGCGAGCGAAGCGAGCGGCCAGCGCGGCCACTTCATGAGTGCGCGCGCCGGACACTCGCCCGAAACCGGCTCGTCGGCGCGCGCGCTCGCGCTGCCGCCGGCCGCGTCATTCGGGATCACGGATTGCTACATCAAGCCTTATGCCTGCTGCCGGCACATCCAGCCCGCAGTCGAGGCGCTGTACGGCCTGCTCAACGACGAGAACATCGCGGCCGACGACATCAAGCATGTCGACGTCGAGACCTATCGCATCGCGGCCGAGCACGCGCATACCGGCTGGGACGACTACGCCAGCGCGCAGCTCAGTTTCCCCTACCTCATGGGCGTCGCGGCGCGCTTCCGCGGCATCAAGGTGCATCACTTCAACGAAGCGACGCGGCGTGATCCGGCCTTCGCGGAGTTCGCCAAGCGGCTGACGATCACGGCGCCAGCCGAGATCGACGGCCTCTACCCGAGGCTGCGCCCCGCGCGTGTCACCGTGACCACGCCGAAAGGCAAGTTCGTGCGCCAGGCCGACGAGGCGCTCGGCTCGCGTATCGTACCGCTCGATGATGCCGGCCTCGAAGCCAAGTTCATCGAACTGGTCGAGCCGGTGCTCACGACCGCGCGCGCCACGGAGCTCGCGCAGCAGCTCTGGGACATCGAGACGCTGACTGACATCCGACCGCTCGTCGACGCGACGGCGCTATAACCAGAGCATGATCCCGAAAAGTGGACACCGGTTTTCGGAAAAGATCATGCTCCACGAAAATCACACCAAGGAGGACGAATGGCCAAGGCCGTGAACAAGAAACCGCCGGCGAAGATCTCCGGCAAGAAACCGCGGCCGCACTGGCGCAAGGATTGGAAAAAGGCCGAGAAAGCCTGGGACGAGGGCCTCGCGGTGCGGCGCGCGATGTTCGGCCCGGCCGGCGCCGAGAACCAGATCGCGGACACGTCGGACTTCATGTGGCCGATGCAGGACTACGTCACGCGCCGCTGCTTCGGCGAGACCTGGACGCGCGGAACGCTCAATCGCAAGACCCGCAGCCTGATCACGCTCGCGATGCTGGTCGCGATGGCGCGTCCGCATGAGATCGCCGTGCATGTGCGTGGCGCGATCGCGAATGGCGTCAGCAAGGAAGAGCTGAGCGAGCTGATGCTGCACTCGATCATCTATTGCGGCGTTCCGAAGGCGGTCGAAGGCTTCCGCACCGCGCAGGGCGTGTTGAAGGAGATGGGGCTCGAATAATGGCGATCAAAACCATCGGCTTCATCGGCATCGGCAATATGGGCCGCCCGATGGCGGCCAATCTGATCAAAGGCGGCTACCAGGTGGTCGCCTATGACGCGGATACGCAACGCGCGCAGCGGTTTGCGCAGGAGGTCGGCGCGAACGCGGCCGCCTCGCTCGCTGACCTCGGCAAGGGCGTCGACGCGGTCGTCACTATGCTGCCGACCGGCAAGGAGGTGCGCGCCTGCTTGCTCGAAACCGAGGGTGGCGCACTCGCCGCCAACCTGCCGCAGGGCGCAATTGTGATCGACATGAGCTCGGCCGATCCGGTCGGGACGCGCGAGACCCATGCGGAACTCGCAAGACGCGGCCTCGCGTTCGTGGACGCGCCGGTCTCGGGCGGCGTGCCGCGCGCGACCGACGGCACGCTGGCGATCATGATCGGCGGCGATGCGGCGGCGGTCGCGGCCGCACGGCCGGTGCTGGAAAAGATGGGCACGCGCCTGTTCGAGGTGGGCGGACCCGGCAATGGGCACGCCATGAAGGCGCTGAACAATTTCGTCGCCGGCAGCGGCTTCATTGCGGTCGCCGAGGCGGTGCTGATCGGCCAGCGCTTCGGGCTCGACCCGGGCGTGATGATCGAAGTCATGAACGTCTCGACGGGGAAGAACTTCAATACCGAGAACGTCGTTAAACAGCACGTGATCTCGCGCCAATTCGCGTCCGGCTTCGCGCTCGGGCTGCTCGCCAAGGACGTGAAGATTGCCGCCGACCTTGCCCACGCGATCGACGTGGAGAGCCCCCTCGCCCGCCTCTCCGCCGCGCTGCTCGAACAGGCACGCGACGAGGTCGGATTCGCCAAGGACCATACGCTCGCCTACACGTTCTGGGAACGGCGCGACAAAAAGGCCGCGGCCGAATGACGGACCGAATCAAAATGTGATACCAAATAACAAAAGTCTTTTGGGAGGAACGCAATGAAACGATTTAACTCGATACTGCTCGCCGCCGCGGTCGCCGGACTCGTCTGCACGGGACCTGCCTTCGCGCAGGACAAGACGGTCGAATGGCGCTTCTCGCACTGGGTGCCGCCGTCGCATCCGATGCACCCGGCCGCAGAAGCCTGGGCCGCCGACATCGAAAAGGCCTCGGGCGGCACGATCAAGATCAAGATCTTCCCGGCGCAGCAGCTCGGCAAGGCGTTCGACCACTACAACATGGCGCGCGACGGCATCGCCGACGTCGCGCATGTCAATCCGGGTTATGAGCCCGGCCGCTTCCCGGTGATGGGCGCGATGGAGCTGCCGTTTTTGTTTGCCAACGCCAAAGCCGGCAGCGCGGCGCTCGATGCCTGGTATCGCAAATATGCCGGTAAGGAGATGGCCGACGTCCATTATTGTCTGACCTTCGCGCACGATCCCGGCACCTTCCACTCGACCAAGAAGAAGATCGTGCTGCCCTCCGACCTCAAGGGCATGAAGGTGCGGCCCGCGAACGCCACGATCGCGCGCTTCGTCTCGATCCTCGGCGGCACCAATGTGCAGGCGTCCGCGCCGGAAGCGCGTGACGTGCTGGAGAAAGGCGTCGCGGAGGCGATCGCGTTCCCGTGGGGCTCGATCGTGCTGTTCGGCATCGACAAGGTGACGAAGTATCACGTCGACAGCGCGTTCTACGTGACCGAGCAGGGCTGGGTCATCAACAAGGGCAAGTACGAGGCCCTTTCGGCGGCGCAGAAGAAGGTGATCGACGACCATTGCACGCCCGCATGGTCCGAGAAGATCGCGGTCCCCTGGGCCGATTTCGAGTCCGGCGGCCGGACCAAGATCAAGGCCGAGGCCGGTCACGAGCTGACCCCGCTCAGCCCCGAGCAGCTCGCCGAATGGCGCAGGTCCGCCGAGCCGCTCTATGCCGAATGGGCCGCGAACGTGAAGAAGGCGGGTTATGATCCGGACGTGGTGATGAAGGACCTGAAGGACAGCCTGACGAAATACAATTCGCTATATTGAGCCTGTGTCCCGGGCGCAGCGCATCATGAAATGATGCGCTGCAGACCCGGGACCGCCACACGCGCTGAGATTTGCAACGGTCCCGCATCTGCGATGCAGCGTTACACGCTGCATCGCGTGCGGGACACTCAATTGAAAGATCACTCATGCTCACCGGCCTCAACGGCGCGACCCGCATTCATGTCACCATCGGCGACCCGATCGCACAGGTGAAATCGCCAGCCGGGATCACGCAAGGCTTCGAGATGCGCGGGCACGACGCGGTCATGGTCCCGCTGCAGGTGAAGCCGGCCGACGTCGAGGATTTCTTCGCGCTCGCCAAGAAGCTGCCGACGCTTGACGGCATCGTGATCACGGTGCCGCACAAGCCGATCGCCTTCCGCCACTGCGACGCGGTGTCGGAGCGTGCGAAAGTGCTGGGAGTCTGCAATGTCATGCGGCGTCAGAAGGACGGCAGCTGGCTTGGTGACATGACCGATGGCGGCGGCTTCGTCGATGCGCTCAAGCGCAATGATTTCAATCCAAGGGGCCTGCGCGCGCTGCAGGTCGGCGCCGGCGGCGCGGGCTCGGCGATTGCGCTCGCGCTTGCGATGGAAGGCGCGAGCGTGACGCTCGCCGATCTCGACGCGACAAAACGCGACGCGCTGATCGCGCGGCTCGGCGGTCACGGCCACACGGTTACGCCGGTCGACAGGCCGGACCCCGCGGGCTTTGATCTGATCGTGAACGCGACCCCGGCCGGGATGAAAGCCGGCGATCCCCTCCCCGTCGACGCGTCACGCATCGAGGCGAAGCAGTTCGTCGCGGATGTGATCACCATGCCGATGATCACGCCGCTGTTGCAGGCCGCGCTGCAGAAGGGCTGTCACATCCAGAACGGCGTGCAGATGTTCGAGGCACAGGTCGATTTCATCACCGAATATCTGATGGGGCGGCATTGAACGGGTTTCTGCTGCGGCATCGTAGGGCGGGCAAAGGCGCGGGCCAGTGTGTCGGCCTCTCTCAATGAACCGACGCAGCGCCGTGCCCGCCGCCGCGCAGATGGTGGGCACGTCGCTTCGCTCCTTTGCCCACCCTACGGAGCAAAGCGAATCGCGCTAATTCACCAACCCCTGCTTTCCGATCCAGTCATTCACCAGCTTGGCGATCTCGTCCGAGTTGCGGTCCATCATCAGCATGTGGGTATTGCCTTTGATACCCATCTTGGGCAGCTCGAACGTGTCGACCTTGCCGCCGGCAGCCACGATTGCCGCTGCCCACTTGGTCGGCGCGGCCATGAGCTTCGGCCAGACCGGCTGCTTGTCGATGTAGTCGCCCCACACGATCAGGTGCGGCACGCCCGTGAGCTTCGCGGCGTCGGCCTTTGCGGGATCCGGCGCGCCTGAGGGTTCAATGGCGATCAGCGCCTTCACCTTGTCGGGCGCGTTCAGCGCCGCCGTGAAGCCGAAATTGCCGCCCTGGCTGTGCACGACGATGACACAGGGGCAGACCTTCTGCACCAACGCGTCATAGGCCTTCTGGGTCGCGGCGTCGTTGGTGACCCAGCGCGGAATGCCCTGCTTCATGAACTGGTCGAACGCTTCGGTCGGAAATTGCTGCCCCTCGAACGCGACGCGCTGGCCGCCGATCTCGTAGCTCGACCCTATCCGGAACAGCTCCCACGCCTCCTTCTTGGTGCGGAACAGCGGCTCGCTCTTGAAAATCTCCGGATAGCGCGCCCAGGAGGCGCGCCCGCGCTCGACCGCGTCCGACACGTAGGTGTCGTAGCCGGCGTTGAGGAAGAACTGCTGCCAGCCGGGCTTGCCGTCCGGCTTGCTCTCCCAGGTCACGCCCGAGAGGCCGCCGCCATGCCACAGCAGCAGCGGCACCTTGCCCTTCGGCTGCGCCAGCTTGATGTATTGCACGTACATCTGCTCGACCTCGAACTCGCCGTTCGGATCGACCTTGATCGGCGGCGCGCCGGGGGAAAAGACGATGTCCTTCGAGGGCAGGCCGGTGAGCGCTTCGGTGCGCCCGCCGACATGAAAGCTGCCGACCTCCTTGACCATGTAGTCGGCGGCGGCCGGCGTTGCGATCAGCAGAACGCCGGCGACTGCGAGCGCGCGCATCGCGATCCTCCCCATGATGTTGTTGCGGGGAGCGTAGCAGCGGGCTTTACGCAGCGCTACCGCGCGTCGGTTGCGGCGACCGGACGCCAGACCAACAGGCGCTTCTCGATCGCGGTGACGATCATGTCGATCACGATCACGAACACGGCGAGCACGAACATGCCGGCGAACACGCCGGCGACGTCGAACACGCCTTCGGCCTGCTGAATGATGTAGCCGAGCCCCGCCGCGGAGCCGAGATATTCGCCCACCACCGCGCCGACCACCGCAAAGCCCACCGACGTGTGCAGCGAGGAGAACATCCAGGACAACGCCGAGGGCCAATAGACATGGCGCATCAGCTGCTGCTCGCTCATGCCGAGCATGCGGGCGTTCGCCAGCACCGTCGGGCTTACTTCCTTGACGCCCTGGTAGACATTGAAGAACACGATGAAGAACACCAGCGTGACGCCGAGCGCGACTTTCGAGGCGATGCCGAGTCCGAACCAGAGCGCGAAGATCGGCGCCAGCACGACGCGCGGCAGCGCGTTGAGCATCTTCACGTAAGGATCGAAGATCGAATTGATGGTCGGCTTGCGGGCGAACCAGAAGCCGATCAGCACGCCGGCGAGCGAGCCGATCACGAAGGCGAGCATCGCCTCGACCAGCGTGATCCAGAGATGTTTCCAGATCGAGCCGTCGATGAACCACTTCGCGACCCGCGAGGCGACCTCATAGGGCGTCGAGAAGAAGAACGGCGGCAGGAGCTTCACACCGAAAATCTCGTAGGTCGCGAACACGTGCCAGATCGCGATGCACACGATCGCCACGAGAATTTGCAACGCCAGGAGATTGGTGCGGTTCATGGCCGTGCTCCACACTCGGCGCGTTCCCTCCCCCCATAGCCCGTCGAAGACCGGCGTGAACGCTCTTTTGTCGGGGGAGGGTTAGGGAGGGGGGTCGTGAGAGCGTGCACCGTTAGCGCGTCAAACCAGGACCCCCACCCCCAACCCCTCCCCGCAAGGGGGAGGGGAGCAGTCCGTGCCCGCCGCAACGCCGGTTCAAGACAATGCACGATCACCCTCCCCCCGTCTGCGCGTAGCCCTTCATCACTTCGTCCTTCAGCGCTTCCCAGATCTCGCGGTGCAGCTCGTGGAAGGCGCGGTCGAGCTTCACCTCGCCGATGTCGCGCGGGCGCGTCAGCGGCACCTTCCAGTTGCCGATGATGCGCGCCGCCGGCCCGGCCGACATGATCACTACGCGATCCGAGAGCGCGATTGCCTCTTCGAGATCATGGGTGACGAACAGCACCGCCTTGCGGTCCGCGCTCCACAGATCGAGCAGCAGGTTGCCCATGATCTGGCGCGTCTGCGCGTCGAGCGGGCCGAACGGCTCGTCCATCAGCAGGATCTTCGGATCGCGGATCAGCACCTGCACCAGCCCGACGCGCTTGCGCTGCCCGCCGGAGAGCATGTGTGGATAGCGGTCGCCGAAGCCGGCAAGGCCGACGCGGCCGAGCCAGTCGTCGGCACGCTTGCGCGCCTCGCTCTTCGGCGTCCCGGCGATGTCGAGACCGATCGCGACATTTTCTTGCGCGGTCTTCCAGGGAAACAGCGACTCGGCCTGGAAGAGATAGCCGGCCTGCCGGTTCAGCCCGGCGAGACTGCTGCCGAAGATGCGCGCAGTGCCGGCGGCGGGCGCGAGCAGCCCGGCCGCGACGTTCAGCAGCGTCGACTTGCCACAGCCGGTCGGGCCCACAATGGCAACGAACTCGCCATCCGCCACCTCAAGCGTCGCGCGCTGAACCGCCGTATAGCTGCCGCCGTCGGCGAGGCGGAACGTCACCGAGACATCGCTCAAAGACACGGCCGCGGTTGCGGCGCGCGCGGCGCTCGAAGCTGCGGCCATGCGTCCCCTCTGAAAGGCTTCTTGAATGTCCGGCGGCAAGCTAGCGGGATGGGGAGAAGATGCAAGCCGTTGCCTGGTCATTCCGGGGCCGAGCGAAGCGAGGAGCCCGGAATCCATAACCCCAGAAGAAGTTGTGTCGCAAAGCCTAAGGGTCGCGGACAGGATTGTGGTTATGGATTCCGGGCCCGCCGCTGCGCGGCGTCCCGGAATGACGAGGTGCCACGCCTACAACCCCTTGATCAGTCCTGCCTCGATCAGCATGCGGTTGAAGCGCCGGACCTCGGCACCCGCAGCGCACTGGTAGAACTGCCCGACGCAGCGCTCCATGATCCGCTTCTGCTCCGCAAAGGAGGCATCGAGCGGCAGGCCGGCGGCTTCCATCACGACAACCGGAAGATATGGCGCATCGAGCCGCGGCAGCGCCGATGACATGTCGGCCGGTTTGAAGTTCACCCCGTCGATCGCGTAATAGGTCGTGAAGAAGCGCGGGTCGCGTGCCTTCACCAGCCGCCCGCGGCCCGCCTCGTCGAGCCCCGGCTCGATCTGCGTCATCGCGAGCCCCGGCAGGTGATCGCCGAAGCGCACGATCAGGAACGACTCGTCCGGATACTCCTTGCGCAGCTTCGCAGCAAAGCTCTTGTAATCGCGCGCGCTCAGCAGCTGCCGGCGCAGATACTCGTCGGTGTCCGGATCGTTGCCGAGGTCCTGCCAGTCCGACGCAAGATCCGGGCGGAAGCGGTAGTTCCAGGGGAAATGGTTCGCGAGCGTGTAGACGAACAGGAACAGCGGCTGCTTGTTCTTGTTTTCGGCAATCACGCGCGCCGCCGCATCGTAGAAGAAGCCGTCCGGCTCGACCCCGGTCGCGCCGAGCACCTTGGCGTCGTAGAAGTTCTCGATGCCCGCGGTCTCCTGAAAACGCCGCGCGCTCAGGAAAGCGCCGAGAAACGAATAGAAGCTGTAGGTCTTGTAGCCGCAGCGGCGCAGCGCCCAGGGCAGCCCGCGCTCGACCCGTCCGGCTGCGATGCGCGTCACGAAATCCGCGAAGCGCCCGTAGGAGCGCACCGAGAGGCCGGTCAGTACGTTGTATTCGGTGAACCAGCTCGGGCCGCCGGCGCCTTCGACCACGAAGGCGCGGTTCCTGCCGTCGAACGATGCAAAATGCTCGCGGTAGTTTGCCGGCACCTTGGTGCCCGGCATGGCGGAGGCGTCGAAGCTCGACTCGTCGAACACCATCACGATATGCGGCGGCTTGCGCGCGAGGTTACAGCTCGCGCCGATCGTTCCGGTCTTGAGCTGCTCGACGGTCTCGCTGTCCGACTCGAACATCCCGCGCACGAGATAGTCGCTCAGCGCGGTCACGCCGGAGCGGACGAATTTCGAGACATATTGCGAGCCATAGAACTCCGCCTCGGTGTTGCTCGGGACCGCAAACGCCAGTGTGGTCAGCCCGGCGAGACAGCCGATGAACCCGAGCACGGCGACGCGGCGACGCGCGCGCAGCGGATCGAGCCACCAGATCGCGACCGCCGCCGGCAACGTGATCAGCGCGGCGATCAGCACGTTGCGGCTGAGAGTCGGCATCACGGTCAACAGGAAGCCGATCGTGTCCCAGTCGATGATCATGAGGTCGACGAAGTTGACCGTCATGAACAGCACGCCGTGCTTGAGCTGCGAGAGCAGGATCAACAGCACGATCATGGTGAGCGACGCGGCGCCGGCAAATCCGGGGCGCCGGAACAAGGCCAGCCAGAAGCAGTTCAACAGGCCCCAGGCGAACGCGAACGCCAGCTGCGCGACAAGGTCATCCTCGGTCGCAAGCAGGATCGCGAGCGCCACGATGTGCGGCAGCGCGATCAATCCGCCGCGCAGCGCGGATTGTCGGAAGCTTTCCGCGAAGGAAAGCCGGCTGGCGAGGGCGGAAACGGCGGGCGGCATATACTCGACTGGCCGCACCCGGACTGTGTTGGCTCGTCCCCGCCGGGCGACGGTGAGCGTCATCAAACTGTAATAAAAGCTTCATGGCAAGTGCGCGCCAATCCGGACGGAAAATATTGCCGTTTCGGGCTCAAACCGGTGCGCTGAGGGCCGCCGCATAGGCGGTGTCGTAGAAGGTGGTGGCCGCAGCGATCTTGCCGTCCCGCAGCTCGAACAGGTCGAGCACGTCCGCCTCCCCCAGGCGGCCATTGCGGGCCCGAAATGTCCCCGCGCCAGTGCACGACCGCGCGCGGCGGATCGATGACCCGGCAATGCTCGTGGAACTGGACGACCTCGAACGCGTCGAACAGACCTTTCAAAGCCGCGATGCGTTCGGTGTGCAGCTTGGCCGGCGCATTCCCATTCGCCTCGAAGTGGCCGTCATGGGTGAACAGGGCCGCTATCGTGTCGACATCCTGGGCGCGTCGCGCCGCATAGGCCTGATCGAGTATGGCGCTGATCGACGCACGCGTGTCCATGGCTAGCCTCCCGAAAGCAACCTGAGCGGGCATCATGGCGCATCCATAGACCAAAAGCAAAACGGACCCCGCTGGGGCCCGTCTGGTTCCGTTCGGTTTGGATCACAATCCTCTCGTTCGTCATGCCCCGCGAAAGCGGGGCACCCAGCAAACGCAATCCGAGCGATGTGGAGGCGGCAATGGTTACTGGGTCACCCGCTTTCGCGGGTGATGACGATGGAGAGATTTGCGAAAGCGGGGCACCCAGTATTCACTGGTCCGTCGGTGTTTACTGGGTCGCCCGGTCAAGGGGCCGGGCGATGACGATTGAGAGGTCGTGCCTCAATTCGACCGGAGACAGCTCAGCTCCTAGTTCCGGCTCTTGTCGACCAGTGCCTTGGCTTTGATCCAGGGCATCATGGCGCGCAGCTTCTCGCCCACCTCCTCGATCGGATGCTGCGCGAGCTTGGCGCGCATCGCCTTGAACGAGGTCTGGTTGACGCGGTTCTCCAGCATCCAGTCGCGCGTGAACTTGCCGGACTGGATGTCGTCGAGCACGCGCTTCATCTCGGCCTTGGTCTCCTTGGTGATGATGCGCGGACCGGAGACGTACTCGCCGTACTCGGCGGTGTTCGAGATCGAGTAGTTCATCGTCGCAATGCCGCCTTCGAAGATCAGGTCGACGATCAGCTTCACCTCGTGCAGGCACTCGAAATACGCCATCTCGGGCGCATAGCCCGCCTCGACCAGCGTCTCGTAGCCGGCCTTGATCAGCTCGACCAGGCCGCCGCACAGCACGGTCTGCTCGCCGAACAGGTCGGTCTCGCACTCTTCCTTGAAGGTCGTCTCGATGATGCCGGCGCGGCCGCCGCCGATCGCGGAGCCGTAGGACAGTCCGAGATCATGCGCATTGCCGGAGGCGTCCTTGTGGATCGCCAGGAGACACGGCACGCCGCCGCCGCGCTGGTATTCGGACCGCACCGTGTGGCCGGGCCCCTTCGGGGCGATCATCAGCACGTCGATGTCGGGGCGCGGCTCGATCAAGTTGAAGTGCACGTTGAGGCCGTGCGCGAACATCAGCGCGGCGCCGTCCTTCATGTTGGCATGCAGGTGGTCGCGATAGATGTCGGCCTGCAGCTCGTCGGGCGTGAGCATCATCATCACATCGGCCCATTTCGCGGCCTCGGCGACTTCCATCACCTTCAGCTTCTCGGCCTCGGCCTTCTTCACGCCGGCGCTGGTCTTGCGCAGCGCGACCGCGACGTCCTTGACGCCGGAGTCGCGCAGGTTCAGCGCATGCGCGTGTCCCTGGCTGCCATAGCCGATGATGGCGACCTTCTTGCCCTTGATGAGGTTCAGGTCGGCGTCGCGATCGTAGTAAACACGCATGGTCTTCTAACCCCTTGGGCCCCAGTGGCCGCTTTTTGTGGTGGTGCTTCTAGGTTCATTGGGCTGCCCGGACAAGCCCCCATTCCGGCGCCTGTCCGGGCCCAATCTGCTAAAACCCTTGCTCATTTCGACACCGGCGCGAGTTGCGGCGCCGGCGATCGTGCGCGCGAAAATTCCGGCATGATCTCGCGCGCGAAACGTCGCAACTGCTCTCTTGCGCCGGAAATCGTCAGCAGCAGATGCTCGGCGCCGGCCCGGTTCAGGGCGTCGATTTTGCCGCAAATCTCATCGGGCATTCCGTAAAGCGCATTGGCCTCGGTACCGCCGGCTGTGTCGGCGTAGGCGAGGACGTGCGAACCCGCCTTGCCATCGGGTGCGCGCGACACCGCCAGCGTGCGCTGCGTATATTTGGCGAGCCGCGCCAGCGCGGCTTCCTTGTCGGCGTTGTTTTTCGCCACATAGACCTGGCGCGCCACCGCCACCTGCATCGGATCGAATGGCGAGCCGCTCCGCTCGCGCTCGGCGCGATAGAGCGCGATGCGTTCGCCGATGGCATCGGCGGCAGCATACTGATCGAGAATGAGATTGAACCCGCGCGCGGCGGCGCGGCGGATTGACGGCGCGCTCGCGGCCGCGACCCAGATCGGCGGATGTGGAGACTGCGCGGTCGGCGGTTCGACCACGATGTCCTCGAGCTGCCAGAACCGGCCATGATGAGAAAAGCGCTCACGCGAGGTCCAGGAGCGCAGGATGACCTCTAGCGCCTCCTCGAAACGCGCCTCCGCGTGCTCGCGCGGAATGCCAAAGCCCTTGAACTCGCTGTGGCGGTAACCTTTGCCGACCCCAAAATCGAGCCGACCATCGGAGATCAGATCGAGCGTCGCGGCCTGCTCGGCCAGCAAGACCGGATGGTGCCATGGCAACACCATCACGGCACTGCCGAGCCGCAACGTCGTCGTTCTCATCGCAAGGCAAGTAAGCAGCGTGAGCGTCGCCGAGACCTGGTTCCAGCCGGTGAAATGGTGCTCGACCGAGAAGCTCGAATGATAGCCGAGCGTCTCACCCTCAACATTGAAATCGAGATAGTCCCGAAAGCCCTGCCCGGTTTCCGGGCCAAGCTCGCTGTTGTCGGCTTGTGCCGAACAGAGCAGACCGAAACGCATTGTCAGCCTTCTCGGTGTTGGCGCGCAGGGCGTCCGCTTACATCGGCTCGGGGCCGCGCGAAATCGCCACCACCCCGGTGCGCGAGACCTCGGCAAGGCCGAGCGGCAGCATCAGGTTGACGAACTGGTCGATCTTCGAGCTTGCCCCAGTGATCTCGAAGATGAAGCTCTCGATCGTGGCGTCGATCACGCGCGCACGGAACGCGTCGGCAAGCCGCAGCGCCTCGACCCGCGCGTCGCCCTTGCCGCGCACCTTGACCATCGCGAGCTCGCGCTCGATCGCCGGCCCGGACTCGGTCAGGTCGACGACGCGCTGCACCTGCACCAGCCGCTCGAGCTGATGGCGGATCTGCTCGATCACCATCGGCGTGCCCGACGTGACGATCGTGATGCGCGAGAGGTGCTTCTCGTGCTCGGTCTCCGAAACCGTGAGACTGTCGATGTTGTAGCCGCGCCCCGAGAACAGCCCGATCACGCGCGCGAGTACGCCGGGCTCGTTGTCGACCAGCACCGAAAGCGTGTGGCGCTCGATCTTTTCCTTGATGGTCGCTGCCGGATAGTGGCTCGCGCTTGCCCCGTTGCTCATTACACCAGCACCTTGCCGCGTTCGTCGATCGCCTTCTGGATGTCGCCGGCAACGTCGCCGAGCAGCATCTCGTTATGCGCCTTGCCCGACGGGATCATCGGGAAGCAGTTCTCGGCCTGGTCCACGAGACAGTCGAAGATCACCGGCTTGTCGACGTCGATCATCTCCTTGATGGCGTGGTCGAGATCGCCCGGCTTGTCGCAGCGGATGCCGACCGCATGATAGGCCTCGGCGAGCTTGACGAAGTCGGGCAGCGCGGCCGTGTAGCTTTCCGAATAGCGCCCGCCGTGCAGCAGCTCCTGCCACTGCCGCACCATGCCCATGTATTGGTTGTTCAGGATGAAGATCTTGATCGGCAGGCGATACTGCACCGCCGTCGACATCTCCTGCATGGTCATCAGCACCGAGGCTTCGCCCGCAATGTCGATCACCAGCGATTTCGGATGCGCGAGCTGCACACCGACCGAGGCCGGCAGGCCATAGCCCATGGTGCCGAGCCCGCCCGACGTCATCCAGCGGTTCGGCTCCTGGAACTTGAAGAACTGCGCCGCCCACATCTGATGCTGACCGACCTCGGTCGTGATGTAGACGTCACGGTCTTTGGTGGCCGCGTAGAGCCGCTCGATCGCGTATTGCGGCTTGATGGTCTCGTTCGACGCGCGATACGCGAGGCAATTGCGGCCGCGCCATTTGTCGATCTGCTTCCACCAGGCGGCGAGCGCCGCCTTGTTCGTCTGCTTTCCTTCCGCGCGCCAGATGCGGATCATGTCCTCCAGCACATGCGCGCAGTCGCCGACGATCGCGAGATCGACCTTGACGTTCTTGTTGATCGAGGACGCGTCGATGTCGACATGGATCTTGCGCGATCCAGGCGAGAACGCATCGACCCGGCCGGTGATGCGGTCATCGAAACGCGCGCCGATGCACAGCATCACGTCGCAGTCGTGCATCGTCCAGTTCGCCTCGTAAGTGCCGTGCATGCCGAGCATGCCGAGCCATTGCGGATTGGCAGCCGGAAACGCGCCGAGCCCCATCAGCGTCGAGGTCACCGGAAAGCCCGTCAGCCGCGCAAACTCGCGCAGCAGGTGGCTCGCCTCGGGGCCGGAGTTGATGATGCCGCCGCCCGAATAGATGATCGGCTTCTTGGCATTGGCCAGCATCTCGACCGCGACTTTGATCTTGTCGAGGTCGCCCTTGACCTTGGGCTTGTAGCTCTTCATCGGCACCGACTTCGGGCCCTGGTAGGTGCCGGTCGCGAACTGCACGTCCTTCGGGATGTCGATCACCACCGGACCGGGCCGCCCGCTCGCCGCAATGTGAAACGCCTCGTGCAGCACGCGCGCGAGATCGTTCACGCTCTTCACCAGGTAATTGTGCTTGGTGCAGGGCCGCGTGATGCCGACCGTGTCGCATTCCTGGAACGCGTCATTGCCGATCAGATGCGTCGGCACCTGGCCGGTGATGCAGACCAGCGGGATCGAGTCCATCAGCGCATCGGTCAGCCCGGTCACGGCGTTGGTCGCACCCGGGCCCGAGGTCACCAGCACGCAGCCGACCTTGCCGGTCGAGCGCGCATAGCCTTCGGCCGCATGCACGGCGCCCTGCTCGTGGCGCACCAGGATATGGCGCAGCCGGTCCTGCTGGAAGATCGCGTCGTAGATCGGAAGTACCGCGCCGCCCGGATAGCCGAAGATGTGCTCGACCCCGTTGTCCAACATGGCTTGGACCACCATCTCGGCGCCGGTCATTTGTTGGGTCATGGCTTGCTCCAGTCGGTCTTTGGTCGGGTTCTTGTTCGGAGTTTTGGATCGTTTCGGGTTGGCTTCCGGGCAATAAAAAAGGGCCCGATGGGGCCCTGCACGCACCGCTTCGTCGCGGATGGCTCTCAGCCACCCCCGGCGGTGCGCGCGACGACTACGATAAGGATGTTGCGCATGCGCGCATGGCCTCGATTGAAAGTTGCGGGCGTTTTATACTGCTGTCGACCGACGGTCAAGTATCAACCGCCGCCGGGCGCCGCCTTCGGTTTCGGCAAGCGCTGCCGCGGCTTATGATTGGCCATGAACGATGCCCCCTCGCCCGCGACCGTCGCGCCGCCGACGCGGCTGCGCCTCGCTGCGCGCATGCACCTGTTGGGCGAGCGGCTCGACACCGCCGGCCTCGAGCGCAGCGACGTCATCTCGAAGATCCCGCTCGCCTTCCGGGTGGGCGATGGCTACGCGGTCTTGTTCCGCTACGGAGCGGTCGTGCTGATCGGTCTGACGCCGATTGCCGAAGATGAGGTTCTGCGTGGCTTGCGCCCGCGCGTGCAAGGCGCTTTTGCGTCGGTCGACACCGAAACCGCCGTCATCGAGATCACGCCCGACGCCGAGGACCAGGTCCCGCCCGGCGGACCCATCTCGATCCGCGAGCTCGACCCGTCACGTCTCTTGGTGATCGCCGACGTGCTGGCGAAGAACGTCGCGCTATCGCGCGACGAACGCGAGGTGAGCCGCGTGTTCGACACGATCGAACCGTTCGCCGTGGAGCTCGCGCGCTCGGGGCGCTCGCCGTCGAACCGGCGCAGCATGCTGCGCACTATTGGGCAGGCGCTGCTCGTCCATCACCGCATGTCCGGCCGCGTCGAGGTCGAGGAGAAACCCGATGTGCTATGGGACAATCCGCAGCTCGAGCGCCTCTATGCGCGCCTCGAGGACGAGTACGAGCTGAAGGAGCGCGCCGGCGCGCTCACGCGCAAGCTACGCGTCATCGACGAGACGACGCACGCCCTCACCGACCTGATCGACACCCAACGCAGCATCCGCCTCGAAATCACGATCGTCGCGCTGATCGTGGTCGAGGTTCTGATCGCATTTTACGAGATCTTCTGGCGCGTGAAGTAGCGGTTACGGCCGTAGGGCGGGCAAAGCCCGTCCTCGCGAAAGCGAGGATGGGCGTGCCCGCCGAGAATGATCACCGGCGCCGCGGCGGGCACGCGCTTCGCGCTTTGCCCGCCCTACGGCTCCAGCGCCATCAACAACCCGGTGAACAGCTTGGCGCGCTGCGGCAGGCTCTCGACCAGGATGTGCTCCTGCAGCGTATGCGCGCCGGAGCCGCAGACGCCGAGCCCGTCGAGCGACGCAATCCCGAGCGCGCCGGTGAAATTCGCGTCTGAGCCGCCGCCGGCGCTCTCGTGCTTGAGATCGATGCCGAGCTGTTTTGCCAGGCCCTTCGCGGTCTCATACATCGCCATGGTCTTTTCGTTCGGCTCCCAGACCGGCCGCGTCACGCCGCGGGTGACGATGAAGCGCCCCGCCTCGTCGTCGCCCTTGGTCAGCGCCAGCATGCGTTCGACGCCGCTGTTGAGATCGCTTTGGCGTTTCGCCATGCTAAGCGCCTCGCCTTCGCATGCGCTTGCGACACAATTCACCCATTGGCCGCCATGCACCACGCCGACGCTGAACGTGCAGGCATCCGTGGTCATGCCTTCGATCTGCGGGATCATGTCGGCCATGATGCGGATCGCCGAGCGGCCTTCCTTCAGCCGCGCGCCCGCATGGCTCGGGCGTCCGATTGCTTGCAGATTGAAGCGCGCGATGGCGTAGCGGCCGGTGACGACGCCGCCATCGGCGCGGCCCGGCTCCGGCACCAGCACGTATTTGTGCCGCGCCGCCTCCGCCTCGATCAGGTCGCGCGTGCTCGGGCTGCCGATCTCCTCGTCGCTGGTGAACAGGAATGTGACCGGCAGCGCGGGCGCGAGCTTGAGCCGCTGCAGCATGCGCAGCGCTTCGAGCGCGAGGAAATTGCCGCCCTTCATGTCGAAAATGCCGGGCCCGTAGCAGCGCGCGCCGTCGCGTCGCCACGGCAGCGCGCCGAGCGTGCCGACCGGATGCACGGTGTCGAGATGGCCCATGATCAGGATGCCGGGCGTATCGCTGTGGCCAAAGGCGAATTTCGCGCGCACGCAATCGCCAAGGCCCATGCGGCCGGCGATGCGCTCGATCGTGGCGCCGGAGAGCGCACATTCGCGCGCCGCGAGGTCCATCATGGCGTTGACGCGGGCGGCGTCGAAGGTCGGGCTTTCGCACTCCACCCAGGGGCGCAGGCGCGCCAGCATGGTGTCGGCGTCGAACGGCAATGTTGCGATGTCCATGGGGTACTCTCGGTGGGATGCGGATGGGTCCGATTATGCTAGATGGTCGAGCAACGAGCCACCGCATCGGAGCAACCATGCCAGTCCCTTCTGTCAAAGCGCTGTTCTTCGACGTGTTCGGCACGGTGGTCGACTGGCGGACCTCGATTGCACGCGAGAGCGAACTCATCCTCAAGCCGAAAGGCTATGGGCTCGACTGGCTCGCCTTTGCGGATGCGTGGCGCGACGAGTATCAACCCGCGATGGAGGAAGTGCGGTCCGGCAAGATCCCGTTCTCCAAGCTCGACGTGCTGCACCGGCGCAATCTCGAGCGCATCCTGCCGCGATTCAACGTGTCGGGGCTGGACGAAGCCACCATGCAGCACCTCAACAAGGCGTGGCACCGGCTCGACGGCTGGCCCGACGCCACACCCGGCTTGCAGCGGCTGCACCAGAAATTTCTGATCGCGCCGGTCTCGAACGGCAATATATCGCTGATGGCGAATATCGCGCGGCGCAACGATTTTCCCTGGGACGCGATCCTCGGCTCCGAGATCGCCGGCGACTACAAACCGAAGCCGCGCGTCTATCTGCGCGCCGCCGAAGCCTTCGACTGTGCGCCGCACGAATGCATGATGGTGGCGGCGCATTCGAACGACCTGGCGGCCGCGGCCGCGACCGGGCTGAAGACCGGCCACATCGCCCGGCCGAACGAGAAGGGACCCGGCAAGGGCGAGACCAAACCGTCGGTTCCGGTCGACATCGCAGCCGCCGATCTCGTCGCGCTCGCGGACGCGCTGGGGGCGTGATCACGTTCCCCTCACCGGATCGTGCAAGTTTGTGCATCGGATTCGCGAACAAAATCGGTATGTTCGGCCGCGTGAGGGCTGAGGAAGCTTGATGCCGTTCCTGCGCGAAAAATCCGGCCGATGGTCGCCCGAGAAGATCATCGCGTTCGTTGCCGCCTGCATTCCGGCGCTGTGGCTCGCCTGGCGCGCCTTCAATGGCGAGCTCAATCCGGCGCGGCCGGTGAATGAAGCGATCCACGACACCGGCTCGTGGGCGGTGCGCTTCCTGTTGCTCTCGCTTGCGGTTTCACCCGCGCGGCGCCTGTTCGCGGCACCGAAACTGATCAACATGCGCCGAACCCTCGGCGTGACGGCGTTCTGCTACGCGGCGCTGCATTTGACGCTCTACTTTGTGCAGGAGAAGTTCGATCTGGCGAAGATTGTGAGCGAGATCGTATTCCGCATCTATCTGACGATCGGCTTTGTCGCCTTGACCGGCCTGATCGCGCTTGCCGTGACCTCGACCGATGGCATGATCAAGCGACTTGGCGGCGCGCGCTGGAACCAGCTGCATCGCGTTGTTTACGCAATCGCGGTGCTCGGCATCATCCATTTCATGATGCAGACCAAGGTCGACATCACCGAGTCGGTGATGATCGCCGGCTTCCTGTTCTGGCTGCTCGGCTACCGCCTGATGCACCGCTTTGCCGGCGAGGTCACCTACGCGCGGTCCGTCGTGCTGGCGTTCATCGCGGCGGCGCTCACCGCGCTCGCGGAAGCCGCCTGGTATGGCGCGACGACCGGCGTGCCGGCCTGGCGCGTCTTCGCGGTCAATTTCGATTGGGACATGGCATTCCGTCCGGCGCACTGGGTGCTGATCGTCGGCCTTGCGATCACACTCACCTCGTTCGCCTGGTCGTTTACGTCTCAGCGTCCGAAAGCGCGCAAGGTCTCCTCGAGAGCGCCGTTGGCGATCCAGGTCCAGTCCGGCAGCTGATGCCGCGTCCAGGTGAACTGCCGCTTGGTGTAGCGGCGGGTGTCGTTCTTCCCGCCTTCGGCGGCTTCCGCGAGCGTGATCTCGCCCGCAAGATGCCGGATCAGCCAGGGCACGCCGTGGGCCTTCATGGCCGGAAGCAGCGGATCGAGTTTCCGCGCCGCCAGCACGCGCACCTCGTCGAGTGCGCCCGCCGCCAGCATGGCGTCGAAGCGCCGGTCGATGCGGCGCGCCAGCTCGTCCCGCTCCGGCGCGAGAAAGACCTTCACGGCCTGCGACGCATCGATCAGCGGCGGCAGCCCGTCGCGATGCCAGTCGGTGATCGGACGCCCGGTCGCCTCGATCACCTCGAGGGCGCGGGCGATGCGCGGGCGATCGCTGGGCCGCACCTCGCTCGCTGGATCGCGCGCCATCAGCTCGGCATGCAGGGCGCCCGGTCCTTCGGCTTCCATCCGGTCGCGTATGCGCGCGCGGATCTCGGACGGGATCGGCGGGACGGGCGAGAGGCCTTGGGTAAGCGCCTTGAAATAGAGCCCGGTGCCGCCAACGAAGATCGGCAGGCGCCCCTCCCGCCGGACCGCGGCGAGCGTCGGCGCGACATCGGCGAGCCAGCGCCCGACCGAATAGTTCTCGGCCGCGTCAACATGGCCATAGAGCCGGTGCGGCACCCTCGCCTCCTCGTCCGGCGTCGGCCGCGCCGTGATGATGCGCAGGTCGCGATAAACCTGCATCGAGTCGGCATTGATGATCGTGCCGCCCAGCGCCTGTGCCACGTCCAGCGCGAGCGCGGACTTGCCGCTGGAGGTCGGCCCTGCGATCAAGATGGCAGCAGGATTTGACATAAGTCTCGTTGCACGCACGGCTAGCCAAGGAGTATATGACTTCAATGGAGCAGCCGGTCGTATCGCGCAATCCTGAGATCATGGGCGGCACCGCCGTCTTCGCGGGCACGCGCGTACCTGTGCCGACGCTGCTTGACTATCTGGAAGCCGGCGAGTCGATTGACGACTTTCTCGAAGGCTTTCCCTCTGTAAGTCGAGAGCAGGTCATCGCCTTTCTCGCCTTGTAGGGCGGGCAAAGGCGCCCTAAGCGCGTTTACGCGCGTCTGCGACGCGCTATGGCGCCGTGCCCGCCGAATGCCTCAATCTCTCGGCTGGTGGTGGGCACGCTTGCCGCGCTTCGCGCGCCAAGCTTTGCCCACCCTACGGCACTGAGCTAAGCAGAACGCATGACTCACGTCGCCACTCTCATTTCCGACCCCGCCAGGCCCGCGCTCGACAACGCGGCGCTCGCCATCGCGGTCGGCGTGCTCGCGACCGCACAGGATGCGCGGATGCTCGATCCCGGCATCGCGGCCGATATTCCCTTTACGCCGGGCGGCGCCGACGACAAAGCCATCACCGAGCGATTGCGCGCGGCGCTCGCCGACCGGCCGCTCGACGTGGTTGTTCAAGCCACCGGGGCGCGGCGCAAGAAGCTCCTGGTCGCCGACATGGACTCGACCATGATCGGACAGGAATGCATCGACGAGCTTGCCGACTATGTCGGCCTCAAGACGCATGTCGCAGCGATCACCGAACGCGCGATGCGCGGCGAGATCGCATTCGAGCCGGCGCTGCGCGAGCGTGTCGCGCTGCTCAAGGGCCTGCCGCTGTCGGTCGTCGAGGAAGTGCTGGCGCATCGCATCACGCTGACGCCGGGCGGGCGGGCGCTGATCAACACGATGCGGCGCGACGGCGCGTATACCTGCCTCGTTTCTGGCGGCTTCACCGTCTTCACCAATCGGGTCGCCGCGATGATCGGCTTTGACGAGAACCGCGCCAACACGCTGCTGACGGAGGGCGACAAGCTGTCCGGAATGGTCGCCGAACCAATCCTCGGGCGCGAGGCCAAGCTTGCGACCCTCCTCGAACTGCGCGAGCGACTCGGTCTAGGCGCCGACGAGACACTCGCGATCGGCGACGGCGCGAATGATCTCGCGATGGTCGAAGCCGCCGGACTCGGCGTCGCCTATCACGCCAAGCCGAAGGTCGCCGAGGCCGCGCAGGCGCGCATCGATCACGGCGATCTTACGGCGCTGCTCTATGCGCAAGGCTACGCGCGCGCCGATTTCGCCCAATAAACAGCGCGCCGATCGCGCAAGCCTGCACCAGCGCGGCCGCGGCGAACACCGCCCCCTCCTGTGGGGCGAACTGGCGGATCAGGCCGAACACCGCCGGCGCAAACGCATAGACCGCCTGTCCGGTCGCCACCACCAGCGCAACCACGCGCGGCACGTCGTCCTTGACGAACTCCACCTGCGCGATCAGCGGCGGCAGCGAGGTCGCATTGCCGATGCCGATCCCGAACAGCATAACACCGAGCAGCAACAACGGCACATGAGTGCCGCCCGCCGCGATCAGAATGATCGTGCCGCAGATCTGCACCGCATAGCTGATGCAGGCGACGAGCCGGCGATCGGCGTCGACCGGCATCCGCCAGCCGACCAGCATGCGGCCGGCCATGCCGAACCCGGTGCCGATGCCCATCACAATGCCGGCCCACTGGCGGCCGAGCGCCGGGACCATCAGCGAATAGAGATGCGCGATCAGGCCGATCTGCGCGAACAGCGTCAGCGCGGCGCCGATCGCGAGCGTGACAAAGGCAAAGTCGCGCCACAGCAGCCGCCCCGGCAGCGGCTTCGCGTGCGGCGATGTGACCGCGGCGGCTGGCGCGCCGGGCGTGTCGCCGTCGGGCGCGAGGCCCATTTCGGCGGGCGTGCGCGCGAAATACTGGCGCGCCAGAAACCAGGTGATGAGCACGGTGATCAGGCCGATACTGGCGGCGGCGAGCGGAAAGCCCGCAACCAGGATGGCCGTGACCCACAACGGCGAGAGAACGAGCCCCGCAACGCTCGCGCCGTTATAGGCCGTGCCGAGCGCAACCGGCCGCGCACGCGCAAACCAGGGTGACACGACCGCATTGACCGCGACGCCGCTCATGGCGGCCCAGCCGGCCCCGCTCACCAGCGAGGCAACGAAGAGCTGCCACGGCGTCATCGCGAGCGCCCAGCCGCACACGCCGATCGCAAGCGCGGCCGCGGCGAGTTTGGTGACGGCCGGCAACCCAAAGCGCCGATACAGCGCCGGCACGTTCGCGGTCACGATCGCGCCCATCAGGAAATGGAGCGTGACAGCGAGCGAGATCGCCGGCAGCGAGAAGCCGCGCGCGTCGCGCACCGCCTGCAGATAGACCGGCGGTCCGTAGAAGCCGAGGCCCCAGCCGAAGAACGCCAGCACAAAGGCGGCCCAGACGACCCGCCATCCGTAAAAACCTGCCACCGGCCTCGCCCCTGTTGCGACGCGACTTTCGCCCGGCGAGGCCGCACAAAGCTACGGCAGGCGCCGAACCGTCGGGGCGTGGTAGGGGTCGAGACTGAGCGAGACTTGGAAAAAGTTGCTGGAACGCGCGCCTTTTCATCGTCATCGCCCGCGAAAGCGGGCGACCCAGTAACCACTACTCTCGCACTTGATTCGCGGGCGTTTACTGGGTGCCCCGCTTTCGCGGGGCATGACGAACGCAAGGATTGTGGATAAATCGAGCGGAACTGACGCTAGCCTACCTGCACATCTTCCCAGAAGCCGACGCGGTCAGCGGCCGCCGCCATGCTCGGCTGCGGACGCTCGTAGATCCAGGCGTTGCGTGGATGGCGCTTGCCGTCGACGATGACGTCATAGAACTGCACGCCATGCGGGCATTCCAGATCCTTCGGCGTGCGCGGCGATTTCTCCAACAGTTCCATGCGCGCGTCAGCGAGCGGGAAGTAATCATAGCCGTGCACCGCGACGGTTTCGACGCTGTCCGCTATCACGTTGCCGTCGACAATGGCTTTCATGACCTGTTCCATCACGCGATTCAGTCGATCACCGGTCACAAGAAAATAAGACGGCGGGCACGGCGTTTCACGCCCTGCCCGCCGCTCTCATGAACAACAGATCGTTACTGCAGACCGATCGCGACGAAGCGCACATCACCCTCGGCATTTGCCACGAGCAGCAGCGCGGTCTTCTTGCCGTCCTTCTTGAGCTGGTCGATGCGCTTCTGTACGTCGGCCGGGTTCGTGACCTCCTCGTCGGTCACCTTGACGATGACGTCGCCGGCCGCGAGCCGCTTCTCGGCGGCCGGCGAATTGGCATCGACCTCGACGATCACCACGCCCTTCACGCTGTCCTTGATCTTGTACTTCTTGCGCAGGTCATCGCTCATATTGGCGAGGTTGAGCCCGAGCGCCTTCTGTACCACCGGCTTCTCGTCCGGCACCGCGTCGCGCTTCACCGACGCCTGCTGCGGCGTGTCCTCGAGCCGGCCGAGCCGCACGGTCTTGGTCTCTTCCTTGCCTTTGCGGATCACCACCACGGGCACGTCCTTGCCGACCGGCGTGTCGCCGACGATCTTCGGCAGGTCGCGCATTTCCTTGATGTCCTTGCCGTCGAACTTGACGATGACGTCGCCCGGCTCGATGCCGGCCGGCTTCGCCGGCCCCTTGTCCTCGACACCGGCAACCAGCGCGCCGCGCGGCGGCTTGATGTTGAGGCTCTCGGCGATGTCGTCGGTCACCTGCTGGATGCGCACGCCGAGCCAGCCGCGCCGCACTTCCTTGAACTCGCGCAACTGATCGATCACCGCCATCGCGGTCACCGAGGGCACCGCGAAGCCGATGCCGATCGAGCCGCCCGAGGGCGAGATGATCGCGGTATTCACGCCGACCACTTCGCCTTCGAGATTGAACAGCGGGCCGCCGGAATTGCCGCGGTTAATCGCCGCGTCGGTCTGGATGTAGTTGTCGTAAGGACCGGAATTGATGTCGCGGTTGCGCGCCGAGACGATGCCGGCGGTGACCGAGCCGCCGAGGCTGAACGGGTTGCCGATCGCGATCACCCATTCGCCGAGCCGAAGCTTGTCGGAATTGCCGAACTTCACCGCCTTGAGTGGCTTGTCCGTCGCCACCTTCAGCACCGCGAGGTCAGTCTTGCTGTCCTTGCCGATCAACTCGGCCTTGAGCTTGCTGCCGTCGTTGAACACGACGCTGATCTCGTCGGCGTCGGCGATGACGTGATTGTTGGTGACCACGATGCCGGAGGCATCGATGACGAAACCGGAGCCGAGCGAGTTGACGCGGCGCGGCGACCGGTTCGGACTGTTCTCGCCGGGGCCGCCGCGGCGGTTCTTGAAGAATTCCTCGAAGAACTCCTCAAACGGCGATCCGGGCGGCACTTGGCCCTGTCGACCTTCCGGGCCCTGCCGGCCTTCCGGGCCCGGCCGCGTGGGTGCGCCGCCGCCGGCCGAGACGGTTTGTGAGGTCGAGATGTTGACGACCGCGTCGATCACGGCTTCGGCGACGTCCGCGATCTTGTCGGGTCCGCGTCCCTGCGCCTGCGTGGCGAGCGGAAAAGCGATTGCGGCCGCGGCAA
>Ga0081539_10001679_pt1 | contig 35825 bp, 34 predicted proteins | sample TabmetS4T2R2_FD_71023 | JGI IMG/M metagenome (GOLD analysis project Ga0081539, IMG submission 71023) | Tabebuia heterophylla rhizosphere microbial communities from the University of Puerto Rico - S4T2R2 | ecosystem: Host-associated > Plants > Roots > Rhizosphere ... | reverse complement strand
ACCTCGGCCCAGCGCCGCGGCTTGCGGGCCGAGCTGGCCCGGGGCGGGGGCGTGGTGCAGCGGCTGCGCGCGTGGTGGGCGCTGCCGCCGCGCGCGCTGTAGCGCGGGGCGAACGTCAACTGCGCGGGGTAGGGAGGCGAGTGCGCCGGCGCGGTCGGCGGTCCCTTGTCGACTTTGTCGGCGTATAGGCGACAAAGTCGACAACGGAGTCCCGCCGCACTGGCGTCGCCGCCTCCTCACCCAGCGCCGTTGACGTTCGCCGGCGGACGACAGGGTTACACTCGACGGTTCGGATGGACGACGTCTACGACCTCTTCAAGCGCGGGACGGAGCTCCTCGAGGCGGGTGAGTTCCACCAGGCCACGGTGCCGCTCTCCAAGGCCGCGGGGCTGGAGCCGGAGAAGACCTCGATCCGTGAGGCGCTCGGGCGCGCGTACTTCCGCAGCCGCCAGTTCGAGGCGGCCCGGGTCGAGTTCGAGGCCGTCGTCGAGCGCGCGCCGACCAACGACTTCGCGCTGTTCTGCCTGGGCCGCGCGCTGATGGAGCTGGGCCGGCCGAAGGAGGCGCGCAAGCCGCTCACGCTGGCGGCTCAGCTGCGGCCCGAGCGCCGCGACTACCGCATCTATCGGGAGCGCGCCGCCAAGGCGGCGTGAGGCGCGCGAGTGCTATAACACGCGCACAGCTTTTTCGCGGCCGCGCGGCCAAAGAAAGCGGGCGCTCGCCCGCTTTTTTGTTGAGATCATGGGGTGGTGAAGTGACATGAGTTCGATCCAGGCAGACATCGAAGCCCGGCTCTCCGAGACGGAGCCCGAGGTCGAGGTGCTCCTGGCCGAGGTCGTGGGCGGCCGTCTCGTGCGGCTCTTCATCGACCACCCGGACGGCGTCACGCTCGACCTCTGCGAGAGGGTCACCAAGCGGCTGCCCGAGGTCCGCGAGAAGTACGCGCTCGAGGTCTCCTCGCCGGGCGCCGAGCGCCCGCTCACCAAGCCCGAGCACTTCCGGCGCTACCTGGGCCATCGCGCCCGCGTACGCACGCGCGGCGACCATGACGGGAGGCGATCGTTCACCGGCGAGCTGCTCGACGCCGGCGACGACGGCGTCACGGTCGCCGCCGAGACCGGCGTGGTCTCGATCGCGTACGCCGACATCCATCGATCCAACCTCCTGGGGGACTGACGCATGTCGCAAGAGATCGTCGACGCCGTGCGCGTCCTCGGCCGAGAGAAGGGCATCTCCGAGGAGAAGCTCATGCTGGCCCTGGAGGACGCGCTCCTCTCCGCCTACAAGAAGCAGCCCGGCGCCGCCCGCTACGCCCGCGTCCGCATGGACCGCGACAGCGGGGACTTCCGCGTCGACGAGCTGATCCTGCCGGCCGACCTCGAGGAGCAGCTGCTCGACGAGGCCGAGGAGGCCGCCACGCTCGAGGAGCGGCGCGTGGACCCGGAGACCGGCGAGGTCATCATCCCGGAGGCGCCCGACATCGACCCGGCCCGCCTGGCCGAGTTCGAGGACCAGATCGACACCCGCGACGTCACGCCGCACGACTTCGGCCGGATCGCCGCGCAGACCGCCAAGCAGGTGATCCTCCAGCGCATCCGCGAGGCCGAGCGGGACATGATGTTCGAGGAGTACCGCGACCGCGTCGGCGAGCTGATCACCGGCATCGTCCAGCAGTCCGACAGCCGCTACACGCTCGTGCAGCTGCGCGAGCGCGTGGAGGCGCTGCTGCCCAAGTCCGAGCAGGTCGACGGCGAGCGCTACGACCACTCGCAGCGCATCAAGGCGGTCATCAAGGAGGTCTCCTCGTCGACGCGCGGGCCGAGCATCATCGTCTCGCGGCGCGACCCGGAGCTCATCAAGAAGCTGTTCGAGCTCGAGGTGCCGGAGATCGCCGACGGGCTGGTGGAGATCACCAACGTCGCGCGCGAGCCCGGCTACCGCTCGAAGATCGCGGTCGTCTCGCACGCCGACGGCGTCGATCCTGTGGGCGCCTGCGTGGGCCCGCGCGGCTCGCGCGTGCGCATGGTCGTCTCCGAGCTGCGCGGCGAGAAGATCGACATCATCCCCTACAACGACGAGCCGGCCCGCTTCGTCGCCAAGGCGCTGAGCCCCGCGCGCGTGCGCGAGGTGCTCGTCGACGACGACGGCAAGCAGGCGACGGTGATCGTGCCCGACGACCAGCTCTCGCTGGCGATCGGCCGCGAGGGCCAGAACGCCCGGCTCGCCGCGCGGCTCACCGGCTGGCGCGTCGACATCCGCTCCGAGACGGAGTTCTCCAAGCAGGAGAGCGAGGCCGGGTACGGCGAGGAGGACGGCGAGGACGTCGGCGGCCGCTGCCACGCGATCCTCGCGAACGGGCGCCGCTGCCCGAACGCCGCCCTGCCGAGCTCGCGCTACTGCGGCCTCGACAGCCACCAGGCGCTGGAAGGCAAGGACACCGACGTCGTCGGGCAGGCGTAAGCCGGTCCGGCGCTGTGCGGGGTGCGGCGAGCGCGCCCCGCAAGCCGTTCTTCGGCGCTTCGCTACCGTAGATGGGCGCGTCGTGCCCGATCCCGGCCGGCGGCTGGACGGCCGCGGCGCCTGGGTGCATCCGACACGCGAATGCTTCGACGCCGCGCTCGCCCGACGTGGCTTCCAGCGGGCCTTTCGGAGGCCCGTGACCATCCCCAAGGACACCGTAGACTTCACTGAAACATGGCCAAGAAGCGCGTCCACGAGCTAGCCAAGCAGTACGACATGCCCTCCGCGGAGGTCATGAAGCGCCTCAACGACTACGGCCTGAAGGTCAAGGCGTCGGCGTCCGCCGTGGACGAGGACGAGGCCGAGCGCGCGCTCACCGGCAAGCCGCCGAAGCAGGATTCCAACGGCAAGGGGGACGCGCCGCAGCGTCCGCGCCAGCCGCAGCAGACGGGCATGGGCTTCGACCGGCCGGCGACCGAGACCGCGCGCCAGCGGCTCGTCGAGCGCCAGCAGCGCCAGCAGGCCGCGCAGGAGCAGGCGGCGGCGCGGGCGCAGCAGCAGCGCGCCGACCGCGGCGACGGACAGCAGCAGCAGCAGCAGCCGCGCCGCGACGGCGGTGGCGGCCAGCAGCAGGCCGGGGACGGGGCGCCCCAGCAGCCGCGCGAGCAGCGCGACGGCGGCGAGCGCCGCCAGCGCCCCACCCGCAGCTCGCTCCAGGGCGAGCGCGCCCCCGGCGCCGCCGGCGGCGTGCGCCGCGTGGTCATCGACTCGCAGGCCTCGCGCCGCGGGCCCGGAGGCCCCGGAGGCGGACCGGGCGGCGGCCCGCCAGGCCCCCAGCGCCGCCCGCCGCGCCGCGGCGGCCGCCGGCGTCGCGGCACCTACGAGGAGCCCGCGGCGCAGGACGTCAGCGCCCTCAAGGCCGACGTCATAAGGGTCAACTCGGGGTCGACGGTCAAGGACGTCGGCGAGTACCTCGGCGTCCCGGTCCCGGAGATCATCAAGAAGCTCATGGGCCTGGGGGAGATGGCCACGCTCACCCAGACGCTGTCCGACGACGCGATCCAGGTCCTCGCCGACGAGTTCGACAAGGAGATCGAGATCGTCCACGCCGCCGACGAGGCGGGCGCCGAGCCCGAGTTCGAGGACTCCGAGGAGGACCTCGAGGCGCGGCCGCCGGTCGTGACGATCATGGGCCACGTCGACCACGGCAAGACGTCGCTGCTGGACGCCATCCGCGAGACCGAGGTCGCGGCGGGCGAGGCCGGCGGCATCACGCAGCACATCGGCGCCTACCAGGTCCACCAGAACGACAAGACGATCACCTTCCTGGACACGCCGGGCCACGAGGCGTTCACCGCCATGCGCGCCCGCGGTGCCCAGTCGACCGACATCGCGGTCATCGTGGTGGCGGCCGACGACGGCGTGAAGCCGCAGACCCGCGAGGCGGTCGACCACGCGAAGGCCGCCGAGGTGCCGATGCTCGTCGCGGTCAACAAGATCGACAAGGAGGGCGCGCAGCCCGACCGCGTCCGCACCGAGATGACCCAGCTCGGCCTCCAGCCCGAGGAGTGGGGCGGCGACACGATGTTCGTCGACGTCTCGGCCAAGACGCACGAGGGCCTCGACGACCTGCTCGAGTCGATCCTCCTGCTCGCCGAGGTCGAGGAGCTCAAGGCCAACCCGGACACCGAGGCGTCCGGCGTGGTCATCGAGTCCAAGCTCGACCCGGGCCGTGGCGCCGTGGTCACCGTGCTCGTGCAGCGCGGCACGCTCCACGTCGGCGACGCGATCGTCGCCGGCGCCCACTGGGGCCGCGTGCGCGCGATGCAGGACTACACGGGCAAGCGCGTCAAGGAGGCGCACCCGTCCGAGCCGGTCGAGGTGCTCGGGTTCGACTCGGTCCCGGAGGCCGGCGAGTACGCGCGCGTGGTCGAGAACGACCGCCGCGCCCGCCAGCTCGCGAACGAGCGCGGCACCCGCCTCAAGCTCGAGCAGCAGGCCCGCCGCGGCGGCCGCAAGGTCTCGCTGGAGACGATCTTCGACCAGTACGCCAACCAGGAGGTCAGGGAGCTCGCGCTGGTCCTCAAGGCCGACGTGTCCGGCTCGCTGGAGGCGTTCGAGGACGAGATCGCCAAGCTCCCGCAGACCGACGTGCAGGTGGCCGTCGTGCGGTCCGGCGTGGGCGGCATCACCGAGTCCGACGTCAACCTCGCATCGGCGTCCGACGCGATCATCATCGGCTTCAACGTCCGCCCGGTCGGCGACGCCGCCGCGGTGGCCGAGCGCGAGGGCGTGGAGATCCGCACCTACTCGGTCATCTACCGCGCGTTCGAGGACCTGCGCGACGCCATGCAGGGCATGCTCGCGCCGGAGGAGGTCGAGGAGACCGTCGGCGAGGTCGAGGTGCGGGCGATCTTCCGGGCCTCGCGCGTCGGCACGATCGCGGGCTCCTACGTCACCGACGGCAAGGTCACGCGCGGCGCCAAGGTGCGCCTCGTCCGCGACGGCGCGGTCATCTACGACGGCACCATCGACTCGCTGCGCCGCGGCCCCGACGACGTCCGCGAGGTCGCGTCCGGGTTCGAGTGCGGCATCGTGCTGCACAACTTCGCGGACATCAAGGAAGGCGACCAGCTCGAGGTCTACGAGACCCGGCAGGTCGAGCGCACGCTGACCTAGTCGCCATGGGCGACGAGGCGGCGTTCGTCGTGCTCATGCGGGTCCACCTGCACTTCCCGGACGTCGCCTCGCTGAAGGGCAAGCGGGCGGAGCTCAACCGCACCAAGGCGCATCTGCGCGACCGCTGCGGCGCGTCCGTGGCCGAGGTCGCCCACCACGACACGTGGCAGCGCTCGACGCTGGCCGTGGCCCTGACGGCCGGCTCGCCGGGCCGCTGCGACGCCGCCGCCGACAACGTTGTCCGCTATCTCGACGCGCGCTTCCCGCAGGGCGTGCGGGTCGAGCGGCGGATCGCGTCATGGAACGACCTGGAGTCACTACGATGACCGCCGACCGGATGCGCCGGGTCGACGAGGCCATGAGGGAGGTCCTTTCCGACGCGATCACATCCGAGCTCAAGGATCCACGGGTCGGATTCGTCACGGTGACGTCAGTCGATACAGCCCCGGACCTGCGCCAGGCGCGGGTCTTCGTGTCCGTCCTGGGCACGACTCCAGAGCGCCGTCGCTCGCTCGACGGGCTGCGCTCGGCGCACGGCTACCTCCAGCGGCGCGTGGCCGACCAGCTGCATCTCAAGCACACCCCGACGCTCGAGTTCGTCTACGACGACACCTCCGAGCGCGCCCGGCGGATCGAGACGCTGCTCGAGCGCGAGGCGCCGGAGGGCCGGTGATGTCGGAGAACGGCTCCACGTCCACGCGCGAGCGGGCGCTGGCCACGCTGCGCGAGCACGACAAGTTCCTGCTCACGACGCACGAGCGCCCGGACGGCGACGCGGTCGGCTCGCTGGCCGCGATGCAGCACGTCCTCACCGCGCTGGGCAAGGACTCCGTGGCCTTCCTGACCGCCGACGAGTTCCCGCTGCCCTACGAGTACCGCTTCATCGACCTCGACGGGCTGATCACCGAGCCGCCTCCGGACCTCTCCGAGCGGATCATGGTGTTCCTGGACTGCGGCAACATCGACCGCACGCCGGCCGCCGCGCTGGAGCGCCAGGGCCGCTGCATCCTCAACGTCGACCACCACCACGACAACACCCAGTTCGGCACGCTCAACCACGTCGACCCGCACGCCTCGTGCACGGCCGAGATGGTGTGGGACCTGATGAAGGGGCTCGGAGTGGCCGCGACGCAGCCGATCGCCGAGGCGCTGTACGTCGGCGTCGTCACCGACACGGGCCGCTTCATGTACGAGAACACCGGCTCGCGGGCGCACGAGATGGCGGCGGAGCTGATCGACGGCGGGATCGACGTGCACGCGATCTACCGGCGCCTGTACGAGGGGATCCCGCAGGGCAAGCTCGAGCTGCTCGCGCGCGGCCTGACGAACGTGCAGCGCTTCGACGGCGGGCTGCTCACCGTCACGCACCTCACGCTCGAGGACTACCAGTCCACCGGCGCCGACGAGAGCTACTCCGAGGGGGTCGTCGACCACCTGCGCTCGGTCGAGGGGACCGCGGTGGCCGGGCTCGTGCGCGACCTGCTGGGCGACGGCGCCTCGCCCAAGCGCAAGGTGTCGCTACGGGCGACGGACGATCGCATCGACGTCTCGAAGATCGCCCGCGCGGGGGGCGGGGGCGGCCACCGCCGCGCCGCCGGCTTCTCGACCGACCTCGAGTTCCCGGAGCTCGTGGCGTTCCTGCGCGGCGCGCTCGCCGAGCAGCTGTAGTTGATGTGACCGACGGGGTCGTCCTGGTCGACAAGCCGGCGGGCGTGACGTCCCACGACGTCGTCGCGGGCGTGCGACGGGGCCTGCCGCGCAAGACGAAGGTCGGCCACGCGGGCACGCTCGACCCGTTCGCGACCGGCCTGCTGCTCGTGCTCGTGGGCCGGGCGACGCGCGTGCAGCGGTTCCTCATGGCGCTCGGCAAGCGCTACGAGACCGTCGCGCGGCTGGGGTGGACGTCGACGACCGGCGATCCCGAGGGCGAGGTCGCGCCCGGGCGCACGCCCGGGGAGCTGCGAATGCCGACCGGCACGATCCGCCAGCGGCCGCCGGCCTACTCGGCGGTCAAGGTCGGCGGACAGCGGGCCTACGCGCTGGCGCGCCGCGGCGAGGCCGTCGAGCTCCCCGAGCGCGAGGTGCGCGTGGACCGCTTCGAGCTGCTCTGGCGTGACGGCGAGCGCGCCGCGTTCGCGATCGACTGCTCGTCCGGCACGTACGTCCGCTCGCTGATCGCCGGCCTGGGGGACGCGTACTGCCTCGAGCTGCGCCGCACCGGGATCGGCCCGTTCGACGTCGCCGACGCCGACCCGGAGCGGATCGTCCCGCTCGACGACGCGCTGGGCTTCCTGGAGGCCGTCGACCTCGCCGGCGAGGACGCCCGCCGCGCGGCCCACGGCGTCGCAATACGACCGCCCGCACCCACCCCCGCCGCCGCGACCGTGCGGCTGCGCGACGCCGACGGCCTGATCGCGCTCGCCGAGCCACGTGAGGACGGCACCCTCAAGCCCGTCGTAGGCTTCCGCGCCTGATGGATGTGACCTGGCTCCCCGACGTGCGGCCGCGGCCGCGCAACCTCGCCGTCGGCGAGTTCGACGGCGTGCACCTCGGGCACCGGGAGGTGATCCGGGGTGCCGACACGGTGCTCACCTTCGAGCCGCACCCGCGCACGGTCGTCGCGCCGGACTCCGCGCCCAAGCTGCTGACCTCGCTGGCCATCAAGGCCGACCTGATCGCCTCGCTCGGCGTCGAGGAGCTCGTCGTGATCCCGTTCGACGGCGAGCGGATGGCCCAGACCGCGCAGGACTTCATCGACCACGAGCTGGTCCAGCGGCTCGGGGCCCGGCGCGTGTCGGTCGGCGAGAACTTCCGCTTCGGCAACCGCGCGCGCGGCGACGCCGACCTGCTGCGCGCCCAGGACGCGTTCGAGACGCGCGTGGCGCGGATGGTCGAGCTCGACGGGGAGATCATCTCCTCGACCCACGTGCGCGGACTGGTGGCGGCCGGGGACGTCGGCGCCGCGGCCCGCTTCCTCGGCGCCCCGTTCCAGATGCGCGGCACGGTCGCCCACGGCGACAAGCGCGGCCGCACGCTCGGCTACCCGACCGCCAACCTCGTGCCCGACCCGCGCCTGGTCGTGCCCGACCACGGCATCTACGCCTGCCGCGCCCACGTCGACGGCGCCGAGCACGTGGCGGCGGTCAACGTCGGCGTCCGCCCGACGTTCAAGACCGGCCGCGGGCTGCTCGTGGAGGCGTTCCTGCTCGACTTCGACGCCGACATCTACGACCGCGAGCTGCGCCTGGACTTCCTCGAGCGCCTGCGCGGCGAGCGGCGCTTCGACAGCGTCGAGGCGCTCGTCGAGCAGATGGGCCGCGACGTGACGGAGACCCGCCGGGTCGCCGTGTAGACGGACGTACGAGATTCACGACCGGGATCTGGGGTATTGATCCCGCCAACAATGCGAGTTGTCGTCGCCCACGGGCGGGCGGGTGAACGGCAGCGCTTCCGGCGGGTGCTGGCAGACGCGGGCCACGACGTGACGGAGTGCGACTGCGCCGCCGACGCCCACGACCGCTGCCTCGAGCTTCAGCCGGACGTTGCGGTCATCGACGCATCCCGCGCGGACCTGCTCGCCAAGATCAAGGGCGACCCCGAGGCGTTCCGCACCGCCGTGCTGCTCGTCGAGGACGCCGAGCCGCCGGTCGCGCGCGTGGCGGAGGTGCTCGAGCGCGGCGTGCAGGACATCCTCGTCGCGCCCGTGCGCGACGCCGAGCTCATCACCCGCGTGCAGGCGGCCGGCCGCACCAAGAGCCTTCAGGAGGAGATCGTCGCCCAGGCCAAGCGGCTCGAGGGGCTGCTCTTCGAGGACCCGCTGACCGGCCTGGCCAACCGCCGCTTCATCCTCACCCAGCTCGCCGGCATGGTCAGCGGCGCGCGCCGCCACGACCGGCCGCTGACCGTCGCGATCATCGACATCGACCACTTCAAGGCGGTCAACGACTCCCGCGGCCACGCCGAGGGCGACCGCGTGCTCGCCGCCGTCGCCCGGGCGCTGCGCGAGCACCTGCGCGCGGAGGACCAGCTCGGCCGCCTCGGCGGGGAGGAGTTCCTCGCAGTGCTGCCCGACTCGGACGCGCGGGCGGCCCACAAGGCGTTCGAGAAGCTGCGCGCGAACGTCGCCGCGGTCGGCGTCACCATCAGCATCGGGTGGGCCACATGGGCCGGCGAGTCGCCCGACGAGCTGCTCGGCCGCGCCGACGATGCGCTATACACGGCGAAGGCGCGCGGCCGCGACTGCGTGGTCGGTGCTGCTACCCTGCCTCGCCGCAGATGACCGCGATCACGTCCGAGGAAAAGGCCGAGCTCGTCCAGAAGTTCGGCAAGAGCGACAGCGACACCGGGGCCACCGAGGTCCAGATCGCGCTGCTCACCGCGCGCATCAACCACCTCACCGAGCACCTGCGCGAGCACAAGCACGACCACCACTCGCGCCGTGGCCTGCTGATGCTGGTCGGCCGGCGCCGCCGCTTCCTCAACTACCTTCAGAAGAAGGACCTCGAGGGCTATCGCTCGCTGATCCGCGAGCTCGGCCTGCGCCGGTAGCTCCCGTGGCCATCGCGGCGGGCGAGCCGGCCCCGGAGTTCAAGCTGGCGCGCGCGGCCGGCGGGGAGCCCTTCACGCACCACGACCTCAAGGGCCACACCACGGTCCTGGTCTTCTACCCGTACGCGTTCTCGCCGGTCTGCACCGACCAGCTCAGCGTCTACAACGAGCTGCTCGACGAGTTCGCCGCCCGCGGCGCCACGCTCTACGGCGTCTCCTGCGACGCCGTGTGGTCGCAGAGGGCGTTCAAGGAGAAGCTCGGAATCGACATCGAGCAGCTCTCGGACTTCGAGCCCAAGGGCGCCGTCTGCCGCGCCTTCGGCGTGCTGCACGAGCGCGGCATGCCGCAGCGGGCACTGGTGGTGATCGGCCCCGACGGCGTGGTCAAATGGAGCTACCAGGCGCCGGAGCTCGCGGAGCTGCCCGGCGCGAACCTGATCTTCGACGCGCTGGACAGCTGAGCTGAGCGACCTCCGATCCGCCCCGCTGCCGCCGGTCGGCCCGGACGACCACGTCAGGGGCCCGGAGGGCGCGCGGCTGGTCGTCGTCTACGGGGACTACGAGTGCCCGTTCTGCGCCGCGGCCGAGCTGCGGCTGCGCGAGCTCGAGGTCCGCGTCGTCTTCCGGCACTTCCCGGTCCGCACGAGCCACCCGCGCGCCTACCCGGCCGCCCACGCGGCCGAGGCGGCGGCCGAGCAGGGCGCGTTCTGGCCCATGCACGACGCGCTGTTCGCCGACCAGGGGCGGCTCGAGGACCCGCACCTGTGGGCGCGCGCCGAGCGGCTCGGGCTCGACGTCGCGCGCTTCGACGCCGACCGCCGCTCGGACCGCATCGCCGAGCGCGTCCGCGAGCACTTCAAGGGCGGCGTGCGCGCCGGGGTCGCGACCACGCCGACCCTGTTCGTGGACGGCGAGCGGCACTCGGGGCGAACCGGACTTGCGTTCCTGACGTAAACCACGTGACCGTGCAGAACGACGCACAGCTCATGGAGCGCCTGCGCGAGGACGCGACGGGAGAAGCCTTGCGGGCGCTCTATCGCACCTATGGCGGCGAGCTGCTCGGCTTCGCGCTGAACTCGCTCGGCGAGCGCGGCGCGGCCGAGGAGATCGTGCAGGAGGTCTTCACGCGCGCCTGGCGGCACGCGGAGCGCTACGACCCGGCCCGCGGCAGCGTCCGGACGTGGCTCTACCAGATCGCCCGCCACGCGATCATCGACATGCGCCGCCGCGCCTCGGCGCGGCCGGCGCTCTCGGCGTCCGAGCCGGCCCTGGAGGCGACCGCCGCCCGCGACTCGATCGAGCAGGCGATGCTCGGCTGGCAGGTCGCCGCGGCGCTCGAGCGGCTGACGCCCGAGCACCGGCAGATGATCCGGCTGGCGCACTTCCAGGGCATGTCGGTGCGCGAGATCGCCGACAAGTGCGAGCTGCCGGTCGGCACGGTGAAGAGCAGGACCTGGTACGCGCTGCGCTCGCTGCGGCTCGTCCTCGAAGAGATGGGCGTGGTGCCATGACACATTGCGACGAGCTGCGCCACTCGCTTGGCGCCTACGTCCTCGGAGGACTCGATGCCGACGAGGCGGCGGCCGTGCGCCGCCACCTCGAGGACTGCCCCGACTGCGCCGCCGCGCGCGACGCGCTCGCGCCGCTGCCCGGGCTGCTGTCGCTCGCCGACGGGGCGGAGGCGGCCGTCACCGAGCCGCTCTCGGCGGCGTTCGAGGAGCGCCTGCTCGACGCCTACGCGCGCGATCACCACGAGGCGGCGATCGGCCGCCGCCGCATCCGGCGCCTGAGCCCGCGCCGCTGGCGCCCGCGCTGGGTGGCGGTGGGCGCCGCGACCGCGGTCGCCGCCGCGGCCGCCGTGCTCGCGATCGCGGTGCTCGGCGGCGGCGAGTCGCGCCCGCGCTACGGCGTCGCGTTCCGCAGCGTCGGCGCCACCGGCGCGACGGCCCGCGCCAACCTGACCGCCGGCGGGAGCGGCACGACGCTGCACCTGGTGGTCAACGGGCTCCCGCGCGACGAGAAGGCCGTCTACGAGGTGCTGTGCGACGCGGAGATGTGGACGGCCTCGGCCGGCACCTTCCGCACCGACGCCCAGGGCCACGCCTACGTCGTCCTCACCACCGCCATGCGCAAGGGCGAGTACAACGGGATCCGCATCGTGCGGCGCTGGCACGCGCCCGACGGCCGCCTGGTGCGCCGTCCGGTGCTCACCGCCCGGTTGTCCTGAACCCGGCCTTGCGGCCGCGCGTACCTCCCTGCGATCCTCCCATCGAACGGAAAGCACATGCGACTCCTCGTGCTCGTCCTGGCAGCGGCCGCCCTGGCGGTGGCCGGCTGCGGCGGCGATGACAACAGCAGCAGCAGTTCGAGCAACTCGGCCCCTGCGAGCTCCTCGGGCCCGGACACGGTGACCGCCGACCCCGGCGGCGCGATCTCGTGGGACAAGCACTCGCTGAGCGCCAAGTCCGGGAAGGTCACGATCACGCTGGTCAACAAGTCCACGACCCCGCACGCGATCGAGGTCGAGGGCAAGGGCGTCGAGAAGAAGACGAAGACGTTCTCCGGCGGCTCGGCCAAGCTGACCCTCGACCTCAAGCCCGGCAAGTACGAGTACTACTGCCCGGTGCCCGGCCACAAGGCCACGATGAACGGGACGCTCACCGTATCCTGAGCGTGTCGAGCACCGCCGTGGCCGGGCCGCTGACCGCGTCGAGATCGCGCCGCGTGGCGCCGATGAGGTCGATCACGAGCGGGCCCGGCGACTGCATGAGCACGATGCGGCGCATGCGAGTGCCGCGGACGAGGTAGCGCCCCGGCGGGATCGTCGTGCAGACGAGCAGCAGCACGCGGCACGCCGTGGCCTGGTCGCGGAAGCGCAGGCGCACCGGGAACGTCTCGGCCGGCGTGCCGGCGACCAGCGTCGGGCGCGAGCGGCCGACGCCGAGCCGCCGGTCGCCGCGCATCGCGGGCCGGACGCGGCCCGGCGGCAGGGCCGAGCGCGAGAACGACAGGTACGCGTGCGGGTCCAGCTCGCCGCCGGGCGCGCCCGTGCCGCGGCGGCGCACGAGCAGCAGCCGGTCGGGCTGCGTCGTGCCCTGCGCAAGCCAGTCTCCGTCGCCGACCGCGAACGAGATCGGCGGCACGAAGAAGCGCGTGCGGTAGCGCACGTGCGGCTGGAGGCTGCCGCCGAACAGCGGCCGTTCGGCGGGCTCCGCGGGCGCGGGGGTCGGCGTGGCGGCGACGTGCTTGACGCCGCCGCCGGCGGCGGCGAACGCGACGATCGCGACCAGCACGGCCGCGGAGACGGCGCCGAGGACGACCTGGTCACGGCGACCGCGCACAGAGCGACGGTATCGTCGTGGCATGACGCGCGTGGCGATCCTCGGAGGCGGCGTCGCGGGCCTGACGGCGGCCCACGAACTGGCCGAGCGCGGGTTCGAGGTCGTCATGCTCGAGGCGCGCGACATCCCGGGCGGCAAGGCGCGCAGCCTGCCCGTGGCGGGCTCCGGCACCGGCGGCCGCGCCGACCTCCCCGCCGAGCACGGCTTCCGCTTCTTCCCGGGCTTCTACCAGCACATCCCGGACACGATGCGGCGCATTCCCGCGGGCGGCGGGAAGAGCGTCTTCGAGCGCCTCGCGTTCCCGTCGCGGATCCTGCTCGCGCAGGCGGGCGGGCGCAACGAGCTGCTCACCACGACCGGCCCGCCGCAGTCGCTGGACGACCTCGCGGTGCTCAGCCGCTTCCTGCTGGAGGTCATGACCGGCCTGGGCATCGCGCCGGAGGAGCACGCATGGCTCGTCGACCGGCTGCTGACGCTGCTCACGAGCTGCGACGAGCGGCGCTACGAGCAGTGGGACCTCCAGAGCTGGTGGGTCTACGTGGGGGCCGAGCAGCGCTCCGACGCGTTCAGGAAGTTCCTCGCCGACGGCCTCACCCGCACGCTGGTGGCGGCGCGGGCGCGCGAGATGAGCGCTCGCACGGGCGGGCTGATCCTCGGCCAGCTCGTGTTCGACCTCATGCGCGCCGGCGGCCGCGCCGATCGCGTGCTCGACGCGCCGACCAACGAGGCGTGGATCGACCCGTGGGTGCAGCACCTGACCGCCCTGGGCGTCGACCTGCGGCTGGGCACGCCGGTGCAGGGGCTGACCGTGCAGGGCGGCCGCATCGCCGGCGTGACGACCGCCGCCGGGACCGTGACGGCCGACCACTACGTCGCGGCGCTGCCGGTCGAGGTCTTCCGGCTGCTCGCCGGGCCGCCGCTGCGCGCGCTCGAGCCGCGGCTGGCCGCCCTCGACCGCCTCGTCACGCGCTGGATGAACGGGATCCTCTTCTACCTGGACCGCGACGTGCCGATCGTCACCGGTCACGCGATCTACATCGACTCCGAGTGGGCGCTGACGTCGATCTCGCAGGCCCAGTTCTGGAAGGGCGTCGACCTGTCCCGCTACGGCGACGGGCGCGTGCGGGGGGTGCTCTCCATCGACGTGTCGGACTGGCAGATGGCCGGCAGGCGGACCGGCAAGGTCGCCGCGCAGTGCAGCAAGCAGGAGATCCACGACGAGGTCTGGGGCCAGCTCACCGACCACCTCAACGACGGGCCGGCGCCGGTGCTCGACGAGCGCCACGTGCTGAGCTGGTTCCTGGACCCGGCGATCGAGTTCCCGAACCCGAGCGGCGCCACCAACGCCGAGCCGCTGCTCATCAACACGCCCGGCTCGTGGGCGGACCGCCCGGACGCCGCGACGCGCATCCCCAACCTGCTGCTGGCCGCGGACTACGTGCGCACGAACACCGACCTCGCGACGATGGAGGGCGCCAACGAGGCAGCCCGGCGCGCGGTCAACGCGATCCTCGCCGCGCACGGCCGCCGCGACCTGTGCGCGGTCTACAAGCTGCGCGAGCCGGCGGTGCTCGCGCCGGCGCGGGCGTTCGACAAGATCCTGTGGAAGCTCGGCCGGCGGCCCGCCTCGTCACCGGTGACGGTGGCCCCGGACGGCGGCGTCGAGCCGCGCAACCTGCTGTGGCGCGGCGTGCTGGCGGCCGCGCGGCTCAGGCGCTGACGCGCACGAGGCCCGCCTGGCGGCAGCCCTCCTCGAGCGCCTCGACGCCGAATGCGCGCACCGGCCCGAGCGCCCCGGCGCCGTCCACGGGCTGCTGTGCCGCCCAGGCGATCAGATCGGCGGTCAGCCCGTAGGGCTCCGGGCCGGAGAGCTCGACGGCGGCGAGCCGGTCTCCGCCCTCGTCGTAGGCCTCGGCGACCACCCAGGACACGCCGTTGCCCGGCTCCGGGCCTCCCGTCACGCCGGCCACGCGATCGGCGGCGGCCTTCATCGCCGCGCGCACGCCGGGCAGGCGCATCGCCATCGAGCCGGCCAGGCCGGCCGCCTGGAGCGGCCGCGCCAGCGGGCCGAACCAGCCCAGGTAGGCGTTGATCTCGCGCAGCCGCGGATAGGACGCCGGCAGGCCGAGCTGCTCGGAGCCGCCGATCGAGAACGCCTCGCGGTCCTTGCCGCGCACGGAGAACGAGCGCACCCGCTCGGCGGTGCGCACGAGCCGCAGCGCGCCGTCGCGGAACGTGTGGCTCTCGTCGAGCAGCACGCCGACGGCCGATGCGCGGGTGCCCGCGCTGCTGCCGGCGCCGAACGCGTAGTAGCCCACGTCCACGCGCACCGCGGCGTCGCCGGCCTCCTCGAGCGCGAGCGCCGCGGCGAGCGAGCCGGGCACGAAGTCGTAGCCCATCGCGGGCAGCAGCGCCGCCCCGGCGCGCTCCGCGGGCGCGCCGAACTCCTCGAAGACGCGGCGGATGAAGGCCGCCTCCCCGGTCGAGTCGATGTAGGTGCCGCCGGCGGCGATCGCCGCCCTGACGGCCGGCTCGCCCCACTTGGCGAACGGCCCGACCGTGCTCACCAGCACGTCGCCCTTCTCCATCAGCGCGAACACGGAGTTGCGCCGCAGGGCGTCCGCGAGGCGCCACTGCACGCCCAGCCGCTCGCCGAGCTCGCGCAGCGGCGCCTCCGACCTGCCGGCCAGCACAGGAGCCGCGCCCTGGACGGCCAGCCGCTCGGCGACCTGCCGTCCAGTGAAGCCCGTTGCCCCGAAGATGATGATGCGCCTCGCCACGTCCTCTCCTACTACCATTGCAGGCAACGACTACCGAAGCGTCAGAGACGATGCAGAGGGCTCGCTGAACGAGAAGCGGGCTTTGGGAAAGGAACACATGGCTGAAGTGCACCGGGTCTCCGTCGAGATCGGCGGGACTGAGATCTCCTTCGAGACCGGTTGGATGGCCAAGCAGGCCTCAGGAGCGGTCGTGGTCCGCTCGGGCGACACCGTCGTCCTCAACACCGCCACGGCAGGGAACCTGCGTGACGTCGACTTCCTCCCGCTGACGGTGGACGTCGAGGAGCGCATGTACGCCGCCGGGAAGATCCCCGGCTCATTCTTCAAGCGCGAGGGCCGCGCCGGCGAGAAGGCGACGCTGATCGCGCGCATGATCGACCGTCCGCTGCGGCCGCTCTTCCCCAAGGGCTGGCGCCGCGAGACGCAGCTCGTGGGCATGCCGCTGTCCGTCGACCAGGTCCGCCCGTACGACGTGCTCGCCATGAACGGCGCGTCGGCCGCCCTCCAGGTGTCCGACATCCCGTTCCCGGCGCCCGTCGGCGCGGTGCGGATCGGCAAGCTCGAGGGCAACTTCGTCATCAACCCGACGGAGGAGCAGCTCCTCGAGTCCGACCTCGACCTCGTCGTGTCGGGCACCGAGGAGGCGATCCTCATGGTCGAGGCGGGCGCCAACGAGGTGCCCGAGGCCGAGATCCTCGACGCGCTCGACATCGCGCACAGTGAGATCCAGAAGCTGTGCGCCGCGCAGCGCGAGCTGGCCGAGAAGGCCGGCAAGCCCAAGCAGGAGGTCGAGGCGCCGCAGGTCGACGAGGACCTCGCGCGCCAGATCGCCTCCTCGCACGGCGCCGCGCTCGACGCCGCGACCCAGGTCGAGGACAAGCTGGAGCGCCAGGACGCCACGAAGGCCGTCGAGGAGCAGGTGCTCGAGCAGTACTCCGGCGACCCGACCGCCGAGACGTACGCGGACTACCGCCAGAAGGCGCAGCTCGCCTTCGACGCGCTCGAGAAGAAGATCATCCGCGAGCGCATCGCGGTCCAGAAGAAGCGCCCGGACGGCCGCCAGCCGGACGAGATCCGCGCGATCGACATCCAGGTCAAGCCGCTGCCGCGCACGCACGGCTCGGCGCTGTTCACCCGCGGCCAGACGCAGGCCCTCTCCGTCGTCGCCCTCGGCACGACGCGCGAGGAGATGCGCCTGGACAACCTCGGGCTCGAGACGGCCAAGCGCTACTTCCACCACTACAACTTCCCGCCGTTCTCGGTGGGCGAGGCCGGCTTCATGCGCGGCCCCAAGCGCCGCGACATCGGCCACGGCGCGCTCGCCGAGCGCGCGCTGGTCCCGATGATCCCGGACCAGGAGACGTTCCCGTACACGATCCGCGTCGTGTCGGACATCCTCGAGTCCAACGGCTCGTCGTCGATGGCCTCGGTCTGCGGCTCCACGCTCTCGCTGATGGACGCCGGCGTGCCGATCAAGGCGCCGGTGGCCGGCGTGGCCATGGGCCTCATCAAGGAGGGCGACGACTACGTCGTGCTCACCGACATCGCCGGCGTCGAGGACCACCTCGGCGACATGGACTTCAAGGTCGCCGGCACCGAGAAGGGCATCACCGCCCTCCAGATGGACATCAAGATCACGGGCGTCACGTTCGAGATCCTGCGCGACGCGCTCACGCAGGCCCGCGAGGGCCGGCTGTTCATCCTCGGCAAGATGGCCGACGCGATCGGCGAGCCGCGCGCCGAGCTGTCCGAGTTCGCGCCGCGCATCTCCGCGGTCAAGATCGACCCGGACAAGATCGGCCTGCTGATCGGCAAGGGCGGCGAGACGATCCGCGCGCTCCAGGAGGAGTACGAGGCGCAGATCGACGTCGACGACGAGGGCAACGTCCGCGTCTACGCGCAGACCGGCGCCCAGGGCGACGCGCTCGTCGAGCGCATCCGCTCGATGACCAAGGAGGTCGAGGTCGGCGACGAGTTCCCGAGCGCGAAGGTCGTCAAGACCACGACGTTCGGCGCCTTCGTCGAGCTGGCCAAGGGCACCGACGGCCTGCTCCACATCTCCAATGTCTCGCCCGGCCAGCGCGTCGGGACGGTCGAGGAGGTCCTCAACAAGGGCGACGAGATCTCGGTCCGCGTGGTCGAGGTCGACCGCGAGCGCGGCCGCATCGGCCTGCGCCTCGCCGAGGACCCCGAGATCGCCGGCAAGACCAAGGAGGAGCTGGCGACGGTCGGGAGCGGCGACGGCGGCGGCCGCGGCGGCGACCGCGGCCGGGGCGGGCGCGGCGGCGACCGGCGCAACGGGCGCGGGCGTGACCGTGACCGCGACCGCGGCGACCGGGGCAGCCGCGAGCGGGTGCGGGCCGATCGCGATCCCGATCGGGACTAGCGCCCTGCCCACCCACCGGATCACGGAGCTCGATTCCGGGCTGCGGGTCGCGACGGAGGCGATGCCCTCCGTGCGGTCCGCGGCCCTGGGGTTCTTCGTGGGGGCCGGATCGCGCGGCGAGACGCCGCCCGAGGCGGGGCTGTCGCACTTCCTCGAGCACCTGCTCTTCCGCGGCACCGAACGCTACGCGTCGGCGGAGATCGACCAGCTCTTCGACAGCATGGGCGCCGAGCTGAACGCCGGCACCGACAAGGAGAGCACGACGGTCTACGCGCGGATGCTCGACCAGCACCTGCCGCGCGCGTTCGACGTCATCGCCGACATGGTCTGGCGGCCCGCGTTCCGTGACGTCGACCCCGAGCGCGAGGTCGTGCTCGAGGAGATCGCCATGTACGAGGACGACCCGCAGGACACGGTGTTCGACGTGCTCGGAGAGGCGGTCTTCGGCGGGCACCCGCTGGGGCGGCCGATCATCGGCCGCGCGCCTGTGATCCGCGATACGCCGGTGGAGACGATCGCGGCCTTCCACGCGGCGCGCTACGTGCCCGCGTCCGTCGTCATCGCGGCCGCCGGCTCGGTCGACCACGACCAGATCGTCGAGCTGGCCGAGCGCACGCTCGGCGGCGCGGCCACGGACGAGGCGCCCGGCATCGAGCCCGCGCCCGCCGACCCGGCCCCGATGGTGCGCTTCCAGCGCAAGGACACCGAGCAGTGCCACGTCTGCCTCGGCGGCGTGGGGCTCCCGCGCGGCGACGACCGGCGCTTCGCGGCGCGCGTGCTGGACGCCATCTTCGGCGGCCTCTCTTCCTCGCGGCTCTTTCAGGCGGTGCGCGAGCAGCGCGGCCTGGCCTACTCGGTCTACTCGTTCTCCGGCCAGTACGCGGACACCGGCCAGGTCGGCCTGTACGTCGGCACGCGGCCGGACAAGATCGGGGAGGCGATGCAGGTGGTGGGGGAGGAGCTCGCCCGCCTGCGCGAGCAGCCCGCCACCGAGGAGGAGCTGGTCCGCGCCCGCGAGAACGTCAAGGCGCGCGTGGTGCTGGCGCTCGAGTCGACGGGCGCGCGGATGAACCGGCTCGGCGCGTCGCTGCTGTTCGGGCTGCCGCTGCTGGAGACCGACGAGGTCGTCGCCCGCTTCGAGGCCGTCACGCTCGACGACCTGCGCGAGCTGACCGACGAGCTGTGGGCGCCCGAGCGCCTGTCGGCGGCCGGCATCGGCCCCGACGCCCAGGCGTTCCGGGACGCCGTGTCCGACGTCTGCCCGGGCGCCGGCGTCGCGGCATGATCCGCGTGGCCGTCGCCGGCGCGGCGGGCCGCATGGGGCAGACCGTGTGCGCGGCGGTCGAGGGCGCCGACGACATGGCGCTCGCGGGGCGTGCCGATCCCGTGCTCGACGTCGCCGTCGCCGACGTCCTCGGGGACGCCGACGTCCTGGTCGACTTCACCCGGCCCGACACCGCGCTCGACAACGCCCGCGCGGCGCTGGCCGCCGGCGTCCACGCCGTCATCGGCACCACCGGGTTCGACGTCGAGGCCTTGCGGGAGGCCGCCGCGTCCTCGTCTGCCAACGCGTTCGTCGCCCCGAACTTCGCGGTCGGGGCGGTGCTGATGATGCGCTTCGCCGCCGAGGCCTCGCGCGTGATGGCGCGGGCGGAGATCATCGAGCTCCACCACGCTGGGAAGCTCGACGCGCCGTCCGGCACGGCCGCGCGCACCGCGGAGCTGATGCAGGGCGACGTGCCGATCCACTCGGTCCGCCTGCCGGGGATCGTCGCCGACCAGGAGGTCATCCTCGGCGACGTCGCCCAGACGCTGACGATCCGCCACGCGACGACCGACCGCACGAGCTTCATGCCCGGCGTGCTGCTGGCGATCCGCCGCGTCGCGGACCTGCCCGAGCCGCTCGTCGTCGGGCTCGAGCACCTGCTCTTCGCTTGAACGTCTCCGTCACCGACCACGCCGTCGAGCGCTACCTCCAGCGTGTCCGCGGCGCGCTCGAGCCGCGCCCGGAGATCGCCGGCCGCGTCCGCCGGGCCTGGGAGGCGGGACGGGTGGGCGAGGGCGAGCGCGGCGCGCTGTTGGTGCGGGACGTCAACCGCGCGGACCTCGTGTACGTCTGCCTGCTCGACCGCCCGCGGGACGAGCTGGTGGTGGTGACGCTGTGGGAGGAGGGCTCGGGCGCGGCGGTGCCGCGGCGCTTCACCGACGCGCTGCGGCGGCGCCGGCGAACTTCGGCAGGGTAGGGGAGGCGAGGGGATCGGCCGCCGCGGCGGTCCCTTTGTCGACTTTGTTCCTCCAGAGGGAACAAACTCGACAATCGTCGACTTTGTCGGCTATATGCCGAGGAACTCGACGACGGAGACCGCGCGGCCGGCTCCCCAGCCGCCCTACCCAGCCGTAGGTCGTCCCTCAGTAGCGCACGACGCGGCCACGCCCGGAGCGCTTGGCCTCGTAGAGGGCCTCGTCGGCCCGCGAGAGGACGAGCGAGAGCGAGTCGCCGTCGGAACCCGGGCTCGCGGCGCCGATCGAGACGCCGACCGCGGTGCCGATCTCCTCGCCGGCGAAGGCGGCGGCGACGGCGTGCAGGACGGCCGAGGCGGCCTCATCGCCGCGGCGCGGGGCGCCCGGGACCCAGACCGCGAACTCGTCGCCGCCGAGCCGCCCCGCGACGCCCTGGGCCGCCAGGTGGCGGGCCACCTCGGTGAGCACGAGGTCGCCGGTGGCGTGGCCGTGGCCGTCGTTGACCGCCTTGAAGTGGTCGATGTCGCAGATGAGGACGCTGCCCGGCTCGCGGTCGGCCACCGCCCGGCGCACGGTGGCCATCCAGTGGCGGCGGTTCAGCAGGCCGGTCAGGTCGTCCACGCGCGCCTGGCGCTCGAGCTCGGCGACGCGGGCGGCCATCGCCGCGCCGGCCTTGCCGCCGCGCACGGCCTCCAGCGCCAGGTCGTCGAAGTCCTCGTCGCACAGGCCGAGCGCCTCGAGCGCCGGCCCCAGCAGCTTGTAGTCGGGCTCCGGGCGCGAGGCCAGGCCGACGATCTCGTCGGCGATGATCACGCACGCGGTCTCGGGCGAAGGGATCGACAGGCCGTCGGGGCCGCCGTGGTGGAAGGCGATCGCCTGCTCGACCGGGGTCTCGACCTTGGAGGCGAGCGCGACGAGCGCGCCGGCGGCGGCGTGGTCGACGCCCAGGAGCTTGCGCTCGGCGCCGGCGCGCGGGGTGCCCGCCGGGTGCTCGGCCGCGATGTTGTCGAGCGCCTCGTTGCCGAAGGCCAGCGGCATCACGAGCTTGCCGACGTCGTGCAGGAGGCCGGCGAGGTGGGCGATGTCGAGGTTCGCGCCCGTGCGCTCGGCGATCGCCTGCGACACGCCGGCGACCGCGGCGGCGTGCAGGTGCAGGTGCCCGATCGAGCGGCCGCCGTTGCCCGGGGCGCGCTGGAAGAAGCGGAACGTGGCGGCCTCGACGGCGAGCTGCGCGATCGCCTTGCGGCCGACCAGCGTCACGGCGGCGCGGATGCTGCGGGCGCGCAGCGGGCGCGCGCAGGCCGCGGAGTTGGCGTAGCGGAGGAGGTCGGTGGCCAGGCCCTGGTCGGCCTCGAGCGCCGCCACCATGTCACCGATCCCGGCCTCCTCGCTCTCGGCGATCACCTGCACGCGACGGACGGTGGCGCTGAGGACGGGGAGGCGGCCGAGCTCCTCCACGGCGTCGGCCAGCCGCCGCTCCGCGGAGAGGGTGGGTGCAGGCGCCGCAGTTGTCATCGGTCGAACCATGTAGGGCTCTGGACACAATGTCGGCGGGGCCTCCGCCGCTCTTGAGGAATTTCCCGGGTGCCACCGCGCCACGCCGGGCGGCGTGCCAGACTTCCGGGCATGCCTGCGATCGAAGGGCTGCTCACGGCGATGGTCACGCCGTTCCGCGCGGACGGCCGCGTGAACGAGGAGCGGGCGGTGGCCCTCGGCGCCCACCTGCTCGACCACGGCTCGGACGGGCTCGTCGTGTGCGGGACCACCGGCGAGTCTCCGACGCTCAGCGACGACGAGATGGTCTCGCTGGTCACCACGATGGTGCAGGAGCTCGCCGGCGAGGCCACGATCGTCGCCGGCGCGGGCTCCAACAGCACGCATCACGCGGCGCACCTGGCCGAGCGCATGGCCGCGACCGGCGCGCACGCCCTGCTCTCGGTGACCGGTTACTACAACCGCCCGAACCGGCGCGGGATCGTCCGCCACTACGAAGAGGTCGCGCGCGCGGCCGGCGGCACGCCGGTCATCGTCTACAACATCCCGAGCCGCACGACGCTCAACCTGCCGACCGACCTGCTCGCCGAGCTGGCCCAGATCGACGGCATCGAGGCGGTCAAGCAGTCCCATACGCCGGACCTCGGGCCGGTCGACGGCATGACGGTCTTCACCGGCAACGACCAGGACCTCGCCCGCGCGCTCGACCTCGGGCTCGCCGGCGGCATCTGCGTGTCGAGCCACATCGTCGGCACCGAGATGCGCCGCATGTTCGACGAGCCCGAGCACCGGGCGGAGATCGACGCCTCCCTGCGCGACGTCTACGACGCGATGTTCTGCACGTCCAGCCCGATCCCGGTCAAGACCGCCCTTAACCTGATCGGGCACGAGGTGGGCGGGCTGCGCCTGCCGCTCGTCGACGCCGACGACAACGAGCTCGCGGTCATCCGCGGCGCCCTGGAGCGGCACGGACTGCTCACCGAGGTCCCCGCCGGGTGAGCGGGAAGCTGCGCGTCCTCCCGCTCGGGGGCGTCGGCGAGATCGGGAAGAACCTGACGGTCGTCGAGTACGACGACCGCCTCGTGGTCGTCGACTGCGGGCTGCGCTTCCCGACCGCCGAGATGATGGGCATCGACCTCGTGCTGCCCGACTTCACGTACCTGCGCGAGCGCGTGGACGACATCGAGGCGATCGTCATCACGCACGGCCACGAGGACCATCTCGGCGCGCTCCCGTGGGTCCTGCGCGAGCTGGGGCAGGACAGCGTCCCGGTCGTCTACGGCGGCCAGCTCACGGTGGCGATGGCCCGCTCCAAGCTCGACGAGCACAAGCTGCGCGAAGTCAACCTCGACGTCCTGCCGATCGGCGACGCGGCCGCCGCGGGGCCGTTCGAGATCGAGCTCGTCCACCTCACCCACTCGATACCCGACGCCGCCGGCGTCGCGCTCACGTGCGAGCTCGGCACGGTGCTCTTCACCGGCGACTACAAGTTCGACCAGACGCCCGTGGGCGGCGCGCCGGCCGACATGGCCCGGCTCGCCGAGCTCGGCCGCGAGGGGCTGCTGCTGCTGTGCGGCGACTCGACGAACGCCGACCGCGCCGGGATCTCGACCAGCGAGTCGATCGTCGGGCCGCAGCTCGAGCGCCTGTTCTCCCACTGCCCGGGCCGGATCGTCGTGACCTGCTTCGCGTCGAACATCCACCGCGTCCAGCAGGTCGTCGACGCCGCCGCGGCGCACGACCGCAAGGTCGCGCTCGTGGGGCGCTCGATGCGCAAGAACGTCAACATCGGCCGGTCGCTCGGGCACATCAGCGTGCCCGACGGCCAGCTGATCCCGCCCCGCGAGCTCGACCAGTGGGCGGACGACCGGCTCGTGATCGTCTCGACCGGCTCACAGGGCGAGCCGCTGTCCGCGCTGCGCCGCATGGCCTACCGCGACCACCCCGCGGTCGAGCTGCGCGCGGGCGACACGGTCGTCTTCTCGGCGACGCCGATCCCCGGCAACGAGCGCGCGGTCAACGAGACGATCGACCGGCTCTACCACATCGGCTGCGACGTGGTGACCGCGCGCGACGCGCCGATCCACGCGTCGGGGCACGGGTACGCGGAGGAGCTGAAGATGATGCTCAACCTCACGCACCCGCGCTACTTCATGCCGGTGCACGGCGACTTCAAGCGCATGCTGCTGCACGGGCAGCTCGCCGAGGCGGTCGGCGTGCCGCCGGAGAGCATCTTCCGGCTCGAGAACGGCACGCCGCTGGAGATCGACGGCAGCGGCGCCCGGCTCGGCGAGCGGCAGACCGCCGGCATGGTGTTCGTCGACGGCGTCGACATCGGCGACGTGGCCGATGTCGCGCTGCGCGATCGCCGGATGCTGTCGGCCGACGGCATCTTCATCATCGTCGCCACCGTCTCCGAGCAGGACGGCTCGTCGGTCGTCCCGCCCGAGGTGCTCGCGCGCGGCGTGCCCTTCCTCGACGACAACGCCACGATCATCGAGGAGCTGCGCGAGGCGGTGGAGGACTCGCTGGACCGCGCGGCCGAGCAGCACATCACCGAGACCGCGGTGCTGGAGTCGTTCCTGCACGACGACATCGCGGCGTTCATCTACGAGCGCCTCAAGCGGCGGCCGATGGTGCTTCCGGTCGTCGTCGAGGTGTGAGCTCGTCCGGCGCGACGGTGCCGGCCATGACGCCGAAGAAGCGGTCGCGCTGCGCCGCGTCGTCGCGCAGTCCGGCGAGCATCTCCTGCATCGCCGGCGGCGGACCCGCCAGTCCCGCGAAGTCCAGCGTCATGGCGAAGCCGGGCGCGGACGCGTCGTTGCGGCGCCGCTCGTAGCCCGCAAGGTCGCCGGTCTCGATCGCGTCGCTGAGCAGCTCGGCGTCCCGGAACGCGTCGGTGATGCCCAGCGCGAGGATCGGGTCCTTGTGGTGGCCGGCGTCGCCGACGAGCGCCCAGCCGTCGCCGTAGGCGCGGCGGTAGAGGTTCGGCAGGCGGCCGCTGCCGCGGAAGCGGTCGGTGCGCGTGCCGCCGCGGATGCGCTCGGCGAGCCCCGGCGCGAGCTCGAGCGCCTCGAGGAAGTGGCGCTCGACGTCGGCGCGCACCGAGTGGAACCGCGCCCGCGGCCAGAAGACGACGACGATGACCTGGCCGTCGTTGGTCGGCGCCGCCACGATCATCCGCCCGAGCCGCGGGTAGAGCTCCACGCGGTTCATCTCCACGCCGCTCCAGTAGCTGTAGTACGCGCAGGTGAGCGTGCCGGCGTCGTGGTAGACCGGGGCGGCGACGCTGCGCGCGACCAGCGAGCCGAGCCCGTCGGCGCCGATCACGATCCGCGCCCGCTCGGTGCGCCCCCGTGACCGGATGCCCACGACGCGGCCGCGCTCGGTGACCAGGCCGTCGACCGGATGGCGGGTGCGGACCTCGGCGCCCGCCTCGGCGGCAGCCTCGACGAGGACCTCGTCGAGCCGGACGCGCCGCAGCGAGCGGGCGTCGGCGACCGCGCCGAGCGGCGGCGGCGTGCCGTGCAGCGCGAAGGGGCCGACGTCGAGCATGAAGTCGCGGACGGGGGCCGCGCCGGCCGCCACGACCCGCGGCAGCAGGCCCCAACGCTCCAGCTGGGCGACGCCCGGCTGGTGGATGTAGTGGGTGGACAGGGTGTCGCTGGGGAAGCGCGCCCGGTCGACGAGCAGGACCTTGTGGCCGCGGCGGGCGAGCAGCATCGCCGTCGGCGAGCCGGCGCAGCGTGCGCCGACCACGATCGCGTCATACATCGAGTGCTCCTGACATAGAACTATGGTCCGTAGGTATAACCTACGGACCATAGCTACGTCAAGCGAGCCTCGACCTCGTCGACGAGCTGCTCGTGCAGGTCGACGAGCCGGCGCAGGTGATCGTTGACGAGCAGGAGGTAGGTGCGCCGGTGGGGGAGGGCCTCGGCGGCCTCGGCGCTCTCGTCGAGCCGCCGCCGCGCATCGGCGATGTCCTCGCGCAGCGTGCCGATGCTCTCCCGGGTGATCTCCTCGCCGACGAGGTCGGCGATCAGCAGCCGCAGCAGCACCTCGGACTTGACCGGCGTGAGCGTGACCGGCGTGCCGGCGTACTCGCGCAGCGCCGCGCGGCCCTCCTCGGTGAGCGTGTAGATCGTGCGCGGGCGCGTGCGGCCGGGCTCCGTGCGGGCTTCCAGGTAGCCGAGCCTGGCGAGACGCTTGGGCTCGACGTAGTACTGGCTCTCGCCGGCCCAGTCGAGGAGGCGGCCGCGCCGCGCCATCCGGAGCAGGTCGTGCGGGCCGGCGCCACGGGTGCCGATCAGCCCCATGATCTCGTACGAGAACAGGCTCAGCTCAGGATGCGCCATAGCTATGGGCCATAGTATGACGGACATGCCGTGGGATCCGGCCTGGGCCTTGAACGAGGAGCAGCAGCACCCGAACTACGAGGCGGTGCTCGCGCGCGTGGAGGTGGGGCCCGGGCGGCGCGTGCTCGACGTCGGGTGCGCCACCGGCGTGTTCCTGGAGATGTGCGCCGCGCGCGGGGCCACGGTGGCCGGCCTGGACATCACGCCCGCGCTGATCGCGCGCGCTCGCGAGCGCGTGCCGGCCGCCGACCTGCGCGTCGGCGACCTCCAGACGTTGCCGTTCGCGGACGAGGCGTTCGACCTCGTGACCGGCTTCGGCTCGTTCTTCTACGCGGCCGACGTCGCCGCCGCGTTGCGCGAGGCCGCGCGCGTGACGCGCCCCGGGGGAGCGGTCGCCGTGCAGGTCTTCGGGCGTCCCGATCGCTGCGACCTCGAGGCGCTCAAGCCGCGGCCCGGAGCCTGGCGGCCGGCGCTCGCCGACGAGCTCATGCCGCTGCCGATCGAGCACTCGTTCGACGTCAGCTGGGCGTACGAGTACGGCTCCGACGACGAGCTCGTGGCCGCGCTCCGGGCCGGCGGCGCGATCTCACTGCGCGGCGAGAGGATCCTCGCAGCGCTGGCGCACTGCCGTCGGCCTGATGGCGGCTACCGCGTCGCCAACGAATGGCACGTCGTGATCGGGCGCAATCAGCGGCCGAAGCTGGCGGCGATCCCCTGCTCGGTCTGCTCGTAGTTGGCGCCGGCCTGCTGGGTGAGCACGCTGATGCCGTGCAGCGCATCCTGGATCCCGCGGCTCGAGCGCTGCCACTCGGCCCACAGCTCCTGGAAGCGGGCCTGCGCGACGCCCTGCCACTCGCTCTGGAGCGGGGCGACCTGGCTGGCCAGCTGGGATAGGATCGACTCGATGTTGGCGGCGCCCGCGTTGAGCTGACTCGCGGTGGCTTGCAGCTGCTCGGGCGTGACGGCGATGTTGGGCATCCGGCTGCCTCCCTCGGCTCCGTGATGGACGTCGCGATGACGGGTACCCGGCATGAAGCTAACAGACACGGCAGTTCATGACAGCACCGGACGCGCTGACCACTTTCCACCGCCCTCCCCGCGAGTACCCGCCGGCCGTGCCGAGCGAGCCGCTGCGCATCGCGCCGCCGCCGACGCAGCCCGCCCCCTCGCACGCCTCGATCGTTCAGATGCTCTTCCCGGTCGTCGGCGGGCTGGGGATGGTCGGCTACGCGCTCGTCTACCGCAATCCCGCGTTCCTCTTCGTGGCGGGCGGGATGGTGGGGCTGATGCTGCTGTTCTCGCTCGGCATGCGCTGGTCGCAGCGGCGCGGCGTGCGCAAGCGGGCGGCCGAGGAGGCGCGCCGCTACGCGCGCTACCTGCGCGAGCGCGAGGCCGAGCTGGCCGCGGCGGGGGAGCTCCAGCGCGGAGCGCTGCGCCGCCTGTACCCCGAGCCCGGGCGCCTGTGGACGCTGCTCGTCAAGCGCCTGCACGTCTGGGAGCGCCGTCCCGACCACCGCGACTTCCTGCACGTGCGGATCGGCACCGGCGCCGTGCCGCTGGACCGCGACGTCGAGTTCGACCTCGGCATGAACCCGCTCGCGGAGTACCAGCCGCAGCCGCTCCAGGAGGCGCGCAAGCTCGTCGATCGCAGAGCGACCCTGCGCGGCGAGCCGGTCGTCGTCGGGCTCGACAGGGTCGGCGTCCTGGCCGTCACCGGCCAGCGTGAGCGCGCTCGCGCGTGGGCGCGCACGCTCATGACCCAGCTCGCCGCGTGGCGGGCGCCGCACGACCTGCGGATCCTCACGGCGTTCGAGGCCGCGGACGGTGAGGCATGGGAGTGGGGCAAGTGGCTGCCGCACCAGCGCGTGGACCCGAACCTCCCGGGTCACTTCCTCATCGCCCGCTCGGCGCGGGAGGTGGAGGCGCTGCTCGAGCCGGAGCTGCGCCCGCGGCTGGAGCAGCTGCGCCGGCTGGCCGAAGCCGACATCAGCGGCCGCGAGGTGCCGCTCGTCGCCCCGGAGCTGATCGTGATCCTCGACGGCTACCGGCCCGACCACCCGGTCAACGAGATCGCCGCCTTTCGCGAGCTGCTCACCCGCGCGCGACAGCTCAAGGCCGTCCTGATCCTGCTCACCGACGAGCGCGACCACGAGCCGTCGCACATCGACGCTCGGCTCACGGTGCCCGAGCGCGGCGCCGGCGCGTGGGAGCTGTGGGGCCAGGACGCGCCGTCGATCCCCGAGGTGTTCCTCGACCACGTCGACCTCGGCACGAGCGAGGCGATCGCCCGCACGCTGACGCCGCTCAAGCTCGCCGAGGGCGGCGACGGCGAGCGCGGCCTGAGCACGAGCGTGCGCCTGGGCGACCTGCTCGGCGACCTGGACCGCCATTGGCAGGGCCGTCGCCGCGCGGACAGCCTGCGGGCGCCGATCGGGCGGTCGGCCGACGGCGACGTGCTCGAGCTCGACCTCAAGCAGGCCGCCGAGGGCGGCATGGGGCCGCACGGCGTCCTCGTCGGCGCCACCGGCTCGGGCAAGAGCGAGCTGCTGCGATCGCTGGTCGCGGGGCTGGCGGCCCGCCACGCGCCCGAGGAGCTCGCGTTCGTGCTCGTCGACTACAAGGGCGGCGCGGCGTTCGCCGAGCTGGCGCGGCTGCCGCACGTGGCCGGCCTGATCACCAACCTCCAGCGCGACCTCTCGCTCGTCGACCGCATGCACGCCGCGCTGATCGGCGAGCAGGAGCGGCGCCAGACGATGCTGCGCGAGGCGGGCAACCTGGACGACATCGTCGCCTACCAGGCGCGCCGCGAAGCCGATCCGTCGCTGGCGCCGATGCCCGACCTGCTGGTCATCGTCGACGAGTTCGCCGAGCTGCTCGCCGCGCGGCCGGAGTTCATCGACCTGTTCGTCGGGCTGGGCCGCGTCGGGCGCTCGCTCGGCATCCACCTGCTGCTGTCGTCGCAGCGCCTGGACGAGGGGCGTCTGCGCGGGCTGGAGAGCCACCTGCGCTACCGCCTGTGCCTGCGGACGTACTCGGCGACCGAGTCCAAGCTCGTGCTCGGCACGCCCGACGCCTACCTGCTGCCGTCGCTGCCCGGCCTCGGCTACCTGAAGGTCGACACCGAGGTCTACGTGCAGTTCCGCGCCGCGCACGCCTCCGGCCCGCACGCGCCCAGCGCGATGCGGGTCGAGCCCGGCGCACCCGTGCGCGTGTTCGACCCCGAGGCCGCGACCCCGGCGCCCACGGCGTCTGCACCAGAGCTCCCGGACGGCCCGAGCGAGCTCCAGGTGCTCGTCGACCGCCTGGCCTCGGGCCGCGAGCCCGTGCACCAGGTGTGGGTCGCGCCGCTGGAGGAGGCCGAGCCGCTCGACGCGGTCCTCACCGAGCCGCCGTGGTGGCGCGCCCGCGAGCGCGCCGAGGGGCTGAAGGCGGTGCTCGGCCGCCTCGACCGGCCGGCCGAGCAGCGCACCGAGCCGTTCGCGATCGACCTCGCGCGCGCGGGCGGGCACGTCGCCGTGGTCGGCTCCCCGCGCACGGGCAAGAGCACGGCGCTGCGCACGCTCGCGGCGGCGCTGATCTGGCGCCACACGCCGCAGCAGGTCCAGATCTACGGCATCGACCTCGGCGGCGGGCTGCTCGGCGCGCTCGCCGGCGGCCCGCACGTCGGCGGCATCGCCGGCAAGCTCGAGCGCGAGGCGGTCACGCGCGTCGTGCGCCAGCTCCGCACCGAGGTGGAGGACCGCGAGCAGGCGTTCCGCGACGCCGGGTACGAGTCGATGGCCGACGCCCGCAACGCCGGCGCGTTCCCCGACGTGTTCCTCCTGATCGACGGCTGGGCCGCGTTCAAGCGCGAGTTCGAGGGGCTGGACCGCGAGATCGAGGAGCTCGCGGCCACCGGGCTGAGCTTCGGCGTGCACGTCGTCGTCGCCGCCAACCGCTGGGCCGAGATCCGCCCGGCGCTGCTGGACAACCTCGGCACGCGGCTCGAGCTGCGCCTGCACGACGCGATCGACTCGCTCGTCTCGCGGCAGGCCGCCGCGGCGCTGCCCGCCGAGGTCCCGGGACGCGGGCTGACGACGGACGCGCTCCAGTTCCAGATCGCGCTCCCGGACCTCGAGATCGTGAGCGCCGCCGCCGAGCGCTGGCGCGGGCCCGTCGCGCCCCCGATCCGGCTGCTCCCGCGCGAGCTCGAGCCCGGCCGGCTCCCGCCGCCGTCGGCGCGCGAGGGCGTCGCCATCGGCGTCGAGGAGCGCGGCCTGGACCCGGTCTGGCTGCGCTTCGCCGGTCCGGACCCGCACTTCCTCGTCTTCGGCGACAGCCAGAGCGGCAAGTCCTCGCTGCTGCGCGGCATCGGCCGCGGCCTCGTGGCCTCGCACGCGCCGGACGCGCTCCAGCTCGTGGTGGTCGACGTGCGGCGCTCGCTGATCGACCTTGCGCACGACCCGCACGTGCTGGCCTATGCCGCCTCGCCGCCGGCCGCCCAGCAGGCCGCGGAGCGCCTGCGCGCGATCTGCGGCGAGCGGATGGCGCCCGCCGACGCGTCCCCGCTCGCGGCGCCGAGCTGGCAGGGTCCCCGCTTCGTGGTGCTGTTCGACGACTACGACCTCGTGGCCGGGCCGACCGGCGGCCCGCTCGCCCCGCTCCTGGACGTGCTCGCCGTGGGCGGCGACGTCGGGCTGCACGTCGTGCTCGCCCGCCGCGTCGGCGGCAGCGCGCGCGGCGCCTACGAGGCCGTGTTCGGCCGCCTGCGGGAGCTCGGGTCGCCGGGCGTCCTGCTCAGCGGCGACCCGGGGGAGGGCCCGCTGCTCGGCGGCGCCAAGGCCCAGCCCCAGCCGCCCGGCCGCGGGCTGCTCGTGCGCCGCGGCGAGCGACCGGTGTTGATCCAGACCGCGTACAGCCCCATGGACGTGAGGGAGACCGTCAGATGAACACGTGTGCCGTCACGATCGCCGGGCCGGACCGGCGCGTGGACCTCGTCGTCTCGACCGAGACGCCGATCGCCGACCTGATCCCGACGTTCGTGGAGCTGAGCATGGACGAGGCGCCGGCCGACAACGGGCGCGCGCCGGTGTGGACGGTGGCGCCGGCCGGCCACGAGCCGCTGCCGCTGGACCGCACGCTCGGGCAGTGCGGGATCGCCGACGGCGCCGTGCTCTCGCTCACCGAGCTGCGCTCGGCCGCGATGGCGCCGCCGCGGCCGGCCGAGGTCGATCGCACGGTTCAGACGACCCGCCGCGGCAGCCCGCGCGAGCGCACGCGCGCGGCGCTCCCGGCCGAGCTCGCTGCGAGCGAGCGCGTCGGCGCCGCGATGAAGGCGTTCTTCGGCTACGAGGAGGAGTCGCCGATCGACGAGTCGGCCGAGCCCGCCACGCAGAGCAAGCGCGAGCTGCTCACCAAGCCCCAGCACCGGTCCGCGCGCGAGCGGATGCGGGCGTCCTGGCGCGAGACCGACTACGAGGCGCGGCTGGACCGCGCGATCGCCGCGCCGCGCCTGGTGCGCTGCGCGACGATCGCGGTCGTCTCGCCGAAGGGCGGGGTGGGGAAGACCACGCTGACCGTCCTGCTCGGCTCGCTGCTCGCGCGCGTGCGGCGCGACCGCATCGTGGCGGTCGACACCAACCCGGACTTCGGCTCGCTCGGCCGCACGCTGACGCCCGACCACCAGGTGTTCGTCGACGACCTCGGGGACGTGCTCGAGCAGCCCGACCTGTCCGTGACCGCGCTCGACCGGCACCTGGGCCGGGCGTTCGAGGGCCTGATGGTGCTGCCCGCGCCGACCGACCCGACGCGCATGGCCCAGCTCAACGAGGACTCCTACCGGCGCGTGATCGCGCGGCTCCAGACGATGGTGGGCGTGCTCGTGCTCGACTGCGGCACCGGCCTCCAGGAGCCGGCCGCGCGGGCCGCCCAGGCGGCCGCCGACCAGCTCGTGCTGATCTCCGACGCGCACCCGTCGACGGCCTCGCTCGTGGCCGAGGCGGCCGAGCTCCTGCGCACGGTCGGGCCGCCGATCACGCTCGTGGTCAACAAGATGCCGCGCAAGCGCGACGCCCGGCTGGACCTGGGCGGGCTCGAGGGCCTGGTGCCCGACGCGCACGGCCTCGTCACGCTCGACGAGGACCTGCGGTCGGCCACCAGGGTCGCCTCGGGCGACTACTCGTGGGACGACGCGCCGCCGCAGTGGCGCCGCGCGATTCGCGAGCTGGCCGTGTCGCTCCAGGCCGACTGGCCGGCGCTCGGCATCACGGCCGGCTAGCGGCGCGGGCGCGGTCGAGGTACTCGAGGTCGGCGGGGTCGGCGACGCCGCGCGAGGCGCGGGCCGGCCCTTCCTGCTCGTACATGCGCTTGAGGCCGGCCTCGATCCCGGGGTCGCCGCCGGTGAACATGCGGATCAGCTCGCCGGAGCGGCGCACGAGCGCCTGCACCGCGGGGTCGGCCGGGTCGGTGCCGCCCTCGCGGTGGGCCCGGACCTGGGCGTAGAGGTCCCGCCACTCCTGCTCGACCGCCTTGATGGCGTCCGCGCCGAGCGCCTGCCGGCGCTGCTCGAGCTGCTCGAGCTGCTCCGGCGTGTAGTACTTCTCGAACATCGACATCGCCTCCAGGGCGTCCAGGAACCGTTGCGTGGAGTGCGGGCCGGCGTCGAGGAGCCGCCGGAGCCGCGCGCGGAGCGTCGCGAGCGCGGTGAGCTGCTGCTCGACGCGCTCCAGATGTCGCTGCACGGTGCTCGCGACGCCGCCGTCGGCGTCGAGCAGCGGCCCGATCTCCTCGAGCGGCAGACCGAGCCCGCGCAAAACGAGCAGCCGGTAGAGCCGCTCGACGTCGGCCGCCGCGTACACGCGGTGCCCGCCGCTCGTGCGCGCGGACGGCCGCAGCAGCCCGAGGCTGTCGTAGTGGTGCAGCGCGCGGACGGTCACGCCCGCGTGGCGGGCCAGCTCGCCGATCCGGTACACCCGCTGACCCTAGACCCTGACGCTACGTGAGGTTCAAGCGTTCTGGCGCGTCGGCGCTCAGCCTGCCTCGCGGCCGCTGGGCTCGAGCGGCGCCGGCGGGGTGGGGGCGAGGATGTCGCCGGCCTGGACGAACGAGGACGTGGGCTGGCCGGCGATGCGCGGCCGCAGCACGATGGCGACGGCGACGAGCGCCAGCACCCCGGCGCCCGCGGCCGCGTAGGCCGTCCGCGGCGAGCCGACCGCCACGAGCGCGCCGCCGATCAGGTACCCGACGCCAGGCATCGCCGCCCCGATCGACTCGAGCAGGCCGGTCGTCCGCGCCTGGTAGTCGCTCGGCGTCGCCTCCTGGAGCGCCGTGACCACCGCGATCCACTGCACGCCGTTCCCGGCGCCGCCGAGCACCGAGAACAGGCAGGCGGCGAGCAGGCTGTGCGACGCCGCCATGCCCAGGTACGCGGCCCCGATCGCCGCCGTCGAGACGATGATGAGGGTGAGCGCCGAGCGGCTCTTCATGGACAGGTAGATCACGCTCCCGACCACGATGCCGGCGCCCCAGGACGCCAGCAGGACGCCGAAGCCCGCGCTCGTCGTGCCGAGCGTCTCCTTCGCGTAGATCACCTCGATCGGGACGACGAGCGTGAAGAGCATCATCGCGGCGGCCTCGCCGACCAGCAGCGCCCGCACGAGGCGGTGGCGGCGGGCGAAGCGGAGCCCGTCGCGCAACCGCGCGCGGAACGGCTCGCGCTCGACCTCGACCGCGGGAAGGCCGCGGGTCGCCGCCAGCAGCGCCGCGATGACCAGGAACGATGCGGCGTCGACCAGCAGGGCTGTCGCGAGGCCCAGCTCGGCGATCAGCAGGCCGCCCAGCGCGGTGCCGAAGACGGCCGAGAGCGCGAAGCCGACGTTCAGCAGGGCGTTGCCCTCCTTGAGCAGCTCGGCCGGCTGGAGGACCGTCGCGACCGCGCCGCGCGTGAGGCCCCGGCCGGTGAGCGCGAGGGTCCCGTCGACGAGCCCGAGCAGCAGGACGGGGATCAGCAGGAAGTCGCCGTGCGCGATCAGGGCCAGCGCCGCGAAGGCGAGCGCCTCGAGCACGTAGAGCGCCGGCAGGCTGCGCCGGACCGCGATCTGGTCCACGCGGGCGGTCAGCAGCGGCGCGAGCAGCGCGGGCAGGAACTTCGCCGCGAAGAAGAACGCCGTCGTCGCCGCGACGTCCTGCGTCCGGTCGTAGACGAGGACCGCGAGCGCGACGAGCCCGACGCTGTCCCCCAGCTCGTTGAGCGTGTAAGAGGACAGGAGCCGGCCGAACGGCCTGATAGCCAGCGGTGCGAGGCGCCCCCTCACGACCCAGCATCCTAGCCCTCCAGAGAAAACCATCCAGTCCGGACGAATGTCCGGCACCCGGCGGTACAACGCGGATTAAGTCCGGTAGGTGACCTGCCGATGACCGGAGAGTCGTGTCCGAAGGGAATCGGCTCATCCCAGCCGTGCAGATCGCCGTGCTCACCGCGGCGGTGGTCGCCGCTGCGCTGACCTCAGAGGCCGCGGACTGGTCCCCAGTCCCGCTCGTCCTCGTGCTCTTCGCACTCGCCGTGGCGAGCGATCTGATGATCGTCGAGATCCGCGGCCTGCGCGTGTCCGGGGCGTTCTTCTCGGTCGTCCTGGCGATGGTGCTGCTCGGCGAGGCGTCCGCCGCGGCGATCGGACTCGGGACCACGTTGGTCTACGCGCTCATATCGCGCCCCGTGTTCACGAAGGTGCTCAACGACGCCGCCGTCTGGACGGCGTTCCCGCTGGTGGGCGGGCTGATCGCCGAGGCGTTCGACGCCGACGGGGCGCACCGCCCGGTCGCCTACTGCGCCGTCGTCGTGCTCGTCTACATGGCGAGCAACGTCCTCAACTTCCTGCTCATCGCGATCTACTCGCGGGCGGCCAGCGGCTTCGCGTTCCGTGCCAGCCTGCCGCTGTACGTAACGATGTTCCCGTCGGAGATCGTGACGGCGCTGCTCACGGCCGCCGTGGCCTACGGGTACGTCAAGCTCGGCATCGGAGCGGTCGCGCTGGCCGCCCTCGTGCTCGGCGTCTTCCAGTACCTCGTGTGGGCGCGGGTCCAGGCCTACGACCGCGGCGAGGAGCTGGCCAAGCGCACCCGCGAGCTCGCCTCGCTCCAGGTCGGCCTGTTGAGCACGGTCATGCAGACGCTGTCGATGCGCGACGCCATGACCGCCCGCCACTCCGCCGCGGTCGCCCGCTACGCCCGCGAGGTCGCGAAGATGCTCGGGGTCGACGAGCGCGAGCAGGACCTCATCCACACGGCCGCGCTGCTCCACGACATCGGCAAGTTCATCTTCCCGGACTCGATCCTGCTCGCCGACCGCAAGCTCACCGACGAGGAGTGGGAGATCGTCAAGCTGCATCCCGAGCAGGGCGCTCGGCTCGTGCGGCGGATCGAGGGCTACGGCCCGGTCGCCGACATCATCATCGCCCACCACGAGCGCATCGACGGCAAGGGCTACCCGAACGGCATCCCGGGCCACGAGATCCCGTTGGGCTCACGCATCATCTCCGTGTGCGACACGTACGACGTCATG
>Ga0081539_10001678_pt1 | contig 35835 bp, 32 predicted proteins | sample TabmetS4T2R2_FD_71023 | JGI IMG/M metagenome (GOLD analysis project Ga0081539, IMG submission 71023) | Tabebuia heterophylla rhizosphere microbial communities from the University of Puerto Rico - S4T2R2 | ecosystem: Host-associated > Plants > Roots > Rhizosphere ... | reverse complement strand
TCCTGAATCAACCGCGCGATCCGGTAAAGATATTTGCCCCGCTCGCGTCCCGGCATTTTGCCCCAGACGTTGTCGTAGGCCCGCCGCGCCGAGCGCACCGCAAGATCGACATCGTGCGAGTCAGCCTCGGCGATCTCGGCCAGTTTTTCTTCCGTCGCCGGGTTGATCGAGTCGAAGTATTTCCCCGAGCGCGGCGCGACGAATTTGCCGCTGATGAACAATTCATAGCGCGGCCGGATTTTGATGTAATCGCTTGCTTCCGGCGCCGGCGCGTAAGCCCAGCGCTCACCGAAGCTCAGCCGGCGCTCGCCCGGCGGAATTGCGACGCGCCGATCGCCACGCACACCATCGCCGTCGACGGTCAGGTAGGGGCGATTGACCTCAATCGCCCGCGGGGGGTTCGGGTGAACCGACCCTACCTTTTTGCGCTTTGCCATTTTTCTTTTCGCGCGCGGCATAAGATCGACAGAATCTTAGTGTGCGCGTAGCGGCGTCGCACGCGAAAAGTCATTGTCATGTCGAGCGAAGTCGAGACATCTCTCATTATTCAATAGTAAGAGATTGCCTCCACTTCGGTCGGAATGACAGGGCGGCTGGGCAGAAGGAGTTCAGGGCAGCGAAAAGTAATCGGCGCCCCGGTAATCGCGATCGACGGTTTTCACGATGTGTCTGAGCACCGCCTCCACGATTCCTGGATTGCGCGCCCGGCTATTTGCCGTGCTTTTCTGGCTCGAGCGGCAACGGGGCGAACCGGGGATCGGGTTCGGTACTGAACGGGCGCGCTTCGCGCGCTTTGGTCGGCTGATTCAGCGGTCGAGGACCTTGCGTCGATCTTCGACAGGTCGTCAGCCCGGTCGCCAAAATAAAAACAATCGCAAAAATCGCGAAGAGCCGTTTCGACATTTTCATTGGAACACTACCGAACTGACATGCAGATGTTCGGACGTAAACTCCGACTGGCTAATACATCCTTTGGTTGAATCGGAAAAACAAAGAAGGAACTCCGGCGTCTTCGATCCAGGATTCAACCCGGCGAAAGCCATTTCGTTGTAATCGCCCCAATATCCGCTTTTCGCGCTGCCAGGCGAACCATACCTCAAATCGGGACAAACAGGCTTTGGCCCGACCAGATCAAGGGGCAGGAAGGCCGGCGTCCCGTTTGGAAGAACGCCCAAGTTGCCCTGCTTGATGCTGACGGCATTCGGGTCGTCGTCCGTCGTGTGATAGGTCGCTTTCCAAATCGGCGGGACACCGATAAATCCGATCCAGGCCTTGACCGTGGGATTCCACTGGTGCCCTGGCGTGGACAAGTTTCCCGGCGTAGTCCCCCATTGCGGGACATCGCGGCAGACGCGCAGATCGGCGCTGCACCCGGTACCGCGAATGTATAGTCGTTGCGTCTCGGCGTCCCTGGTGGTGTAGAGCATGCGAATGGCATCGTCACCGACGCGGATGTTCCCGTCTTCTTGCTCGGTAACGGAAGGCGCGCCGACGTCGAAGGAGAAGCCAGGCGCGGCTCGGATCGTTTGCTTTCCAACTGGAATGTCGACTCGGCTGACCGGGTTGCTGGCCAGCACCGGCTGCTGCCAAACCGTACCAACCAGACGATTCATATAGATTTGTTGCTCGGGTATGCGAATGGCCGCAACGAGCAGCGCTCCGCTCGCTTGGTCGTAGGCCAGGCGGGGATGCGAATACATCATCATTCCTGGAAATGGGTCGGCCAGCTTCGTGAATGGCGCCAGGCCATCGGCACTTGCCCACACGTCGATCTTCTTTGCATTCGTATCGAGAAACGCGGCGAAAATCCGCGGGTCATTGCCGAATCCTGCGGCCAACGTGCTCCCATCGTAAAAATGTCCGCTCTCGGTCACACAGGACTGGATAGCAAAATGAACCCCGCCATCGTCGGAGCGCGCCACACACGCGCCGGTAATTGACCCCTCATCGAGCCATCCATGGTGTCCGCTCGGCGGGATCTTCTCCTGCGCGATGGCAAGCGAGGAGATGTAGACGCGGTTGGGGAACGTCCGCGACACGACAATCGCTGGATCGCCCCACAGCGCGGCAACGCCCGGCGGCGGTTTAACTTTTCCGCCGTAGGTCCAGGTCACGCCACGGTCGCGGGAATAGGACCAACCAAGCAGGCTTGCGCCCGGGTAAACGACTCGATCGTTGTTCGTATAAACAACCTTTCCATCATCCGTGTCGTCGTTGTATGTGGCCATGAAGATCACGTCGCGTCCTACAGCCGCCACCGCGGATGCCGTTTCCGATTGCGTCCCGCGCCACGTCGGGTCTGAATCCTCCCGGCCGGAGACCGTGCGATGGTCCGGAGCGCAACCGCTGAACAGCCCGGCAGCGAGCAATCCAACCACGCCAGCCAATTTCCACTGCTCGTTCATGCAAGAGCTGATTCCGTTCGACGGACGTCCGTGCTACGGCAGCGAAAAGTAATCGGCGCCCTGGTAATTGCCATCCAGCGTCTTGACGATTTGCATCAGCACGTCGTTGACGAGGGTGCTGGCGCCGAAGCGGAAGAGATCGGGCGTGAGCCAGTCGTCGCCGAGCGTTTCCTTGAGCATGACCAAATAAGCGAGCGCTTGTTTGGCGGTGCGGATGCCGCCGGCAGGTTTCATCCCGATGCGGATGCCGGTCTCGTAAAAATAATCGCGGATCGCTTCGAGCATGACGAGCGTGACCGGCATGGTCGCGGCGGGCGAGATTTTGCCGGTCGACGTTTTAATGAAATCGGCGCCGGCGCGCATGGCGATTTCGCTGGTGAGCCGGACGTTGTCATAGGTCTGCAGTTCGCCGGTTTCGAGAATGACTTTGAGATGGGCTTCGCCGCACGCTTCTTTCGTGGCGGCAATCTCGTCAAAGACGCGGTTGTAATCGCCGGCCAGGAACCGGCCGCGATCAATCACCATGTCGATCTCATCGGCGCCGTCGCGCGCGGCGGAGCGCACTTCCGCCAGTTTCAGTTTTAACGGCATCAGACCCGTCGGAAATGCGGTCGCGACCGAGGCGACTTTGACTGTCGATCTTGCGAGAAATTTTTTCGCGATCCGGACAAGGTTCGGATAAACGCAAACCGCGGCGCATGGCGGCACTTCGTAGCGTGGATCGAGCGGTTGCATCGCTTTGCGGCAGAGGAACGCGATTTTGCCGGGCGTATCTTTTCCTTCCAGCGTGGTGAGGTCCATCATTGAGACGGCCAGCTTGAGCCCGGCGAGTTTGGCCGACGTTTTGATGCTGCGTTTGGCGAACGCGGCCGCGCGTTCCTCCGCCATGATTTGGTCGACCGACGGCACCCGCCAATTGGAGCGCAGCGCGTTCTGGCCATTCTGCGCTGTGGAAAGCGTTTTCATTCGGCGACACGAGATTGTCGCAAACGAGGTCTCTGTTTAACACTGCAAAATTGTCGAGGGACGACCTCCGTGTCCTCCCTAAAATTTGGGACGCGACAGAGCGCGTCCCTCCACCGCGTTAGCGGTGAAACCAATTGTGCTCGCTGGCGAAGACCGGCTGGTCGATGAGAATGCCGGATGTCGCGGCGAAGGCGGCGATCGCGACAATGACGAGCAACGGAAGCAGCCAGGCGATTCGACGAAGCAACCAGGCCACGCCGTAAACGTAGGCGACCGCGAAGGGCACGAGCACGCCGCTGAGCAATCGGCCAGAAGTAAAATAAGGATGCTCGCGTGACGGATTGATGCACGGCCCGAAATCGAACTCAATGGAGAGCAGCGCGAGAAAGCAGATTGAAGCAAGAAAACTGATGAGAGCGACGATGAGGGCAGACTTGGACGCGCCGGTGCGTGGCCACAGACCGATCGCGGCCGAGCACAAGACGACCAGGGAAGAAAGGGAATAAAACCGGTCGGCCCCGGGCCAGCTCAGCGAGCGGGTTTGCCATATCATTTCGCCACGCCAAAAGCTGGCGACGAGTTCGGACCAGAAGATCGACAATCCGTGCGCGCTGAAGATCGGATGAATCCACCATTGAGCGAACGGTTTTCGGCCCCAACCGAGCACGGCCATTTTTGGAAGCGAGCCGGTCACATCGCCGAAATGGATCTTGCTCCACACCATCCAGGCGGCGATCGGGATCGCGCCGCAGAGAGCGAATATGCCGAATGCGCCGAGCGCGCGGCCGGGACGTGCACGCAGTTGAGCCAGGCATGCCGCCCCGACGGTCAGCGACGCGATGATGATCAAGGGCAGATTCGCGATCTTCGTCAGGTAAGCGGCCGCGGCGGCGAGGCCGGTAAGAAGCGCAAGACCGATACCAGGGGACGCGGTTCCGGACCATCGCGCGATGCAGAGAAAAAGCGCGCCGCCACAAACGGCCGAAAGAACATCGTTGTTGAGCGAATAAAATACATTATGCGGCATGACGGCGAGCAACAGCGCCACGCCGACGCGAAGATCGACATGTGCAGGATCGACAATGCGCGCGGCGAGATAGCCAATCCAAACCACCAGCGCGACGAGCGCGACGTTGAGGAAGCGAACCCAGTAAAGTAAATCAATTCCGGTCAATCTCAGCACCTCCCCAAGTCGTCCCCACGAAGCCGCCAGAGCGTAGTAGAGCGGCGGCTGCGAGGATTCGAAATTGATCTCGCCGCTCCAGGCGGCCTTGGTGACCGCGATCTCGGCCATCGCTTGCTCAGGCGATTGTTTCCAGATCGGTGTGGGGAATTTTCCGCCGGGAAATCGCTCCGGCGTTTGCAGAAATTCCGGCGACGCGTAAGGCACGATCCAGGCAAGGGCCTGCTCGCTGAGCAAATCGAATGTGCGCGGGACCTGTCCGAGCGAGTAGCGCATTGTCAGATCGAAATGCAGGTCCTCGTCGATGTTGCTGAAGAACGGGAACGCGGCTGAAAAAGTAAACGTGCGCACGGCCGCGACCAAACAGAGGAGCAAAACCAAGAAGGGCTCCATTCGACTGGTCGGACCGGCGGTATTCTGATGCATTCTATTTGTTTGTGCTCAGCGGGGCGCGTTGCGATACGGACGATTTGCTTGAAACTCGGTCAGCAAATTTTGCGCGGTCAGGGCGGCGTCGGAATCGCCGGATGCCTGGGCGAGCGCAAACGCTTCGCGCGCCGTGGCGATTGCATCGGCGAATCGCCCGGATTCGGCATAAGCCGCTGCCAGAGTCGCAAGTAACACCGGTTCTTTGCGACTCGTCAGCGCACAGGCGCGCCGGGCGAGACGCAGAGATTGCGAACCATCGCGAAGCAAATCGTCGGGGTGGGTCGCAAGCAGCCAGGCCACCTGGTCGAGCGCTTCCGGCAAATCAGGCGCTGACGCCGCGGCCTGGCGAAGACGGCCCGGAGCTTCCCGCCCGCTGACGAGACGATTGAGCGACTCGCTCAATTTCGCCGCCGCGGCCTGCCAATTTTTGCGCAGCAACAAGGCGTAAGCGAACTGGGTCGTGGCGGTAACCGGATCGCCGTGCGCGGCTGTTGCCAGACCGAGCAAGTAATGCAGTTCGGCGTCGAACGGAAAGGAGGCCAATCCTTCTCGAGCAATTGCCGACGCGTCTTCGTTGCGCTGCGATTCGAGCAAAGACAGCGCGAGCAGGTTGTGCGCGAACTTTGTTTCCGGGCCGAGCTCGATGGCGCGCTGCGCTTCCTCGATTGCGCGACCGGTTTGCTTTTGTTCGTGAAGGAGAATTGCAAGTTGGAGATGCGCGGCGCTGTCGACGGGAGTCACTTCGAGTGCTTTTTGAGCTTCGGCGAGTGCTTCGCTCCCGCGTCCGAGTTGACCAAGAATGGCGGCGTGACGCGCTCGCGCGAGCGCGCTCAAGGAATCGGTCTGCACGGCTCGCGCGGCTTCGCGTTGCGCGATGTCGATCTTGTCCTGGATGCTGAAGCGGAGCGCGGCATAGGCATGTTGTGATGCGCCGCGCGGAATCCAGAACGCGGCGTAGCTGTTGAGTGCCCAAAGCAACAGGCCCGCGGCGAATGCGATCCGAACGAACTTGCGGCGCGTGAGCGTGTCCCAGCCGATCGCGGCGAAAGCGCAAAACGGAACCAGCGCCGAGAGTCCATAGAACGCTTTCACCTGCGCATAGGAGGCGACCCTCAGACTCATGAAAATCAAAGCGAGCACGATCATGGCCGAGTAACCAAGCAAAAGCCACCAAGCCGGCGTTGGATTGACGAGAGCGCGACGAATGGCGAGGACACCGCCGATCATGATTAGTCCACTCGGGACGAGCGCGAGGATGTAGCCGCCAACCATTAGTTTGTAGTTCCAGGGCAATCGGGAGCTGAGTTCCGCGTTGCCGCCGCACAAGCCATCGCCCCAGAGAGTGGAATAAACGCCGTCGGCGAAGCCGGCAAAACCACTGAAGAACGGCGCGACCAAAGAGCGACCAAACCGCAGGTAATCCCCGAGGGTGTGGTAGCCGGGGTCCTGCCACCAGGCGAATCCGCTCACTGGCTCCCAGTTGCCGACGATCGGCGTAGCAAAGTGCCGCCAAATCCGCACGTAATGCCAGCCGCATACGGCCAGACAAATCACGATCATCAGTCCGACCGTGCGCGCCCAAACGGGAAGCGACGCGCGTCGCTGCGCCAGATGGAGGGCGCAGCCAAAGAAAAGCGGAGGCATCAGCAAGATGGCAGTCGTTTTCGTCAACACGGCGGCGCCGAGAAGAAATCCGAGGACGGAGTAGAGCGCAGCCGAGGGAACCGGTCTGTTGAAAATGAGTATGGCGACATAAAGCGCGGCGGTTACGAGAACGGCCGCGAGCGTCTCATTGGTCACAAAGTGGGACAAATAAAGTTGCATGGGCAGAAACGCCGCCAGCGCAAGTCCGACCAGCTGCCTGGCGGTTCGATTTGGAAAAAGCGACCCGAGAGCAAGGAAAACCAGGACGAAATGGGCGACGCCAAAAAACATCGTCAGCGCTCGTAAGAGCAGAATTGCGGAATTGTCGCCGGTTGTTAAGCGGAACGCCGAGAGAGCGACGGCCGAGATTATATAATAAAGAGGCGGCTGAAACATTTCGAATCCCTCATTGGGCAGGGGCAGAGCGCCGCGCTCCTGGATATATTTGATGTAATTAAGGTGAGCTTCAGAATCGAAGCCGACCCGAAAGGGCAGCGTTGCCGTGTTGTGCCAAAAAAGGATCAGCCAAAGACCGGTGGCGAGGAGAAGCGGTCCAATTGTCTTCGCCTGGCGCAAGCTCTGGCCGAAGGCTCGCCGCCGGCGGACCGCGAGTCGTATGCCGATCATGGCGGCAGCCGCCATTCCGGCGAAGACCAGCCAGACCGGCCAAACGTCCTTGAACACATGGGCGGTCTGCTCGCTTCCGGAGATCGCGTTGCCCCGGCCGGGCAGGATCGGCGCTGAAGCGAGCACGGCCTTGCGCCAGGCCGAGCCGCTGAACGACGCATCCCAGCTGGCATCGCTGCGCAACGTCAATTCGTCTGTGCCGAGGACGAGCCAAAGTGCCGGCGGCCCGTTGTCGTTGAACACGCGTGCCTCGATCGTATTTGTGCCGGCTCGCAAAAAATCTCCGACCGCTGCGATCGAAACACTCTTCCAGTTGCGGGTCGCCGGAAGTTCGATCCGCGCGCCGTTTATCTGGAGGTCGATTCGCTTCGCCGCGCGGACGGCAAAGTGCGCAGTGCGCGGCCGGCCGCGAAGAGTGAACTCACGGCGAAAAGTCGCGTCCAGGCTGGCAATGTTATGCGCCCGCGCATCGACGGCGGTTGGGAAACGGATCCACTCTGCCTGGTGATCCCGGGGCAAAAACATTAAATCGGGATCGTGCCGGCAGCGCCAGGCAATGGCGCCGAATGCGGCGCCGATTAAGACCACGGCAACCAGCGCTCTGTGCCAGGTTTTCAGAACGACGCCTTTTAAATCAAACGCGCTAGATCGACAATCGGCCGCTCTCGTTTACTCGTTGTCGCCGTGCCATTCCGCCCGCGCCTGCACGATGAACGGAGCAAGCGTGGTGTAAAACTTCACCACGTATATCAAATAGCCGCCGAAGCCAATGAGCTGCACGGCCGCCAGCCAAACATGGCCGTGGCCGGTCAAAAAGAATTGCGGCCAGGTGCGAAGGACGAGCACCGACGCCACGTTCAAGAGGAAGACGGCCGGCAAAAGCAGGACGATGTTAAGATATTGGTCGCGTGTGACCATGGCGCAGAGCCGATTGCTGGCTTCGCCGGCGCTGTCACGCGCGCGGGCGCGAATCAGGCGCAGATCGTAAACAAACAGTATCCAGCCAACCGCGATGAACGCGGCGGCGAATGCGAACCAGCGGACCGGTTGCCGGAGTTGCGCGAACAAGAGCGCTTCAACGAGCGCACAGCCGATGTAAAGAAAGTTGTGGCCGAACTCCAGCGGCCAGCGAATGACGGTGATGATGTGCAACACCGCCCTGGACCAAAACACCAGGATGATGAACAAACCGCTGAGAACGTACGGCCAAAAAATCAGGTCGCGCTCCGCCATGATCTCGCGCGTGCTCTCGATTAAAACGGTGAGCGCTACTCCCTGAATAATGCTGACGAGCGTCAACTCGATCTCGACGACCATCGAGTCGAGCCGGCGACGCTCTTCACCTGCGGCGTTCACGGCTGCGAGTCGTACTCATTGGCTGCCGTGCGTGTCAAGCGGTGGCGCCGATTGAATCGGAGCAAAAAGAACCGGCGCTCGCCGTGGCGAGCGCCGGTCGCGTTAAACAGCTCTGGACGTGCGGATTTAGCCGCCGCCGCAGCGCAAGGTGCTAAAGGTCACTGAGTCGGTGATGAACCGGCCGTTCTTCGCCACCGCCTTGACCGTAGCGGTGACGTTAATTTCGTCCGGATAGCTCGTGACGACGGTGGGATCGGTGCTCAATGGCGTATCGAATATGCCGTCGCCATTCAGGTCCCAGGTGTACTGGACCCTGCGCGAAGCTGGTTCCAACGTGGCGCTCAATGTCACTTGGACAAAGTCGCCGCCCTGGCACTGCTGATCGACGACGAACGCCGTTAAGGTCGCTGCCGAGGCGGATTGGCCGCTCGCGAATGCGAAACCCAGGATCATCAGACCCATGAGTGCCGCCCTGCTGAGTTTGCATCGTTTATTATTCATATGTTTTTTTGGGGTTGTGTGTTTGGGGGTTGTTCGCGTTTGATCCGCCATCTGGTTCGCCCCAGCAAAACGCGAAAGGTAACAGGGTTGAAACCTGCCGCGCGCGGCGGTGCGCCGGGAGTTGCTCAGCAATCGCGTGCCTGGAGGGATTCGAACCCCCAACCTTCTGATCCGAAGTCAGATGCTCTATCCAGTTGAGCTACAGACACATTGCAAAAGTGATTCAGTGAATAGTGATCGGTGATCAGTGCCAAAACAAATCGCGATTGCAAGATCGACGTCGCCAGGCGCCGCCCGGCCGCCGACGACGGCGGGCAAGGCGTCGTATGAGCGATCCAATCCGTGCGCCTCATCGGCAGGATGCCGATGCTACAAATTTAGGCGGGAAGAAAATCCAAATCGTCGAGCGCGGCAATGAACTCGCAGCCGGCGAGCAATTTTTCCAAATCGCTCAGCTCGCGGAGCGATTCCTTGTTGAGAAATTTTTCCCAAAAACCCGGCGCGGTCGCGCGGAATTCCGATTGGCCGAAGAGATCGACTGCTTTGTTCATTGGGCGAAGCTTTGAGCAGCCGATATGCCACCGCCGCGCAGCGGCGGCTGGGGGTGGCCGACGGGATTCGAACCCGCAACAACCAGAACCACAATCTGGGGCTCTACGGCCCCACAGACAGAAGCAAACCGACGCTATTTTACCAGCCAAAGACTCGGCGGGACCTTGAATTTTTGATAATCCTCTCGAGAGAACGCCGTCCCGAGCATGAATCCAGTCCACTTGGCATCTTGTTTTTTTAGGAACACCCACGCCGGGTCGGTAACCGGACCATCGGCGGGCGAGATTTTGACCCGGGCATAATCGCCCTCCACCTGTTCTTCGTCGACGTGAACTTTAGTCACGGCAGAATGCGTGGTCGCGTATTTGATTGTTGCGGCGCTTAATGGCGAAGTGGCTTGTGATCGTGTAGCGCAGCCGACAAGCAGGAAGACTCCAGCCAAGCTGAACATGATTAAGGAGTTCAATTGCACACGCGATATACAGAAAGACACTCGTTTTGGTAGCAATGTAAGATCGTTTCGATTGCTCATTGTCGCCCGTATTCAAGTGCCGCTCGATTCATTTCCTTTAAGTCGAAGCTGAATTTGCCGCTTCCTAGCTCGTATACACTTGTCCATTCCGAAAGGCGGATGTAACGCTTCTCGTTTCCACCGCTTCCGGAGAGCCGAATGAGAATTCGTTTTGAATCGGCCGACCACGCCAGAACAGCGGCGTAGCGATGATCCAAGGTGGGGTTCTGCGGCAGCCCGCGTTCTCGGAGGGCGAATTTTTCGGCCTGACCGTCGATGTCAGCTTCTTTGATTTCCTGAAAACGCACTCCTTGTTGCCGCCGAAACAGACGAAGAGAGACGCCCAGGCTCGCTCCGCCATCCTGCACGATGATCCAGTAGTCGTCCGGGGAGAAGTGCACAACGAGATTTCCCCAACCAGGAGTTTCGCAAAGCTTGACCGCTTCTTCTTTGCGGTCTTTTGGGAATAGCCAAATCTCTTTGGAGTCGTCAGCTGCCTTTCGAAGCTCGTAGTGAATGGCGCCGCTGGGCGAATCACCAGCCTCTTGTTGCGCGGGCAAGAGTAAACGAGGCGCGACAAGAACGGAAAAAACGAAGAATAACCGCCGACCACGCAAACTAGACTTGCTCATGGTTAAGAAATGCATCGTTGAATCGCGAGGCACCGACTCTTTGGCGCGGTCGTTCTTTCTTAGATTGACATTTTACAGAGCACACTTTAGCGAGCTATCTACTTTTAACCTCAAAAGCAGGAAATCGTATTATGATCAAACTCAAAAAGACCCTTTTCCTTACCATTTGCTGTTGGATACCGGCTGCGCTGTGTGCGCAGGAAAAGAATTTTCACGATAAGGACTTGACCGGGAAAAGTTTCGCGGGCGCATCCCTCAATGGCGCCGACTTCTCCGATGCCATCCTCCAGAACTGCGATTTTCATGGCGCCAGCTTGAAAAACGCGAATTTTAACGGTGCCGATTTGAAAAACGCTACTTTCGCGAAGGCTGATCTGACTGGCGCGGACATGCGGGGTATTTCGCAGGTCCCTTTCATTGACGGCACCATCCTCAATAAGGCAAATCTGGAAGGAGTGGATTTAAAAGCCTGCGGGAGTATCTACGGCTGCAAATTCCGCGGAGCGAATTTGCGAAACACGAAAAACTGGGCCTTGGTCGGGGCCTGCGATTTTAGCGGCGCGGATCTTCGGGGCGCGAATTTCCGCGGCATGACTCCGGACCAAACCGCCCGCTTCACGAAAGCAAAATACGACGACGAAACGACCTGGCCCGACGGTTTTGATCCAAAATCAGTGGGAGCGGTGCTGACAAAAGGGGATTCGGCTGAGGAACAGAGCAGCGAAACAAAGAGCAAATCGTCGGCTAAACCAGAAACGAAAGCCGACGAAACCGAAGGTCCGAAGCCGAAAACGACCGATCAGTAATCGGGCGGGGATTTCGAGGTCACATCAGGTGGGTCAATGACGCGACGTTTTTTCCGTTTGTGTTGCGCGCGGTGGTTTACCCTGATTCTGACGGCGGGGGTGATCGGCGCAGCCGAAAATTACGCCGGCAAGGATTTGTCGCATAAGGACTTCACCAACGGCGCGCTCAACAAGGCAAATTTCGACGGCGCGAATCTTGAGTTCGCCAATTTCACCAATGCCACATTGAAGAACGCCAGTTTCCGCAACGCCAAATTAATCAACGCCAATTTCCGTCTAGCCAACCTTGAGGGAGCGGATTTTACCGGCGCCGATTTGAAAAAGGCTACCTGGACCGACGCCAAAGCCTGGAATGCGAAACTCGCCGGGGCCGACATCTATCTCGCGCGGGCCTCGATTATCGACACCAAAAAACTGAATCTCGATTACAAAGCGGAGGCCCTGGTGATGCAGTCACAGGAACGAACCAGTGGCCGACTGTCTTTTCACTACGCCGATCTTAGGAACTGCAAGATTTTGGGTAATGCCGAAGGCGTCGATTTCCGCGATGCCGATGTGCGCGGGGCGGACTTTAGTCAGGCCGAAAATGTGGAGAACGCCCGATTCAAGAATGCCAAATACGACGAAACAACGCGTTGGAACGTTGATCCCGCCAAGATGGAGGCTGTCCTGGTTCGTGAAAAAGAACCTGTGTCGACCGGCGGAGCTATCGGGCAAACTTCGCTGACAGGGAAATGGTTGATCTTGAAAGAAAAAGGAGCGAGCGAGAGCGGCTCTTTGCGCCTCAATGCCGATGGAAGCTACGAATGGGATTACTCAACGGCGAAGCCGGTGCTCAAGGGAACCTGGACCGCCTCAGGAGACGGCGCAGTTCTCAAGGCTGGCGAACTGGGTCAGGACTGGACGGCGACAGCGAGCGGCAAGGACGAACTCCATCTGAAAAGCGCCAAGGGCGACGAACGCGTAGCGATAAAATCTAACGATTAGCGAACCGGCGCTCCAACGTCGGTATCAGCGCGATCTATCTTTGGGCTTTTCCCTCTGTCTTTCGGTCGCACGACGGTCGTCTTCGATCCGCTTCGCTCTTTGCTCCTCGTACTTCCGCGCTTCCCGCATAGCGCTTTGGTTGCGAATTTCCGCCCGAGTGGCCGCTGGCGTTCCGATAAAGTGGTCCTGGTCCGCCTCGGCCAGCTTGCGAATGCCATCGAGGAATTTCGCGACTACCGCCAATGAACCCTCGTCACGGAGATCGAACATTTCGGTCTTGCCATCCTGGTAAACGACCTCGCTCGAGGCGGATGGCTGCGCCCTTCCTTCAATCCGTTGATCCTCGAGCCGCCGTTCCCACTCCCGTTCCGCTGTCATCCATGCCTCTTTTTCAGGAATGCCATTTCGCGTCAGCGCTTCGATACGGGACTTGCAAAATTCTGTGTGCGGTCTTCGCAGCGATTGCAAAAAATCCCAGATCGGATCTCGGTTAGCGGGTGGCATAACACCAACCCACTTCGCCTCGTGGATCGTGACCGGGGGCGATGTCGGCAGTCGGTTGTCATCCAGAGAGCAGAATGTTTCCTCTTCCGTATAGTCGATCTTGAACTTTCCGTCCGTGGTTAGGGCATTCATCGTCCGTTCCAAGCGCGCTTCGGTCCATTGAGTTCGTTCCGGATAATTCACTGTTCGAACGGTGACGCGGGCGATCGGCTTGTGCTCCTGGCTCGCCTCCGGTGTGGGAGCGGCCCCACTCGTCGAAATAGCGGACCACGTCGCTGCGGTAATAACGGCCGCGATGTAATGGGGCGACCGACGCATCGGTAAGTGCTTATCAATCAGCGCACCGACTCGACATTACCAACCCGAACTCGCGCGCTGTTTTCTCCGCTCTTCTTCAAGTTGGTCGGCTTTGATTCGATCCAGCCGACGTTGCTCGTCTATTTGCGACTGCTTGCGCTCGGCTTCTTTGCGGTCGGCAATGGTTCGCTCCTGACGTCGCTGTTCGTCTAACTGTTCGGCTTTGATTCGATCCAGCCGGCGTTGCTCGTCAATCGCCGCCTGTTTGCGCTCCGCTTCTTTACGGTCGGCAATGGTTCGCTCCTGACGTCGCTGTTCGTCCAACTGTTCGGCTTTGATTCGATCCAGCCGGCGTTGCTCGTCAATCGCCGCCTGTTTGCGCTCCGCTTCTTTGCGATCGGCAACGGTTCGCTCCTGACGTCGCTGTTCGTCCAACTGTTCGGCTTTGATTCGATCCAGCCGGCGTTGCTCGTCAATCGCCGCCTGTTTGCGATCCGCTTCTTTGCGATCGGCGGTGATTCGCTCCTGGCGTCGCTGTTCGTCCAACCGTTCGGCCTGTATGCGATCCAATCGGCGTTGCTCATCAATCTGCGCCTGTTTGCGATCCGCTTCTTTGCGATCGGCAATGATTCGTTCCTGACGTCGCTGCTCGTCTAAGCGTTCGGCCTGTATGCGATCCAACCGGCGTTGCTCGTCGATCGCCGCCTGTTTGCGGGCCGCTTCTTTGCGTTCCTCGGCAATGCGTTCCTGTTTTCTCTGCTCTTCCAGCTGCGCCTGCCGGCGCGCTTCGGCTTTGCGGTCCTCGGCGATTCGCTCCTGTTTGCGCTGCTCGGCGAGCTGCTCCTGACGACGCGCTTCGGCCTTTCGGTCTTCGTTAATTCTTTCCTGCTTCCGCTGGTCTGCTAAATATTGTTCCTGCCGCGCCGCCTGAATGTTGAGCCATTCCGTCGTGTTCACGTGCTCGGGAACAGTGGTCTGGGTATTCCGCGCCGCGGCCGCGGCGGCTGCTTTGCGATCGGCTTCCAGCCGATCGGCCTTGATCCGTTCTTGACGCTGGTTTTCCGCAATCTGGTCGGCCTTAATCCGATCCAATCGCCGTTGTTCCTCGACGTTCGCCTGTCTCTGTGCTTCGGCTTTGCGGTCTGCGGCGTTACGTTCGATCCGCTGCTGCTCGGCGATGTTGTCTAAACGGCGCTGTTCTGCTACCCGCTCAGCCGCGCGGTTTTCTTCGACCCGGGCTTGTCGCTTTGCTTCCTCGCGTCGATTTTCATCTTTTCTCCGCTCCTCCGCCGCATCCTGGCGGCGCTGTTCGTCGATCGCCTCCTGACGTTTGCGCTCTGCCAGCGCGTTTAGCCTCTTTTGCTCCTCCCGTCTTGCTTCCTCGGCGTTAGCCGCTCGTCTCGCAGCCTCAGCATTTTCAGCAGCCCGTTGTTCTTCGCGTTGGCTCTCAACTATTACTTCAATTCTTCTTTGGTCAGGATCGACCGCGGCAACCCAAGCCAACGGAGCAACAACGATTAAAAATGACAGGAGGAAAAAGCCGCGGCGCATAAGAGTGCACGTTATAGCAACGTTCTCGGGCATCGGCAACTTACTTTACGTAAAAACACCGGCCATCGTGTGGCGCGTGCCGCTTGGACAAGGAGAAGCGAGAACGAAACCTATGAGGCGCGACGCAGGTCGACGTAATCGAGTAGAGCGATCAACGCGCAGCCGGCCAGCAGCTTCTCCAGTCTGTACAATCGGTCAGTTGTTCGTCGCTCAGAATTCAAGCTCCAAAGAAATTCGAATGGCCAACTGGAAAGAGCGTGAAGTTGTTTGGATTTTGGAGCTTGGGATTTGGGATTTCCGCCGCGCAGCGGCGGCTGGGGTGGCCGACGGGATTCGAACCCGCAACAACCAGAACCACAATCTGGGGCTCTACCGTTGAGCTACGACCACCATCGCGAAGGGCTTGGAACTTAGTTTTTGGAGCGCGAATTGCAAAGGCAAACGGACCGCCGGGGCTGGCACGCTCCCGGCTAATTTCAATTCGCCTGCACGCCGATATTGCAACTCACAGCCGACCGGTTATGATTCCGCCTCGTCCTCGCATGAAGCGGCTCTGTTCGGTCCTGCTCGCTCTCTTTTGTCTGCTTGGGGCCGCGCATCTTCGCGCCCAAGCCGACGACCCGAGCGATCTTTTTCTCCGGGCCTATATGACTTCCCAGCAGGGTGAAAAGCTCGAGCACGATAATCAATTCCGGGCCGCCCTCGCCAAGTACAAGTCGGCCGGGGGTCTGATCGAGGACCTGCGAAAAAATCATCCCGACTGGCAGCCGGCGATCGTCGAATATCGCGGACGCAAAATCGGCGAGAGCATTCTGCGCGTGCAGGATAAAGCCGCGACCCAGAGCGACCTCACCGCCGGGTCTACCCCGCTCCCTGAAGCGCCGCCTCCGGTCGAGAACAAACTGCCCAGTGTCGGGCCGAGCAGTGAGGTTGCGGCCGCTAGACCCAAAAGCACTGGCCCGGCTCCGGCAGATGATACGGCGATCAAAGACGCGACCAAAAAACTCAACGAGAAAATCGATCAGCTCCAGGCCGATCTGCAAAAATCACGCACCCAGCTCGACAGCGCGCAAAAGGAAAAGGAATCGCTCAACGGACGATTGCAGGAGACGAACTCGAAGCTGACTCAGGCGCAAAGCGAACTCGAAAAATCAAAGGGCAGCGAACGCCAGACGCGCGAACAGCTTGCCAAGGCGCAGGATGCATTGAAAAAAGCCGAAGCCGCGGGCGCCGCGCCGGCCGACAAAGCGCAACAGGCGCTGCGCGCCGAGATCTCCCGCTTGAAGGACGCGCTGACCGCCGCCGAGGAAGCCCGGCTCACGGCGGAAAAGGCAAAGGAGCAGGCCGGCGCGAAAGCGAGCGAAGCCGACAAAAAAATCGCGAGCGTCACCAAGGAACGCGATGCCGCACTGGCGCAATTAAAAGGAGGCAAGGAACCTGAAAAACGGGTGCAGGTTCTGATCGCGGAGAACGTCGATCTAAAACAGAAACTGGCGGCCGCGGAAAAGAATGTGCGCGAGCTCAGCGCCGACAAGCCGAAAAAAGAAAAAGAACTGGCCGATGTTAAATCTCAGCTCGAGCAGCTGCGCGGACAGTTGAGCGCCAGCCAGAAGCAAAACCAGGAATATGAGACCCGCATGGCGGGCATGCGCTCGCAGCTGGATGAGCTCTCGACCCAGCTCGCCAGCGCCAAACTCAAAGGCTCGACTCCCGAAGAGACCGCCAAGCTGAGGAAGGAAAACGAAATGTTGCGCGCCATCGTCGTGCGCGAACGCCAGGAAGAAGCGCGCCGAGAACAATCGAAGAAACTCCTCTTCGCCGAGCTCGAAAAACTCCAGATCAAGTCCGATACGCTCAATCAGCAGGTTGAGCTGCTCACCCAGCCAATCACGAAGCTAAGCGACGAAGAGCTCGCCCTCTTGCGCCAACCGATCGTTTCCATATCCGATCATAATCCGGCGGCCATGAAGGCCAGTTTTACCTTTGCCAAGAAATCGACCATGAACGCGGTCACCATCACCGGCGCCGAACCGGCCAACAAACCGCCGGCCGAAAACACGCCGCCCGCGCCGCAGAACAATCCACCGAGCACGTTCAATCCCGACGTGCCCGAGGACCTCAAGCCGCTCGCGCGCTCGGCCAGAGAAAATTTCGAGCAACGCAAGTATCGCGCCGCCGAAAAACAGTATCAGGAGATCCTGACCAAGAGCCCGAACAACCTCTATTCACTTTCCAATCTCGGGGTTGTTTACTTTCGCACTGCCCGGTTCAAGGCGGCGGAGTTGACCTTGAAGAAAGCAGTGGCGCTGGCGCCGAACGACGAGTTTGCTCACACCACGCTCGGGATCGTTTATTATCGCCAGTCGAAATTCGACGAGGCCCTGGCCGAATTAACCAAGGCGCTCGCCATCAATCCCAAGAGTGCGACGGCGCATAATTATCTCGGCATCACCGCGAGTCAGAAAGGGTGGCAGGAGGCCGCCGAACGCGAAATTCTCGAAGCCATCCAGGACAATCCCGAATACGCCGACGCTCATTTCAATCTCGCGGTCATCTATGCGACCGCGCGACCGCCGGCGAAAGAACTGGCCAAACAGCACTACGCCAAGGCGACTTCGCTCGGCACCGAGCGCGACCCCTCGCTCGAAAAACTGCTCCATTAACGGGTAGGGGCGATTGACCTCAATCGCCCGGCGCAATTACGGTTTTGCGCATGCGAGTTCTGCGCGCGCTCGGAATCGCTTTCGTCACCGGCCTGGTCGGAATGGTGCTCGCCTTTCTTGCGGCCGATTGGCTCACCCGGCTCTATCACGTTTCCGACTTCGAAGCCGAACGCGGTTATGCCGTTGTTTATCTTTATGCGCCGGCGGGATTCTTCGCCGGCTGCGTGCTTGGTTTCGTCGTCAGCATCGTTGTGCGGACCAGTGGATTTCGCGGTTACCTGAAAGCGCAAACGCTCTCCATCTTGGCGACGATTTTTCTGATTGGAATTGTTTCCGGGTTTGCCTGGCTCAATTCGGACCACGCGCCTTCCATTAACGGCAAGAATGTCGCGCTCGAATTTGAACTGAAAATTCCGCCGGCGGTTCAATTGCCGGCCGAGCTCAATTCCCACACCTTGGGCGTGAGTCTTTACGCGACCCGCCGCGATTATCGTCCGGCCAAGCTCGATTACGACGCGATTACGAATGTCGACGGTTTTCGGCTCATTCCCGGAAAGGCAGTCTTGATGTCACGCAGCGCGCATCGGGCGTTTCTGGCCTGGGCCGGCGCCGCATCGAATCCGGCGCAAATGATCAATTTGCCGGATGTGCCGCCGGCACCGCGCGAGCAAATCGAAACCTGGTCGGATTGGATCCCAGCCACTACCTATGCCGATCTCAAGCCGATCCCGGAACCAGAGCGAATGTCCGTGCGCTGGCGCCTCCGGGTGAGCGAATAGCCTCCGCCCATTCCTCACCGCGAACTGGCGATATCTCGCCGTGCTCAATTTCGTAGTCGATCCTCGCCTTCTCGCACCGCTCGTTCCGCCCCATTTGTCATTTCGAGCGAAGTCGAGAAATCTCTTACTGTTTTTTATTTAGTCGCTCCAAGTGCAACCGTTTCTGACCGCTAACTGGCGTTATCTCGTCATGTTGAACTTTGTTGGCGACCCACAGATTCTCGCGCCGTTCCTACCGCCCGGCACCGAGATCGATTATCAAAACGGCGAGACATTCGTCAGTGTGGTCGGCTTGTTGTTTCTCAATACGCGTCTGCGCGGCCTGCCGATCCCGCTGTATCGCGATTTCGAGGAAGTAAACCTGCGCTTTTACGTGCGAAAGAAATCGGCCGATACCTGGCGGCGCGGTGTTGTTTTCATCCGTGAACTCGTCCCGCGTCGCGCCATTGCGCTAATCGCGCGCGCCTTTTACGGCGAACGCTATTTCGCCGTGCCGATGAAGCACGCGATCGAACATGTCGATCTTGCGCTCGACGTGAAATATTCCTGGCGGCGCGGCAGCAAATGGGAATCGCTCGAAATGACCGCCCGCGGCGAACCGCAGTCATTCCCAGCCGGATCGCATGCCGAATTCATCACCGAACATCGCTGGGGTTACACCTGCGTCGGCGATCGCTGCAGCGAATACCGCGTCGAGCACCCGCGCTGGAAAATCTGGAACGCCGAGCGATTCGCGCTCAACGCCGATATCGCCGCGCTTTACGGCAACGAGTTTATTGAAACCTTACGCGCATCGCCGCGCTCCGCTTTTATCGCCGACGGTTCCTTCATCGAAATTCACAAACGCGAGCTTCTGTAGCGGCGGTCTATGACCGTCGCATTATATTTCTCTTCAGATTTTCGTCGGCTCGACAGAGTCTCGCCCTACCGATAGTTTAGGTAAGATCGACAATGGCTTTGACACTTGTGGAAAAAATCGCCGGCCGTCACGCCGATGGACTGCGTCCCGGAACAGTCGTGCGTTCGGGCGATTTCATATCCATTCGCCCGCGCCACGTCATGACCCACGACAATACCGGCGCGGTCATCCCCAAGTTCAAACAGATCGGCGCGACCAAAATCGCTGATCCGGCGCAACCCATCTTCGCGATCGATCACGACATCCAAAACACCTCACCCGAGAACCTCGCCAAATACGCCAAGATCGAAGCGTTCGCCGCCGAGCACGGCATCGATTTTTATCCGCCCGGCACCGGCATTTCGCATCAGGTAATGGTCGAGCAGGGTTACGTCGTCCCCGGTGCGATGGTCGTGGCCAGCGATTCGCACTCGAATTTATACGGCGGCGCCGCCGCGCTCGGCACGCCGGTGGTGCGCACCGACGCGGCGAGCATCTGGGCTACGGGAGTAACCTGGTGGCAGGTGCCGCCCGTCGCGAAAGTGGTGCTCAAAGGGAAACTTTCGCCGGGTGTTGTCGGCAAGGACGTCATCATCGCTTTATGCGGGCTTTTCAATAAAGACGAGGTGCTCAATCACGCGGTGGAATTTGTCGGGGATGGCGTCGCGGCGCTTGCGATGTCGGCACGGATGACCATCGCCAACATGACGACCGAGTGGGGCGCGCTCGCCGGCGTGTTCCCGTTTGACGAAGTCACAGTGAAATATTTGCAATCGCGCGTCCCCGAGTTTTCCAATCCAAATCGCCCGGGAAAACGCGGTCCGAAGAGCCGCTCCGGTTACAGCAAGATCGACATCGAGGAATGGTGGAGGAAGCGCGACGAGATCAGCGCCGATCCGGACGCCGAGTACGCGATTGAGCTCGAGCTCGATCTCGGCACGGTCGTGCCGCATGTCTCTGGCCCGAACGAAGTCAAAACGATGGTCTCGTTACCGGAAATGGAGCGCAAACGTGTCCCGATCCAAAAAGCTTATTTGCTCTCCTGCGTGAACGCGCGCTTCGAAGATTTGCACGATGCGGCCGAGGTGATTCGCGCCCGCGGGGGACGCGTGGCTGAAGGGGTGGAATTTTATCTGGCGCCCGCGAGCGCGGAAGTGCAGGCCCGCTCGGAATCCAATGGCGATTGGGAAACGCTCGTCGGGGCGGGCGCGATTCCGCTTCCACCAGGCTGCGGCGCATGCATCGGCCTCGGCCGCGGCCTGGTGCAAAAAGGCGAGACCGCCATCAGCGCGACCAATCGCAATTTCAAAGGTCGCATGGGCGATCGTGACGCGCTGGTGTATTTGGGTTCCCCTGCCGTTGTCGCAGCGAGCGCGCTCGCCGGATTTATTTGCGCGCCGCAAACGTTCGATGAGAAACCTGCCGGCACGGCCGTTCGCCGTCCGCAAAAGACCGCAAGATCGACATCTTCGGTCGAAATCATGGAAGGATTTCCCGCCAGTGTGCGCGGCCGGATTCTGTTCGTCGACAAAGACAATCTGAACACGGATGGCATTTACGGCAGCAAACACACCTACCGCGACGACATGACTGCCGACCAGATGGCGGCAGTCACGTTTGAAAATTACGATCCCAAATTCAACGAACTGTATCAAAAAGGCGACGTCGTCGTCGCCGGATTCAATTTCGGCACCGGCTCGAGTCGCGAGCAAGCCGCCACGGCGCTGAAGTTCAAAGGCATCCCCTGCGTCATCGCCGGCAGTTTCTCCGAGACCTACAAGCGCAACGCGTTTAACAATGGCTTCGTCGTCTTCGAATGTCCCGAACTGGTCACGCACCTGCGCGAGACGCTAAAAGATCGACAACCGACAACGGTCGGCCCCGAGATCACAATCGATTACGCCAAATCGGTCCTGAGCGTGGATGACAAGTCTTTCTCCTTCCCCCCGCTCAGCCCCGCCGCGCAGGAATTGATCGTCGCCGGCGGCGCCGAGAAGCTCGTCGCTTCGCGACTTCGGGCGAAAGAGCAATAGCGCATCTGGGGAGCACAGGCTGCCAGCCTGTAGTTGCCGGCAGCTTGCCGGCAACATCACCACTAAGCCGTGTTCGCGCGGACATTAGAAGCATCTCGGCAAGCTGCCGAGATGGACAGGCTGGCAGCCGGTGCTCCCCAGATGTAATCCGTCTGCATCCGCGCAATCCGCGGTTCCAAGCAATTCAGCGGGTTGCGGGAGGCAGTCACGCCGATAAGATCGACATCCTATGGCTAAATACAGAATCGCATGGATGCCGGGTGACGGCGTGGGACACGATGTCATGGAAGCGGCGCGTCTCGTTTTGGATCGCCTTCAGTTCGACGCCGAGTACGTGCCTTGCGACATCGGCTGGGAATTTTGGTGCAAGGAAGGAAACGCGCTCCCCGATCGGACGGTGGAAGCATTGAAGGGAACGACCTGCGGCCTTTTCGGTGCGATCACGAGCAAACCGCAAAGCGACGCGAAGGAAGAATTGGCGCCGGAACTGAAAGGCAAAGGTCTGGTCTATTTCTCGCCCATTGTCGGGCTGCGCCAGATGTTCAATCTCCACACCAACATGCGCCCGTGTAAAAGTTACCCGGGCAACCCGCTCAATTTCCGCGGCAACAAAATCACTAACCCGAGCGGTGAAGACGTCGAGATCGATCAGGTTGTGTTCCGTGAAAACACCGAAGGCATGTACGGCGGGGTCGAATTTTTTCCGTTGCCCGAAGAGGTTTACAGCGCGCTCTGCGCCAACCCGAAGATGAAGAAGTGGAAGGATAAAGCTGGTTTGGAAAATATCGCGCTCTCGACCCGAATCATGAGCGTGCAGGGTTGCACGAGCATTTGCCGGCAGGCGTTCGAGTACGCGAAGAAGACCGGACGCAAACGAGTGACGCTGATCGAAAAACCGAACGTGCTCCGCGAAACGGGCGGGTTAATGATGCGCTGCTTCCGCGACGTGGCCAAAAATTATCCCGACATCCGCGCCGACGACGCGAACATCGATGCGATCTGCATGTGGATGTTCAAGAATCCGCAGGATTATTCCGTGCTCGTGGCCGAAAACATGTTCGGCGACATCGTCAGCGATTTATGCGCCGGCCTCGTCGGCGGACTCGGCTTCGCCCCGAGCGCAAATCTCGGCGACAAGTATGCCGTGTTCGAACCGACCCACGGTTCCGCTCCCAAATATGCCGGCCAATACAAAGTGAACCCGATCGCCATGCTCCTGACCACGAAGCTGATGCTCGACTGGTTGAAAGAAAATGACAGGGCGACGCGTTTGGAAAGCGCCATCGCCCGCGTCATAAAAGAGGGGAGAGTGCGTACCTACGATATGGGCGGTAACGCCTCGACCCTCGACATGGCCAACGCCGTCGCCGATTACGCCAACTCGTGAGTACCGGAGCGACGATCTCCAGAGCGCGGTAGCGCTCGTCACTCGTCACTCTTCACTCTTGCTGCGAGCGCGCGGTGCTTGCGTCCCAGCCAGAAACCGAGGGCACACCAGGCGGCGACGATCGGCACGGCAATGTAACTGATCGCGCTCAAACTGAGACCAAGCGCTTTCAAGCCGCTATAAGAGACGCCGAATTGATCGCCGCAGCGATAGCCAAACGTGTCGATGAAGCTTTTGGCCTTGTATTTGTCTTCCCGGCGCAAAACGGTGAACAACACTTCGCGTGCCGGCCGCATGAAGGCGAATGTGCTCGCGCGCCGCGCGATCTGGAATCCGGCAAGCACGGGAAGCACCGGCGCGAAACCCATCGCTGCGAAACCGAACAGACTCAGCACCGGCATGAAAAGAAGCGTCACCGTGACGCCGAGCGATTTCATCAGTCGGCCGGTGACGAAAATTTGCAGGAAAAGCGTCAGCGTATTAACCGAGAGGTCGAGCTTTGCGAAGAACGCGGTGCGGGCCGCTTTGTCCACGAAGCCAGCTTTGGTCAGCTCGGATTGTTGAAAATAGGTCCAGGTGGAGGTGAACGTGTAGAGAAAAATGAACAGGAAAAGCCCGAACAAGTAAGGCGACTTGCAAATGTGCGTGACGCCGTCCCAAAACCTGCCGCCGATCGGCTTCTCGGCGGAAGCGTTCTGGGCTGTAGGGGACGACGCCGTCGTCCCGGGGAAGCTGACAGCTTCCCCTACAGATTGTCGATCTTGCTCGCGAAATTCGGAGGGGAAAAAGCGCACGATCTGCGCCGCGATTTCGAGCATTCCCGCGCTAATCAACAGGAGAACGCCGGTGCTGACGCGATGCACCAGCGACGCGGTGATGATTGGGCCGAGAATTCCGCCGAGCGAGCCGCCCACCGCGATAAATCCGAAGAGCCGTTTGCCTTGTTCGGTTGTGAACAGGTCGGTCATGAATCCCCAGAACACAGCGGTCGCGAAAAGATTGAAGACGCTGACCCAAACAAAGAAGCATCCGTCGACCCACGGCTGGTTCCCCGGCGGCATGGACTGCATCAGCACGAAAAAAACGATCAGGTTGAAGATGAAGAACCGGTAGGCGATCGGGATAAATCTGCGCCGCGACATCCGCGAAACGATGGCGGAGAAGAGCGCGTTGGCGAAGATCATCGCCACGAGGACGACGGTGAACATCCACCAGAGGTTTTCGAATTGTTGCGCGCCAATGTTGTCGCGAACCGGCCGGATGACGTAGTAGCCGGCGAGAACGACGAAAAAGAAAACAAATCCGAGCGACAACGCGCGGACCTCATTCGGCCGGACATCGACGACTCGGCTGCGGATGGCGGCGAAAAACGATTTCATGAAATCATGGAGAGATGACCGCAAGCGCCACCCGTCCCTCCAACCGGCTAATCCACTGTGAGCACGACTTTGCCACGAGCATGGCCCTGCTCGAGATAAGTCATGGCCGCGACGATGTCGTTCAGCTTGTAAGCGCGGTCGATGACCGGCGTCACTTTTCCTGATTGCATTAGATCGGCCAGCACCTTCATGTCCGCCTGATTGAGCTGGGCGACGAAGAAGCGGAACTTTTGGCTGGTAAACTTCGACATCAGCGGCGTGGTAAAGGAGCGGATCAGATGCAGCCGGCTGTCGGCGTGCCAGCCCGCTCCGCCAAGCCCGGCCAGGACGCAGATGCCATTTGGAGTTAAGACGCGGCGGCGGTCGGAAAATGTGTGGTTCTGGACATTATCGAAAATGACGTCGTAACGTTGCGGCCCCTTGGTGAAATCTTCCTTCGTGTAATCGATCACGCGATCCGCGCCGAGGGAGCGGACAAGATCGACATTGCGCGTGCTGCAGACGCCCGTCACTTCCGCGCCCATCGTTTTCGCGATCTGCACGGCAAACGTGCCCACCCCGCCGGACGCGCCGTTGATCAACAGCCTCTGCCCCGACTGCAGGTGGCCGATGTCGCGCAGACCCTGCAATGCGGTAATTGCCGCGACCGCGACAGAGCCCGCTTGCTCAAAGCTCATGTTGGCCGGCTTGAGCGCAATGCCGCGGTCGGCTCGAGCACAGATGTACTGAGCAAGCGCGCCACTTTTGCCGCCGAAAACTTCGTCACCCGGTTTGAATTGCGTGACATTTTTTCCGACGGCTTCGACTACTCCAGCGTAATCAACGCCGAGTCGCGTGTCCTTTGGTTTGCGCAACCCGCCGCCCATCATGCGGGCCAGCAACATCCCCCGCACGAAGTGTCCATCGAGCGGATTCAAGGCCGCGGCCCGCACCCGCACTAAAACTTGGTTGTCGTCTGGCGCCGGTTTTTCGATGTCCCGAAGCTGGAGATTGGTGATCCCGTAATTGCAGTAAACGACCGCTTTCATTGGATTGGCGGGAGCAGCGGTGCGCCGGTCGCACTCATTGCTTGACCTCCAATAAGCGATGAAGATGAGCAGGAACGCGATCAGGAGCACGAACAGGACGAGACGGAACGTCCATTTGAAGATGGCTTTGAGGATACGTTTCATGGGTTTGGTTATCTGTTATCAGTTCTCGGTTCTCAGGAGACCAAAAAAATCTCGTCACTGAGCGTTGAACGTTAGCTTCATCCGATCACAGCGGCCCGCGAGCGCGGAACGAAGGCCGGTCGGTTGTCACTTTGGTTGTGATCTGTCTAGATCGTAGGTCGAGTACGCCTTCGGTTTATCGCGGCGGGCAATGATCGCATCGAGGGCACGGCTGAACTCGTCGGTATGCCAATGGCGCCGGGTTTCCCACCATTGTTGCAGGCCAGAGTAAGCAATCATGTCGCTCAGCGTTCGCTCGACCGCAGCCCACGACGAATCGGCCAGGATTCCCTGGCAGTGGGAAAAATACATTCCCTCGAAGACATTGAGCAGACGATGGAAGAATGCGCTGAACCTGAGTTTGGATACAGGATCGAGATCGGTGAAAGATTGCATCCCGCGCAGATAAATCGCCGCAGTTTCGGCGTTATCGTGCACGGCAGCCGCCACCGCGCCCCATTGTTCAGTGAGAGCATGGACCGCGGCCTGGCGGCGTTCCTTGGTCTGTTCTCGAATCTGCACCGCGAGATAAATCAACGACGGAATTCCGATAAACACCGCCGCCAATTGGCCAAGCGCAGCCAGAATTTCCCAATTCATGCTTTTGGAACAATAACCGTTCGCACGTGATCAATGGAATGCTGAAGTGCGTCGAGCGCCGCGTTGACCTGGCCCGCGTCAAGATCGACAACGCGCAAGCTCTCCGGTGGAAAATGAAGTTTGCCGCTGCGCGCAAACTCGATCACTGCCGGCATTTCGGAAGCGAGATGATCGGACACGCCGATGATTTCGACCTCTCTGTTGATCAATTCCGAGTAGGGCAAGATCGACATCGACTCGGCTGTTAATCCAACCAGCGCCGCGCGGCCGAGCGGAGCCAAACATTGAACTGCCTGCCGCATCGTTTTCGCGCTGCCGATTAGCTCGAGTGAAACATCCGCGCCTTTTCCGTTCGTTACGTCTTTGATTTGCTCGACCGGGTCTCCGGCCTTTGCGTCGATTGGGATCGCTCCGAGCTTTTTGATCGATGCGAGCTTGGCCGGATTGATTTCGACCACATAAATGTTTTCGCAGCCGAGCGCCCGCGCCAATTGCACCGCGGAAAATCCCAGTCCACCAAATCCAAAAATCGCCAGCGACTCGGCTGTTTTAAGTCGCGCCTTGTTCAACGCATGAAGCGCGGTCGCGGACGAGCACATCATGATCGCGCCGATTTCAAACGAAATTTTATCCGGTAGCGCGAATGCATTTTTGGACGGGACTTTGATGAACTCGGCGTATCCACCGTCGCGATGTTTTCCGATCATTTGGCCGCTGCGGCAAAATTGTTCCAGGCCGCGCGCGCAGAACTCGCAGCGTCCGCAGTGGATCAGATAGTGCACGCAAACACGGTCGCCCGCAGTCACGTTCCGGACATCGGCTCCGACTCTTTCGACACGACCGGCCACTTCATGCCCAAGCGTGACCGGCAGATTGTCGATCTTGGAAATACCACCTCGGTAGTGCGCATCGGAATGACAGATCCCTGCTGCCGCAACGCGAATCAAAACCTCGGATGGACCAATCTCTGGAATTGGGATCTCGGCGTCCTCGAGCGGTTTGCCGATCTGACTGAGTCTCGCCGCTCTCATTATTCTCAATTACAAAATAACAAAGAAAACAAACGGAAGAACAGGTTCGCGGACTAAGGTAGGGGCGATTGACCCAATCGCCCGCGGGCGGTTCGGTGAACCGCCCCTACCTGTCCGGTCCTGAACGACGCTCTGCGCCGCAAATTCTGGGTCACCGGCTCAACGGATGAGCGCGTCGAGCTTTTTCGGATCGAGACCGGCCTCGCGATAATGTTTTCGGGTCAACTCGAGAGCTGTGAAGCCATCTTCATACGCGGCGAAAGCGCCATGGGTGGGTTTATCTAAATAAATGAGAGCGCCTTCCACGACGAAGAACGTGATCATCGGTTCCGGTGAATCTTCAGTGATGACCAAGGTGTGCGCCTCGCCGGCCGGCTCGTGAATGTAGGTCCCCGGTTTCGCGATCCAATCGTGTTCGAGATATCGCCAGTGCCCGCGCATGGTGTAGCCATGAACGGTGCCGACGTGATAGTGCGTGCCGACCATTTTGCCGGGAAGTCCTTTCAGCACGACGCTGAATCCGCCGCTCGTGACGTTGAACAAACACGGCTGGAACCAAATTCCGTCGGCGTACGGCACCCATAAACGATCGTCATCCAAGTCGATGTTGGTAATGAAATGTTCGCGGCTCCTTCGACTCGGCTCAAGGCCATCGGTGAAATTGCTGAAAGCGGTGATTGGCATATGTCCTCCTTTTTGGGTGAGTTGCTGCCGATCAAGACCGGCTTGGGATTGGCCGTCAACGTTTTTCCGCCGGAATTACCGGCGCACCAGCCAACTTCGCCGCCGAATTCATATTGACGTGCAACGGCCCTTCTGCCGGAATCCCCGCATGATGAAAACTCGAATTGCAGTCGTGGTTGTGGCTTTATCGTTTGCGGTAGCGACGGGTTGTTTTGCGGCCAACGCGCACATTGGCACATGGAAGACCAATGAAGCGAAGTCGAAACAAGCCCCGGGAATGGGCAAAACGAACACTGTCCAGTACGCGGAGAAGAAAGATAAAATTGAGGTGACGGTTGATGGCGCGGACAAGGATGGGAAACCAACTCACGGGGTTTGGACCGGCACGACCGACGGCAAAGTCTCTAAAGTAAAAGGCAACCTTTCCTGGGACGCGATGGCCTACAAAATGGTGGACGATTACACCTACGACATCACCGCGATGAAAGATGGGAAAGTGGCGTGGAGTGGTCGCAGCGTCGTCTCGAAGGATGGCCACTCGCGCACCCTCAACATCAGCGGCACGGGCGCGGACGGGAAAAAGTTCAAAGCCAAGCTCGTTTACGACAAGGCGTAGAGCAGAACTCAGCGGTCAGACATCAGAAGTCAGTGAGGTCGACAATCCAAGCGATTGTCGATCTTCACGATTTGCCGCGGCTAATTTTTTGCATGAACGCTTCCGCCTTCGCCGAGGCTACGGCATGACAAGTCCAAGCGCGGATCGCTACTTAACATTCTCGATCTTTACGATGCCACCCTTGGCCTTCGAGTCGTTTGGATCCTTCACCACTGTCACGTAAAGTTCCGTTTCATCTTTGCCGAAGGCGACGTTGGTCGTGCCGGCACCCGCGGCAATTTCAAAGACGTGAAGAAGTTTTCCCTCGGGCGAAATCTTCAGAACTTTCCCGCCAAACCATTGGGCGACGTAAATGTTGCCCTGCTTGTCGATCTTCATGCTGTCGGGGCCCAGCCACGGAGAGTCGTTCTTGTTTTTCGTGAGCGTATTGAGCAATGCAAAATTTGCGCGGCGACTCAGCGTGCCGTCGGCTTCAATCGTGAACTTCAGGATGCAGTTGCTGACCGTCTGGCTGACGTACAGAGTTTTTCCATCCGGGGAAACACCGACCCCATTGGCGTAATTGAGGTCGTTTGCGACCTCGACCCATTTGTCGCTGCCGGGCGCAAGATAGAGAATTTTTCCGATGACGAAGGTTGGAATCGGCGGATCGGCGTATGGGCCGAAGACGGTGGCATACGCGCCGCCGTTGGCCGCCACGACGATATCATTTATCCCGCCCACGAACTTGTTGCCGTTGCTGTCGGTGTCCCAGCGGCGCAATTGTTTGCCGGTCATATCGAGTTCCAGAATCGCGCCGGGATCGTTTGTGCACGCGAGCAGGAAAGTTCTCTCTTTCGTCAGCGCCAGGCCGTTGTGTCCGCAACCGTCAGTCTTGTTCAAGACCGTGCTCGTCTTGCCGTCCCACTTCGACAACGTGTTCGAAACCCAGCCGACGTAGTAAAGATTTCCGTCAATAAACAACGGGCCTTCCGGGCCAAGGACATCACTCACAACAGTCGTTTCAGCAGCTCGCGCTGCGCTTGCAGCCAACATTACCCCTATGGCTCCGCAGATAATTTTACGTGATTTCATTTTCTTCTCTGAGCCTGGCCTCGAGTAACGGTCGCGCTTCTTCTCCTGCGGATTTGGCTGCCTCAGTCTGCCCTGCCAGCACGCGAAGGGCAACGCGCCCGACAAGCTGCTGGAGATGCGCACGCTCATCATTGGCCACTTCGTTGTCGAGAGCTTGGAAAGCATCGGTGAAACGCCTTTGCATGACGTCGAGGTAAACGGGGACTCTAATAATGGCATCAACAACGCCGACTGAAGCAGCGCCGCCGCGGCCGACGAGATTGAGCAACTTGATGGCATCTGGAAAATCATCAAAAACTCGCCGGGCCGAGTCGACCGCGAAATATCCAACCGCGAGCAAAAGGACGACGATGATCAGCCGATCCATTCGCCGTCCCGTTTGTGGTCCGATCGATTGCTCAGCCGGCACGTCTTCATCGCGCTTCAAACCCTGCGGTGTCAGCTCGAAGACCCAACTGAAGATGAGCGCCGGAACAAAACCGATCGCGAGCAAAATCACAATGCTGCGCGGCAACCAATCGGGCGCCCCGAACATCGGCAACACCGTGCTCGTCACCTGGGTGAGCAACCATGCGCCGACCAAATAGAGTCCGGCCGCGCGAATGACGTTGCGCCGCTTCAATTCGGAAAAGAAATCTTTCATCGCGACTCGCCCAGGAATTTGGCGGTGAATTGCTGAAAGCGCGGGTCAGTTCGAATCGAATCGAATCGATTGTCGATCTTTGGTCCGCCGATGCCGCCACCGCCGATCGGGATCGTTCGTTCATCGTAAGCTTTCTCGAGCCGCCGGAGCGCTTCGTCTTTGTTTCCGAGCACGGCTTCGATTTGCGCCACGGCGTAGCTGGAGACAAATCTGCGCTGAGATTCGTTGCGCAATTGGTTGAGAATCTTCTCCGCCTCGGCGCGTTTGCCGTTACGCGCGTGGACACAGGCGATCAAGGCCTGCACTTGATCGGAAGGCGCGCCAAGTTCGGAGTTTTTTTCGTAATCGCGAATAGCATCGTCGAATTTGCCGGCGTCTTCATTGATTTGTCCGCGCACCCAATAGGCGACACTGAAGTTCGGATCGAGATCGAGCGTGCGCTGGATTTGCTGGGCTGCTTCTTCGTGACGGCTGCCCGAATAAAGAGTACTCGCCAAAATGGCGTTAATGATGAGCGAGAGCGGATCGAGATCGTGCGCGCGGCGCAACTCGGCGATCGCCTCGTCGAAACGCCCGAGGGACTGAAGGACTTCGCCGTACCATTGATGGGCTGAGGCGTAGTTTGGGTTCAATTCGAACGCGCGTTTGAATTCGGCTTCACAGGCGGCGAGCTGCAAATCGGCGCCGATCGCATTGCCCAGCGCGGCATGCGCTTCGGCGAGCGAATCGTCCAGCTCGATTGCGCGGCGCGCGGCCGAAATCGCCTGGTCGAGGAATGGCTTGGGCGCGTCGTTGCTATAGTTCGGCATGACGCCGTAACAATCCGCCAGTCCAGCATAGGCCAACGCGTAGGACCGGTCCTTTCCGATCGCTTGTTGAAAATATTCCGCCGCCTTTTTCAAATCGGCTTCGGTTCGCCGGTTCCAAAAATGACGGCCTTTGAGGTAAAGCTCGTGCGCTTCGAGATTCTCGGTCGGCTTTTTTGCAATGGAGTTTTTCTCCGACCCGGTCAGCTTTGCCTGCAACATGTCGGCAATTTTCTTCGCGATCTCGCTTTCGACTGCAAAGATGTCGGTGAGCTTACGATCGTAAACCTCCGCCCAGAGATGCGCCTCATTGGCCGCTTTGATTAACTGCACATTGACACGCACCTGGTCGTTCACTTTTTGCACGCTGCCCTCGAGCAGGTGAGCAACGCCGAGTTGTTGTGCGATCTGGGGCAAGTCGCCCTTGTTTTGAAAACGTTGCGTGGAACTGCGCGCGATTACCTTCAGGTCGGCGATCTTGGCCAGGCGGGTGAGAATCTCGTCCTGGATACCTTCGACGAAATAAGCGTTGTCAGGATCGCGACTGAGATTATCGAACGGCAATACCGCGATCGATTTTTGCGAAATTACTGATGCTCCCTCGGCGGTCTTTTCGTTCCGGCGGTCGATGAACTGATTGGCCAGCAGTAACACTACCGCGAGGCTAAGCATGGCAATGATCCAGCGATCGACATTCTTGCGTTGCCGGCGCGCGGCCGGGCTGGGCGCCGCTGCTATCTCGCTCTCGCGTTGAAGACCCTGCGGTGTCCACTCGTAAAACCAGGCAAACAGGATCCAAAACGGGAACCCTACCGCCGCCACCACCACAATCCAGCGCACTACCCACTCGGAAATGTGGAAGAACGGAAAGACCTGCGTCGCCACCTGCACCAGGAGCCACGCACTCGCCGCATAAAATGCGGCCGCGCGCAGAACGTTGCGCCGCTTCAGTTCGGCAAAGAAGTTGTCGATCTTCACTTCGTTTTTTCTTCGCAGAGTTTCTGGAAACGCGGTTCGTTGCGCAGCGGATCCCACGCGGGGTCGAAATGCAGAGAAGCAGTCGAAACGACATGCCCGGCTGGCATGGACAGCAACTGCTCGAGGTGATTCAGAGCCGACTGGGTATGACCTACCTGCGCTTCAACCGCGGCGAGCTGCGCGAGGTAAAAACCGCCGACAATAACATCTCGCGACGACGGCAACAGCTCGGTAGCACGATGTCCCGCCGCCAGCGCTTTGTCCTTTTGTCCTAACCCGGCGTAGACAAACGCGAGAAAACTTTCGGCATCCGCCTGTTCGCGTGGCTGTTTCAAGAGAGGCTCCAGTGCCTGCCGCGCCTGCTCATAGGCTTCACGCGCCGCACCTGTTTCACCCTTGAGCGCGAGCGCCCGTGCGCGCAGCAGAGTAACCGGTTGCCGGCTGCTTGGCCAAAGGTTGGTAAGCCAGGCCGGAGCCTGCGCGATTGACGCCAGCGCCGCATCCGGTTGATGCATGCTTAACGCAACCTGGTAGCGCGTGAAAGAAACCGAACCCTGCGGATCGCTATCGGCCGGGATTGCGGCAAGAACACGGCTGGCCGCCTCGAGTTCGCCACGCATCTGCAACGCTGTGGCTTGATAAACTTGTGTCTCGAGGTCGTCGGGGGATAGGACCAGTGTTCGATTAAACGGAGCATCGGCTTCAGCGTAGCGGCGCAGGTAAACCAATGTTTCGCCGATCAAGCGAGGCGCTTTATTATCGCGCGGATCGAGTATTGCGGCTTGCTCCGCCTCACGGATTGCCTCTGACATCTTCCCCTGTCGACGGTGCACAGCGGCTATTCCGAATAGGACGTTAGGGTTGTTAGGCAACGCCTGCCGTGCCTTGGCAAATTCAACCAGAGCAGCGTCATAATCCCGCTGGCCCCAGTAATGCACAAAACCTTTGGCCAGGTGCGCCTCAGGCAATTCGGACTGGAGAGTCAGTGCCTGCGCGGCCGCGCTCTGTGCGGCATTAATCGCCTCAGGGCTGGGGTCAATCCCATACCAGTAGAGTCTGGCTTTCAGATTAGATAGTCGAGCATAGGCCAGAGCAAAGGTGGGATCCCTGGCAGTGGCCTTTTCATAAAGATCAGCGGCCTGACGACCTGTTTCCGTCGGATCTCTTGTGCTGGAGGAAAATATTTGGTTGGTGAAATACTCGGCCTTGAGAAAAAGATCATAAGCCTGCGTGTCTTTCGTCGGCGCGCGCGCGACGGTGTTTGCTTCCGTCGGCGAAAGCTTGGCCTTCAATGAGTCGGCGATTTCCTGCGCGACCTCGCTCTGAATGGCAAAGACATCCGCCAGATCGCGGTCGTAGGTTTTCGCCCAAAGATGAGAATCAGCGCGCGCGTCGATGAGCTGCACATTGACGCGCACTTTGTCGGCAGCTTTCTGAACGCTGCCTTCGAGAACGTTCGCGACGCCGAGCTGTTGCGAAACGCGTTTTAAATCTTCCGGCTTGCTCTTGTACTTCGCGGTCGAAGTGCGCGAGATCACTTTCAAATCGGCGATGCTCGCGAGTTTGGTCAGGATCTCATCCTGAATGCCGTCAGCGAAATAAGCCGCGCCCTTGTCGTCGCTCAGATTTTCGAATGGCAACACCGCGATTGATTTCTGAGGGAGTGCAGCCGCCTCGGTCTGTCGAGGTGCTGTGTAACGCCCAACGAAAAACAATCCAATGGAAAACGCGGCTCCGACCACCACGACAAAGATCCAGGCCTGCCTTCGTGATTGTTTGGTCGACGTGACAAGATCGACATCTTCTGTTCGCTTGATGCCTTCCGGCGTGAGTTCGAACGCCCATGCGATCACGAGCGCGATCGGAAATCCGATCGCGACCATCGCAATGACCAAGCGCACCACCCAATTCGGAATTTCCAAAAACGGAAAGACCTGCGTCGCGATTTGAACCAGTAGCCATCCGACAATAGCGTAGGCGACCGCCACCTTGTAAACATTGCGGCGCTTCAGCTCGGCAAAGAAAGAAGGTTTGTTGCTCATGCTAAGACTTCTTTGACGAACTCCGGCCAGGGCCACGCCTGGACACCTGGGGCTACGGCGCGCGAAGATACTGCGTGCCTCGGCGGGCGATGCACCAGTAATTGCTCGACCCGGTCTTTACTGCGGCGTCGTTTCTTACAGGCTGCAGCCAGCCGTTGCATGGAAGCGGCATCGTTAGGCGAAACCGTCCGGGCCGCCTTGGCTTCGATCAATCGCAAGACGCCGTTCCTGCCGGGCGCAACAAAATCAACTTCCAAGCCTTGCTGATCGCGAAAGTAATAAAGTTCGCGCCGCCGGCCGGCATTCAATTGTGCCTTTATAATTTCGCCCGCGATAAAGCCTTCAAATAACGTGCCGAGGAATGGAGACTTCTGTAACTCCGCGGTGGTTTCGATCCCGAGCAGATAGCAGGCGAGGCCGGAGTCGGCCAGGTAAAGCTTGGGTGATTTTATCAGTCGCTTACCCAGATTTTCAAAGTAAGGCGGCACGAGAAAAATTTGGGCCGTGGCTTCGAGGATATCGAGCCAGCGGCCGATTCCGGGCACACTCATGCCCAGCGGCGCGGCCAGGTCGGACTTATTGAGCACCTGTCCATGCCGGCTTGCGACCAGCCCGAGAAAGCGGCGGAACGTAGCCGGATCCTGCACCGCGCTGATGGAACGCACGTCGCGCTCAAGGTAAGTCTGAAGATAGGAACTAAACCACAGTGCAGCTGCCCCCGGCCGCGCTAATACCTCCGGAAATCCACCGCGCAGAAGACTTACTTTGGAAGTCTCGCGCACAGACATGGCTAGCAATTGCAAAACGGCGGCGCGACCCGCCATCGATTCCGTGATGTTGCGCATTAGTCCGGCTTCTTGCGAGCCAGTGAGGAACCATTGGCCGGTGCGCCGCGGCGTGCGATCGATCCGCGCGCGCACGAAGTTGAAGACCTCAGGCACATTTTGAATTTCATCCAGGATGGCCGGCAAGCGCACGCCATCGAGAAAGCCCTGTGGGTCGTGCCGAAACCGCCCCACCACATCGGGATCTTCAAAAAGATAATAACTCGCGCGTGGGAAAAGATGGCGGAGGAGAACGGTCTTCCCAGCCCGTCGCGCACCGGTTAGAACGACAGCCGGAAAACTTCGCGCTGCCCTGGCCGTCTGCGCCTCCAATTCCCGGCGAACATAACGCATACTCTGAGTTTATTAATCTGGGAGTTTAAAAAACTCAAACGCATTTTTGTGTTCACAAGATCCAGTCAAGATCAGTGCCGGCACGGCGGGCCCACAGAGAAGCCAACCAGCAATCGCGTCGATCTTCATTTTGGTTTCTCTTCGCAGAATTTCTGGAAGCGTGGATCTTTGCGCAGCGGATCCCAGAGAGGATCGAGCTTGAGGTTGGCCTTGGTGAGGCCGGCGGGCACTTGGAGGAGATGAGGTAAGGCCGCGATCGCTGTATCATTATCACCGAAGCGGGCTTGGATCTGCGCCAGCGTCCATTCCGCCTGCGGCTTGGAGACTTGATCATCGGCGTAATCTTTCAGCGCTTGTTGCGCCTGCTTCAGCGCTTTCTCTTTTTCTCCGAGCCCGCCATAGACCAGGGCAAGGATCGCTGGCAATCCATTAGCGTCCGCAACCACTACCGTATCAGAGGTCGGTTTAATCGCCTGAACCGCGCGGGTAAAAGCATTTTTCGCCTCCGCCGGTCGCCCTGCCCACTCCTGACAAAAGCCGAGAAAGACCAAAAACTGTTTGGTATAAAAGTCGGACTGTTGGCTTGCTGGAATCGAGTTGAGTTTTGCTTCGATGACTTTGATCGCGTCATCGAAACGGCGTTCGTAGATCGCCTGCTGAATTCGCGCGATGGCGACAAATTCGTCCGAGGCGTCCTCCGGAATGCGTGCCAGCTCTCGTCTCGCCTCTTCCAGTCGGCCCTCGGTTTGGAACAGCGCTGCCTTGGTTGCTCGATCGGGTGCGGAGTCGGGGGCGATCTCTAATGCCCGATCGGTCAGGGCGTGGGCGTCGTCGAATCGGCGAAGATAAGCGTAAAAGGTAGACCCCATGTCGTTAAGCAGG
>Ga0081539_10001677_pt1 | contig 35838 bp, 32 predicted proteins | sample TabmetS4T2R2_FD_71023 | JGI IMG/M metagenome (GOLD analysis project Ga0081539, IMG submission 71023) | Tabebuia heterophylla rhizosphere microbial communities from the University of Puerto Rico - S4T2R2 | ecosystem: Host-associated > Plants > Roots > Rhizosphere ... | reverse complement strand
CTCCATCGGGAAGGCGATCTCGGCGGCGACCTTTTCCATGTTCACGCGAAAATCCGGATTGGGGAACTCAACGACGCGAAAGGTCAGCTCCGCGCCGCAGACGAGCTTGCCGTCGTGATGGATCGCTGCCTTGGTCATCGCGAAGCCCGAGCCCTCGTGCACTATAGAGGCGGTGACCGAGAGCTTCTGGCCCGGCGTCACGAATGAGCGCAGCTTGGCTTCCTTCACGGCGGCGAAGAACGGCATGCGGTTGAACTTGGTCAGCGCGATGATCAGCCAGCCGGAGGTCTGCGCCATCGTCTCGATCAGCAGCACGCCGGGCATCAATGGATAGCCCGGGAAATGCCCTTCGAAGATCGTGGACTGGTCCGGGACGGTCGCGTCGGTGCGAATCGTCCGCTCGGTGAGATTGAGTTCGGCGATCCGGTCGATCAGGAGGAAGTATTCAAGGCGCATGCGAAAAGCGAGGCGCCGCTTACGCCGGCGCGCTTTTCGCGGCGATCAGGTCGTCAATGCGCGCGCAGAGATTCTTCAGCACGAAGTACTGCTCGGTCGACGCCTTGCCATCATTCACCTCCTGGGTCCACTGCTCGAGCGGCAGCTTGATACCGAAGGCCTTGTCGATCGCGAAGGCGATGTCGAGGAAATCGAGACTGTCGATTCCCAGATCGTCGATGGCATGACTTTCCGGCGTGATCTTCTCGCGTTCGATGTCGCACGTCTCGGAAATGATGTTCGCCACGGTATCGAAAGTCGAAGCCATCCGCAACCCTTTGAAATGTATCGCCTTTTTGCAAGGGATGTCGGTTCGCGCCGCACCATCCCCCGCCGCCAGCGCCGCCCCTTCATGGCTTAATCGCGTCGCCGCTTCGTATAGCCGAGGGGGCGGGTGCGTTCAATTGCGCCGACCTTGTGCCGATCTTTGGTCCTCAGCATGTGAAGATGGCGTGACGCGCCCCAGTTTGTGCGCCGCATCAAAAGAATTAACTGCGTGAAATAGAAGTTCACGATAGCAACGCCAGGAATGAGCTATCGACATACGTCCCAAGGCCAAACGCATGGCTTAGTTGAGCCAAATATTAATGCGACAGCTTTCGTAAGTTCTGTCCTGAGTAGATTGATTCGGAACACTACGTCAGGGAGGCTTCGCCACAATATTACCTTCCTGTTGTCAATCCGAGGCCGCCATTGCTAGCCAATCGGGCGCTTCTCAACAACAACAGAAGGGTACGTGCCGATGGTCACACGGCAACTTGGCTTTTTGGTTCTGGCGGCTTCCCTCGCCCTGCCGTTCAGCGCCGCAGAGGCAAAAAGTCATTCCAGAAAACATCTCTCTCAACACGCGAAGTCCCATACTGGTTCCAGCGGCTCGGGCATGGCCTCGATGTACGGCTCCAGGCGCGACGGCTATGCGGGCAAACGCACCGCCAGCGGTGAGCGAGTCCATTCCGGCGCGCTGACGGCGGCGCATCGCTCGCTGCCGTTCGGCACGATGGTGCGCGTCACCAACCGGCGCAATAACCAGTCGGTGGTCGTGCGTATCAACGACCGCGGTCCGTTCGTGCGCGGCCGCGTGATCGACCTCACCCCGGCCGGCGCGCGCGCGATCGGCATGTCGGGCCTCGCGCCGGTGACGCTTGCGGTCATCGGGCGCAACTCGTAACAACTCGGACGATCGACGCTATTTCGGGCCGGCGGACGGCGTGGCGATGCTCGCGCAGTCACGCCGGCCTGAAAGCACGCAATCTTGGCTCTTGCGCAGATCAGCGATCGTATTGGCGAGCCAGAAGCCAGCCCCGACCAGCAGCACGCAGAAGACCAGCGCCAGCAGGTTATTGGTCATGCGCTGGCGGTAGTCGTCCGGCTCATGGCCGGCCGAATATTTCTCCAGGCCATCGACCGGCTCTTTCGGCGCCGCTTCGCGACGCGGCGGCTCACGCCGCCGAAACGGCACCACCCGGCCGCGCTCGTCATCGGGGTGCGGGGCGCTCATCGTGTTGTCCTTTGGCGCTCCCCCGGCGGGCATTCTAATCCATGGTCCGGCGCGGTTCATCCATATGCGGCACCGGATGGCACAACGGCAAGACTCGCGCCTTTTCTGCGGCTTTTCAGGGCCTTGCCGCCCCAACAAAGCCCCCAATTCCGACCACGGCCGTCATGGTTCTGCCTGCCCGGCGCATTGGGATGCCGGGCAGATGGGTCGCGTGATACCTCGGCTGGCTTGGTTGTTCGGCGCCGTCGCTGTCGTGGCGGCGACGTTTGTGGCGCGCGCCGAGGAGATGCGCGTCGCCGGCAATCAGCGCGTCGAAGCCGACACGATCCGCTCCTACTTTCGCGCCAGCAAGGACGGGCTCACGCCCGAGGCGATCGATGCCGGCGTCAAGGCGCTCTATGCGACCGGACTGTTCGCCGATGTGCGCGTCGCGCAGCGCGACGGCGCGGTGCTGATCACGGTCGAGGAAAACCGCGTGCTCGGACGCGTCGCGTTCGAGGGCAATGCGCGAATCAAGGTCGAGGAGTTGCGCAAGATCGTCGAATCGAAGGAACGCGGCGCGTTCATCCGTGCGCGCGTGCAGAACGACGTCGCGCGCATTGTCGAGCTCTATCATCAGCGCGGGCGATTCGACGTCCATGTCGATCCGAAGATCATCGAGGCCTCGGATCGGGTCGATCTCGTGTTCGAGATCCGCGAGGGCGCGCGCACCGGCGTGCGGCAGATCCTGTTCGTCGGCAACAGCGCCTACTCGGCGACCCAGCTCAAGGGCGTGGTCAAGACCGGGCAGACCAATTTCCTGAGCGCGCTGCTCAACAACGATCTCTATGACGCCGACCGCATCGAGGCCGATCGCGATCTGCTGCGCCGCTTCTATCGGGTGCGCGGCTATGCGGACGCCCGCGTCACGGCGGCGGCCGCGCAGTACGATCCGGAGCAGAAGGGCTTCGTTGTCACATACACGATCGAGGAGGGGCCGCGCTATCGGCTCGCCAGCGTCGAGATCACGTCGGATGTCACAGGCGTCGACACCGCGTCGCTGCGCGGCAGCCTCGCGACGCAGCGCAACGACGTCTACAATGCCGACGCGATCGAAAAGACGGTCGCGGCGCTTGGGACCAAGATCGCCCGCAATGGCGAGTCGTTTGCGGATGTCCAGGTGCGCACCGAGCGCGCCTCCGCCGACACCATCAATCTGCGCTATGTCGTCGCGCAGGGGGCGCGCGTCTATGTCGAGCGGATCGAGATCCACGGCAACGGCAAGACGCGCGATCATGTGATCCGGCGCGAGTTCGATTTTGCCGAGGGCGATGCCTACAACAGCGCGCTGGTGACGCGCGCCGAGCGGCGGCTGAAGGAGCTCAACTACTTCAAGACCGTCAATATCACCCAGAGGCCCGGCTCCACGGCCGACCGCGTGATCGTCGATGTCGCGGTCGAGGAGCAGGACACCGGCAATTTTCAGGTGTCGGCCGGCTACTCGAGCCAGGATGGCGTGATCGGCGAGGTCAGCGTCAGCGAGCGCAATCTGTTCGGCCGCGGCGAGCAGGTGAAGGCCGCGGTGACCTACGGCCAGTACAGCAAGGGCTTCAATCTCGGCTTCGCCGAGCCTTATGTGCTCGGCCGCGCCGGCCTCGGCGTCGAGGTGTTTGGCAAGGACACGCTCGCGAGCAGCTATCAGTCCTACGAGAACCTCACCTATGGCGGCAAGGTCAGCCTGTCGGCGCCGCTGACCGAAGAGCTCGGCATGACGCTGAACTACGCGCTCTATCGGCAGATGCTGACGCTCGACCCCACGCGAGGCATCGCATCGTTGCCGATCCGCGAGGCGGCGGCCGCGGGACCGGCCTGGGTCTCGGCGATCGGCACCGGCGCGACCTATTCGACGCTCGACTCGAGCCGCAATCCGACCAGCGGCTGGCGCGCCTCGTTCAACGAGGAGTTCGCAGGGGTCGGCGGCGATGCCAAGTTCATCAAGAGCACCGACGATGTGCGCTACTACCAGCCGATCGCCGACGGCGTGACCGGCATGGTGCGCGGCCAAAGCGGCTACGTCACGCCCTGGGGCGGGCAGCCGCTGCGGCTGATGGACGGATTTTTCGGCGGGCCGGCATTGGTGCGCGGATTCGCCACTAATGGCTTCGGCCCGCGCGACGTGACGCCCGGCACCACGATGGACAATGTCGGCGGCAATATCTACTGGGCGACCAGCGCCGAGCTGCAGAGCGCGATCCCGTTCGTGCCGCCGGATGCGGGCTTGAAGGTTGCGGCCTTCGCCGACGCCGGCAGCCTGTGGCGCACCTCGAGCGCTGGCGCGACGCCCGGGCTGTCGGGGTCGCTGGTGTCGAACTCGCGCACGGTCCGCTCCTCGATGGGCGTCGGGCTCGTGTGGGATTCGATCCTCGGACCTATTCGCGTCGACTACGCCTATCCGACCAGCAAGGCGGCGTCGGACGTGACGCAGCGATTCCGATTTAGCGCAGGCGGGTTCTGAGATCCTGGTCGCTCACGACCTCTCGTTCGTCATGCCCCGCGAACGCGGGGCACCCAGTAAACGCCGGCAGAGCGAAAGGGCGGTGTTTACTGGGTCGCCCGCTTTCCGCCTTCGCTAAAGCTTTGGCGGACTGAAGCTCCTGCCCGCCGGAGCCTTGGCGTAGGCGGGTCGCGGGCGATGACAACTGAGAGCTTATGCCTCTGTTCGAGCGAGGATGGCTCTAACCGCGCTCATACGCGCGCTCGCCCGCCACATAGGTCGCAGCGACGGCGCGATCGTCGCCGAGCATCATCAGGGCGAACAACTGGTCTTCGGTCGATTCGGCGCGTTCATTGCGCAGCTTGAGCAGCGGCGTGGCGTTCGGATCGAGTACCGCGAAATCCGCCTCATAGCCGGGCGCGATCATGCCGATCTTGTCATCGAGCGCGAGCGCCCGCGCGCCGCCGAGCGTCGCGAGATAGAACGCTTCGCGGGCGCTGAGCGTGCGGCTGCCAAGCTGCGCGATCTCGTAGGCCGCCCCCATGGTGGCGAGCAGCGAGAAGCTGGTGCCGCCGCCGACATCGGTGCCGAGCCCGACCTGCACCGGGCGACGCGGATCTTTCACCGCGGCGATGCGAAACAGACCGGAGCCGAGAAACAGGTTGGAGGTCGGACAATGGGCGAGCGCCGTGCCGCTCTCATGGCATCGGCAGAGCTCGTCTTCCGACAGATGCACGCCATGCGCCAGCACGGCACGCCGGCCGATCAGGCCGTAGTGGTCGTAGATGTCGAGGTAATCCTTGCGCTCAGGGTATAGCGCCGCGGTCCATTCGATCTCGCGCGTGTTCTCCGAAATATGCGAGTGCACCAGCACGTCCTGGTGCTCGCGCCAGAGCGCGCCCGCGGCCTCGAGCTGCGCCGGCGTCGAAGTGCCGGCAAAGCGCGGCGTGATCGCGTAAAGCGAACGCGCATGGCCGTGCCAGCGCGCGATCAGCGCTTTCGAATCGTCATAGCCGCGCTGCGCGCTGTCGCGCAGCTGTTCCGGCGCATTGCGATCCATCAGCACCTTGCCGGCCGCGATGCGCATGCCGCGCCGCTCGGCCTCGGCAAACAGCGCATCGACCGATTGCGGATAGACCGCGCAGAACACCAGCGCCGTGGTGGTGCCGTTGCGCAAGAGCTCGTCGCAGAAGAGTTTCGCCATCGCGGCGGCGTGCGCCGGATCGGCGAACGCCATTTCGGCCGGGAAGGCATAGCGTTCGAGCCAGTCGAGCAGCTGCTCGCCATAGGAGGCGATCATTCCGGTCTGCACATAGTGCACATGCGTGTCGATGAAGCCGGGCACGATGAGACAGCCGGAGTGGTCGTCCACGCTGCCGGGCGGAACGGTGGACAGGAGCTCGCGCGCCGGACCGACCGCCGTGACGCGCCCCGCGCCGCAGACCACGATGCCGTCAGCCTCGACGGTGAAGGCCTGCGCTGGGTCGGTAAGAAACGGGTCGTCGCGGCACGTGACGATCGTGCCGCGCAAGGCCGTGATGCCATTCGACGGAGGGGCCATGGACCTGACCAAGCGAGGGACTGTGCGAGTCGCGCGCGAGACTGTGTGCGATTATGGCCGAGCCACCGCCGCACGTCTTGCGCGGTCTTCAGCCCCGCGCCTGCGGCTAGCCGGCCTGTTTCGCCTTTGAGCTACCCGCCGCATTGGCGGTGCATTCGCGCACCGCCCTGAGCAATTCGTGCGGACGAAACGGCTTGCGCAGACTGTAGGCGGCGCCGAGCTTGGTCGAGAGCGTCAGGTAATCCGGGGCCGGCGATTGGCCGTCGCGGAACATGAACCCGGACATCGCAATCACCGGGATATGCGGATTGATCTTGTGGAAGGCGTGAATGGTCTCGATCCCGTCCATGCCGGGCATGAAGATGTCACAGATGACGACATCGAAGGTCTGGCTCTGAACGGCGGTGACGCCGGCACGCCCATTGGCGGCGAGTGTCACCTCATGGCCATCGTGCTCGAGCACGGTCTTGATCGCAGCGCGCACAGCCGTATCGTCGTCCACGACGAGAATGCGAGACATGGCAGCCCCTTGCCGTTTATCTTTCCAACAGCCCCAAATTCGCGTTCCCCTCCGCGATTCGTATTTCAGCATACCAAGCAATTGCGTCAATGCGAATGTTCGCGCAGGCGTAGTAAAGGTTTACGAGTCGCTAAGCTTTAACGGACCGCACGCGGTACCGGAGCACACCTGTGAAAGGGGCGGTATTATTTTGTAGGTTGGCACTTACACTATCGCGATACCGTTGCATTGCTGATCGCGGCGGCGGTTGGTGGGAAAAAGACCGCAAGTCGAGTCTCACAATACTTATCGGTTCAAAACTCCTCTGCATCATTGTGCTGAGTGTCCGGCCTTCAGCCGGATGGCAGTGAGCCGCTACTGCGGCTATCGTCCGATCACCATGCGCCGCATCCTTCATCGCGCCGTCGCGCTGCTCGCCGCCTATGCGGTTGCGCTGCAGTCACTGCTGGTGCTCGCGGTCGCGGCGCCGCGCACAGACGAGGCTGACCCGAGCTTTGCGATCTGCCGCGCCGACAAGGCCGACGCGCCCGCCGTGCCGAGGCATGGCACGTGCGATGCCTGCCTTGCCGGGCATTGCGGCGGTGCAGCCGGGAAGTGCGAACGTGTCGGGTTCGCGGCGCCGTGGCCGATTGCGCATCGCGCGCCGGTCGGTGACCACCGCGCCGCGCGCGAGGCGTGCGCGCCGGCGCTGCATGCACACGGAGCACGCGCGCCGCCGTGCGGCTGACGCGCCGATCCCCGAACTCTTTCCCGTCGCAATCACCGCGCCTGAGTGCGCGCATTCGTCATGGAGCTTTCGATGAAGCTGTCCGTTCTCGCCGCAACGCTGCTCGCCCTTACGGCGACGGCGGCGGTTGCCCACGAGTACACCGTCGGTTCACTCAAGATCGGGCACCCCTGGTCGCGCGCGACGCCGAAAGGCGCGAGCGTTGCCGGCGCCTATATGAAGATCACCAACACCGGCTCCGCGCCGGATCGCCTGAATGGTGGCACGACGGATCTCGCGAAGAAATTCGAGATCCACGAAATGAGCATGGAGGGCGGCGTGATGAAAATGCGCGAGCTGCCCAATGGGATCGAAATTCCACCCGGCGCAACAGTCGAACTGAAGCCCGGCGGATTCCACGTGATGATGACCGGCATCACCAAGCGTTTCGTGAAAGGGGATCGCGTCAAGGCCTCGCTCTCCTTCGAGAAGGCCGGCAAGGTCGATGTCGAATTTGCCGTCGATGCCCCCGGGGCCGGTCGGACGGAGCACAAGCACTAGCGTGCTGCATCGTAGGGCGGATTAGCCGTGTCGCGCGAAGCGCGGCCGGCGTAATCCGCCGACGCCTTGCTCGGATCGGCGGATTACGCGCGTTCCGCGCTAATCCGCCCTACGAGCGCGTTTGCTTGCAAATCCGCGCGTATTCTTGATAGTGCGCCGCAACCTTGGATTCCGCATGCCGAGTAGTCGAGCCCTGTTGCGCGTCTATGCCGCCGCGATTTTCCTCTCCGCGGCGCTGTTGTTCGCGGTGCAGCCGATGTTCACCAAGATGGTGCTGCCGCGTCTCGGCGGCTCGCCCTCGGTGTGGTCGGTCGCAATGGTGTTCTTCCAGGCCGTGCTGCTTGCCGGCTACGCCTATGCGCACGCGCTGACGCGCTACCTGCCGGGGCAACGATCCATCGTCGTGCACGTGATCGTGATGGCGGTCGCTTGCCTGTTCCTGCCGCTTGCGATCGCGAACTGGTGGGGACGCCCGCCGGCCGACGCGACCGCGGCGCTTTGGCTCATCGGCCTGTTCGCGGTCTCGATCGGGCTGCCGTTCTTTGCGCTCTCGGCGAACGGTCCATTGCTGCAGGCCTGGTTCGCCCGCACCGATCATCCTTCCGCCGCGAACCCGTACTTTCTCTATGCGGCGAGCAATGTCGGCAGCTTCCTGGCGCTGATCTCGTATCCGTTCGTGGTCGAGCCGTTCACGGTGCTTGCAACGCAGCGCTACGTCTGGGCGGCGCTGTTTCTCGTGCTGATCGCGCTGATCGCGTGGTGTGGCTACCTGATGCTGCAGGCGAAGCCGCACGCTGCGGCGCTGAACGCTGCGCCGACGCCGGCGCCCAACTGGCAACAAGCGGCGCGCTGGGTCGTGCTCGCCGCCGTGCCGTCGGCGCTGTTGATCTCGGTCACGGCGCACATCTCGACCGATATCGCGGCGGCGCCCTTCATGTGGGTAATTCCGCTCGCGCTCTACCTCGTCACGTTCGTGATCGTCTTTCAGACCCGGCCGATCCTGCCGCACGACTGGATGGTCGCGATCGAGCCCTTGTTCATCGTCGCGCTGGCGGGCGTGATGGTGTTCGACATCCGCTCCTATCTGTTCGGCATCCTGGCGCTCAACGTCGTGGCGGTGTTCGTCATCACGCTGGTCTGCCATGGCGAGTTGAGCCGCTCGCGGCCCGACGCGCAGCATCTGACCGCGTTCTACATGTGGATGTCGGCCGGCGGCGTGATCGGCGGCATTTTCGCCGGGCTGATCGCGCCGAACGTCTTCAGCTGGGTGCTCGAATATCCGGCGCTGATCGTGCTTGCGATCCTGTGCCGGCCCGGGCTCGAAATGCCGGTCGACACGCGCACGCGGCTGTTCTGGCTCGGTGCCATCGCGGTGGTCGCGATCGCGTCCTGGCCGGGCATTGCGGATCGCTACGTCACCGATGAGAAGACCTTCAACTGGACGATCGGCGCGATGCTGGTGATCGCCGGGCTGGTCTCGCGCGAGCCCTTGCCGTTCGCCGCGGTGATCGCCGTCGTCTTCATCATCGGGCAGATCTATCGGCCGGACTCCGACACGCGCGAGACGATGCGCAGCTTCTTCGGCGTGCACAAGATCACCGAGACCTCCGACGGGCGATATCGCGTGTTCCTGCACGGCACCACGATCCACGGCGCCGAACAGCTGCGCGATGACAATGGCGACCCGATCGCCGGTCCGCCGCCGAAGATCACCTACTATCACGACGAGTCGCCGATGGGGCTTGCCGTGAAGGCGACGCGCGAGAAGGTCGGCGGCGCGATCAAGGTCGCGGTGGTCGGTCTTGGCACCGGCACCTTCGCCTGTTTCCGGCGGCCGGAGGACACGTTCATCTTCTATGAGATCGACGCCAGCGTGGAGAAGATGGCGCGCGATCCGAACCACTTCCGCTACATCGCCGAATGCGCGCCGGACGTGCCGATCCGCCTTGGCGATGCGCGCCTGACGCTCGCCGACGCGAAGGAGCAATACGACCTGATCGTGCTCGACGCGTTCTCGTCGGACGCGATCCCGATCCACCTGATGACCCGCGAGGCGATGGCGACCTATCTCGCGCATCTCGCGCCGCACGGCATCGTGGTGATGCACGTCTCGAACCGCCACATGGAGCTTGCCTCCGTGGTCGCCGGCATCGCGCATGCGAACGGCCTCACGAGCCGCGTCAACAACCGCGCCGCGCGCGAGGGGGAGGATGATTCCAAGTATATCTTCACCTCCACGGTGGTGATCTCGGCGCGAGCCGAGGCGGATTTTGGTCAGCTGCTGCAGGACGAGGACTGGACCGTGATCGAGCCGCCGGAGGGGCAGCGCATCTGGACCGACGATTATTCCAATGTCATCGGCGCCGTGATCCGCCAATATCGCAAGCGCCACGCCGACGCCGAGGAGACAAGCGAGCCGTCTGCGCCGGGGACAGCGCCGGAGCAAACGCCGGTGCCGCCGGAGAAACCTGACAAATCGGAGAAATAGCAGGAGCGGGTCATGCCATCGGAACGCTTCGAATTTTCCAACGCGCGCGGGGAGAAGCTCGCCGCCGCCCTCGAGCGCCCGGCCGGGCAACCGGTCGCGTTTGCGCTGTTTGCGCACTGCTTCACCTGCGGCAAGGACAATCTCGCCGCCAAGCGCATCGCCGAGGGCCTGACGGCGCGCGGCGTTGCGGTGCTGCGGTTCGACTTCACCGGGCTCGGCGCGAGCGAAGGCGATTTCGCCAATACCACCTTCTCGTCGAATGTGCAGGATCTCATCGCGGCGGCGAACCATCTGCGCGAGACGCATCAGGCGCCCGCGATCCTGATCGGCCACAGTCTCGGCGGCGCGGCGGTGCTGGCGGCGGCGCGTGACATCCCGGAAGCGCGCGCGATCGCGATCATCGGGGCGCCGGCCGATCCGGCGCATGTGACCGGGTTGTTCAAGCAGCACATCGCCGACATCCAACAAAAAGGCGAGCTCGAGGTCGCGCTCGCCGGACGGCCGTTCCGCATCCGCAAGGAGTTTCTCGACGACGTCGCGATGCATCGGCTGCAGGAGCACCTCGCGAATTTGCGCAAGGCGCTGCTGGTCTTGCATTCGCCGACCGACGACACGGTTGGGATCGAGAATGCGAGCGCGATCTTCGCCGCCGCGAAACATCCGAAAAGCTTCGTATCGCTGAGCGGCGCCGATCATCTCTTGAGCAAGCGGCGCGACGCCGTCTATGTGGCCGAGGTGATCGCCGCCTGGTCGGAACGCTATCTCGACATGGTGCCGGAACCCGATGAGATGCCGATCCAAGGCGTGCTGGTCAGCGAAACCGGGAACGGCAAGTTCGAGCAATCGGTCGTTGCCGGCGCGCATCGCTATCTTGCCGATGAGCCGATGTCGGTCGGCGGCAATGGCAGCGGCCCGAGCCCGTATGAATATCTGCTCGCCGCGCTCGGCGCCTGTACCTCGATGACGATCCGCCTCTATGCGGACTTGAAGAAGATTCCGCTCACGCGCGTCTCGGTGCTGCTGCGGCACGACAAGATCCATGCCGCCGATTGCGCGGAGTGCGAAACCAAGGAAGGCAAGATCGACCGCATCGAGCGCGAGATCCGGATCGAAGGCGACCTGTCGGCGGAGCAGCGCGCGCGGCTGATGGAGATCGCCGACAAGTGCCCGGTGCACCGCACGCTTCATTCCGAGATCGACATCAAGACCAAGGCAGCCGCATGATCGTGATTGTGGGGGCGGGGCAGGCGGCAGCACAGCTTGTGCAGAGCCTGCGCCAGGGGGGCTACAAGGAGCCGATCCGCATGATCGGCGATGAGCCCTACGCGCCGTATCAGCGTCCGCCGCTGTCGAAGAAGTTTCTGACCGAGCGCCCCGCCGCCGAGACGCTCTATTTCCGCCCCGAGAGCTTCTGGGCCACGCAGGGCGTGACCACCGACCTCGGCACGCCGGTGCACGCCGTCGATCGCGCCAACAAGCGCGTCGCGCTGAAGGAGGGCGAAGCCGGCTACGACATTCTGTTTCTCTCGACCGGCACGCGCGCGCGCGACCTGCCGCTGCCAGGCGCCAATCTCGACGGCGTCTTCTCGCTGCGCAAGATCGACGATGTGCGCCGCCTGCGTGGCCCGCTCGATGCCGCCAAGCGCGTCGTCATCGTGGGCGGCGGCTATATCGGCCTCGAGGTCGCGGCGGTCGCGCGCGGGGAGGGGCGCGAGGTCACGGTGCTCGAGGCCGAGGAGCGCGTGATGAAACGCGTGACTTCGCCGGTGATCTCAAACTTCATGCAGGACTTTCATCGTAGCCGCGGCGTCGACATTCGCGTCAACGCGCGGCTGGCCGCGATTGAGGGCGGCGCGACGGTCGCGCAGGTGAAGCTTGCCGACGGCGCGTTCTTGCCGGCCGATCTCGTGCTGCTCGCGGTCGGCGCCAAGCCGAACGACGATCTCGCCGAGGAGGCGGGCCTTGCGTGCCAGGACGGGATCGTGGTCGACGAGCATGGTCGTACGAGTGATGGCGCGATCTACGCGGCGGGCGACTGCACGCGCTTTCCGAGCCGGCGCTATGGGCGCAAGCTGCGCCTCGAATGCGTGCAGAACGCGATCGATCAGGCCAAGGCGGTGGCATCGGAGATTCTCGGCAAGCCGCAGAGCTATGACCCGGTGCCGTGGTTCTGGTCGGATCAGTACGAGCTCAAGCTGCAGATGGCGGGCCTGAGCGACGGCTATGACGAGGCGACCACCGTCGGCGACGTCGCGGCCGCGCGCTTCTCGGTCGAATACCGCCGGAACGGTAAATTGATAGCGGTCGACGCCGTCAACGACGGCCGCGCCTACATGAGCGGGCGCAAGCGGATTGCCGAGGAGACGGCTTGAGCTGAAGATGGCGCCACCACCCGGAGGGCGCCATGACGATCATGTATCACGACGGCAATCGCCAGCTGCAGGATCAGTTCGATAGCCGCCGCATTTCCGATCGGCTCGAAGAGAAGCTGACGCGCACGGCCTTCACGGCCGACGACAAGGCCTTCATCGAGAGCGTGATCTACTTCTTTGTCTCCACCGCCGACGCCGATGGCCGCCCGGACTGTTCGTTCAAGGGGGGACCGCCCGGCTTCGTGCGCGTCACGGGAGACTCCGAGCTTGCGTTCCCGGACTACGACGGCAACGGCATGTTCAAGAGCCTCGGCAACCTGCTGGTGAATGCCAATGTCGGGCTGCTGTTCATCGACCTGCACGAGCGGCCGCGGCGCCTGCGCGTGAACGGCAGCGCGACGGTCACGCGCGATGATCCGCTTCTGGCCGAAACGACCGGGGCGCAATTGATCGTGCGCGTGAAGGCACGCGCGATCTTTCCGAATTGCCCGCGCTACATTCCGAAGCTGCAGCTCCTCGAGCCGTCGGTCTATGTGCCGCAACCCGGCTGCGACCCGGTCGAGCCCGCCTGGAAGGGCTTCGACCTGTTCAAGGGCTACGTGCACCCGCGCCAGCCGACGGCGCGGTGACTCGTAGGGCGGGTTAGCCGAAGGCGTAACCCGCCACGTCGCCGGCGCTGGCGGCGGATTACGCGCGTTCCGCGCTAAACCTACTGCGTCAGAAGCTCGACGGTCGTATGTGCGCCCTCGCCCCGCTTGCGGGGGAGGGCCGCTCGGAGTTTCAGCGAGGAAGGATGGGGAGGGGGACCTTCCGCGAGCCCCATCGAGGGGCTCCCACCCGACCGAGTACGTTGAGCTGCCTGCGATGCCCTCCCCCGCAAGCGGGAGAGGGCGCAATAACCGATGCCGCGCTCACGGCGCGCGATCACTCCGCCTTCACACTCGCCGTAATGGACGCCACCACCTTGTTGGCGGTGTCGAACTGCTCCTTGCGGTCCGTGATTCCGTGACGTTTCGCGATCCAGTCGAAGTCGGTATAGACCGCGTAGACGTCGCCTTTCTCGTCCTGGATCACCAGCAGCCGCACCGGCCAGTCGAGCCCGGAGTTCGGGTTCGAGGTGAGAAACAGCGTGCCGAGCGGCGGATTGCCGAACACCAGCAAGGTCGACGGGCGCAGCGCGACGCCCGCATGGGCGGCGAGCTTGGACTGGTCGATCTCGGAAAAGAACAGGATGCCCTTGGCGGCGATGTCCTGCTTCAGCCGTGCGATGGTTTCGCTGACCGAATAGGCGCTCTTCACCTTGACGATTCCGTCTTCGGCCTTGCTCACGGCGGCGGAGGTCACAGTCAGCACGAAGGCGAACAACACGGCTGAGGAGGCGCGCAGGATGCGGTTGGTCATGGGGTCGTATCCTTGAATCATGGTCGTTTCGCTCCGCACAATGCCGACGGCCACCCGTGAATCGAAATACCGAGTCGCTTTGGTTTCGATAGGGCGGCGCTATGACGAGCCGGCGACATGAGCTAGCTTTTGCAGGGGAGAACGCTCGCGCACATGTCATCTTCGATCACAGTGCCGTTATGGCTCGCGTTGATCGTCGGCGCCCTCGCGCTGTGGGCGCTCATCGAGCATCTGATCCTGCCGGCGTTGCGCAGTGTGATGCGGCGGCGTTTCAATCGCGCGATCGAGGATCTCAACACGCGCCTGCGCCTGCGCATCCAGCCATTCAAGCTGGCGAAGCGGCAGGCGCTGATCGACCAGCTGATCTTCGATCCGGAAGTGCTGCGCGCCATCGAGGAGCATGCGGCGGCCAACAAGATGCCGCGCGAGGCCGCACAGGCGCGCGCCCGGCGCTACGCGCGCGAGATCGTGCCGTCGTTTTCGGCTTATGCGTATTTCAATATCGGCACGCGGCTCGCGCGGCGCATCTCGACCTTCATGTATCGCGTGCGTCTCGGCTATCTCGACGAGACGGCGATGAGTTCGGTCGATCCCGACGCGGCCGTGATCTTCGTGATCAACCACCGCTCCAACATGGACTACGTGCTCGTTACCTATATGGCGTCGAGCTCGTCGGCGCTTTCCTACGCGGTCGGCGAATGGGCGCGGGTGTGGCTGTTGCAGAATCTCATTCGTACCATGGGGGCCTATTTCGTGCGGCGCGATTCGCGCGAGCCGCTCTATCGCAAGGTTCTCGGGCGCTACGTCCATCTCGCGGTCGCGGGCGGATTGACGCAGGCGATGTTTCCCGAAGGCGGGCTGACGCGTGACGGCAAGCTGCGCCCGCCCAAGCTCGGCCTGCTCAGCTACATGGTGTCGGGTTTTGACCCGAAGGGTGCGCGCGATGCCGTGTTCGTGCCGGTCGGGATCAACTACGACCGCGTGATCGAGGATCGCGTGCAAGTCGCGGCGCTGACCACGCCTGAGGGCGAGCGGCCGCGCTACAGCTTCAATCCGGCGGTTCTCGCGGCGTTCCTCGCGCGCAACTTTTCGCTGCGGCTGCGCGGCAAGCTCTATCGCTACGGCTATGCCTGCGTCAGCTTCGGCCGGCCGATCTCGCTGCGTGCTTACCTTGCCGAGCGCGGCATCGATTTTCGCACCCTCGACGAAGCGCGGCGCTTTGCCGAGATCGAGCAACTCGGCGCGATGCTGATGCGAAAAGTGGGTGAGGTGATCCCGGCATTGCCGGTCTCGCTGGTCGCGACCGTGATGCTGGCGGCTGAGCGGCCGCTGTCGCAGCTCGAACTGAAAGCCGAGGTCGAGGTGCTGATCCGTGAGCTGCTTGCGGCCGGCGCGCACATCCATATTCCACGCGCCGACCAGGATTACGCGGTCGAGGTGGGCCTGCGCATGCTGCTGTTGCGCCACTTCGTCGAGCTGGAAAATGGGCTCTACCGCGCCAATCCGTGCGAGGAGGTCCTGTTGCGCTATTACGCCAATGCGATCGCGCACCTGCCGCGACGCGCACTGGCGCAGCCTGCGGCGGCCGAATAGAACGGTGGCGCGAAACGACAACGGGGATTGAAATGCTCTCAGACGCTGACCGCAGACAAGCCGCCGACACGCTGATCGAGGCGGCACGGACCAAGAAACAGGCGACGCAGCTCTCCGTCACGTTTCCGAGCATCACTTTCGAAGACGCGTATGCGATCTCGACCGAGGTCGCACAACGCCGCATGGCGGCAGGCGAGAAGCTGATCGGCCACAAGGTCGGGCTCACCTCGAAGGCGATGCAGGCTTCCTCGCAGATCGACGAGCCGGATTATGGCTATCTGTTCGACACCATGATGGTCGAGGACGGCGCCAAGGTGCCGCACGAGAACTACTGCGCGCCGCGCGTCGAGATCGAGCTCGCCTTCGTCCTCGGCAAGCCGCTGAAAGGCCCGGGCGTTAAGCTGACCGACGTGCTGCGCGCGACCGAATACGTCGTGCCGGCGATCGAGATCGTCGATGCCCGCATGGTCAATCCGCGCAAGATCTTCGACACCATCTCGGACAACGGTGCCGCCGCCGGCATCGTGGTCGGCGGCCGCCCGGTCGGGCCGATGGACATCGACCTGCGCTGGGTCGGCGGCTTGATGATGCGCAATTCCGAGATCGAGGAGACGGGTGTGGCGGCCGGCGTGCTCGGTCATCCGGCGATGGGCGTCGCCTGGCTCGCCAACAAGCTCGGCAGCCTCGGCACGCCGCTCGAGGCCGGCCATCTGGTGCTCGCCGGCTCGTTCACCCGCGTGGTCTGGGCGCAGAAGGGCGATACGATCCGCGCTGACTTCGGCGCGCTTGGGAGCATATCGCTGCAGTTTGTGTAGGGTTGTCGCCCTAGGGTGGGCTAAGGCGCGGAACGCGCCGAGCCCACCATCGACATTTCGGCACGAGCTATGGTGGGCACGGCGCGCTTACGCGCGCCTTTGCCCACCCTACGATTCGGAGCTAGTTGAACAGCCCGTCACCGTAGGTGAACCGGCCTTCGTTCAGCCCGAACGCCAGATAGTGCTCGAGCGGGTTTGCATGAGCGGCAGCGACGTCCGGATTGGCCGCGAGATACTTGTCGGTATCGAAGCCAATGCTGGGATCGCGGCCTTCGGCGGCGCCGAACTTGGCATAGTGATCGAGCGGATTGACTCCGGCCGCTTTCACGTCGGCGTACGCTGAAAGATAAGCCTTGGTGTTGAAGAAGGCGTTCGGATTGCGGCCTTCCTTCCAGCCGAATTGCGCGAAGTGCGCGTCAGCATCCATGTGCGCGGCCCACACGTCCGGATTGGTGATGTAGTAGAACAGGTCATCCACCAGCGCGTTGCCGTCATTGGTATCGACCGTGCCGTCGGTGAATTTGTAGTGCTCGAAATTGAGCAGCACGTCGCGCCCGTCCGGTCCGCTCAGCACGATGCCGTTGTTGGCGAAGCTGATCTTCGCTTCGGTGAGCTTGTAGTTGAACACCGCGGTGTCGTCGCCGGCGCCGCCATTGAGCAGATCGTTGCCGAGGCCGCCCGTGACCGTGTCGTTGCCGCCGCCGGCATTATAGGACTCAGCCTCGGCGGTGCCGTTGAACGTGTCGGCCCCACTGGTGCCGTTCACGGTGCGGTCGATGACCATGAGCTGCAGCTGGCCGCCCTCGACGACGCCGTCGGTGCCGGCAATGGCGTAATGCGCCTGCGTGTCGATCAGGTACACCATCTTGCCGGGCTGGTTGAACAGCGAGGTGACGTCGAGAACGCCCGACGATTCCTCGTCGATGTTGAACGGCGCGGTCGGGATACCAAAACGCACCCAATCGTGCTCGGCCACCTGCGTCAGCGTGTCGGCGAGCGGATTGTAGTCCCACACCTTGGCGAGACGATTGCTGTTGCCCGGATCCTCGCAGATGATGACATGGCCATCGATGCCGACCGTGATGTTGTCCATCATCACCTGGCCTTCGGTGCCGTCGAGCAACATCTTGATGGTGCCGCCGGCGAGCGGATTGTGCACATCGTTGAAGTCGAGCGCCCAGAGCCGCGACGGCGAGGTGATCGCGTCGGTGGTGACAAAGTAGTAGCGATTCGGATTGATCGTATCCCAGGCGCCGTCTTCGGGGCGGAGAAACTCGGTGACGTTCTTCGCCTCGCTTTCGTTCTGAATCTGGGTACCATCCATCGCGGCGACGTTGCCGCTCGGACCGATCTCGGTGAGCGAGAAGGCCGCACCGCTTGCCGGGATCGTGGTGCTGGTCGTCTCATCGATGACGCCGGACACCGTGATGCCGTAGAATTTGCCGTTGGTGAGACCGGCCTTCTCGATGTCATTGCCGGTCGCCTGCTTGTCGCCGACATAGACATAAACCTGCCCGCGCGGGCTCGTGTCGTCCTGCATCATCACGACGGTCTTGGCGCCGCTGTTCGGGCTGGCGAGCAGGTTCTCATAGGCGAGATTACCCATCCGCGGCAGCTCAAAGGCTTTCCCGGCATCGGTCCCGGTCAGCACGAAGGCGAAGGCGCGGCCGTACTCACCAAAGGGCGGGCCATTCTCTTCGCCCGTCATGTAGATCTTGTTGGTCGTGCCGAGCCCGGATGCGGCATCGAAGAACGCCGATTGATCGGCGAGATTGCCGGAGCAAAACCGGTTCCACGCCGTCGTGCCGGCCGTGTAGATCGTCCCGGTCGCCGTGTCCGTGGTGAACACATTGCTCGGGCTCGTCACCAGATCGGTGTCCGAGATGATCGCGAGCGTGTTGATGTCGATGACGAGCTTTTCGACGAAGGCGCCGATCGAGCCGTGATCGCGTACGATGCCGCTGGTGTTGCCCAGCTCGTGATTGAGCAGGACCGTGATGGTGCCGTCACCATTGTCGTAAGCACCGATTCCGTCCGGAATGCCGACGAATTTCTTTCCCGAACCGGGGAGGGTATCGCCCGCGCTGATGATCGACTTCAGCGTGACCGTGCTGTTCAGGCTGCTGAGCGGGACGAGATAAGGGGTTTGGGAAGTTGATGGGCCGATGGCCATGACGCGCTCCTTGCTTGCTACTGGCTGGCTGGGGCGCGGCGAATCTCGGAAGCCCGTATGACGGTCAGGCAACGTTCGGATGACGATTCAAATCGGCGTGGCCGCGGCGTCTGCGTCGGATCGCGATGACCCGCGCGACGGGGTCACGCGCGACTGTTCCGGCGCTGACGCTGCGTCTTCATGACAGCTGCGTAACTGAGCGATCATGTTGATCTGGCACGCAAAGCCGAACTTTCGTGACGTATCGCGCGCGCCATGACGGCGCATCGATTGAAGGAATTGCGACAGCGCGGGAACCGGCGTGCGCGAGCAACGACCTGAGCGGCTGCGGCGATCCGACGCTGATGTGACCTGTGGATAAGTGTATCTACCGACGCCGCATGGTGTTCCGGCGGACAACTTGCCTCATTTCGGCGCGGCCGGCACCGGTCAGACAAAGTGGCAGGCAGCGCGATGCGCGCCCGCGATGCTGCGCAAGATTGGCTTCGTCTCGGCGCAGATTTTCTTCGCCATCGGGCAACGTGTGCGGAAAGCGCAGCCCGATGGCGGCGCGGCGGGGCTCGGCAGGTCACCTTGCAGGATGAGCGGCCGGCGTGCGCGCTGCGCCGCCGGGTCGGGCAAGAGGATCGCGCTCAGCAGCGCCTGCGTGTACGGATGCGTCGGCGCCGCGAACAGCTGCTCGGTCGGCGCTTCCTCGACAATGTGGCCGAGATACATCACGGCGACGCGGTCGCTGACATGGCGCACCACCGCAAGGTCGTGCGAGATGAACAAATAGCTGATGCCGAGCTCGCGCTGCAGGCGCATCAGCAGGTTGAGGATCTGCGAGCGGATCGAGACGTCGAGCGCGGAGACCGGCTCGTCGCAGACGATCAATTTCGGCTGCAGCGCGAGCGCGCGCGCGATGACGATGCGCTGGCGCTGCCCGCCGGAGAACTCATGCGGATAGCGCCGCGCGTGCGCGGCCTGCAGCCCGACCAGCTCCAGCACCTCGGCGACGCGGCGCGCCAGCGCCGCGCCGGAGAGCACACCGCGCACCAGCAGCGGCTCGCCGATGCTGTCGCCGATCAGCATTTTCGGGTCGAGCGACGAGAACGGATCCTGAAAAATGATCTGCAGGTCGCGTTGCGCGCGGCGCAGCGCCGCGCGATCGAGCCGGGTCAGGTCTTCGCCAAGAAACGCGACCGCACCCGCGCTCGGCCGGATCATCCCGAGCACCGCGTAGCCCGTGGTCGACTTGCCGCAGCCGCTTTCGCCGACCAGCGCGAAGGTCTCGCCGGGGCGAATCGCGAATGAAACGCCGTCGACCGCGCGCACCGCGCCGGTCGGGCGCCGCAGCAACCCGGCGCGGATCGGAAAATGCACCTTGAGGTCCGTCACGGCGAGGAGAGGGGCGGCGCCTGCGCTGCGGTCGGTCATCTGGCGTCGAGCTCCACGACGCGATCCTGGTGCCAGCAGGCGGCGCTTTGCGGCGCGGCGCCGACGCGCGCGAGCGGCGGGCGCTCATTGCGGCAGATGTCGTCCGCGATCGGGCAGCGCGGATTGAAGCGGCAGCCGGCCGGCCAGGAGCGCAGATCCGGGACCACGCCATCGATCGTGCTCAAGCGCGCCCGCCGCTCGCCTTCGATCGGCGGCAGGCTGCGCAACAACAGCTTGGTGTAGGGATGCTGTTGTTGCCGGAACAGCGCGAAGACGTCCCCTTCCTCGACGATGCGCCCCGCATACATCACGCACATGCGGTCCGCCATGTCGGCGACGACGCCCATGTCGTGCGTGATCAGCAACAGCCCGGTGCCGGTCTCCTGGCGAAGGCGCTTGATCAGCGCGAGGATCTGCGCCTGGATCGTCACATCCAGCGCGGTCGTCGGCTCGTCGGCGATCAAGAGGCGCGGGCGGCAGATCAGCGCAATCGCGATCATCACGCGCTGGCACATGCCGCCGGACAGCTCGAATGGATATTGCGCCATGCGCCGCGTGCCGTCGGCGATCCCGACTTCCTGCAGCATCGCGAGCGCGGCCTGTGTGGCGCCGCGGCGGCTTTCGCCGCGATGCGCGCGCAGCGCCTCGATGATCTGCTCGCCAACCGTCATCAACGGATTGAGCGAGGCGACCGGCTCCTGAAAGATCATCGACATGACGTCGCCGCGCAGCGCTGCGAGCGCGGTCTCGTCGAGGCCCGCAATGTCGCGCCCCTCGAGCGCGACGGTTCCGGCGCGGCGGCGCGCGACGGGCGGCAAGAGGCCCATGATGGCGCGCGCCGCAAGGCTCTTGCCGCAGCCGCTCTCGCCGACCAGCGCGAGCGTCTCGCCGGGCCGGATCGCAAAGCTGATGCCGTCGACGACCGGCGCATCGCCGATCGCGACGCTGAGATCGCGCACATCGAGCAGTGCTGCGGCGGGCTGCGTCATCCCGGCTCTTTCTTGTCCTGATAGACCATCAGGCTGCCGATCGAGTTGCCGCCGTCGACGCTCAAGGTCGCGCCGGTCACGTAGCCGGCCTTGCTGGAGCAGAGGAACATGATGGCGTTCGGGGCATCCTCCGGCGCGGATGCGCGCCCCATCGGGATCCCGGCGGTCGTCGCCTCGACATGCGCGGCGGTCAGCGGGCTTTCGCTCGAGCCCGGCGCGAAGCCCGGCTCGACCGCGTTGACGCGGATGCCGAACGCCGCGAGCTCGATCGCGAAGCCTTTGGTGAGCCGGTCGAGCGCGGTCTTCGACGTGCAATAGGGCACGACGCTGCGCCGCATGCGGCGCGCGGCGCCGGAGGAGATGTTGACGATATTGCCCTTGACGTTCGCCGCGATCATCAGCTTGGCGAAGCCGCGCGCGAGCAGAAACGGCGCGCGCAAGTTGATGTCGAAGATGCGATCCCACTCGGCGGCGTCGATGTCGATGAGGAAGCCGCTCGGATAGACGCCGGCATTGTTGATCACGATGTCGGGCGCGCCCCAGGCCTTCTCCACCGTCGCCACGAGGTCGTCGATCGAAGCGCTATCCGTGAGCTCGGTCACGTGCGCGAGCCCACCCTTGGCGAGAACGCCGTGCGTTTCGGCGAGCGCCGCGAGCGTATCGGCACGGCGATCCGACAGACAGAGCCGCGCGCCGGCCTGCGCGAACGCCGCCGCGATCCAGGTGCCGATGACGCCGCAGGCACCGGTCAGTACCACTTTGCGGTCGCGAAATTCATCGCCCCAATCGAGCATAGTCCTTCACTCCGAAGTGTCAGCGCGTTGAACGCGGGTCGAGCCGATCGCGCAGGCGGTCGCCGATGACGTTGATCGACAGCACCAGCAGGAACAGGCAGATGCCGGGGAACGTCGCGATCCACCAGGCGGTGCCCATGTAGTTGCGGCCGACGCTCAGCATCGCGCCCCAGCTCGGCGTCGGCGGCTGCACGCCGAGGCCGAGGAACGACAGCCCGGCCTCGAACAGCACCATCAGGCCGAACTCGAGCGTGGCGACAACGATGATCGCGCCGGCGATATTCGGCAGCACGTGGCGGCCGATGAGCCGCAGCGCGCCGGCGCCGTTGAAGGCCGAGGCGCGCATGAAGGTGAGGCCCATGACCGCCAGCGTCTGGCCGTAGGCGACACGCGCGTAGCGCGGCCAGCGCGTGAAGCCGAGCACGATGACGACGTTCTGCAGGCCGGGCCCGAGCACCGCGATGGTGATGATGGCGAGCAGGATCGCCGGGATCGAAAGCACGATGTCGGTGAGGCGCATGATGATGACCTCGGTGACGCCGCGGTAGAAGCCCGCGACCATGCCGAGCAAGGTGCCGAGCAGGGTCGAAACGCAGACCGACAGCATCGCAACCGCGAGCGACACGCGCGCGCCGTAGATCAGCCGGCTCAACAGGTCGCGGCCGACCTCGTCGGTGCCGAGCAGATAGAAGATGCCGCGCACGGTCGCGCCCGGCGGTTTCAGCCGTGCGAGCAGGTTCTGGCTGTTCGGATTATAGGGCGCGACCAGTGGGGCGAGCAGCGCGAGCGCCGCAAAAACGATGAGAATGAGCAGGAACGGCGCGATCGGCCGCAGCTCACGGGCGAGGCGTAGCCAGGGGCGCGGGCCGGTGGCGGCTTTGATCTCGAGGGTCGTCATGCGCGGCCATCGAGACGGATGCGCGGATCGACGACACTATAGAGAATGTCGGCCACGAGATTGAGCGCGATCGACACGAAGGCGCCGAGCAGCACGATGCTCTGCACGATCGGAAAATCGCGCGCCGCAATCGACTGTACGGCGAGCTGCCCGAGGCCCGGCCAGGCGAACACCGTCTCGACGATCACCGCGCCGGCCAGAAGATTGGCGATCTCGAGCGCCGAGATAGTGATGATCGGCGTCGCGGCATTGCGCAGGATGTGGCGGCGCACCACGCGGCGGAACGTCAGGCCCTTCGCACGCGCCGCCGAAACATAGTCGCGCTCGAGCTCCTCGAGCACGGCGGTGCGCGCGACCCGCGCATAGGTCGCCATGGTCAGCGCGCCGAGCGCGATCGCTGGCAGCACAACCGACCGCACGCCGTCGACGCCGGACGACGGCATCACGCCGAGCGTGACGGCGAACAGCATGATCAGAAGAATGCCGCTCCAGAAGGTCGGCATGCTTTGCCCAACGAGCACGAGCGCCATCAAGGCGCGCTCGATCGGCTTGCCGCGCTTGACCGCCATCAGGATGCCGGCTGGAAGCCCGACGCCGACCGCCACGGTGAGCGCGCCGGCGGCGAGAAACAGCGTGTAGGGCAGCCGCGCCGCGATGATGTCGGCGACCGGCACGCGCTGCACCAGCGACTGGCCGAGATCAAAGCGTGCGAGCTGCGCGAGGTATTCGAGATACTGGGTGATAAGCGGCCGGTCGAAGCCGAGCTGATGGCGCAGCGTCTCGATGTCCTCGCGCGTCGCGCCCTCCGGCAACATCAAGAGCGTTGGGTCGCCGGCGAGCCGCTGGATGAAGAAGATCAGCGTGATGGTGCCGAGGATCGCGACGGCGGATTGGAGCGCGCGCTTGAGCAGGAAGCGCGTCATTAAAGCATACTCCGCTCGTCGCCCATAGCCCGTCGAAGACGGGCGTAAACGCCCTTATGAAAGCGGGGACCCAGGGCCAAAGAACTGGATTCCCGCTTCCGCGGGAATGAGCGGAATCTCAATTCCACCGCAATGAGCCTTCAGTCCTGCCACGCCACCCGGTTGATGAAGAAGCTTTCGTTCGGCGTCGGCGTCCAACGCAGCTCCTTGCGGGCCCCGTAGAGGATCGCGACCTGATAGAGCGGAACGAGCGGGACAGTCGCCTCGGCGATCTCGTGCACGCGGCGATAATGCGCGAGCCGCGCCGCGGGATCGAGCACCGAGCGGGCGGCCTCGAGCTCCTTGTCCATCGCGGCGTCCTTCGACTTCGCCCATTGGCTCGAGGAGTGATAGAGCGGGAACAACACGCCGTCCGCGTCCTGGCAGCCGCAGGACCAGCGGCTGAAGGTCATCTCGCCGAACTCTGCCGGGCTGCTCTGCGCGCGCTTCAGCCAGCCGGCGAAGTCGCTGGTCGTGATGTTCACCGTCAGGCCGACATCGATCAGCATCTGCTGGATCGCCTGTACGACGCGCTGATCGAAGGTCGGCGCGGTGAACAGCGTGAACGGCGTCTGCGACGCGATGCCGGCTTCCTTGAGTAGCGCCTTCGCCTTGGCGGGATCGTAAGCGTAGCCCTTGAAGCCATCGACATAGCCGACATGCACCGGCGCCAGCATGATGGTGGCGGGCTTGTCGTAGCCGTGCATCAACCCGTCGATGATGCCCTGCCGGTCGATCGCATGCGCGATCGCCTGGCGGACCTTTAAGTCAGCAGTCGGCCCGGTGAGCGAGTTGAGATGAAAATAGGCGACGCGCTCGCTCAGCACGCTGAGAACCTTCACCTTCGGGTCGTTCTTCAGCTCGGTGGCAAGATCCGCGTTGATCGTCACGATCAGGTCGGCCTTGCCGGAGCGCAGATCGGCAACGCGCGTCGCGGGGTCGGGGACCGCATGAAACTCCGCGGTCGCAAACGCGCCCTTCTGACCCCAATAGGCATCGTTGCGCGCGAGCGTCGTCTTCACGCCGCGCTGGATCGCCACGAATTTGTACGGGCCGCTACCGATCGGGCTCTGGTTGAACTTCTCGTTACCGGCCTGCGTCACGTAAGCCTTCGGCACGATCGAGAGCTTGGTAAGCTGGGCGTGCAGCACCGGGTAGGGGCCCTCGGTCTTGAGCCGCACGATCGTGGGGCTGACCGCGACCGCGTCGACGATCTTGTTGAACTGATCGCGCTGCGGGCTCTTGAACGCGGGGTCGGTGATGCGCTTGACCGAGAAAACGACGTCATCGGCAGTGAGCTGCGTGCCGTCGTGGAATCTGATGTCGTCGCGCAGCGTGAACTCGGTCGTGCTGTCGTCGACCTGGCGCCAGGAGGCCGCGACCTGCGGCACGATCTTGCCGTCATTGTCGCGCGTCAGCATGTTGTCGAACACGTTGCGGTAGACGAAATAGCTGTCGGGATTCCACTGCACGTGAGGGTCGAGCGAAGAGGGCTCTTGCACCAGGTCGATGACCAGCGTGTCCTTGGCGGCATTCGCTACGCCAACGAGCAGCGTCAGCAGGAGGCCCGCAAGCGCCAAGGCGTAGGGCGGGCAAAGGCGCGAGCCAGTGTGCCGACCTCTCCGCGTGAAACTACACAGCGCCGTGCCCGCCGCCGCGCGGATGGCGGGCACGTCGCCATAGCGCGTCGCAGACGCGCGTAAACGCGCTGATGGCTCCTTTGCCCGCCCTACGAAGCCCAGTTTCACGCGCATGCTCGCCCACCCGCGACTGTAGTTGCCCAACCGATCTGATCAGCTAACATTTGGGTTGCCAAGCCCCAACAGCGGAGCGTCGCATGCGCGCATGGAAACTCGGACTTGCGCTGTTGATGGCGCTGGCATTCGCCGCGCCCGCGGCCGCGCAGGTGAAGGATGCGCTCTCGGTCGACCTGCCGGCGGACGCCGCGACGCTCGACCCGCATGTGCAGTGGGACACCGACAGCTACACGATCTATCGCAACATCTTCGACAATCTGCTGACGCGCGATGCCGACGGCAAGATCGTGCCGCAGATCGCGACCGCGTGGCGCTACGTCAGCGACACCGTGATCGACTTCGACATCCGCACCGATGTGAAATTCCACGACGGCACGCCGCTCACACCCGAGGACGTGGTGTTCAGCGTCAAGCGCATCACCAACCCGGCCTTCAAGAGCCCGCAGCTCGGCCAGTTCAACAGCATCGTGGCGGCCGAGATCACGGCGCCCGCGACCGTGCGGCTGACCACCAAGGAGCCGTATCCGGTGCTGCTTGCGCAGCTGGTCAAGCTCAGCATCGTGCCGAAGCGCCATGTCGAGTCCGTCGGCGACGCCAAGTTCAACATCGAGCCGATCGGCAGCGGTCCTTATCGGCTGGTGAGCTGGCAGAAGGGCGTGCGTCTTGCGCTCGAGGCGAACGAGAGTTATTGGCGCGGCAAGCCGTTCTTCAAGCGCCTCACCTTTCAACCGGTGCCGGATGCGGCGACGCGCATTGCCGATCTGCGCACCGGCAAGGCCGACGTCGCGCGCGGGCTCAATCCGGACGATGTCGCGACGCTCAAGGGCGACGCGCAGCTGCAGATCCTGTCGGTGCCGACCGAGCGGATCGGCTATCTGTTCGTGAATGCACTCAACGGCGCGACCCAGGACGTGCGCGTGCGCCGCGCGATCGCCTATGCGCTCGATCGCGACGTGATCATCGAGGCGCTGCTCGGCGGCTATGGCCGGCCGGTCGACATCATGCTGACGCCGGCAAACTTCGGCTACCTGCCGGACATCAAGGGCTATGCGCATGATCTCGCGCGCGCCAAGGCGCTGATCAAGGAGGCGGGCGCCGAGGGCGCGGAGCTCACCTTCATCACCTCGCCGGCCTATGATCAGCGGCTCGTGCAGGCGATCCAGCAGATGCTGGGCGAAGCCGGGCTCAAGGTCACGATCGCGATGAGCGACCAGGCAACGTTCCTGCGCCGCCGCCAGGGCCAGCCGTCGGATTCCGGCAACCTGTCGATGGGGCGCTGGTCCTGCGCGTGCGGGGACGCGGACGGCGTGATCCAGCCGTTGTTTCACTCCGCCAGCATCTGGGCGAAATACAAGAATCCGAGCTACGACGAAGCGGTCGAGAAGGCGCGCGCGACGCTCGATCCGGCAGCGCGCCTTGCCTGGTATCGCAAGGCGCTGGAGATCATCAAAGAAGACGTGCCCGGCATCGGCCTCTACCAGGACGTCGCGATCTATGGCGCCCGCAAGGGCCTGCGCTGGAAGCCGACGGCGGATGAGTCGTTCTTCGTGTTCAATATGAAGTGGGAGTAGGGCGCTTATCGATGACGACCTACCGGCTGCACTACTTCCCTGAATCAGGCAACAGCTACAAGCTCGCGCTGATGCTCACGCTCTGCGGCCAGACATTCGAGCCCGTCTGGACCGATTTTGGCGGTGGCGTCACACGTACGCCGGAGTGGCGGGCAACCGTCAATCCGATGGGCGAAATTCCGGTGCTGGAAGAAGATGGCGTCCGTCTCACCCAGACCGCACCGATATTGTTGCAACTCGCCGAACGCTATGGTCGCTATGGCGGCAACAGTTCAGGAGAGAAATTCGAGATTCTGCGCTGGCTGTTCTGGGATAATCACAAGCTGACCGGATACATGGCGACCTATCGGTATATGCGGACATTCACCCCGAAGCCCGATCCGCAGGTCCTCGCTTTCTTCCGCCGGCGAATCGACGACTACCTCTCCATTCTCGATCGTCACTTGCAAAGCTCTGACTTTGCGGCTGGCGACCAGCCCACAGTGGCTGACTTTTCGTTGATGGCCTATCTGTCGTTTCCGGTGGACGAGACCGGATACGATTTGGCGGTCAGTCATCCGGCCGTTCACGCCTGGCTCGGCCGCATCGCGCGCCTGCCGGGCTGGCGCGCTCCCTACGATCTCTTGCCCGGCCAGCGGCTGGTGCACTACGCCCGCTGACAGCTCCGTGCGTAGCCCGGATGAGCGCCGCAAAAACGCGTTTACGCGCGTCTTCAACGCGCTATGGCGACATGCGGGGCAGCCCGCTCAGATTCCGGCTCTGACCCGGGTGTCGCCTTAAGCGCGTCAACGCGCTTACGGCTCACCGGCGCCACATGCTGTCTTCGATCGGCGGCGGCGGCACCGACGCACGTTGCGCCAAGGCCTCCCAGAGGAGGGCCATTGTGCGCAATGCGGTCTTGTCGCGCGCATCCTCGGCGCACTGCGCCATGTCGTGACACGCATAGGCATGCGCGAGGTAGTCGGTGCGCAACTCTTGCGCTTTCGCGCCTTTGCGCGCGACGTAGAGCGAGAGCGGGGGCCGTGCGGCGTTCATGATCGAACCGCGGTGCGTCGCCTGCCGGCTCAATCATAGCGCGAATGGCACTGTCGTGCGCAATAACGGGTCCAGCTCTGGTCGCAAGGGGGATGCTGCTGCATCTTCGCCCGGCAGGCGAGATAGCGCTGCTGCGCGGCCAGCCGGCTCTTGGTCCACTCCGCGGCGGCCGGCGTCGGGGCGAACGCGACAGTCCCGAGCAGGGCCAGCACTGTCAATGCGACGGCGCCAGGGCGTCCACCGGGTAGAAGGCTGCGAATCCTCATAGGGGGCTCCCGAACCAATGAATGATCGGGAATTGGCTAGGCCGGGCAGGGGCGGAAGTCCTGACAGAAGGCTGACGAAACGCCGATTTTTCGGCTAAATTTCCCCTGGCTGGCGGTGATTTGTGGGGTGCGCCAATGGATCAGATCATTCCCAGGGTTCTGCGCTTCGACCGGTTTGAGCTTGATCTGACGCGCGGCTGTGCCCGCGTCGCTGGACGCGAAATCGAGCTGCGCCCGAAGGCCTTCGATGTCCTGTGCTATCTCGCGGAAAATGCCGGGCGACTCGTCTCCAAGCAGGAGCTGCATGACGCCGTCTGGGGGCAGGTCGCGGTGTCGGACGATGCGCTGGTGCAGTGCATCCGCGAGCTGCGCCAGAAACTCGGTGACGCCGATCGCGCGCTGATCCGCACGGTTCCGCGCCGCGGCTATCTGCTCAATGACAGCGCGGCCGCGCCCGGCGTTCCGCTGGCGGCGGCGACTCGCGTCGCCCCGGCGCCGCGCGCGCCCGTCCGGCCTTGGTATCTCGGCGAGCCCGGCCGATGCGCGGCCGCGTTGCTGGTCATCGCGGTGGCCCTCGGATCAATCCCGCTCATGCGCGTCGTCCGCCCGGCTCCGCAGAATCTCGTGTCCCTGGCTGATGCGCGGCACGTGGCGCAGCTCGCGGCCGAAAAGCAACTGCCCATTCCGGCCTACCAAATCACGTCGCTGGCCGAGGACGTGCCCGACGCGATCCGCCGCTTTGTCGGAGTCTGGGTGAGCGACACCGGCTGGGTCAATTCGGACCGCCAATTCATGGTGATCGTGACGAGCGTCACCAGGCGCGGGGATGTCTCCGGCTATATGGTGAACGGGCCCTCCATGCCGCACAGCCGTGTGCAAGGGCCGGCTTTCGTGATGCCGTTCAAGGGATACATCAACGCCGGGGCATTGCGTTATGACGGCAACATCGGGATGTACCTCGCCGATCTCAATCGCGACGGCAACATGGAGCTCAAGCTGATCTTCAAGGACGGCGTGACCAGCGTGGTCAAGCTCAGGCCGGTCTGGGTCCTGCCGAAAGGGAGCCGGACCCAATCCGCCGAACGGGCAGGGGACGGCAGCAAGCTGGCGGCACGGCTTTAGGCGGTCGAGCCATCGGCTCGACTGTCGGAGGGCGATGGGTGCGTGCGGGACGCCAGCAGCCGACGCGTGTAGGGATGGGTCGGCGCACCAAGCACCTGCTTTGCCGGCCCGATCTCCACCACGGCTCCTTTGTGCATGACGGCAACCTCGTCCGAGATCCAGCCGACGACGTCGAGATCATGGCCGATGAACAGCATGGCGAACCGGCGTCGCTCCTGCAGGTCGCGCAGGAGCGTCAGCACGTCGACCTGAACGGTCATGTCGAGAGCCGAGACGACCTCGTCGCAGACGAGCACGCGCGGCTGCGACAGCAGGGCACGCGCGATGCAAACACGTTGGCGCTGGCCGCCCGACAATTCGTGCGGGTAGCGGTCGAGGTGCGCGGGCTTGAGGCCGACCTCCTCGACCGCCGCGACCGCCCGTTCTCGGCGCTCGCGGCGAGGCAGGCCGGCGAGCCCCAAGGGTTCGGCAAGCAGGGATGCCACGGTCAGGCGCGGGTTGAGCGCGCCAGCCGGGTTTTGAAAGATGATCTGGCAGGCGCGACGCGTCGCGGGGGGAAAGCGCCATCCTGTCGCAGCGAGCGATGTCCCGAGGAGCTGCACGTCGCCGGATGACGGCCGCCGCAGGCCTGCAACCACCCCCGCCAGCGTGCTCTTGCCCGAGCCGGACTCGCCGACGATGCCGAGCGTGCGGCCGGCGGGCACGGACAGCGAGACGGCGTCGACCGCCCGGACCGGGCGGTCAAACCAGCCGCGCCCGGGATAGTCGACTGTAAGGTTGCTGACCGTGGCCGCGGGCGCGTCTTCGCCTTCGGCGTGCCCGGCGTGACGTGCGCCGCGGGCCAGCGCCTGGCGCGCCGAGACCAGGCGCTGGGTGTAGGGTTGCGCAGGATGGGCGAGGATCGTGGCGGCCGCACCGTGCTCGACGATCGCGCCGCTCTTCATTACGGCGATGTCGTGGGCGAGCGCGGAGGCCACCCCGAGATCGTGCGTGATGAACAGCATGGCCATGCGGCGCTCGGCCTGCAGGCGGCGGAGCAGGCCGATGACCTCCGCGGCGATGGTCGCGTCGAGCGCGCTCGTCGGCTCGTCGGCGACCAGCAGCTTCGGCTCGCCCGCCAAGGCGATCGCGGTCATGACGCGTTGCTGCTGCCCGCCCGACAGCTCGTGCGGGTAGCGCCGCGCCAGGGCCGGCGAGAGCTCGACATCGCCGAGAAGCGCGTCGCGCCGCTCTCGTCTTCGATCGCGCGTGCGCTCGCCCGCCGCCATCAGGGCCTCATCGATCTGGAAACCGATCGTGAGGTACGGGTTGAGGCACGCCATCGGGTCCTGAAAGACCATCGCGATGCGCCGGCCGCGCACCGCCCTCATGGCGCGCTCGTCCGTGATGGGTAGCGCCTGCGCCTCCAGCGCGACCCGCGCGCCCGGCTCGACGGAAAGGGCCGGCGGCAGGAGACCCATCAGCGACAGCGCGGTCAGCGACTTTCCCGAGCCGGACTCACCGATCAGCGCGAGCGTGCGGCCATGGCCGACGCAGAGGCTCACATTATCGACGAGCCGGCCCGATGGGCCCGTGATGCTCAGCCGCTCGACGCGCAGGAGGGGCGGTGTGCTGGTCACTGCGCGAGTCACTGTTCGAGTCACTGTTCAAGTCTTGGATCGATGAGGCGATTGAGCAGGTCGGCGAGCCCGTTGATCAGCACGAGTCCGAGTGCGATGACCACGGCGGCGGCCTGCAATACCGGGTAGTCGCGGCCGCGGACGGCGTTGAGGGTCAGACTCCCGAGACCTGGCAGACCGAACAGCACCTCCAATGTGAGTGTGCCGGCGACGAGGCTGGTCAGCACCAGTCCCGACAGTGCGAGGGTCACCGGTGCGGCCGTCGGCAGGAGGTGGAACACGGCGATCCGCCACGGCGGCAGCCCCTTGGCGCGCGCCGTTCGCACATGAGCTGCGGCGCTCGCCTCGCGCAGCTCCTCGTGCAACGGCTTCACGATCTGTCCGGCATTGTCGATGCCGAGAATGAGCACGGGCAGGACAAAGCTGCCGATGACCGGCAGCCAGCCGAGCCAGATCGAGAACAGCAGAATGCCGACGACCCCGGCGCAAAAGGTCGGGATGGCGATCGACCACAGGTTCACGGCGTCGACGCAAGCGGCGAGCGCCCGGCTACCGGTCATCGCGGCGCCGATCGCCAGGCCAAGTGCCAAGGCAAGGCCAACGATGAAGCTGCCTGCGGCGAGCGCGAGAGTGGTCGGAATCGCTTGCGCGACCATGTCGGCGACGGGGCGGCCGAAGCGCAGCGACTGGCCGAGATCGCCTGCGAGGGCCCGGGCGGACCAGTCGATGAACTGCGCAGCGCTCGAGCGGTCGAGCCCGAGCTCGCGCCGCATCTCGGCCTGCTGCGCCGGGGTGAGATCGCCCTGCAGCGCGAGCACGTCGACGGTGTCGCCGGGCACCACGCGATTGAGGACGAAGATGAGGACGACGAGCGCCGCCCCTTGCGTGATCATGACCGCAAGGCGGTTCGCCGCGTGCACGGCGCGCATCGCGGCTCGCGCGCTCACCGCGCGCTCCCGGACCGCCGCAGCGGATCGAGCCGCAGCCGCAAGGCATCGCCGAGCAGCACGAACCCGAGCGTGACGAGAACGAGCGCCAGGACCGGGGCGAGGATGGCGTGAGGCGCCGCCTCCATGAAGGGACTCGCGTCCGAAACCATGCGCCCCCAGGTCGGGCTGTCGGGCGAGGAGCCGAGCCCCAGAAAGCTCAGCACTGACTCGGTCACGATGCAGCGCGGCAGGACGATGCCTGCCTGGGTGACGAGGGCGCCGGCGAGGTTGGGCGCAAGATGCAGGCGCAGGATGTGGAGCTTGCCGCCGCCGAACGTCCGCGCCGCGGCGACGTAGGGTTGCGCGGTCTCGCGTTGATAGACGGCGCGCGCCGTGAGCGCGAAGAATGGCGCAAAGGACAAGGCGAGCGCGATGGCGACCGGGACGGCGCCGGCGCCCATGGCGGCGATCATCAGGAGCGCGAGGAGCACGGCCGGCATGGCCCGCACGAGGTCGATGCCGGCGAAGACGATGCGCTCGGGGATGCGCCCGAGCGCGAGCGCAATCGATCCGAGAACGGCGCCCACCAGGAACGCGCCCATCGTGCCAGCGACCGCAATCGCGAGCGTCGTGCGCGCTCCGGATACCAGGCGGGCGAACACGTCGCGGCCGATATGATCGGTGCCGAGCCAGTGAGCCGGACCAGGGGGGCCGTTCAAGGCCAACAGGTCCTGCTCCAGCGGATCGAATGGCGCAATGGCCGGCCCCACCAAGGCAAGAAGCACAGCCACGATCGTGATGGCGGCGCCGAGGAGCGTGCCCCACCGGCGCACGGCTCTTGGTCCGGCTCTTGACTGATCGAAGGATTCGGCGAGCTCCGCCGCCGCCGAAGTCATCGCGTCAGCGCTGGAGATAGGCGTGCGCGAGCCCGCCGCTCGCCCAATGCGGCGCGTAGGTGAAGCCGGGATCGTAGCCCTTCACCTCCTTGCGCCAGGCGAAGAGGGTCGATGTGTGCCCGAGCACCACGGTGTAATAGTTGTCGCTCACGCGCTGCCAGGCAGCCAGATAGTGGCGCTTGCGCGTGGCAAGATCCGGCTCGGCAACCGCTTCGTTGACGAGGCGATCGAACTCGCCATCCTGCACCCCGCCCCAGAGAACCGGGTTGGGTCCGTCGCTCATCAGGCGCACGTAGCGCAGGAACACGTCCGCGCGGGGACCGGACGACAGCACGGTCACGTCCCAGTCGTACTGGCCGAGCCGCTTCTGGGCGCCGAGGTCGTCGAGCGCGACGTGGTTCACCTTGAAGCCGAGCCGGCGGATCATTTGCACGGCGATCTGCGGGGCACTCTCCTGCCAGGAGATCAGCTCGATCGTCACTGCGGCGGGATCCACACCCGCCTCTTTCAGGAGCGCTCGCGCCTTGTCGAGGTCCGGTTTGGCGTGCGGATCGGCCTCGTGCATGGCCCGATCGAAGTAGACATTGTTCGGCAGCACCATCTGATTGGTGACGACGGCGCTGTCGCCGCCCACGAAGCGCATGAAGGCCTGCTTGTCGATCGCGTACATCAGCGCCTTGCGGACCCGCACGTCGTTGAAGGGGGGCCGCGGCTTGCGATTGTTGAAGGAAACGAAGTGCCAGGTCGAATCCTTCAGCCCGCCGATGACGATGTTGGGATTGCTTTTGAGCTGTTCGGCGACATCGCGGGTCACGGTTGCGATATGAATATCGCCGGCGCGCAGGGGGAGCGCCTTGTCGGCGTCGTCGCGCAAATCAAAGTGCACCGCCTCGAGGTGCGGCAGGTCCTTCTGCCAGTAGCTCTCGTTGCGCGGCGTCACCAGCCGCACCTTCGGCTGCCATTGCCCGAAGCGGAACGGTCCGGTGCCGATCGGCTGCTCCATCGTGCCGTCCCAGCCCTTGGACTTCGGCGAGAGGATCCAGAGCTCCGACATGAGGTTGAGAAGCGGCGCATACGGGCGCGACATCCGCATAGTGACCACGCCATCGCCATTTTGGGCTTCCACGCTGTCGACGAGCTTCATCGCGGTCGCGAGCCAACCGCCTTTCACGTTGGCGCGCACGCGCTCGATGTTGGCGGCGACGTCCGCGGCCGTCAGCGGGTCACCGTTGTGGAAGGTGACTCCGTCCCGGATTTGGAAACGGTAGATGCGGCCGTCTTCGGAGATCTCGAACGAGCGGGCCAGGAAGGGCTCGACCGCGCCGTTCGAGCCGATCGACGTCAAGGTCTCGGCGTAGACCTGCTGCACCCCGATGCTGCCGGTGTGGCGATGAGGATCAGAGGTGTCGAGGCCGAGGCTCGCGTAATTCAGGACACCACCCTTGCGGGCCTCCTGCGCGGATCCGCGGCCGGGCACGACGGCAGCCGCGGTCAGCGCCGCACTCCCCGCGAGCAGTCGACGACGAGAGAGCGTCAGCGTTGCGTTGGTGATCATGGGTGGTCTCCCCAGCTGTCGGCCAAGGTCGGCTTCAAACAACTGTCTTGGATGGACAGTAACCTGTCTCGTTCGGCGTCAGCGTCGATCGCGAAAGAGCATCGGATCCTCTTGTCGCTGTTGTTACATCGGATGATGACGCCTGAGTAAATGGAGAAAGTATCTCCAGGTGTGAGAGAAATTCACATGACCAGAAAGCTGCCGCCACTGAGAGCGCTGATTGCCGTCGAAGCCGTCGTGCGGCACGGCAGCGTGACCGGCGCTGCAGCGGAGCTGTGCGTGACCCATGGCGCGGTCAGTAAGCACATCGCCGGTCTCGAAGATTGGCTCGGTATCGTCCTGTTCTCCAACAAGCGCAGACGAATGCTGCCCACCGATGCGGCGCGCACATTGGCAAGGAGCGTTTCGGCGGCTGTCGATACGATCGGGGACGCGCTCGATGCGATCCAGCCGAAGCCATCGTCGGAGCTTGAAGCTGAGGATCTCCAGGTCATTGCGCCCGCCACCTTCGCGATGCACTGGCTGATCCCGCGGTTGCCGTCGCTGAAGCGGTCAGGATTTCCGACAAGAACGCGCGTACGGCCGACCCATACGCCGGAAAGCTGGGACGAGCTGAAGTGGGATCTCGCCATCCGCTCCGGCGAGGGCGCGTTCCCCGTCAAGTTCACCGCAGTTCCGCTGTTTCGCGACACGCTCGGGCTGCTCGCGGCGCCCGGCCTCTACGACGGGTCGCGCAGCTGCGATCCGCGGCATCTGACCATTCTCGAGAGCGAAACGCGTCCCGGTGAGCTCGATGCGTGGCTCGCGGCCGCAAATCTGCACCGCGCGGAGCTCGGCCGAATCGAGTCTTTCGAGCACAATTATATTGCGATCGAAGCGGCGTTGACCGGTCAGGGAGCGGTCGTGGCGCCGCTCGCCGTCGTCGCCGGCCACCTCGAGCGTGGCACACTCGTCCAGTTGCGACCGGAGGTGAAAGTGCGGGGGCCGTTGTTCACCGCCCTGATCGACCCGGGCAATCCGCGCAAAGCGCGGGCGAGAGATTTGGTCCGCTGGCTGGGCGCCGAGGTCGATCTGCAGGCGCTACGCTCGCCGTCGCTTGTCTGAAAGCTAGAGCATGATGAGTTAAGGTTCGTCATCGACGCCGCAAACTCGGCGCGCTCCCCTCCCCCGTAGCCCGTCGAAGACGGGCGTAAACGCCCTGATGCTGGGGAGGGGTTGGGGGTGGGGGTCGTGCAATGGCACGCGACCGCAATCCAAGACTTCCGGACAAGGAGCCGGCCTGAGCGACGCAAGATCGCTCGCGCGTTACTGGAACAATATCGATGGGTGCTTGAGGACATTCACAACGTCCTAACGACGACCCCCACCCC
>Ga0081539_10001676_pt1 | contig 35869 bp, 21 predicted proteins | sample TabmetS4T2R2_FD_71023 | JGI IMG/M metagenome (GOLD analysis project Ga0081539, IMG submission 71023) | Tabebuia heterophylla rhizosphere microbial communities from the University of Puerto Rico - S4T2R2 | ecosystem: Host-associated > Plants > Roots > Rhizosphere ... | reverse complement strand
AGAATCGAGTTGATCTGTTGGTTGTTGATATCCGCATGCCTGAAGTGGATGGTTTCGACGTCATCTCGCGCGCGCAAATGGTGCTGCCAGACATCGCTGTTCTGGTCATGACGGGCTTTGGCACTGTTGAAACGGCGATCCGTGCGTTGCGACAGGGAGTGGATGGTCTGATTCTCAAGCCATTTCAAAAAAGCGATGAACTTCTTCAAGCCGCGAAGCAGGCATTGACCGATAATCAGCGTAAACGTGATACTGCACGTGTGCAGGCTTTACGCCCCTTGTTCAATGTGACTGAGACGCTCTTCGCTGAAACCGATCAGAACAAGTTGTTAAATATGATCATTGCGGCGATTTCCAATCATTTGAATTGCTCAAACGTGGCTTACTATCAAGTTGATAATGGAGTTGTGTCTGTTGTTGCGCAACGCGGTAAAGCATTGCCCATTGATGAATCCAATTTCGCGGCGCAACTTGTGAGTCGCGTGGATGCGGATGGAGATCCGATCGTGATCAATGCGACAGGTCCCGGGGAGGAAAACACGCAGTCGCTTCTTTCCACGCTTGGGCTTGGTTCGGCGATCCTGATACCTGTCGCGCGGGCCAATCTGCACAGCGTGTTATTTGCCGCACGTGATGCGCAAAGCACGGGGGGCACGGAGCGTCCATTCCGTGGCGCAGACCTTGAGATGTTCTTTGTGCTGGCTCGTCAGGCTGTTGTTGCTATGGAAAATGCGAGACTTTATGCGGACTTGCGGGATTACGTCCGGCGGGTTGAAGATTCGCAAGAGGCTTTGTTACGGGCCGAGAAAATGGCAGCCGCTGGCCGACTCACTGCTTCGATTGCTCATGAAGTCAACAATCCGTTGCAATCAGTGCAAAATTGCTTGCATCTGGCTGGGCGCGAAGATGTACCTCCCGAAAAGCGAAAGGAATATTTTGACCTGGCAAAAAATGAACTGGATCGTTTGATGAAAACCATGCAGCGTATGCTTGATTTTTATCGCCCTGGCGCTGTAAAGATTGAACAGGTGGATGTACTTGAATTACTACGTCATGTACTCAGCCTGACATCCCAACAACTGAGCCAGCGTCATATTGAAATAAAATCAGACTTGCCTGAATCGATGCCCACGATCTATGCCGTTAGTAGTCAAATCCAGCAAATTTTCTTTAATTTGATTCTGAATTCATTCGATGCCATGCCAGCCGGTGGCGACTTGAAGATAAGCGCGCAGGAAGTTGATCATGGAATCGAAATCATCTTTCACGATAGCGGACCGGGAATTCCTGAGGATCGACAGAACAATATCTTTGAACCATTTTTCAGCACAAAAGACGGCGGTACTGGACTTGGGTTGACTGTGAGTTACAATATTGTCACCGCACATGGTGGCACGTTAGATTTACTGGATGACCGCCAGCCTGGTGCCTGTTTTCGATTATTCCTTCCGATTGGAGATAAACAATGAAGTCAAATATCCTTGTTGTAGATGATGAACCTGTTGCACGCCAGTCACTCTCAGATATTTTGCGGCTTGAGGGATATATCGTAAACTCAGTACCTAACGGGCAAGCCGCGGTGGAATACGTGCGAACGCATCCTGTGGAATTGATGGTGGTTGACCTACGTATGCCTGGGATGGATGGCTTAGAGGTAGTCCAGGTGGTTAACCAGGTTTCACCTGAGACCGAAGTGATTTTGTTAACGGCATTTGGCACCACAGAGTCTGCCATTCAGGCCTTGCGCTTACGTATCCATGACTATTTGCTAAAGCCCGTCCCGCCTGCGCAAGTCGTCAATAGCGTAAAGAAAGGGTTAACCCGGCGTGAAGCGCGTCTGAAGATGCGGAGTGGAGGAGCATCCATAGATGTCGATGAAGGGATGGCAGAGTTTTCTCTGAAAGATGGCACCCACATTGACCTTTCACGACGGCAGGTCCGTAAGAAGGATCAGATTATTCATCTAACTCCTGCAGAGGGACGCTTACTACGCGTACTTATTGAAAACCCAGGACGAGTCTATTCGCACCGCGAACTTGTTCTCCTTGTACAGGGATACGACACATCACAACGCGAGGCCCCTGAAATTCTGCGGCCGCTGGTAAGCAGATTGCGGCACAAGCTGGATGCGTTCCCTGCGCTCTCCGATCGAATCGTAAGCGTGCGCGGAACGGGATATCTATATGAGGGTGATAAGTAATTTTTTAGTCAAAAACAAGCGGAATGGGATACGAACATCGTATCCCATTTTATTTGAGAAAGATCACAACTTTAGTTTTTATAAAAATCTTCAGGGAAATCAGGTGGTTGCAGCCAGCTTAATAAGCCATGTGGATGAATAGGTGGATGAGGGACAGGTTTCTCCAATAACACCATTAAAAGGCTAATTCCTAAGCATGCCACGCCAACCCATTGAAGCCTGGTCAACATTTCATTTAGTAATAAATGGCTAAACAGAATGGCAACAATCAATTCTCCTAGACCCAAAATTGCAGTCTGCATTCCTCCGATATGTTTAATTCCTAAAAATAGCATCAGCCGCGATAAGAACGTAACAATTGTCAGGCCAACGACAGGCAGCCAGGGGGCGGCGCCTGGTGTTGTCGGTATACTTCGGTCAAAAATAAAATAAGCGGATATAACAATGGCACTCATCGAGATGAGCGTATACAAGGTCACAGTTGGTGCAGGCACATCATAAAGAACCCTTTGATTAATAGGAATATGGGCAGCATAGAATCCTGCCGCAATAATCATGCAGGTCACTCCAATTGGATCGATGTTCCCGGCGCCAGACTGAGTAAGCAAGATGGCAGAAATGGACGCGATCATAATGCGAATAATCGTGAGCCTTGAAAGCGGCTGCCGATCAAGGATCAGCCAAATTGCCACAAAAAAAGGATATAGTGCATAAAGCATTTGGGCAATGCTGGCGTTCAATTTGCTCAGTCCTACATAATAAAAAAGGGAGCCAATTCCATTTATGCTCCCCGCAATAACACACCCAAGTAGACCCGTACCATAAATGTACAGAAACTTTCTTTTGAAAATTACCATAATGAGAAACAGCAATAATGCGGCAGCACTTGTACGTAACGCTACTACGGTAAATGGAGAGAAATGATCTCCTCCCATGGCTGCCTTGCCGAACACAGGCGCCAGCCCAAGAAAGAAAGCTGAAATAAGTGCCGCGTTTATCCCCGCCAAACGACCGTTTTGCGTAGTGCTCATGCCTGCCATATTAAATCACAACGACGGGTGATGGTACTGCCCGTCGTTGTAGTTAAACATGGAGAACCGTACCAGCTGCCGTGCTTAGCGAATAAGTGAACGTACTTCTTCGAGAAATTCATCATTCAGGAAATCACCTTTCTGCAGTAGCGATTGGATTTGTCCCTGCAATCGTGCCTTTTCATCCACCGTTAATTCCTTTGCAGTAGCAACAATTACTGGAATATTTGCCGTATCGGGTCTACTGCGTAATGAATCCAGCACCGCAAAACCGTCCACGTCGGGCATCATCAGGTCAAGGATAACAAGGTCGGGATGCTCTTTGATTACCAATTCTATCGCTTCTCGCCCATCTACAGCTTCGAAAATTTCAAAATCTCCCTGAGACTGTAGAATTCGCCGGATGAGTCGACGTGCCTCTGGACTATCGTCAACGACGGCCACGCGCGAGAAGCGGTTTGGAGTCACGTTATTTAGCGCAGAGAGCAGGCCTTCTTGCGGGGTTGTAGATTGCTCAACCCTTGGCAGTAAATCTACATCGCGAGTCCAATTTTCGCCAAAAAGGAACTGTTCGGCGGGAAGTGTATGCCCTGTGCAGTTAACAACAACAGTATCGGTTGGTTTAATGATGCTTGCGCGCACCAGTTTGAACAAGCCTGCAAACGCTGTGCCGGCTGCAGGTTCTGCCGAAATACCCTCCATCTTGGCAAGCACATGCATGGCTCGAAAAGAATCTTCATCAGTGACGCTTTCAAATAAACCGTGGGTTTCGTTTACCTGATTGCGCAGCATGGTATAGGTTCGACCAGGATCGCCCGTAGCCAGCGTTTCAATGCGAGTCTTTGGTGAAAGAACAGGTTCAGCCTTTTCCAATCCTTTCTTCCAACTCTCAACCATGGGTGCACAACCTTCCGCTTGAATCGGGACGAGGGCCGGTATTCGGTTGATCAGACCAAGGCCTTTTAATTCACGAAATCCTTTATAAACTCCGAGGGGACCCATACCACCACTTACTGCCTGAATATACCAATCCGGTGTGCGCCATTTGGGTGAATCGATTGTTGACCCGGATGCGAATCCTTGTGCCATTGTGAGCTGTTCTGCGATCTCGAAGGCAAGGGTTTTCATTGCTTCTACTGCTGTAACAGTCCGTGCACCCATATCCTGATATAAGCCGCGCTGACGTGCAAATTCAGCGGCGACTTGTTTTGCTTGATCGTACGACCCAGTGATCTTGACTACTTGACTGCCATATAGCGCTATCTCGCGCATCTTGACCGCGGGAACGAGGCTGGTCACGAAAGCCCAAAGTTTGATCCCTGCCCGGGCCGCATACGCGGAAAGCGCGATCGCGACGTTACCTGTAGAGGCAGCCACCATTTCTGTGACGCCTCCTTCCTTTAGCGCGGCGATGGTGACGGCTGCTTGGCGATCCTTAAACGAAGAGGTTGGTCCTTGACGTTCATCTTTGATGAACAGGTTTGGCAAGCCCAGCATCATTCCCAGGTTGGCGGCTTGAATGAGAGGTGTACCACCTTCACCAAGCCTCAGGGTTGGATTTGGGTTGCGAATTGGCAATAGTTCACTATAGCGCCATAAATCGAAGGGCCGCTTTTTTAACTCGGAGGGAAACGTCTTCGCCACCTCTACTAAATCGTATTCGGCTTCACGCCATTGACTATTGCATTGAGGGCAATGCATCGAACTTGGATTGAACGGCGCGGCGTAACCGCAATCCAAACACCTGATAATAAATGACATAAGGGAAGGTTCTCTTTTGGTGGTTTGATATCCTTGCTAGGATGCAATCCCCTTTAAAGACAGGAGATCACTGACCTGCGTTCTATTGTACCTGCAATCTTTTGATTGCGAGGCAAATACATTCAAAACCTAAATGGTAATTGTTTTTGGGAGAAGAAAATACTTATTGATTGTTTTTATGAGTCGATCCGCTTGAGCGCACTTTCAATGCTTGCTATTAGTTCATCTTCATTCAGTGAACCTTTGGTGAAAAGGCGCTGTCCATAATCGTTTAATTGCTTCTGCTGTTCATCCGTTAATCCTCCACCGCTCACGACTAGCACTGGTATCTGGCGGAGTTTAGGATTCAAACGAAGACTCTCAAGGATCATGAAACCATCCATTTCAGGCATGAAGATATCGAGGATGATCGCGTGTGGCGTTTTTTCGTTAATCGCTTCCCATCCTCTACGCCCACCTTCGACAAGGATCGGTTTGTATTGGCTGTGTTCATTCAGTATTTTTCCGATTAACCGCAGATCATTAGGATCATCATCAATGACCATCACCTCATGAATTTCACCGTTCTTATTCAAGCGATCAAGCGCATGGACAAGATCCTCTTCGAGAATGGGCTTGACAAGATAATCTGCGGCCCCGAGACTAAATCCCTTATCCGCGTTTTCAGTGATGGAACAGATAACGACGGGATAGTCTCTCGTAGCGGGATCAGATTTGAGGGAGGTAAGAACGGTCCATCCATCCAAATTGGGCATCATGATATCAAGTGTCACTGCAAAAGGCTTGAGCGCCAGGATGCGCTCTTTAGCCATTGAGGGATCGGTAAGCGGCACAACATAATAACCTTGTGGATTGAGGTAACGTTCATATAAGCTGATCACTTGCGGGTCATCATCAATTGCTAATACAACTTTTTTACCCTCCGGAATCACTTCTGTCGGTTGATGATAGAGTGGCAGGGTAAACCAGAAAGTCGATCCCTTTCCGATTTCGCTATGGACGCCTATCCTGCCGCCATGCAATTGCACAAGGTTGGCACAAATGGAAAGTCCCAACCCCGACCCGCCACTTTTGCGAGTCGCCGATCCATCCACTTGTGAGAAAGCTTTGAACAATTTCTCTTGATCCTCCGCTGAAATGCCTGGTCCCGTATCTATAACATTTACCAAAGCTTCCATTTTGCCCGTTGGACCTTTTTGTACAACCGTATGAACAGTAATAGAGCCTTCATCTGTAAATTTTGATGCATTGGAAATCAGATTTAGCAACACTTGGCGAACGCGCATGGTGTCACCACGCACAGTGGGCATATCTGCTGGTATGCGTTGAAGTAGTTGGATGGGTTTTTCTTTTACAAGACCCTTGGCAGTGGACATGACACTGGTTGTCATTTCAGCGAGATGAACTTCTTCAAAGTTAAGTTCCATCTTGCCTGCTTCGATGCGTGCAAGATCGAGAACATCGTTGATCAGTCCCAAAAGATGCTGGCCAGAGTTATATATGGCAGTAAGGTCTTGTTGTTGCATTTCTGTGACAGGTCCATCGATGCCCTTAAGGATCACCCGTGAGAATCCAATGATGGAATTCAAAGGCGTTCTTAGTTCATGGCTCATATTGGCAAGAAACTGACTTTTCAGTTGGTCCACTTCGCGTAGGTCTTTAATCAATTGCTGCGAGAGTTCGTACGAACGCGCATTATCAATTGCGACTGCCACCTGGTCACCGAGAGATTGAAGAACCGAAATATCGTCCTGCGTGAATGCGTCTTTTTGTGTGGATTGAATATCGATGACACCGACAATACGGGTACCAATTCGCAGCGGGATGGCTGCCTCAGAGCGCGTATCCAGCAGGAACGGATTTGGGCGGTGAAGTGGCTCGTGCTCTACATCATTCACGACGACTGGTTCACCGCTTTCTGCTGCTCTACCGACGATGGAATTTGAACCAACTATGAGAGAATGTCTTTGGGCTTTCATTTTCTCGCCGGCTTCTCCAGTGGCTTCACGGAGAACCGCATTAAAGCCAGTTTCTTCGATGATGAAGATCGATGAATGGTAAAAACCAAATCGTTCGCTAATGAGGCTAACCGTTCGCGAAAATATCGTATTCAGGTCAAGGGTGGACGTAACGAGACGTCCGATTTCTGAGGAAACGGCCAAATATTGGTTTTGGCGCCGAATGGCCTCCTGCGCTTCTTTCTCCGCGGTTACATCATCATAGATTCCCAAGATACCGTCCACTTGTCCCCTGGTATTCAATAATGGCACCTTACTTGTACGAACCCATGTAATCCTTCCATCACTAGCAGTATGTGGTTCCTCAAAATTCAACTTGGGCTGTTGACTCTCCATGACAGTTCTATCGTCGTTCTGATAGAGTTTTGCTTGTTCTGTCCAAGTCATATCAAAGTCATTTTTGCCAACCAGTTCTTCCGGCGACTTCAAGCCAGCATCAAGCGCAAATGCTCGGTTACTCCCGATGAAGTTGAGGTTGCGATCCTTCCAGAATACGCGGGACGGGATGGTATCAAGCACCTGGCGCAACATTTGCTGGGAAGCTGCCAGGGCTTCTTCTGCCTGCTTGCGTTCCGTAATGTCGCGGACAAAGGCCGTAAAGGTCGAGCCGCCCGCGCCTAGTATGCTGGTAATGGCTAGTTCAATGGGGAAAACATGACCATCCCGATGAAGCCCAGTGATTTCAATCCGCTGGTTGAGCACTGGCCCTTCGCCAGTCGCAAGGTAATGCTGTACACCCCGCCTGTGAGCACTACGGTGGATTTCAGGAATGATTAAATCTGCGAGGTTTTGTCCAATGGCCTCTTCACGGGCCCACCCGAAGATTTGTGCCGCTTGAGGATTCCATTCCATAATCGTACTCTTAGAATCAATGCTGATAAATGCATCTATAGCAGTCTCCAGGATCAAACGTGTGCGCGCGTCACTTTCGCGCACTGCGTCCTCTGCATGTTTGCGTTCCGTAATATCGCGCGCTACCCAGAACACCTGATCTTCAGTAAGCTTTGAAACGTTGGCATCGAACCAGAACTGTTTTCCGCCGAGGATAAGAGGGTATTCGATGTTGACGTTTTCTTCACCTTCCAACACTTTATGTATGGTTTCCATAAATGGTTCGTGCAGTTCTTTTGGAAGAATCTCGTGGATCAATTTGCCAACCATATCTTGAGGTGGACGCAACAGCAGTGCAGGATTCGTTGGTGCGATACGCACATATCGCCCATCCTTGTCATAAACAATGATGACATCCTCCATGGCTGAAAATAGAGCGCGTAATTCAGCTTCTGAACGTTCCTGAGCCTGCTGGCGTTGGGTCGTTTCCTGGAACAGGCGCGCATTTTCAATTGCAATTGCAGTTTGCAGTGAAAGGCTGGTAAGAAAATCTAATTCTGTTTGTGAGAACTCGCGCCCCTCTCCATTCCGCCATACAGCCAGCAGGCCTGTAACCCGACTTCCTGATAGAACCGGGACGCTCATTAAATGTTCGAATAAGTCTACCTTTTCTGTCCCACGAATTGTGAGGGCCTCTGGCATTGTATCTACGTTATTCATAATCATGCCAGCATGTTGAAGGACTACTTTTCCAAGAATCCCTTCGCCTCGATTCACAAGCTCATTTTTTATGGGGAGTGCGTCCAAACCAACTGCCGCAACAGCCTGCCACTTTTCTCCGCGCTCAATTGGCAAATATGCCGCTGCTGATGTTGCTTGTAGCAATTCAAGCGCATAGGAAGAGATTCTTTCGAGTACAACTTCAAGATCGAGAGTGGCTGAAATCTCCCGTCCTACCTCTGCCAGAGCAGCAGTTTCCTGCGCGCGGCGCTGTGCTTCCTGAAAGAGGCGCGCATTTTCTGCTGCAATCGCAGCCTGGCTCGCGATGGTGGCAAGAATATCGCGGTCATGTTCGTCGTACAGATTCGCTGTGTCAACACTCTGAACTGCAATGACACCCAGAATTCGATCACCGATTAGCATGGGAACGCCCAGCCAACACTGCGAGGGCGTGTCATCTTCGTTGAGTGGAACAAAGTCAATTCCAAGCGATTTCATGTGTCCCAATACATTCTCGGGCGCAAAGATGATCTTCTTGTTTCTAATGATATGATCAGTAAAGCCTCGACCTGTTACTTTGCTCGGCTTCAGATCCAGAAGTTGTCCTTCTTCGAAAGCAAGTGGGTATGATTTCTCGTCGTTCTTTTCATCATACAGCGCTACATAAAAGTTATTTGTGTTCATCAGCCGCGATGTATATTTGTAAATTACATCGGCGATACCCTTTGGGTCCAGTTTTGTCGAAAGTTCATTTCCCAATTCGTTGAGAACAACTAATTCCTCGGCGCGGCGCTGTGTTTCCTGAAAGAGACGAGCGTTTTCGAGGGCCAAAGAAAGTTGATCTGCGACCTGTTTTACAAGCAATTGCTCATCCTGACTCCACTGGCGTTGTTCGGTTTCATCCATTACTTGCAGAGTCGCCCAGGAGTTTTGCCCGGCTTGGAAGGCCAGGGTCATTACAGATTCTGTTTGAGCAATGTGACCAACCATCTCCGCTGGCTGCCTGACTGTTTCGCTATGTCTGGGGGGTGCAAGCTGCGGCATTTTTTCAGCCGGGACGCGTTGGGAGGAAGCAGGTTTTGTTTCTGCAAAAGCCTGTTCGGGTTTTACGTCTTCAAATAAATTCCTAAGACGTTTGTCGATTGGCTTCTTCTTTGGCATATTCAATTAGCTCCTGCGCAAGGACGCGATATTGTTGCGAACCGCGGCTGGTGGGCTTATATTGCGTAATAGGTACACCTGCGATTGGGCTCTCACGAAGTTTTGTATCTATCTCTATGACTGTAGTGAAAACACCTTGCCCGAATGTTGCCTGCAATTGCTCGAAGATATTGCGATGCGTCCGATTCCGGCGATCTAACAAAGTGACAAGGATTCGATAGGCAAGATTCGGATTGCTTTCCTGTCGTACACGGCGAATCGAACCCATCATATTTCTTAATGCATATGCAGAGAAGTATTCCGCCTGAGTAGGGATAATCAACAAGTCCGCGGCAGAAAGCGCGTTGAGTGTAATTGCACCGAGCGCAGGAGGGCAATCCAGAAGGATATAATCATATGGGAGGGGAGCTGCCTGGAGGGCATTGTGAAGCGTTGAGAGATAGTGGCTTCGCATTGGCAAAAACTGCTCCGCGCTTTCGATGCGAGTGTTGGATGGCACAAGATCCAAATTTTGCACATCAGATTTGCAAATGGCGGACTTCATTGCCGCATTTTCGATCAGCACATTGGCTGAGGTGATTTCAGCCTCTCCATTTTCGAGTCCAAGCGCCAAGCTTAGGTTTGCTTGCGGATCAAGATCAATCAACAGAACACGATGATTTAATTCTGCCAGCGCCGCTCCTAACGATAATGTGGACGTCGTTTTTGCGACTCCACCTTTTTCATTTGACATAGCAATGGTAAACGCCATACTTCCTCGCTCTCAATTTTTACGGATTATTCCAAACCTTTAATATTTTGTGGAACAACTTCCACACGGCTAGCGCCCAGCACTTTACGTAATTCATCCATGGCGGTCTGTATCATCGCCTGAGGGTCATTTACACTACGAATCTTGCTCGTGATATCTGAGACAAGGCGCTCTCGTTCCGCACGACGCGTGGTTTCTTCAAAGAGTCGTGCATTTTCTGCGGAAAGTGCGACACGTTCCGCCACAGCTTTGATAATATCAATTTGATCTTGACTCAGTTTGCCAGAGGGCGTTTGAACAAGCAATTTGCCAATTGTTTCTCCCCGCAACTCGATCGGGACGACGATTTGGCCTGTTTCCGTTTGCTTGCCATTATCCTGCCCATTCCCCGACTCTGAAAATTCAATAGGTTTTTCAAGCGGTGATGCACCGGCGAGATTGTATCGGTATCCCAGAAGGTTCTGTTCGATATGGATTCGTCCCCAGGCTTCACGAGTGAATTGACGACTTACAGTCTCCGCTTTAGCCAGGGCATTGCGAGTTTCATCGAAGAGACGCGCGTTTTCAATCGCCAGGCTTACCTGGGCAGCAAGCAACTCCAGCATCTGAATATCATCCTCTGTAAACGTATCTGTTTCGGTACTTTGCACATCCAAAGCACCGATGATACGGTCTCCGCTCTTGAGCGGAAGTGCCATTTCGGAGTGTGTATCTGGCAGTTCAGGATTATTGAAATATACTGCATCTGTACCAACGTCCATTGCCACCCGAGGCTCGCCCGTAAAAGTGACCTTGCCTACAATGCCTTGCTCTCCCACACGTAAGCGGTGTTTTCGGTCAAGCATCTTCCTACCACCTTCACTATTCGTTGCGCTTAATATGGCGTATTCGTTGACCTCATCAAGGAGAAATATACCGACATGATAGTAACCGAATTTTTCACTAATCACGGTTGCAATTTGTGGCAGGAGTTCCTGAAGATCGCGTATGGAGGTTATGGATTGAGTAACTTGTGCTAATGCTTCAAATTGACTTGCCCTGCGTTGGATCTTAACATTTACGATTTCCACTTCCTCCGTTCTGTTGGCCAGTTCTTCAGTTCGTTGGGCCACGCGCTCTTCCAGTTCAGCTTGTAGTGCAAGCAATTCCTGATTCGTCGCGTTTAAACTTTTTGAAGCCAATCGCGATTCGGTGATCGCTCGTCGAAGACTCGTGGATCCTAATGCCAGCACCGTAGTTCCTAAAATCAGATTAATGGCGACCGTAACAAAGACATTCATTGCTTCCGTGGAATGCGGTATTTGGGGTTGCAGCCACCCGAAGGAACGCCCTAACGCAATTAGAAAATAGCTACACAAAAATATAACCACTAATACAATCAGTGAGCGCGGCCCTAAAAATAATGCTGCAGTAGCTATGGCAATAAATGAACTCATTACAGTTGCACTTACAAGTTCAGCTTCGAGGAAACTAACGATGAGCAGTAAGATTGTGATAAACGCAATCAGACCAACGCTGGCAGCTTGAACATGACCTCGCTTCATCAATATGTAGAAAATCAATAAAAACGGCAGTCCTGAGAAAAATTGTAGTGCGAAGACCAAACGATCTGCTGGGGGAGACAAAACAATGCTAATAGGACCGATAAAGAGTATTGTTCCAATCAAAAATAGCAATACGGCGTTGAGAAGTCCGGCGACTCGCGTTTTCTCATCGTCATTTTTGAACGTGGGAGATCTAAAAAATTTCTTTAACATGAAATGTTCTACTTTCCGTTATTCTCAAATTGGATAACAACTTCAGAACCCGGGAGCGCGCGTCCTAGTTCTTCGACAGCAGTTTGTAACACACTGCGCATATTAATGGAGGCGCCAATTTTTGCAGTGACATCACCAATTTTTTGTTCCTTCGCGGCGCGGCGTTGCGACTCTTGCAGGAGACGGGCGTTTTCCAGCGCGAGGGCAAGCCGATCTGAGACAGCTTGCATGAGGTTGATTTCGTCTTGATTCCATGCGCGGTTCGTCGTAGGCGCTTTTACATTCAGCACGCCAATGACCTGGCCACGCAGCTTGACAGGAATAACGATGGTTGATTCGGATTTACCATCTTCTGCCTTGCCAACATGAATATTGCCCTTTTTCAAGGCCTCCTGGATTTCATCTGACTGAATAGCTTGATCAAGTACTTTTCCGCCTATCGATAACTGATGATAACCAAGTGTGGTCTCTTTTTTCACGAATGCATCCCATTCCTGTGCCTGATACTGGCGGTATAGAGATTGCAATTCATTTAACGCTTGCTGTGATTGCTCAAAGAGGCGCGCATTATCAATGGTAATCGCCACATGGTCTGCGAGGATACCCAACGTGTTAGCATCAGACTCGTTAAACGCGCCAGGTCTTAGACTTTGCACATCAAGAACACCTACTGTTTGACCGCGTAAATTGAGAGGCAAGGCCATTTCCGAGCGGGTGTTGGGGAGGTCCGGGTTGTCGAAGTAAACCGCGTCAGACCCAACGTCCAGAGCGATGCGAGGTGTACCAGTCTGGGCAACGTTCCCAACAATGCCTGTATGACCGACCTCAAGCTTGTGTCCTCGTTTGAGCATCCGTTGGCCGCCTTCGCTGTTTGCCGCTTGTAGAACCGCGAATCGTCTGGCATTATCAAGTAGAAAGATACCAACGTGATAGAAATCAAATCGTTCGCTAACCAGGCGGGTAATAAGTGCAAGTAGAGTTTCCAGCCTTTGTTCGGTGGAAATAATGCGGGAGATTTCACTGATTGCCTGTAACTCCTGGGCGCGCTTCTCGCTTTGTTGGCGCGCAGCTTCTACGTCTGCCGTTCGCTCTGCCACGCGTTGTTCAAGTGTAAAGATCGAATTGCGTACTCTAATTGCTAGGTTATTCAAGCTTCTTGCTAGAGTGGCCAGTTCGCCTTCCAAGTCAGTGTCGTCGAATTTCGCATCAAGGTCGCCACTGCCCAATCTATCGGCAAAGTTTGAGAGTTGTACAATTGGACCGAGAACAACCAGAATTGCAGTGCCGCCAGCGAGTGATGTAATAAGTAGACTTACCGCGAGTTGCAGAATAATCCCTCTCGATAGATCCTCGATTTCTTTTGCCCTTGTTTCACTGCTTTCAGTGATTACTACCACGGAGTCAGTCATATTAACTCTGGCTGACCCAATATACTGATTGTTACTGTTAATTTGTGTGAATTCTTCCGCCAGGAGATTTTGCAATACATCCGAGCCAAAGTCAGTAATGGCAGATGATCCAATCTTATTAGAATCTGAATGAGCGATATATGTCCCGGTTTCATCCATCAAGAAGGCTGTTTGATTTTCAGTTCTAAATTCTTCAACAAATTTTTGCGCTCGTTCCGGTTGGTTCGTGACTTGCAAAGATAGCAAGCGCGCTTTATCGCTCAATTCCTGAATCTGTTGGTTAACAATAGTGCTCCTTACCTGCCTTTGCACAAACACTAATACAATCCCGATTGGGATTAACGACAGTAATAAGAACCAAAGGGTAAGCCGCCAGATTAGTGGACTTCTGAATTGTTTCATCGCGCGCCTTGTTTCACCGGAGCAGTTCGTTTTTCTGTTTGTTTACCAAAGAGGCTTATGATATCTCTGAGGTAACGCTAACATGACCAGGGTAGTTACCGTGATTGTAATAAGCACTTCGGTTATAACACCCTTTGCAAGTGCGATATAAAGACCAATTGGATCTGCTTCTCCATAAAAGGTTGCCAGGCCAATGACAAAGCCGGGAACAACAAACACATAGTAATAAACTAGAATCAAGGCCCCCCAACCAGCCAGTCGGGATGGCATCTGCATCCGTTCATATACTAATTTTTTATACGCAAAAGCCATCCAGAGTGCCCCTGCAATGTGTCCAAGCAGGCTGGCAAGCGGAATCCCACCTGGTTCTGCAATTCCAGCTAAGATGCCGATGATAAATGCGCCAAGGGGTCCTGTAAGCGCTGCCCCTATGGAAACGAAAATTTCGCGGGGATCAGTAACAATTCCCGTTCCCGGAATAGGAATTATGAAGCCAGCAAGCACAATGACTAATGCTAGCAAACCGAAAACGGTAGCAACAATCATCGATATCCAAATATCCCTGTTCATGTTATTGAAATTTCCCTTTCATATCTTACTAAATTTTGAAAAAAAATACGGTTTTCAAGTTGCCTACTACATCAGTTGTTATTAAAACTGTCAGACTCGAGCGACTGAATTTGCACCAGCACCTCTGAGCCACCAAGTATGCGGCTTAATTCTTCTGCAGCGGTGCGTAATATCGAATCAAATTGTGTTGAAGAACTGATCTTGCCGGATATTTCAGAGGTTGCACGTTCAATCTGGGCGCGTCTTTGAGTAGTTTGCAGGAGCAGAGACGTCTCCAATGCCAGAGACAAGCGCTCTGCCACAGCCTGGGTAATATCTACTTCATCGGGATCCCAGATGTGTTCCTCGGTCGTGTGGATATCAATGACGCCAATGACTTCCTCACGGAGGCGAATTGGAATGGCAAGTGTGGCAGTTTTTCCACTCTCAACGATACTTTCATTGCTCGACATGGCTTTGTTGATTTGGGTGGAGGTAATTGGCCTATTCAAAGGCTTCAAGGTGTTTTCGGACATCAGATAGCCAATATATTCTTCCCTTGATTGCAGAATACGCCAGGAATCGCGGAGGTATGCACCTGACGTCTTTTGGGCTTCCTTGAGTAGCTGCTGGGTTGTTTCATAAGAATGCCCATTTTGAATAGCAATCGCGACCTGGTCTGCAAGTGTGGAGAGCACTTCGGTATCTTCTTCCAGAAAAACGTTCTGTTCTGTGCTTTGAACATCTAGAACGCCAATAATCTCATTGCCAACGCGCAGTGGGAGAGCTAACTCAGAGCGAGTATTGGGGAGGTCGGGGTTGCTAAAATAAACGGCATCAGCCCCAACGTCCAGTGCAACGCGAGACGCGCCCGTTGCCGCTACAAAGCCCACGATACCTGTTTGTCCTATGCCAAGTTTATGCCCACGCTTCAACATCCGTTGACCACCTTCACTATTGGCAGCCCTTAGAACCGCAAACTCACGGTTCTCATCCCACATGAATATTCCCACGTGATAAAAACCAAACTGCTGACTGATAACCTGGGTAATACGCGGTAAAAGAGTCTCCAGGTCTTGTATGGTTGCGACAACTCGCGCCACTTGTGCAATGGCTTCGAACTGCTTTGCCCGGCGCTCATTGCGTCTGTTCGTTGTCACAAGCTCGGCAGTACTATCTGCAATCCGATCCTCGAGGGATACATTTAGTCTATGCAGATTCTCGTTACTGATATGCAGCTTTTTTTCACTTTCCTTCGCCCGAGTGATGGCATTCTGCAAGTTTGTAGTACTGAAATAGATTAAGGCTGAAATGATCAATAGAATGAACGTCAGGTCGCGGGCAAAGATAAGAGGCGTAGAAACAGTCGGAGTAATCAAATGATTTGCTTCAAGCCCAGCAAGTATCCAGGCAGCACAGATGCTGACAAGAATGGTTATTCCTCCTGCCCACCATCCAATTAGAATACTTGCGAAGAGCGCTGTAGCGATAAATCCAATGATGATTACGTCGTGAATGCCATCTGCTGTATATGCTTGAAAGAAGATTCCTACCCAGGTCAGTATAACTAACATCACTGCACTGAGATTGAGCAGTCTTTTTCTAAGTAGAACAATCGTCAGGGCACATACGAATATAAGCCCTATCAAGACATACACCGTATAATCTGTAAAACCTGTAGCCGCGATAAGGACAGTAACAACAGTAACCAAGGTCATTGCTATCCACGCGAATCCATTGATAAACTTCGCGCGGAAATCCTGTTCGAGGTCATCAAATTGGGGCGGGCTCAATAATCTCTTAATCATTCGGCTTCACCCTCTTTCCTGAACTGGATCGAGATGTTGGCTTTGGGAAGCGTACGACCCAATTCCAGGGCAGCCGTCTTGAGTAACTGATCGATGTCACTTTGCGCGCTGATCTTTGCAGAAATTTCGCCGATGGTGCGTTCTTTCGCAGCCCGTTTTTGGCTCTCTGCCAGCAGACGGGCGTTTTCCAATGAAATTGCAGCGCGTTCGATGATCGCAGTTACGATGTCCAGCTCATCTTGATCCCATTCGCGATTCCCTGGTGTTCGCACATTGACCGTGCCAATTACTTCGTCTCTCAATTTGACAGGCAGAACCAATGATGAGGCTCGTGACTCGACTTGAAATTTATCTTTTATTGATCGGCCTTCATCCTTGCTCTCTCCATTCTTTGAATAGATGAGAGTGGCTCTCGCACCTGTATGACGGATGCCAGCAAGGTTTCTACTCCTGGTATATTGTTGCCAACCCTGCTGGACGAATTGCCGCGAAAGCATTTCAGATTCGGCCAATGCCCGCCGCGTCTCCTCGTATTGTCTTGAATTCTGAATGGCGATACCTACCTGCTCTGATAAGATGGAAAGAATGCTGACATCTTCTTCGGCAAACGCATTTGGTTCTTTACTTTGAACATCCAGGGCACCAATGACTTGTCCTCCTACTTTGAAGGGAAGAGCTATCTCAGAACGAGTATGCGGCAAATCAGGGTTGTTGAAGAAAACTATATCTGCACCCGTGTCGAGTGCAACACGCGGATTACCCGTAGATGTAACATATCCTACAATTCCCACTTCACCGACCTTGAGTCTGTGATTACGGGCTAACATCCGTTGTCCGCCTTCACTATTTGCTGCGCTCAATACTGCATATTCACCCTTCGAGTCTATAAGGAAAATACCAACATGATAGAAACCAAACAGGCGACTAATCACAGAGGTAATCTGAGGCAAGAGGGTCTCCAGGTCTTGTGTTGAGCTGATGGTGCGAGAGACCTGTGCGATAGCCTCGAATTGGGCGGCGCGTCGCTCATTCTTTACATTTGCTGATCCTAATTCCACGGTGCGTTCGGCTACGCGTTGTTCTAGATTCTTGGTTAATTCCGAAAGCTCAAGGTTGGTAGTTTCCAACGCCCTTTGGCTTTCTCGCACTTTCTCCACAGCAGATTGGATACCAGTCGTTGCCTGGCGAAAGAGAACAGCTATAAGGAGATAACCAATTCCAATTGTCAATACCTCTTGGAAAATCGATGACGGTGGGATGACACCAATAATCAGGCCCATACTACCCAATATCGACATAACGATCCGTATGATGACCAATGCGATTGCAGAAAGCATTGGCGCATTCCCTCCTAGCAATAATCCACTTATGAGAATGACTATTGAAGCAAGAAGGATTAATTCAGCAGAAGCATCGCCGCCTCGTAGTATATCTGCATAAGCAAAAATAACAATCAGGAATAATATATACACAATGCTTGCCAGGCGTACTCTTCCGGCCCGGTTCGCTGCCATAAGGCCAAGAACCCCTGCTGCAAAAATGATGATCATCGGAATGAGAATCAAATTCTTGGGATCCAACAGGATAATTGCAAGAGCTACAACAGGCAGAAAGAAACTAATGATTAGAATCTCATGAAGCGTTCTAGCAACGCGCGTTTTCTCATCGTTTTTTGGAAAGACAGGTGGTTTAAAGAGATTTAAGAACAATTTCCACATATCAGAGCCTTTTGCTATTCAGTACCCTGCTTATTACTCTCAAATTGGATCACGATTTCTGAACCGCTGAGCACGCGTTCCAACTCCTCGGCAGTCGCGTGCAGAATGTTTTCGATATTTAGCGCAGACCCAATCCGCGCGGTGGCTTCAGAGATGCTCTGCTCTTTTGCGGCTCGCCGTCGTGCCTCCTGGAATAGACGCGCGTTTTCCATTGCGACCGCGGCCCTTTCGGCAACGGCGGCTACTAAACCAACTTCATCCTTTTGCCACTCCTTGGACGGATCGTTGGATTCGATATGCAACACGCCAATAACTTCGCCGCGCAACTTGACTGGAACTGCCAGAGTTGAACGTCTCTCCTCTGTCCCATTGGGCTGGTCTGTCACAATTTCACCGTTCTGCACTGCAGAGATAACTTCAGGACTTTGTATCGCGCTCTCAAGCATTTCGACTCGCCCGGTTCGGTAACGGAAGCCTGGTTGCTGAATATTTAATACAGTACGACTCCATTCTGTCCGTGAGAATTCGTTATAGACTTCTTGGACTTGAGCGAGTGCCGTGCGAGTTTCTATCAAGAGGCGAGCGTTTTCAAGTGCAATCGATACCTGATTTGCGAGCGCTGTCAGAACTTGCAAATCTTCATTTGTAAATGCGCCCGCCTCGGTGCTTTGAACATCCAATACACCGATCGTTTCGCCTCTAGCCTTTAATGGTAAAGCGACTTCGGAGCGGGTCTCTGGGAGGTCGGGATTGTCAAAGAAGACAGCATCAGCCCCAACGTCCAAGGCGATGCGCGGCTGACCGGTTTGAGCGGTAAAGCCCACAACACCTGTTCCTAATCTCAGGCGATGCCTGCGTGCAAGCATTCGTTTTCCACCTTCACTGTTTGCAGCTTGAAGAAGTGCAAAATCGCGGTCTTGATCGAGAAGGAAAATTCCAACATGATAAAAGCCAAAGCGTTCACTGATAAGGCTTGTAACTGTTGGGAAGATATCGTTGAGATCCTCAACCAGAGAGATGGCCTCGGCGAGTTCGGTGATTGTCTGCAATTGGGTGGCACGGCGTAAGGTTTGTTGGTTTGCTGCTGCCAGCTGCGTTGTTCGTTCTTCAACACGTTGTTCGAGGTTTATTCTGACATCTTCAAGCTCACTCGTGATGTTCTGTGCCTCTTTCAAACGATCTCGTTCTACCCAGGCGCGGAAGATACTTGCACCAACAAGGATAATGCCAATCGACGTGAATACTCCTGCCACCCTGAAAAAGCTATCCTCAGCAGTAATGGGCGTTTGTGAGTACAAACCTGCGGTAAATGTCGCAATTGTTGATAGTATGACTAAAAGAGAAAAGCCTCTTAATGGGAGTAAAACACTTGCTATGATGAGTGATATGTGGGCAATGCTTGTGATAGCTGATTCAAAACTGCTTGCAGTTCCAAGATATAAAGACAAGAATGCCAGCGATGTAATTCCATAGGAGAAGAAATAAGCTCCCGTCCGGTAATAAGAACTGCGGCTGAGAACATAAGATAAGAGCGTAATTATGTAGAGTTCGACAAAAGTACTGAGCGACGTGGGATTTGAAAGCAATCCCCACGTAAGTGAGCTTATAAGAATCAAAGTAATGGACGCAAGTAACTGAGCACGACGAAATTCACCGATCTCCTTAATCGATGGATGAGGTTCAGTGAGAAAATTCCAGATGGGAGCGATTAAAAGATCCCATAAGCGCAAGAGCGAGTTCTTACGAGGTTTGGCTGTTTTCAGTGGATTGCCTATTGTCATCCCATCACTCCGACTTCATCCCAGGTTCAGAATTGCCGTTAGCTTTCTGTACCTCTGTAGCAGGCCGTGCCAGTGGGTCCACTAATTGGAATGAAACAGTTGATCCTTTTAGAGTTTGTCCCAGTTCCTCGACAGTGTCGCGAAGAATCGAATCCAATTTGAACGATGTTCCAAGCTTTGCCGCTATATCTGAGAGGAAGGATTCTTGTGTCGCACGCTTTTGCGCATCTTCGAGCAATCGTGCCCCTTCAAGCGCAATTGCGACGCGCTCGGCAATTGCCTCAAGAATAGCAAGTTCATCCTCCGTCCATCGGCGCGAGGGGTTCGAGGCTTTGAGCTCCAGCCGTCCGATTGTTTGTCCGCGTAATCGCACTGGATGAAGCAATGTACCGTTTTCGGTACTGGATCGAAGCGATTCTCTCAAGGGTTCAGGTCTGATTCCGTTATAGCGATAACCTTTGGTCTGAATCGATTCTGCGTATCCTTTCCAGGCTTGGCCAGACGCCTGGCTGGATGCAATCTCTGCCTCACGTAATGCGCGTTCTGATTTCTCGTATAAAATCGTGTTCTGGATCGCAATCGCGATCTGATCCGCGAGGATAGAGAGCGTATTAATATCCTCTTGAGAGAAGGCATTCACTTCAATCGATCGAATATCCATAACTCCAATGATCTGGTCAACAGACTTAAGCGGAAGTGCCATCTCTGAACGCGTCTCCAGCAAGTCCGCTTCGGCTAAAAACACATCATCGCCGCTGTCGGATGCAATACGCGCCTGGCCACGCTGAGCTACAAAGCCAACTATATTTTTCTCGCCAACTTTCAGGCGATATCCACGATGAAGCATTCGTATTCCGCCTCCACTATTGGAAGCGCGTAAAATCGCATATTGATTTAATTCATCGATCAGATATATACCAACATGATAAAAGCCAAACTGCTCACTAATTAATTGCGCAAGCGACGGCATAAGTTGACTCATAGTACGAATCGAGATGGCTTTGCGAGCGATCTCTGCAATGGCTTGTAGTTTTTGCACCCGTTTCTCTGCTTTTTGATTTGCCACGGAAAGTTCCTGTGTGCGTTGCTCAACGCGCTTTTCGAGGGTGCTTTGTACGATTCTCAGCTCATTTTCCCTGGAACTCAACTCTGAATTCAACTTTTGGAGCCCGTCTTGACGGCGGCCTGCAAACGCAGCGAATAAACCCAGAAAGAAAGGGGCAGTGTCAATGATCCATAATAGCGAATCTGCAGCTTGCACAGCAATGATGCTGGATAAACTAAATGGTAATTTTGCTTCGATGATTCTGATCGTTGTTGCTAAAATGGGAAACAAGAAACCAAAGAGTATGCCAATGAGTGCGTATCTTTGTGTTTCGTTCTGAAGAAATTGACTTTGCTGTTTCATTGTTTTCCAGATTTACTTGACGCTTATTTCGGTTCACTCTCTATTTCAAGCGTTACTTCTGCGCCACCGATTTTGCGGCCGAGTTCTTCAACTGCTGTTTGAAGGATGGCGTCAAAATTACTTGCTGCGCCGATCTTGGCTGAAATCTCTCCAATCACGCGTTCGCGGGCCGCTCGACGTTGAGCGTTATCCACAAGGCGGGCATTTTCCAAGGCAAGCGCGGCTCGTTCCGCTGCGGCTTCGAGCATGGTAATCTCGTCCTGTGACCATTGACGCTGACCGTTCTTAGAACGTACATCCAATACACCAATTGTTTGCCCGCGCAGTTTTATGGGGATCGCGAGGGTAGAGGATGATTTTTCCAGCGAAAGCCTGCCAGTTTTGATAGCAGCCTTGATTTGTTCGCGCCTTGCACCGTTTTCGAGTGGAGCAACTTGCTTTCCATCAAAAAGAAATCCCGTACGTTTTGCCTGCTGTGCAAAACTTCCCCAGGCCTGTTTAACATATTTTTCTATTGTGCTTTGTGATTCTGACAAAGCACTTCGGGACTCTCCGAACAGACGAGCATTTTCGATCGCTATAGCAACCTGGTCCGCTAATGTGGTAAGGACATTGATATCTTCCTGTGAGAATGCATTCGTTTCCGTGCTTTGCACGTCGAGAGCGCCAATTGTGCGTCCACCTGCCTGCAGGGGAAGTGCCATTTCTGAGCGTGTCTCTGGGAGGTCGGGGTTGTTGAAGAAAACGGCATCCATCCCAACGTCCAGAGCGATGCGAGGCTCACCGCGTGAAGTTACGTATCCAACAATACTGGTTTCATCCAATCGAAGTTTGTGTTGACGATTAAGCATGCGCATGCCACCTTCGCTGTTTGCTGCCTGAAGAATGGCATACTCATTTGCCTCATCGATAAGAAAAATGCCCGCGTGATAAAAGCCGAATTGTTCACTAACCAGCTTGGTGATTTCAGGTAGAAGCGAATCCAAATCCTTTAACGCAGCGATTGTCCTTGCTACGCTTGAAACTGTTTGTAACTGCGTGGCGCGTTTTTCCAGCGCAGAGGTACGTTCCAGAACGCGTAATTCCAGGACATCGCGAAGCTCTGTTAGCTGTTTATTGCTGGTGCGAAGTTCGTTAGCATTGGCTTGTGCCTTCTTTACTGCATTTTGCAGGCTGCTGATAATAAGATAGAGAAAAATAGCTCCAAAAATGAATAGGACGGTTCCCTCAATAGCATTCCCAAACCTTTCCTGGTTAGCCAGTCGGAACGCTGCCAATATACTCAGGAAAGTGAAACCAACTGCGGGCCGCCAGCCGAGCAATAATCCGGCCATGAGCATTACCACAAAATAACTTGTAAAGGTGGTGCTGTTAATCCCGCCGCTCATGATCGCGATCATCGTACTGGCGAGCCAAATGGTAGTGACGTGCAAATATCCCGCGACTTCTACCCGGCCCGCCCTCATCAAAAACCATACAACCATTAGAATTGCAATAATGCCAGCCAAAATGATATTTGCCAAGCCAAAAAGCTCACCCTGTCCTGTAACAACACGAATTATGATGAAAAGCAGCAGGATTGGAATATTGGTGAGAACAATCGCATTGATAAAGCCTGCCACGCGCGATTTTTCTTCCTCATCAGGAAATATAGGCGGAGCAAAGAATTTGCGAAGTGAGTAATGCATAGGGTAAACCTTACCCATCCTGTTCGTCATCGGAAAGATTGCCAACGATTTGAATAGCGACTTCTGTATCAGCTAGCATTTTGCCGATTTCCATCACGGTTGTTTGAAGAATTTCTTCATATTCGGTTGGCGTACTGATTGCAGAAGTAATTCGTGAAATGGATTGTTCGCGATCGGCGCGCAGACGGGCTTCTTCGTACAGGCGTGCGCTTTCCATTGCAAGGGCGAGCCGTTCGGCCGCAGATTCAATTGTAGATATGGTGTTGGCGTTGTAGTCCTCTTTAAGTTTTACAGTAACTACGCCAATAATTTGCCCACGCAATTTTATGGGCGTGGCAAATGTATTTTGTTTTTCAGCAGTTTGATTGCTGCCATTGGAACTGACGGTCATACCCGTTGCAAGGACCTGCTTTCCAAGCTCTGGCAATTCAGCTATGGATTGAATTCGGATATTGTCGAAGCGGTATCCCTTGTTGCCGGACTGAACTCCTTCGGCAAGCCCTTTCCAGCTTTCAAGTGTATATCTTCCATATGCGCCTTCAAGCTCATTGAGACTCTTTTCTACAGTCTGTAGTAAACGCGTGCGTTCTATTGCGCTGGCAAGTTGATCTGCCATGATCTGTATAATAGCAATCTCCTCCGCAGTAAATGCCTGAGGCTGATCGCTCTGTACATCCAATACACCGATGATCCTAGATTCCACCTTCAATGGCACTGCCAATTGAGCGCGGCTGTTTGGAAGAAAGAGATTATTGAAGTGAACCGCATCAATACCTTTATTAAGAATTGTCTGTGGCTCTCCATTTGCAGAAACCTGCCCTACAATTCCCACTTCTCCCACACGCACCTTGTAGTTATTGGAGATCATCCGTCGCCCGGCCTCTGTTGGTGAAGCTACGAGTACGGCATAGTCATCGTTGTTATCCAGAAGGAAAATTCCTGTATGATAAAACTTAAAACGCTCAAGAATGAGACCGGTAGAACGATTTAATAGTTCATCCAGGTTTCTAGCATAGGCCGCGTCACGGACCACTTCAGCGGCCAGGCGCAACCACCGGGTTTGTTTTTCCAGATCTTGGGTGCGATCTGCCACGCGTTTTTCTAATTCGGTGATCGAATTACTTAGCTGAATGGTCATCCGGTTGAACGCGGTGGTTAAGGTTCCAATTTCATCGTTGCTTGGTTTTGTATCGACTATATTTGTCAAGTCCCCATCGGCAATGGATGCGGCGGCACTCGTAAGAGTTTGAATTGGTTTAAGTGTACGACTGGTAAAAATCACAAGGGTTAGGCCAGCTAGTCCAAGCGCAAGGAGCGTAACCAATGCAGCCAAGGTCATGCGGCGATTTTGCGTCGCGGAAATATGCGTGTGATCATAAACAATGTCTAAGGTGCCGATGATTCTTCCGGAGAAATCATGCAATGGTGATGTAAGGATAGCATAATCCCTTCCCTCAACACTCGGATGTGTAATGGATGTCTCACCGTTCAGGGCACTAACATAACTAGTGGTGGCATTAAAGAGGGAATTATCCTGAGTAGTTGCGTAGGGAATCAAACTAGAAATCGGGCCTGTTTCAAAGGTAGTTCCCTGCGACGGAGTAAGAAATTTCTCTAGGAGAAGAATATGCCATTCGCCACCATATTTTTCCTTCAAGATATCAAGAAGGGCATCGTTAAATCCGATTCCAAGTTCCACAACCCCAATATGTTTACCTTGATAAAAGATTGGAACTACACCCCGAACCCCCAACATTCCATTTTCAGATTCTAAACCTGCAACGGAACTCTGTGTAGAATTTGCCAACTGGACAACCGCCAGCGTATCGCCCACATTTTCATCATTGATATCATTGAGACTGAGAAATCGCTCTCCATTGGGAAGATGGTATTGATATTGGGTGATGTTATATGTTTTCAGAAGTTCGTAACTGGGAAGAGTGAGAGAAATTAACTTCTGCCGGTCTCCCTCTGCAAAGGCTTTCTGTATTTCCGGGTTGCCTGCGGCTGCTGTTGCTAGCGTTAAAGCCACGTTCTTTTGGTTTTCCAACTCTGCAGTGAAAGCATCACTATAGGAAACCAAATCACCTTCTTCCGCTTCATGAAATGTATTATGTAGACTGATATAACTAAACGCGAAGATACCTGCCAGCAGAGCAGCAAAAACGATGAAAGCTGGAAGGATCAACTTGCGTGTAAGAATCATAAAATACCTTTTGCTTATCCCGCCCTTTGTGCCTTGTTAGATCTATCACCTTGGATATTATTTCCCTTGATAGTTTCGCTAATAAAAACTGTCGCTTCCTCAACTTCAGGCAGTTGTCCAAGTTCGCGGGCCGCAGTTTGAAGCAGCGTATCTATATCAAGTGATTGTCCAAAGCGCGTTGCGAGCCTGCCGACAGTTTGTTCCTGTTTCGCTCGCTGTGTAGCATTTTCGAGCAGGCGGATATTATCAATCGCCAATCCAATCTGATTGGCAACCTCCAGGAGAAAGTCTTCATCCGTTTTATTCCAGGCCGCATCTTCCTTGCGCGAAATAGATATGTTTCCAATCTTGTGTCCACGCAAGGTTATGGCTGTGTTGATTACATTTTCGTCCTTGAGAGGTAATTTTTCAGCTCTCAGGCCCAACGGTGTATAGGTAAAGGCGCGTCCTTTTTTCCTCAGTTCCTGACTCCACGCTTCGCGCGTACGATCGGCTGTGATAGTTTCGAGTTGCATGACCGCCGCCTGAGATTCATCCAGTAAACGTGCATTTTCAATCGCTACTGCAACCTGATCTGCCAGTGTTTGGAGGATATCTATATCTTCTGGACTAAATGCCTGTGGTTTGTCTGAGTGAATATCTAATACACCCAGCACTTTGTTGCGGACTATCAGCGGAAGAGCAGCTTCTGAACGGGTCATGGGGAGATCGGGATTGTTGAATAAAACGGCATCCGTCCCGATGTCGAAAACGATGCGATGTCTCTTCTGTGAAAGCACATATCCGACTATACCTAAAGATCCAACAGCAACAGAATGACCATTTTCGATCATCCGCAAGCCGCCTTCGGAGGAGGCCGCTTGCAAAACGGCTTCGTCGCCCGCCTCGTTGATCAGGTATATTCCGGTGTGATAAAACCCGAATTGATCGCTCACCAGCCTTACAACAATATCCAGAAGTGAGGCTAAATCATGAACTTCTGCCGTTTGTCGGGCAATGAAAGAAGCGGCGCGCAGTTGATCAGTCTTCCTTTCAATGTCGGCGGTACGTTCAGCGACTCGATGCTCTAGGTCATCGATCAAGTCACTTAGATTCGCAGTCATGGAGTTGAAGTCCATGGCAAGTTCGGCCAGTTCTCGCGTACCGGGTATTTTAGTTATCCGATATGCAAAATCTCCTTTACTTATTTTTTCAGCCGCATCTCGTAATCCGACGATAGGCTTCGCAAGGTAATCTGCAATCAGGAAACCAGCAATCGCAAGAAATGGGAGAGTGCCAAGAAAGATGAGAATCAGCCTTACAAGATATTCTCGCTCTTGCGCTCGAATCGTGTTGGCCGAAATATCCACACCCAAAACACCGACTCGCTCACCACTTGATGTGAAAATTGGTGTGTACCCCGATAAGAATGAGCCAAACTCATCAGTATAAATTTCTGGCTCTAAGATCGTGTGGGTCATAGTATCGAAATTACCAACTAATGTTGCGCTGGGTTTCAGATATCTATCGCCAAACTCTGATATATCGGGCTCATCAGGTGCGATGCGTGCATCAACAACGAAGTAAAGTCCCTGCTCATCTTTTCTCAAGGTATAGACAAATATTAGATCAGGATCAGATCGCTTGATTTTTACATTCTTCTCATGAATAATATCGAAGGCCTCATCATGCGCGGCCTGCACCTGCAAAAGAAGATCACCATTTTGTTGTAGACCAGCCAAAGTTGTAATGTTTTCCAATCGGTGCCGCAAGCTATTACGCAATTCAGCGCGGAAATTAAAATATAAAGCAGAAGCTACTGCTGCTGAAAACAGTGCGGCAAGGACTATCAGTACGAAAGCCAATCTGGTTCGAAGAGAGGGGTATCGTTTGGTTTCCATTTTCTCTATGAACCATCTTCCAGCTTTAGTTCAACCGTAACTTGTGAGGCATTCATCCGCCTGCCAAGTTCTTTTGCAACGGTTTGCAACACACCATCAATCGTGGCTGAAGACCAGATCTTCGAGTTGATCTCCGCCAGCATACGTTCCTGGACTGCCACTTGACGACTTTCACTGACCAGTCTTGCGTTTTCGAGCGCAATGGCTGCCTGGGTTGCTACAGCATCCACGAGGCTGCGCTGTTCTTGAGTCCACTCATCATTCCCCTCGAGCATGATTCGCCCGAGTAACTGATCGCGCAGACTGATAGACACTTCCATTTGACTCGCATTTTCGAGAATCTCGTCACCAACACTATATTCCATTTCATCATGCAATGCCGAATACCCGCTCCAACCTTCCTGCAGATATTGTTGATGGACAGCACGCATTTCCTTAATAACCCGTTGTGCTTCTTGATAAAGGCGGGCGTTTTCAAGCGCGATCGCGACTTGCCCAGCCATATTTTGCATCGTTTCGATTAACTCCGGACCAAAATCTGCCTCTTTTGTGGATTGCACATCCAAGGCACCCAGGACTCGATCACCAACCAGCAAAGGGAGCGCGATTTCAGAACGCGTATAGGGGAGTAATGGATTCTCAAATCGTTGTTTTTCCTGTGATGCGATTTGTGCAATGCGTGCCGACTTTTCGCGGATAGCCGTGCCAACCATATTTTTTCCTGCTACTTCAAGTCGGTGATGGTTGTGCTTAAGAACATGGCCCGCATCGCCAGTTGCCTCGCGAAGTTCGGCCCACTTTCCACTCATATCCAAGAGATAGATTGCCGCGTAGTAATAACCAAATTGTTCTGGAAACAATTTGATAACGCGGCTAAGTAATTCATCTGGATCAAGGCTGGATGCAGCAACTCTCCCAACTTCATTGGTTGCGGTTAGCAGCTTTGTCCGTTCAACGACCTGTTGCTCAAGTGTGTTTTGTAGTCCTTCAAGCTGTTCAACCATGCGATTGAAGTGCATGGTGACAATCCCAAGTTCATCTGTCGCGCTGACGGGTGCTCGCGCGGCCAGATCACCTTGTTCGATTTTTAGAAAGGTATTAATCAAATCTTTGATGGGATCTGAAACTGCTCGCGAAACGTAATATGAAAATCCTGCACCAAGAAGCAAAGCCAATACGCTAAAAAGAATGGATTGAGCCTGCAAGGCTCTGAAACTCTCAAAAGAACTGATCTCCGAATAAAGAATACGAACGGTTTGTTGGTAACCGATAGGAGCAATCAAAAGGACGCTGATGGCAATTAATCCAAGGATCAAAATTTGGAACTTCCCAATCAAAAGCGCGCCGAACCTACCTTCCAATTGAGTATCAAATTCACTAGGAACAAGAACAAGGCGGACAGGAAGCATAAAACGTTCGATCATCAAAATGGCAAGAATTATTGACCCAAGCAGCGAAACAGTTCCTCCAAGCAGAACATAAGCCGGATCCGGCGAGTTTATAGAGGTAGGCTGAAATATGGATGAGACAACTTCGCTCTGTGACAATGTGATGAAAAAGGCGGGAACAATATTGATACCAAAGATAACAAATCCCGCGACAAGCCCGTAGCGCCACGTGAGACTGGTAATCTCGCGCCATGCTTTATATTCTTCTTCAGAAGATGATTTGAGTGATCCGTGGGCCCAATCATTCAATCTTTTACGTGCTGTCGGAGTCATCAGCCAACTGATGCCAAGAAGGATCAGGTTGGTTAATACGATTAAGAGCGGAACTGCCCATGAAAAAATTTGAAGCAACCGTTCATCGAATTCTGCATTGGCGTCAATCGAAAGAATTCCTGGAAGTGCTCCAAGCAATGCAATGAGTTGGGCGACTGCGATAGCAATAATGATATAGCGTCCACCTGTCCGAGCCAGTAGTTTATCAAGATAGAGTCGCCTATTCATTGGTCGCTCTTTTCTGCTGGTTTGTCAAATTGGAATTTACCCCAACCTTGATCTTTGCCCTGTTTGCACCAACCGCGCGAGTTAATTCGCTTACAGTTGTGGTAAGAATGGTTTCCATATCGGTTGTACGCCGGATTTTGTCGGTAATCTCAAAAAGAACACGTTCGCGCTCGACCTGAGAACGTATCTGTTCCAGCAGCCTTGCATTCGCAATGATCGCAGCAAGGCTTCCACCCAATGTACCCAGCAATTCCTCATCGCTTTCCGCATACGCTGATATTTGCTCGCTTTCGACATTGAGAACGCCCAGAAGTTCACTTCGGTATAAAAGAGGAATCGCAATTTCCGAGCGGGTATTTGGACTTCCTTCGATATAGCGAGCATCTTGAAGCACATTATTTACGCGTAGTGTTCTGCGATGTGCCGCGGCCCAGCCTGTAATCCCATCACCCATGGGAATACGCATGTCAAAAACTTCATTGGCGTATCCGACCGCGGCTCTGACGACCAGCACCTTCTTTTCACGGTCTACAAGGAGGATGGAGACACGGTCTCCACCGAGTGTGACCTGTAATCCGTTGACTGCCGATTGCAAAGCCTCATCGAGGGTCGTACCGGAAGCGGCTGTGGTGGTGATGTGATGCAGCAGCCGATGCTGTGCAAGGTGTTCCTGAGTTTCAGCGAACAATTCGGTATTGACAACTGCGACCGCGAGCTGATCGGCGAGGATTTGCAGGGTGCGGAGATTGTCATCTGCAAATGCATAGGTCTCTGTGCTTTGGACATCCAAAACACCTAAAATCCGTTCGCCAATTTTTAATGGAATCGCGGCCTCAGAACGCGTGTCAGGCAATAGGGGATTGAGGTGATAGGTTGCGTCCCGCGCCGTATCATTGACAACTAAGACTTCACCCCTCCCGGAGACAAAACCGATTACGGATTTTGATCCAACTCCAAGCTTATAACCTGCCCGCTTCATTTGTACGCCCGCTTCTCCCGTGGCCTCGCGGATCACAATAAACTCACCCGACAGATCTTTAAGGAAAACGCCTGCATGATAAAACTCAAATCGTGAGCGAATCAAATTGACTGCCTTTTGGAGAAGTTCATCAAGGTTGAGTGAACTGCTGATGTCACGAGCGATTTCCGCCGCAGTCTCAAATTGGAGCGCAGACCGACGGCTCTGATCCAATAAACGAACGTTGTACAGCGCGCCTGAAATTTGATTTGCTACCGCCATCACAAACCGGAGATCATTTTCATTGAAACTGTGTTCCTTTTCGAGGTCCTGGATAATGATCGCGCCAATGGCTTCCCCTCGTGCAACCATAGGAACTCCCAACCACGATTTCGCGGCCCTACCTGCAACCTTCGCTCCCATCGCAATTGAGCGTTTTTCAGTATCTTCCACCAGCATCAAAGGTTCGCGCGTACGGATCAGAATTGAGGTTAGGCCCTCGCCGAGTGGAAACGTATCAATGGAAGAAAATTTACCCTCTTCCCAGAGGTAGGGAATGTTAATGGAATTTGTTTTTTGATCGTAGAGCGCAATTACGATTCCATAATCTCCAACGATATAGCGGATCTGTTCGTGGATTGCTGTGTAAAATGCATGAAGATCATTAACAGTTGCGGCATTGGCGGCCAGTGTATTCAGTGCATTTATCTCTTTTGATTGACGAGCATCCAGAGACAGCGCAGCTGCTACGTTTTGTTGCAAAGCACCTGCTGTCAACTGTATGGTTCTCGCAAAAGCGTTGACTACATCTTCAGTAAGCTCTTGTCCTGCTCGCGCGCCAATTAAAATGAGACCACGCAGATGTCCATTTTGTAAGATGGGTATATACGCGGCTGTTTCACACCCTAACTGGCGTGGATACTTCGTTAAAGGTGGTGGGAGCGCCGAAGCATCACGCAAGTCAAATTGAAGTGCGCCATTTTTCAGATAATTCTCCATTTCTTTCAAAGAAAGTTCCGCGGCGCGAGGAATGGTTGCCTGCCCATCCTGACTCTGAGGGTCAGAATAGTGTATGAGCTGCAACCGCTCCCCATCTACAGCGAAGTACACGGTTACAAAAAAATGATTCTTCTTACTGGAAATTACACTCATCGTCGTGGATAATGGCTTAACTAAATTCCCAAACAGACTCTCCACTCAGAATACGCCGAATTTGATCCGGAAATTTATCGGGATCAAGCGGCTTGCCGAGGAAGCCATCGAAGCCGGAGTCCTTTGCTTTATTCATTTGATCGGTACTTGCCTCTGCAGTCACGGCAATGATGGGAATGGATTTGAGCCTTTCCGAGGCGCGAATCTTTTTGAGTGCGCCATATCCGTCTTCATAGGGGAGACGAATATCCATCAGGATCAGGTCGAGGCGTTGTAACGTATCGGCATACTCCACCACCTCATAACCTGAAGTTTTCCATTCACAATGAATACCCAGATAACCAAGCATTCGGGCGATCAACACGAAGTTTGCAACGTTATCTTCGACGACAAGCACGGTTGCATCTTTGGGAATCGTCGGTTTTTTAATAGGTTGTGTATCCATGACATTTTCAGACATTGGCTCTCCTCGCGAGAAATTTTTCGATTTCTCTGGTCAATTGATCAATATCAAGTGGTTTTTGTATATAACCGTCACAGCCTGCCTCGAGTGTTTTTTCTTTATCGCCGCGCATCACGTTGGCGGTTAATGCAAGAATAGGGACTCGTCCAAGCCCGGGCATGGATCGGATCTTCGCAGTCAATGTATAACCATCCATATCCGGCATATTGATGTCCATCAGGATCAAATCTGGAATTGTGGTCGCTAATAAATTAATTGCTTCAAATGCATTATTGGCTTCAAGCAGCTTATAGTCTTCGGCAAGCAGTATACGCCTTACAAGCATACGGTTATCGGGATTGTCTTCAACATACAAAATTGTGCCTTTTTCCTCTGGTTGTGCCATTCAACGGTACCTCCAGACCCGATTCTACTTATACCTTTGTGAGAACACATGACAGCTACCTTACAATTTGCCAAACAAAAATGTCGAGGGAGTCTCTCCTCGACACTAGCGCAGCCGTCCTGCGGATTTGAGCGGGTGATGGGACTCGAACCCACGATATCTTGCTTGGGAAGCAAGCGTTCTACCACTGAACTACACCCGCATAATAGAAGGATTATAGCCAGCCAAAAGATGGATGTCAATACATTGTTATGAGATAATCCCAGTTTCGATTCTTGGAGGAAGCGGGCGAATCTAACTACTCACTGATCCCGTTGAAGAAGCTTATCTGCCAACTCAAACAACGCCTCGCCGGCCTCTCCTTGCGGATCTGCTTCCCGTAGACTCATGAGCGCTAAATCTGTCATCTGTTTGGACGCATCCTGCGCGGCAATCAGGCCACCTTCACTGGAAAGTGAGCGCCTTACCTCCTCTACTTCTTGAGGCTGAATAGGCCCTTTTGTCCATCGTTGTGCAAACGTACCATTTTTTCCTAGCCCAGCAAGCACTGGAAGGGAATTTTTTCCTTCGACCAAATCACTCGCTGCAGACTTGCCTGTTACAGATTCATCTCCCCAAATCCCAAGGATATCATCCTGCACTTGAAACGCAAGTCCGAGATAATGGCCAAATGAGCGATACGCTTCTTGCTTGGAATCATCTGCACTGCCCAACAATGATCCAATATGACAACATGCAGATAGTAACGCTGCCGTCTTCCCGGCGATCATCGGCCAGTAATCTTCTACGGTAAGATCTGTTCTTTCCTCATAGGATATATCAAGATATTGCCCTCGTGTTAGTTCAAGACAAGTGTTATTCAAGATTTCCGCTGCCCGAACGACAGTCTCTGCTGGATAATTCTCTTTCAGATCAAGGATAGCTTGATTTGAAATGACAAACAGTGCATCACCCACATTGATCGCCATGGGCGCGCCCCATTTCACCCATGCCGTGTCACGACCTCGCCGTTTGGGAGAATTGTCTTCAATGTCATCGTGAACGAGAGAAAAGTTGTGGACCAATTCAATGGCCGCTGCGGCAGGCAATGCAGGTTGCCAACTTGCGCCACAAGATGCAGTCGTCAACAAGACTAACAGGGGACGAATCCGCTTGCCTGTTGCCTCGGGTCCAGCACCTTCACCAGTCCAGCCCATGTGATAGGTGAGCATCTCATGGAAGTGTTTTGTGCGCGGTGAGTCAAGGCGCGAGACCTGCTTTTGAAGCTCCAACTCGATGTGGGAAAGAAGCGTACTTCGACCCTGCTCAGTATGTAGTTTTAAATCCATAAAATTTACCTGCCTATGTCGGAAAAATTTCTTGCAGTGTAAAGTCTGCCCAGAATGACAACGGATCGCGGAGCGCGCCGCTTAGTCCTTCGCAGCGGTTGAGTATTTTCAAATGTTTGCTACGGTCTTCGGTATGGATGAAAGTCATTGCGACTTATGGTAAGCCTAGTCGTTTTAGCTCTTTTTCAAGTTGAGTTGGGGATTGAAAATGGATAGTGACGAAGCCTATTTTATTCGCCTGCTGGATATTTGGCAACGAGTCGTCGATGAACAGGCATTCGTGCGCGGGTCTGCCAATTTTATCGAGCAGGATTTGATAGATCTCGGGCTCTGGTTTGACGAAGCCGACCGCGCCGGAGATGACCATGTCATCAAATAAGTCAAAAAAGTCATGCTTGGCGCGGACCAATGGAAAGGTCTCCGCTGACCAATTGCTAAAACCATAGATCGCATACCCAGCCTGTTTTAGTCGTTTCAATATCTCTATTGTTCCAGTGTATATCTCACCGATGGAGTCTACCCAATTTTCGTGATAGGCGCGAATCAGACCCGCATATTGCGGGAATTGTTCAGACAGAATTGCCACACCTTCTTCAAATGGGCGACCTCCGTCCTGCTGCGCGTTCCATTCCATAAAGTTGATCTCCTGAAGAAAACGTTCCATTCCTTCAGGATCATCTTGAAAGTAACGTCGATATACATATCTTGGATTCCAATCGATCAGGACGTTGCCATAGTCGAAGATGATGGCTTTGATTGTTGAAGACGTCATGCTTTTATCTTCTCTCCCCTTGGATCATACAATGGCTCTTTCTGGACCTCTGCCTGAATCTCGACCCCAAAGCATTCCACGCTGACGCGCGTTCCCGGCTTCGCAAGCTCGATGGGGAGATAGGCATATGCAATACTCTTGTTGATTGAATATCCATACCCGCCAGAGGTAACCCAGCCCATAACCTTATCCTCATAGCGGATTGGTTCACTTCCAAAGACAGCGGTGTTCGAATCATCAAGCGTTAGGCAGCATAACTTTTGCTTTACACCTTCCGCTTTCATCTTTTCGAGTGCTTTCTTTCCAATAAAGTCCACATTCTTCTTCAACGCCACGGCGAACCCCAAGCCCGCTTCATAGGGCGTGTAATCCGGTGTGATATCTGCACTCCAGTAACGATAACCTTTTTCCAGTCGTAAAGATTCAATTGCTTTGTATCCGGCTGCAACCATACCAAACTCTTTGCCTGCTTCCCATAATGTATCCCATAGTTGTTCACCATATTCAGACGGCGCGTAAAACTCCCAGCCGAGCTCGCCAACATATGTGACGCGCAATGCCAAAGCTGGAATATTGCCAATCGTAATTTGCTTTGCTGTCATATACGGAAATGCTTCATTTGAAACATCATCCCGCGTGACCTTTTGCAAGATATCCCGCGCCCGCGGACCCCACAATCCAAAACATGTTCTGGCGGAAGTCACATCGTTGATGTAAACCGATCCATCCAATGGCATATAACGACGTAAGTGAGTCATATCATGCGTGCCAAAAGCTGTTCCGGTGACGATCATGAAGCGATCAATTGCAAGGCGTGTGACCGTGAAATCACACTCGATGCCACCGCGTGCGTTAAGCATTTGAGTGTAGGTCACTGAACCAACAGGTTTGTCAATATCATTGTCACATAACTTCTGTAAAAAGTCACATGCGCCCGGACCAAGTACTTCGATCTTGGAAAATGACGTTTCATCGAAGAGACCTGCGACTTCGCGCGTCGCGCGCGTCTCTGCAGCGATTGCTGATGACCAATTGTCGAGCGCCCAGCCCGAGAGGTCTGGAAGTGGGACGGCTCGTGAATCCTGTTCATTGGGCGTGAACCAGTTTGGTCGTTCCCATCCGCCTTTTTCGCCGAAGACCCCGCCAAGTTCTTTCAAGCGATGATAAGCGGGAGAGATCCGTAAAGGTCGCGCCGACTCGCGTTCCTCATATGGCATGTGAATGTCATAGTACTTTCCATAGGTTTCAATCGTGCGTGCGAGCGTGAAAGCCTGACTCGCGTATTGATTACCAAAGCGGCGCGCATCGAGCTTCCACATATCCCATTCGGGATGGCCATCAACAATCCACTCGGCAATAACTTTACCGATGCCACCCGCGCCTGCGATCCCGTGTGCACAAAATGCACAGGCCAACCAAAAACCGCGCACCGCTGTTGGACCAAGTAGATATTCCGAGTCGGGTGTAAAACCCTCGGGTCCGTTGAGCAATTGAACGATCTCGACCGTTTCAAGTGACGGCACCCGTTTGATCGCATTTTCCATAAGAGGCGTGAATCGCTGCCAGTCAGGTTCGAGCAATTTAAAGTTCCAATCCTGCGGCACGCCGTTCAACCCCCACGGTGCAGGCTGACGTTCATAGCCACCCGCGATCATCCCGCTCCCGGTGCCGCGGAAATAGACGAGGTTGTCAGGGTCACGCAGGGTTGGCATGGACGGAGGCTGATCTTTGGCAGGCTTGGTGACAAGATATAAATGTGCCATCGGAATAATAGCAAGTGCGA
>Ga0081539_10001675_pt1 | contig 35872 bp, 32 predicted proteins | sample TabmetS4T2R2_FD_71023 | JGI IMG/M metagenome (GOLD analysis project Ga0081539, IMG submission 71023) | Tabebuia heterophylla rhizosphere microbial communities from the University of Puerto Rico - S4T2R2 | ecosystem: Host-associated > Plants > Roots > Rhizosphere ... | reverse complement strand
TGCGCGCCAAGAAGGAGATGATCGAGGCCAACCTGCGCCTCGTGATCTCGATCGCCAAGAAGTACACCAACCGCGGCCTGCAGTTCCTCGACCTGATCCAGGAAGGCAACATCGGCCTGATGAAGGCGGTCGACAAGTTCGAGTACCGCCGCGGCTACAAGTTCTCGACCTACGCCACGTGGTGGATCCGTCAGGCCATCACGCGCTCGATCGCCGACCAGGCGCGCACCATCCGCATCCCGGTGCACATGATCGAAACCATCAACAAGCTGGTCCGCACCAGCCGCCAGATGCTGCACGAGATCGGCCGCGAGCCGCAGCCCGAGGAGCTGGCCGAGAAGCTCGGCATGCCGCTCGAGAAGGTGCGCAAGGTGCTGAAGATCGCCAAGGAGCCGATCAGCCTCGAGACGCCGATCGGCGACGAGGAGGATTCACATCTCGGCGACTTCATCGAGGACAAGAACGCGGTCATCCCGCTCGAGGCGGCGATCCAGGGCAATCTGCGCGAGAGCACCACGCGGGTCCTGGCGACGCTGACGCCGCGCGAGGAGCGCGTGCTGCGCATGCGCTTCGGCATCGGCATGAACACCGACCACACGCTGGAAGAAGTCGGCCAGCAGTTCTCGGTGACCCGCGAGCGCATTCGCCAGATCGAAGCCAAGGCGCTGCGCAAGCTCAAGCACCCGAGCCGCAGCCGTATGCTGCGCAGCTTCCTCGACCAGGGCTGAGCAAAGAAAGACGATCACGGAAAAGCCGGGCAGCGCCCGGCTTTTTCTTTTTGGGAGCGCGGGCCTCTGGCCCGCTCTTTGCCGGGAGCGCGCCCCTCATGAAATCATGAGCCACCCATTGGTCACGCGACCGCACCGGTCCATCGCCTACCATCGGCTCACCGCAAATCATCTCACGGAGAGCAGTGGTGCTTGCCGGCAACCCGATCACGGCTCGTTTCAAGGATGCGCTGCGCCCCTGGGCGTCGGCACTGCCCCAGTTCTCCGGGCTGCCCTCGTGGTCGCGCACGATGGGCGTGCTGAAGCATCACGGTTTCTCTCCCGTGACCGTGTTCGACATCGGCGTCGGCTATGGCACGTTCCCGCTCTATCGCGCCTTCCCCGACGCGTTCTATCACCTGATCGATCCGGCGCACGAATCGCTGGCCCACATGGAGCGCCTTGCCAAGCGACTGCGCTGCCAGGTCCATCCCGTGGCGTTGGGCGATCACGAAGGCACGGCGATGCTGGAGGTCCGGGCCGACATCCAGGAATCGACCCTGCTCGAGGAAGTGGGACCACGCCGCGTGCGTCGTCATGACCGCGTGCCGCTGCGCCGCTTCGACATGCTGTTCGGTCCGATCATGCGACCGTCGCTGTGCAAGATCGACGTGCAGGGCGCCGAGCTGATGGTGTTGGCCGGCATGACCGGTCGCCTGGGCGAGATCGACGCGCTGGTCATCGAGACCAGCACCATCGCCACGGTGCAGGGCGGCGCGGAGATCGGCGCGATCGTCCGCTTCCTGACGGAGCATGGCTTTGCCCTGACCGACATCGTCGGTTTGCGCCGGCGGCCACTCGACGGTGCGACAGCGCAGCTCGACCTCCTGTTCGTGCCCAACAAGGCGCCGCCGCGCAGCGATCGGCGATGGGCCGCCAGCGCCTAGGCTAGATATTTGCAGCGGGAATTTGCAGCCGGAATCAGTCGAAGGGATTGTGCCCATGAAATCGGCATTGTTGTCGGTGAGGTAGTTCAGCTTACGAGATCATTGCCTGCGGGGCGTGGCCATTGCGTGACCCGGCGGCTCGGATGTACGCTGCGCTTGCGAGTAACAAACGCAGTTGCAACATGCATGGCGGGACGGCTCGCGACGATGTGCCAGCCTGCGACCTGTTGTCAGTGGGAAGGCACGTACGCAACCCGCCTTCTCGTACAGTCGTTTAGGCGTCCGTACCGCGGCGTGCCGCAATCGGGCCACATGGCCCGTTTACGGATTCTCCCAGGGTACAGGTAGGCGGGATGACAATCAGGAACCTGGTGAGGCTAAGTGTTGGGGTCGGCTTGTTGCTCTTATCTGGCTGCGAGGCGACACGAAACATGCGCGACGACTTTTCACGATTGACCTCGTCCCAACCCACGGCGCAGAGAACGCAGCCTGCAAAGAACGTGGCTTCCGCCACACGGCCGCGCACCACGCCCACCGCATCGACTTCCCCCGACGTACCCGTCGCCACTCCGGTGACGGCTTCGGACGAATCGCCGGCGCACCCCGCTGCTACGGGCCGCCCGGCGCTCTCACTTGCCGGCAAGAGCGAGAGTGAGCTGCGTGCCATGCTCGGCGCGCCAACCAGCGAGGAGGACCGCCCCCCCGGTAAACGGTGGCGCTATCGAGATGGACAATGCACCCTGGACGTCCAGCTCTATCCCGACGTCCAGACAAAACAGTTCGGAACTCTTGCGTACGAGGTAAAGAGCGATGACAACACCGATGAAGGAAAGCGTGTCTGCCTGGCCCAGCTCCAATCCCGCGCCCAGGCCCGACACTAGTTCGGACGTGGAAAAACGCATCCGTGTCGCCTTCGTCGAGGACGACGACGACTACCGCGAGACCGTGAGCGGCGAACTCGCCGACCACGGCTTCGATGTCACGTCCTTCTGCGACGGCACCGCTCTTCTGGCCTCGCTCGCCGACGGCGCCGATCCGGAGATCATCATCCTCGACTGGAGCCTGCCCAGCGTCTCCGGTATCGACCTGCTGCCCCGGCTGCGGCGCAACGGCATTGCGCTGCCTGTCATCTTCCTGACAGGCCGCTCGTTGCCGGCCTACGAGAAGCTTGCCTTCGACCGCGGCGCCCTCGATTTCGTCGACAAGGCGCGCGGCGTGCCCATCCTGGCCCATCGCCTGCGCCTGATTGCCGACTCTGTGAAGAAGCCGGCCGAGCCCGAACTCGTAGACAATTTCCATTGCGGCAGGCTGATGCTCAAGCCTAAGGTCAGCCGTGCCTTTTGGGACGATGCTGACGTCGGCCTGACGTTGACCGAGTTCAAGATCGTGCACCTGTTGGCCGCCAATGTCGGCAGCTACGTGACGTATCGGTCAGTCTACGATTGCATGCATTACGTCGGCTTCATCGCAGGGAGCGGCGAAAATGGCTACCGAACGAACGTCCGCTCTTGCATCAAGCGGATCAGAAACAAGTTCCGAGCCATCGACCCCACCTTTGCCGAAATCGATAACTATCAGTCCTTCGGATATCGCTGGGGCAAGACCTAAGCCCGAAACCCGGGGCTGGCGCCAGGCGATCCGTCGCCTGGCTGCCTCCCTCACCCTGAAATCGGTGGTGCTGGTCGGCATCTTCGTCGCCTTGCCGGTGGTGTTGTATGGCCAGTTCGAGAGCGCCGACCGCCAGATGCGCGACCTCGTCACGCGCGCCATCCAGGACCGCAGCGCGCTGATCGCCGAGGCGCTCGCCCCCAAGCTCACCAGCGGCGACAAGAGCTCCCGCGCCTCGCTCAACGACGACCTCGCCAAGTATTCCAGCGACGGCACGATCCTGAAGCTGATGTTCCAGCCCGGCGAGGAGCGGCACGCCGGGCGCTTCTATTTCGTCGCCTCGGCACCCAAGATCCGCACCGACGAGATCGCCGCCGAGCTCGATGAGCTCGGCCAGCGCGGCATCCTGCAGCGCATCTCCGACGCCTGCATGTGGGATGCCGCCAACGAGATCCGCTACAAGCAGGCCAACGGCACGGTCGAGCTGCTGACCTCGATCATCCCGATCCGCGCCGCCGACGGCTGCTGGGTGCTGACCTCGACGCACACGACCTCGGAGTTCCTCAACACCTCGATCGGCCGACCCTATTGGGAGACGCGCGAGATCCGCGTCGCCGCCGCGATCTACCTGGTGCTGGCCGTCATCGCGCTGCTCGTCGCCGTCAGCATACGGCTCAGCCTGCGCCGGTTCCGCGACGTCGCCGCCGAGATCAGCCAGGGCCGCATCGGCGACAATGCCTTCAGCCACCGCAACCTCGTCCCCGAGCTGTCGAGCGTCGCCCGCGACTTCGACAAGCTGGTGCACGACCTCAGGCGCGTTTCCCAGCAGATCCGCCAGAACGCCGAGGACAAGGCGCATTCCTTCAAGACGCCGCTCGCCACCATCCGCTCGGCCCTCGAGCCTGTGCGACGCGCCGTGCCGCTCGACAATGCGCGCGCCAAGCGCGCGCTCGAGATCGTCGATTCGGCACTCGCCAGGCTGCTCGACCTGGTGATCGCCGCGCAACGGCACGACATCAGCACCGCCGAGCTGATCGAGGCGCCGCGCTTGCCGACCGATTTTAGCCAACTCGTGGGCGACGCGGCGTTGCATTTCCGTGAGATTCTCGCGACCAAGGACATAAGGCTGATCCGCCGCCTCGACGAGCGCGCCATCGTGCGCGCCGGCCAGGGCATGCTCGAGACCGTGCTGCAATGCGTGCTGGAAAATGCCATCAGCTTCTCTCCCAAGGGCGGCACGATCATCGTCACCCTGACGGGCAACAGCGAGACCGTCGAGTTGCAGGTCGACGACGAAGGACCCGGGGTCGATCCCGCCAAGATTCCTCACATGTTCGAGCGCTATTTCTCGTCGCGTCCGGAAGATGACCAGAATGCGCCCCCTTCGGGGCATGCCGGCCTCGGCCTGTGGATCGTCCGGCGCAATGTCGAGACGCTGGGCGGCCGCGTCAGCGCCGCCAATCGCATCGGTGGTGGGTTGTCGATTTCCATCTCCCTGCCGCGCAACGGGGCGTAGGGCGTTGTCATTCCACCTCCCCGTCATACGGGGGAGACCGGGAGGGGGAAGGCCTCGGTGAGAACGCCAGCCTATTTCGGATCATGATCGTGATCGTTGCCTTCCCCGCATCCCGACTGATCCTCTCCCTGCCGGCCTCCCCCGTAAGACGGGGGAGGTGAATCGCGAGAGAGTTCTTCGCAACCGGCGAACCACAGCTTAATCACTGGCTGGCTTTACCCGGCCTGCCTAGCTTCGAACGCGTTCACGCATGTTGGAGCTTCGCAGTTCATGGACACAGTCGGCACGCTCGAGAAGTTCCACGAAGAAGGCTCGGCACAGATCCATCCGGTCATCCTGTCCGGTGGCGCGGGCACGCGTCTGTGGCCGCTCTCGCGTGCGTCCTATCCCAAGCAGCTCCTGAAGCTCTCGTCGCAGCGCACGATGCTGCAGGACACCGTGGCACGCGGACTGATCGATGTCGGCTTCGCCGCACCGTTGCTCGTGTGCAACGAGGAGCATCGCTTCCTGGTCGACGATCAGCTGCAGCAGATCGGCATCAAGCCGCAGGCCATCCTGCTCGAGCCCAAGGCGCGCAACACCGGTCCGGCGATCGCCGCTGCCGCCCTCTGGCTGCTGGCGCGCGATCCCGATGCGCTGATGCTGGTCCAGCCCTCCGACCACGTCATCGCCTCGCCCGCCGACTTCCATCGCGCCGTGATGCGCGGCCTGGCCGCCGCCCAGGAAGGCCGCCTGGTCACGTTCGGCATCAAGCCGATCCGTCCTGATACCGGCTACGGCTACATCCAGAGCGGCGAGGCGCTGAGCGGCGACGACGTGTTCACCGTCGACCGCTTCGTCGAGAAGCCGGACCGCGAGACCGCCCAGCGCTTCGTCGAGAGCGGCGCCTTCTTCTGGAACAGCGGCATCTTCCTGTTGAGCGCCCGCGCCTATCTCGGCGAGCTGTCGCGCATCAATCCCGTCATGCTCGAAGCCTGCGAGCGCGCCGTGCGCGACGGCCAGGAGGATCTCGCCTTCTTCCGCCTCAGCGCCGAGCCGTTCGGCGAGGCGCCGTCCTTGTCGATCGATCATGCCGTCATGGAGCACACCAGCCGCGCGGCGGTCGTGCCGGTCGACATGGCGTGGAGCGACGTCGGCTCCTGGCCGGCCTTGCGCGACATCGCCACAGCCGACGGCGACGGCAACGTCCTGCAGGGTGACGTATTGGCCGAGCGCATGACGAACTCCTACGTCCGCAGCGAAGGCAAGCTGGTGGCCGCGGTCGGCCTCGACAATGTGGTGATCGTCGCCACCGACGACGCCGTGCTGGTGGCCGACGCAAACGCCGCCGCCGAGGTGTCGGGCATCGTCGCCAAGCTGCGCGGCCAGAACAGGACTGAATCGCAGCAGCACGTCACCTGTCACCGGCCGTGGGGCCACTACCGCTCGGTCGACGCCGGCGACCGCTTTCAGGTGAAGCGCATCACCGTGAAGCCGGGCGCCAAGCTCAGCCTGCAGAAGCACTACCATCGCGCCGAGCATTGGGTGGTGGTGCACGGCACGGCGATCGTGCAGCGCGGCGAGGAACGCATGCTCGTTCGCGAGAACGAGTCCGTCTACATCCCGATCGGCACCGAGCACCGCTTGGAGAATCCCGGCAAGTTGCCGCTCCAGCTCATCGAGGTCCAATCGGGACCGTATTTGGGCGAGGACGACATCGTCCGCGTGTCCGACAACTATGGGCGCGCATGATGGCGTTTTCGCCTGATTTGGAAGCCCCGGATTGGTCACACCGGGGCGGCCACGGCAGGGATTATTTGATGAAGGCTCGTCTTCCTCTCGCCCCGAAATCGGCGATGCGGTTGGCGGTCATTCTTACCCACGGGTGATGACATGTCGGCAGATACCACCTCTTTCGTCTCTTTGCGCCGTCGCAGTCTGTTCGTTGCGATGTTCGCCCTCGCCGCCTGCGAGAGCGATCCCACTCCCATCGTCCACGAAAACACCAATGGCGACGGCAGCATGAACCTCGCCCCGACGGCGGGCGGCCGCGGCGGCCCGGGTGTCGGCGGGAAAGATCCCGACTACCGCCTGGGCGCCAACGACCGCGTCAGGATCATCGTCTTCGGCCAGCCGACGCTCACCGGCGAGTACACGCTGGACGGCAACGGCGTGCTGGCCTTCCCGCTGATCGGCAGCGTCAACGCCCAGGGCCAGACCACCGGCCAGCTGCAGCAGGCCATCGCCTCCCGGCTCGATCCCGACTTCCTGCGCAACCCCAGCGTCAGCGCCGAGGTCATCACCCGCCGTCCGTTCTACGTGATCGGCGAGGTCCAGAAGCCCGGCAACTATCCCTACGTGACCGACATGACGGCGCTGCAGGCGATCGCCATGGCCGGCGGCTACACCTACCGGGCGCGCCAGAACAACCTCTATCTCAAGCGCCTCGATGCCAACGGCCGCATGATCCGCGTCGCGGCCACGCCCGAGACCAAGGTCAAGCCGGGCGACACGGTTGAAGTCAAGGAACGGTACTTCTAATGGCATACGCCCAAGACGTTACCCCGCCCGCCCGCCGACGCGTGGCGTTGCGGACCGTACCGCCTGCTCCGCACTACCTTCAGGCGGAGCCGGTCGCGCGTCTTGCGGCGCCCGCCGAGGAGCAGAGCTTCCTCGAGACCCTGCGCAAGCTCTGGCGCCACCGCCTGCTGATCGCCGCCTGCACGCTCGTGGTGGGCGGGGCGGCGATCCTGGCCGCCTGGCTGATGCCCTCCTACTACGTCTCGGAGGCGCGCGTGCTGGTCGGCGTGCAGAGCCCGCGCCTGCCCAACGTCGAATCGATCATCGCCGACGTCAGCCCCGACGCCGAGCGCGTGCAGAACGAAGGCTTCGTCCTGCAGTCGCGCAACATCGCCAAGCAGGTGATCGACCAGCTGAAGCTGCGCCAGGATCCCGAATTCAATCCCGAGCTCGCCCCGCCGTCCCTGTGGGCGCGCCTCAACCCGATGCAATACGTGCCGACGCAGCTCACGGCCTGGATCGACCGTCAGACGTCGTCGCCCAAGAAGGTCGAGCCGATCAAGGATCCGACCAACGCCGACGATCGCACCATCGATGCGGTCCTGGCGCACATCGACGTTTCCACCCTCGGCCGGTCGCACGTTCTCAGCGTCAAGGCCGAATCGCGCAACCCGCAGATGGCCGCCGCCATCGCCAACACGCTGGCCGAGCGCTATCTCGACTACCAGCGCCGCGACAAGATCGAGTCGATGGACCGCGTCGACAAGTTCCTGATGGGCCGAGTCACCGAGCTGCGCGAGGCTGTGCGCAAGTCCGACCAGGCCGTTGAGGACTACCGTCGCCAGCACGACCTCTACAAGAGCGCCGGCTCGGGCGGCGGCGTCACCAGCCAGCAGCTCACCGAGCTCAACACCCAGCTCCTCGCCGCCCAGACCGCCAAGGCGGAGGCCGATTCGCGGCTCAAGGAAGCCCAGGAGATGCGCAAGGGCGGCCTTAACAGCGAGAGCGTGCCCGAAGTGCTGCGTTCGCCCCTGATCGCCGCGCTGAAGCAGCAGCAGTCCGACGCCGAGCGCAAGGCCGCCGAGCTGCAGGCCACCTACGGTCCGCGCCATCCCTCGATGCTGAATGCGCGTTCCGAGGTCGGCAACATCGCGGGACGCGTCAACAGCGAGGTCAGCAAGATCATCGATGGTCTCGCCCGCGAAGCGCGCACCGCCGACGCCCGCTACCAGGCCCTCGCCCAGAACTTCGAGACGCTGAAGAAGCAGATGGGCTCGGTCAACGACAAGGCGATCGGTCTCGAGGCGCTGGAGCGCGACGCCGTCGTCAACCGCAACCTGCTCGAGGCCATGCTGCTGCGCGCCAAGCAGAGCACCGGCGCCGAGGACATCCTGACGGCCAACGCCAAGCTGGTCTCGCCGGCCTCGCCGGCCCAGGCGCCGAGCTATCCGCCGAAGGCGCTGCTCGCCCTGCTGGGCGTCGCCGGCGGCATGATGGTCGGCGTCACGATCGCGCTCCTGCGCGAAGGCGGCGACCACACCTTCCGCCGCGCCGACCAGATCGAGGCCCTCACCGGCTTGCCGGTCATGGCGATGGTGCCGCAGGTCGCCGGCCGCAATCAGCCGGCCATGCAGGTGCTGCGCCAGCCGACCTCGGCCTATAGCGAGGCGCTGCGCCGCCTGCATATCGGCGTGGAATTGTCCGAGACGGCCAATTCGCCCAAGACCATCCTGATCAGCTCGGCCACGCCGTCGGAAGGCAAGTCGGTGATGGTGGCGTCGCTCGGCCGCCTGCTGGCCAGCAACGGCAAGCGCGTGCTGCTGATCGATTGCGACTGGCGCAGCCCGCGCCTGCACCAGATCTTCCGGTGCAGCAATCGCGACGGCCTCGCCAGCCTGCTGGTCGACAAGGCATCGGATCTCGAGAACACCATCCATCACGACGCCCTGTCCGGTGTCGACGTGATGCCGTCCGGTCCGTGGAGCCCGCGGTCGGCCCACCTGCTGAGCTCCGATCGCATGCGCCAACTGCTGGAGGCGCTGGAGCAGCACTACGAGTTCATCATCCTCGACACGCCACCCGCCCTGGTGACGGCCGACGTGCTGGCGCTCAGCCGCCTGGTCGAGAAGGTCGTGTTCGTCGTGCGCTGGGGCCATACGCGGCAGGAGGCCGTGCTCGAGGCCCTGAAGCAGATCGTCGACGCCCAGGGCGACATCGCCGGCGTGGTGATGTCGCGCGTGGTGTCCAAGCAGTACCGCCAGTACTCGTACGGCGATCCGTTCTTCGAAGCCAAGCGCAGCGGTGCGAGCGCCCGCACCTGATACGCGCCCGCTGTCATCCCGAGCGCAGCGAGGGACCTTTCCTGTTGCCTCAAAGGCCCCTTGCTTGGCTCGGGGTGACAGTGATGCCTCCCCTTCCAGCGATAGTCGGCATGTCCAGCACCGAGCCATGAGCGATCCTTCCAGCGTTCTGTTCGTCTCCCGCTACTACTGGCCGGAGCTGATCGGCTCCGCGCCCTTCAGCACCGACATCGCCGAATGGCTGGCCGCCCACGGCCGGCCGACCACGGTGGTGAGCGGCCTGCCGCACTATCCGCATGACGACGTCTTCCCCGCCTACCGTGACAGGCGGTGCCGGCGCGAGACGGTCTGCGGCGTCGCGGTCGAGCGCCTCAGCGCCGGCCCGCCACGCGGCGGATCCGCTGTCGCGCGCATGGCCAACGAGGCCGAGTTCCTGCTGCGCGGCCTGGCGGGGCTGTTCACCGGCCGGGTGAAGCGCCATTCCGTCATCCTTGCCCTCTGCCCGTCGATCCTGAGCGTGGCGCTGGGCGTGGCGGCGCGGCGACCGGGCGGCGTCTGCGTCGCCATCGTGCACGACATCCAGTCGGGGCTGGCCGAGAAGCTCGGCATGGTCGGCGGCGGCCACATGGGTCGTCTGATGCGCGCGGCGGAGCGCACGATCCTCAACCGCACCGACCTGGTCGCGGTGCTCTCGCCGGAGATGAAGGACCAGCTGCGCAGCATCGGCATCACCGTGCCGATCGAGGTCATCCCGTTGTGGGTCGATACCGACCATATCCAGGCCGCCCCGGCCGTGGCCCGGCCAGGCGTGAAGGTGCTGTACAGCGGCAATCTCGGCCGCAAGCAGGGCCTTGGCCAGGTGGTGGCGATGGCCCGCGAGCTCGCCGACCGGCGGCTCGACATCGAGATCGTGCTGCGCGGCAACGGCAACCAGGCCGGCGAGCTGCTGAGCGAGATCAAGCGGCTTGGCCTCACCAACATCCAGCTGGCCGAGCTGCAGCCCAACGAGGCGCTGGCCACGGCCCTCGCCGCGGGCGACATCCATCTGGTGCCGCAGCGGCCCGACGCGGCGGCCTTCGCCGTCCCCTCCAAGGTCTTCAACATCATGGCGGTGGGTCGCCCCTTCGTGGCCACCGCCCTGCCCGACAGCGTGCTGTGGAACCTGCAGCGCGAGAGCGGCGCCTTCCTGTGCGTGCCGCCGGACGACGCCCCGAGCTTCGCCGAAGCCGTGATCCGGCTGGCCGACGACAGCCGGCTGCGCCAGGAGCTCGGTCAGCGCGGCCGTGAGTTCGTCGAAGAGCACTACGCCAAGCCGCGTATCCTCGGCCATCTCGTGGACCGGCTCGATGCCATCGTCGCCGCCAAATAAGCGCGAGATCCTGGTCTTCGAGCCCGATGTCGAAGGCCATTCGCAGGAATGGCTGCAGCATCTGGTCGATTTCGTCGCCGCCAACGGCGAGGTGGCCTCGATCGCCGTGTTGGTGCCGCCGGCCCTGTGCGCGACGCTGTCGCGATCGCTGCCGGCCGTCGCCGATGGCCGCATCCGCTTCATCGCCATGACGCCGCGCGAGGTGAAGCTGTGCGGCCATCGCTCGCTGTCGCTGGCGGCCTTCGCCCGTTGGTGGGTCATGCGGCGCTACCTGCGGCGCAGCGGAGCCGACATGGGCTTCTTCCTGTGCCTCGACCTGCTCAGCCTGCCGCTCGCCTTCGGGCTGCGCACGCACGGCAAGCCGCTGGCCGGCATCCTGTTCCGTCCGTCCGTGCACTACGCCGCCTTCGGCGACTACCGGCCCGGCCTCGGCGAGCGGCTGCGCGACGTGCGCAAGGACCTGCTCTACCGCCTGATGCTGCGCAACCCTGCCGTGGCGACGATCCTGTCGCTCGACCCGTTCTTTCCGGCGCATGCCGCCGACCATTACCGCTACGGCGGCAAGGTGCAGGCGCTGCCCGATCCAGCCCATCCGGCCGCCAATTCGGCCGACGCCGTGGTCGGTGCCGACGCCGTGCCGCCGGGCCGCATCGCCTTCCTGCTGTTCGGTTATCTGACCGAGCGCAAAGGCCCGTTGATGGTGCTCGATGCGCTCCGTCTGCTGCCGCAACGGATCGCCGCCCGGATCGCCGTGCTGTTCGCCGGCCGTGTCGATCCCGCGATCCGCGAAGCGATCGAGACCCGCCGCGAGGCGCTGGCTCGCGAGCAACCCGACTTGTGGCTGCGCATAGACGATCGCCGGCTCGACGAGGCCGAACTCGACAGTCTCGTGACCCAGAGCGCGGTCATCCTGGCGCCCTATCAGCGTTTCGTCGGTTCCAGCGGCGTGCTGCTGTGGGCGGCGCGCGCCGGACGGCCGGTTCTGGCCCAGGCATATGGCCTGGTCGGGCACCTGACCCGCGAGCATCGTCTCGGCCTGGTGGCCGATTCGTCCGATCCCGCCAAGCTCGCCGCCGAGATCGAACGCATGGTCGAGGGCGGGCCGCAGACCTTCATCGATCTGTCTTCTGCCGCCGACTTCGCCGCGTCGCGCACGCCGCATCGATTCGCATCGCAAGTGCTGGCTTGCGCCGACGAGAGTGTCGCCGCCTAGACTTTGACTTATTCTTCGGGGGCTTCGACAGCTCGTGCAACCTCCGCACCCAACCGAGCGTGAGAGCGGTGCTGCCCCAGCATGATCACAGAACGCCAAATGGCGTCCCAGCATGATCACAACATAGTCCGCGGGTGCCGTGGAGAATCACACTATCTCGATGACACGGCCAATCAGTGGTCGCACAGCTCCGCGGAGAGTGTTCATGAAGCGTGGCGTCTTGGCGAGGTCGAGAGCGCTCGATTTCGAACAACCAACCGGCAGCGTTCCCGATGTCGCGCCCAATGGCGCGATCGTCGATTGGGATGCCGGTCCGCCGCGCCATGGCCGCACCGTTTCGGAATCGGTCGTCTGCCGCTTCGTCGCGGGTCTCGACATCGTCGCCATCCTGGGCGCCGGCGCGGCCGCGATCCATCTCGACACCTCGACCGTCGACTGGCGTCTCGAAGGCCTCGTCGTCCTGCTCGGCGCGCTGCTCGCCAGCAACTATCTGCGCCTCACCGGCGCCTATCGCTTCCGCCACTTCGGCGATCTCGGCGCCGCGATCGGCCGCGCGATGTTCGCTTGGCTGCTGACTTTGGGCACACTGTTCGTCGCCGCTTTCGTGTTCGACCCGATCACCGCCACCAACGGCCCGTGGACCGCCCTGTGGTTCGCCCTGGGAGCGGCCCTGATCGTGGCGAGCCGGGTCACGCTCAACCACCAGGTCAAGAATTGGCAGCGGGCCGGCCGCCTTGGCGAGCTCGTCGCCGTCATCGGTTCCGGTCCGATGGCCCAGCGGCTGCTGCGCGGCCTGAATTCCGCTTCAGGCGCGCCGCGCATCCTCGGCGTCTACGACGATGACGCAGCCTCCCTGCCGCGACGCTGCATGGGCCACGCCATCCTGGGCTCGATCGACGATCTGGTGCGTGACGTGCGGCTCTACGGCGTCGACACCGTCATCGTCGCCCTGCCGCCGACGGCCGAGCACCGGCTTGTCGAGACCCTGAACAAGCTGAACGTGGTGCCCGTCGACGTGCGGCTCTGCCCCGGCGAGTTCGCGCTCCGGCTCGGCGCCGTGCAAACCAGCCACATCGGCGGCCACACCTTCCTCAACGTCATCGACCGGCCGCTGCGCGACTGGCGGTGGCTCGCGAAGTCGATCGAGGATCGCATCCTCGGCAGCCTCATCCTGGCCATGATCTCCCCGGTCATGCTGGCGATCGCGCTGCTCATCCGGCTCGATAGCCCGGGCCCCGTGCTGTTCCGCCAGAAGCGCTATGGCTTCAACAACGAACTGATCGAGGTGCTGAAGTTCCGCACCATGTATCAGGAGCGGAGCGACGCCAACGGCGATCAGCTCACGCAGCGCAACGATCCGCGCATCACCCGCATCGGCGCCTTCCTGCGGCGGACCAGCCTCGACGAGCTGCCGCAGTTCCTGAATGTCGTGCGCGGCGAGATGTCGATCGTCGGCCCGCGGCCGCATGCCCTGGCGGCCAAGGCCGGTCCCCTTCTCTATCAGGAGGCCGTCAAGCATTACGATTCACGTCACCGAGTGAAGCCGGGCATTACGGGGTGGGCGCAGGTCAACGGCTGGCGTGGCGAGACCAACACTCTCGAGCAGATACGGAAGCGTGTAGAGCATGACCTTTACTACATCGAGCATTGGTCGATCGCCCTCGACCTCCGGATTATCGCGCGGACGGTCATCGGCGGCTTCACTGGCCACAACGCGTTCTGAAGAGGAGCGCGGCCAGGAACTTGGTGCCGGCGTCCGCTGTCTCTGGGTCACGATGGCCGACCCCGAGCCGCGCCATAATGGTCAGTACGTCTATTCCGGCGGCCTGATCGATTCGGTGGCGGCGGCCGGCGGCAACGTCGAGGTGCTGGGCCTCAGCCGGCCGGATTCGCCGCGCGCCAACGGCGAACGGTCCAAGCACGTCGTATGGTGGCTGCCGGACGACAATCCGCATTCGCGTTGGGGCAGCCTCGCCTCGACCCTGCCCAACATCGCCTATCGCTGCCGTACCGCAGGCATGCGGCGCATGCTGCAGAAGCTCCTGCGCCGCGACGCCTGGGACGGCATCGTGTTCGACGGCATATCAGCCGGCTGGGCGCTGCCGGCGGTGCTCGAGCACTATGCCGGCCGCAGCGATCGCCCGCGCCTCATCTACGTCTCGCACAACCACGAAGGCAGCGTGCGCAGCCAGATCGCCGAGAGCCAGCCGCTGTTCCTCAAGCGCCAGGCCGTTCGTCTCGACGCGCTCAAGGTGTCCCGCCTGGAGCGCGAGCTGGTCGACGCCGTCGATTTCGTCACGGCAATCACGCAGGAAGACATGGCGCTCTATCGCCAGGAGCGCAGCGACAAGCCGATGGACGTCCTCACGCCCGGCTACTGCGGCCGGCGCGTCGACCAGCGGCGGATCTCGGCGGCGTTGCCGCGGCGGGCCGTCATCGTCGGCAGCTTCGACTGGATCGCCAAGCGCATGAACCTCGCCGAGTTCGTCGACGTCGCCGATCCGCTGTTCGCCGAGGCCGGCGCCGAACTGCAGGCCGTCGGCAGCGGCGACGACGCCTTCCTGCAGCAGCTGCGCCAACAGTGCCTCGCCACCCATTTCACCGGGACGGTGCCCGACATCGCGCCCTACCTCGACCAGGCGCGGATCGCGATCGTGCCGGAGCGCTCGGGTGGCGGCTTCAAGCTCAAGGTGTTGGAGTATGTCTTCAACCGCGTGCCGGTTTTCGCGCTCGCCGGCTCCTTCGCCGGCGTGCCGTTGCGCCACAACGACAGCGCCATGCTGTTTTCCGACCACGCCGCCCTCGCCCACGGCGTGCTCGAGGCGATCGATGACGTCGACCGGCTGAACCGCCTGCAGGAGCGGGCGTGGGCCGCCTGCGCCGGCAGTTTCGACTGGTCGAGCCGCGGCCGCCAGATCGTGTCGGCGATCGCCCGCTCGTGATGGCTGCCTCCATGCTTGCCGCGCCCATGGTCACTGCACGCGCTTCCCTGTCGCCCAGCGCGGCGCCGCGCCGACTCGATCTGCTCGACCAGGTGCTGGTGGTGATCTTCCTGCTCGGCCTTTATCTCGGCGTGTCGCTCGCGGTCTCGGCCAAGGTGCCGATCACCTGTGCGCCATCGGGTTTTGCCGGCCTCATCATGCTGTGGCGGCGGCGCGACCAGATCGTGCCCAAGCACCTCGCCGGCTTGCTGCTGGTGGTCACCATCTATCTGTGCTCGGTGCTGTCAGCCAGCGACTATTCCTTTCTCGGCAAGCGCTTCACCGGGCTGCTGCAGCTCACCTATTCGCTGGTCATCGCCTACGCCATGTTCCTGACGCTGGTGAACGGCGACCGGCGGCAGATCTCGCGCATCCTGCTCTTCTTCTGCCTCGCCATCATCGCCGGCTGTCTGCTCGAGCAATATGGCGGCCTGCGCCGCGTGAGCGATGCGGTGCGCGAACGCCTCTATCAGATGGACCAGGTCTACGACGCCGACCTGCGCGACCAGGTGCTCTACGGCCGTGTCCGGCCGAAGCTGTTCACCTCGGAACCATCGGCGGTGACCTTCGCCTATACCCATTTCAGCTCGGTCTGGCTGGTCGTCAGCCCGTGGCGCTACAAGCTTCTGGCCTATTTCGGCCTGATCGCCCTGGCGCTGGTCGTGCTACCGGGCCCCACCCTGATGCTGATGGTGTTCCTGACCGCCCCGTACGTGGTGTTCCTGGCCGGCACCCGGCCGGGCGGCCGCGCCTCGATCTCGCGGACGGTCGGTGCGCTCGCCTTCGCGGTGGTGCTGGTCGCCGCGGCCGTCGTGTTCGGCAGCATCTTCTTCGCCGAGCGCCTGAACGAGCTGGCGACCGGCCGCGACGCCAGCTTCTTCTACCGCTTCACCGGCCCGATGCTGGTGGCGTTCGACATGTTCCGCAGCCACCCGTGGGCCGGTGCCGGCCTGACCGGAGAGCCGTTCATCACCAACAACGTGATGAACGTCTACATGAACTCGCCGTCGTTCCAGGCGGCGTGGCGCATCAGCCGCATCGCCGACGTGCTGACCAACTACGTATGGCTGCACTGGATCTATCTCGGCCTGGTGTGGGGCGTGCTCGCGATCGTGGCCATGTCGGTATGGATGCGCATGCTGGGCGTGCCCAGCGTGCTCTATTGCTGGGCCGTCTGGATCATTCTCGGCCAGGCGTCAGGCTCCTACGTCGGCCCCAAGACGTGGAGCGTGATGCTGATCGCGGCGGCCGTCTCGATCCTGGCGGTCAATGTGCCGGAGCAGCAACACACGGCCCGGCGGGCAATCGTCTTCCATCCCAACCTGCGATTCTTCAACAGCCGATCAAGAGCGCTCGCCTCCTGATCGGGGACTATCGGGCAACGCGGCGACCGCCACGATCTGCTTTCGATGCGCCGGGGCGTGGTGTAGATGCAGCCCATGAAGGCGCTTTATCCGGAAATCGAGCCATACGGACATGGCTTGCTGGATGTCGGCGATGGCAATCTCGTTTACTGGGAAGCCTGTGGGAGCCCCAGCGGCAAGCCTGTGGTCGTTCTCCATGGCGGTCCCGGTTCGGGATGCACGGCCGCGATGCGCCGCTTCTTCGATCCTGGTGCCTACAGGGTCATCCTCTTCGACCAGCGTGGGTGCGGGCGAAGCATGCCCCATGCCAGCGAATTCCGCACCGACCTCTCGGTCAACACGACCGCCCATTTGCTGAGCGACATCGAGCAACTTCGCGGCCATCTCGGCGTCGAACAGTGGCTCGTGTATGGCGGGTCCTGGGGCTCCACTCTGGCGCTCGCCTATGCCGAACGCCACCCGTCTCGCGTGACCGGAATCGTCCTTGTGGGGGTCACCATGACGCGCCGGGCGGAGATCGACTGGCTCTATCGCGGCATGGCCCCGCTATTCCCAGAGCAATGGCGGCGCTTCCGCGCCGGCGTTCCCGCGAGCGAACGTGATGGCGATCTCGTCGCCGCCTACTACCGTCTTCTGCAAGGCACCGATCCTGCCAAACGGGCAAGAGCTGCCCAGGACTGGCACGACTGGGAGGCCGCCTCGCTGTCGACGGATCCCCAAGCCAAGCCGCCGCCCAGGTGGTCGGATCCGCGATTTCGAATGGCCCGGGCGCGCATCGTCACGCACTACTTCCATCATCGCGCCTGGCTGGAGGATGACGCCCTCCTGAGGAACGCAGACACCCTGGCCAACATACCCGGCATCATGGTCCAGGGTCGTCTCGACCAGGCGGCTCCCCTCGGCACTGCCTGGGAGCTGAAACGGGCCTGGAAGAGCGGCGAGCTGGTTGTCCTCAGCGAGGCAGGGCATTCGTGGACGGACCCCGGCATGACCGAAGCAATCGTCGCCGCCACAGATCGCTTCGCATACTAGACTGGGGCAATCCAGCGCTTCGCCCCTTCGCGGCATCGGCGAAGGGGCGGAGTCTCTTCAGGCCACTGCGCGCTGGGCTTCCGGCACGACGTTGTCGACGTACCAGCGGTAGGTCGCCGCCAGCCCGTCACGCAGCGGCGTGCGGGCGCGCCAGCCGAGCGAGGCCGCGAAGCTGGTGTCCACCATCTTGCGCGGCACGCCGTCGGGACGGCTCGAATCGAACTGAATCCCGCCCTTGTAGCCCACGACCTTGCAGATCAGGTCGACCAGGTCGCGGATGGCCACGTCCGAGCCCGGTCCAAGGTTGACGATCCCTTCGTCGGAATAGTTCTGCATCAGCCAGACCATGCCGTCGGCAGCGTCATCGACGTAGAGGAACTCGCGGCGCACGGCGCCGGTGCCCCAGACTTCGATGGCCGGCGAGCGCGCGCGCATGGCGGCGTGCGCCTTGACCATGAGCGCCGGCACGACGTGGCTCTGCATGAGGTCGAAGTTGTCCCCCGGCCCGTAGAGGTTGGTCGGCATGACCGAGATGAAGTCGCAGCCATACTGACGGCGATAGGCCTGGCCAAGCTTGATGCCGGCAATCTTGGCGACGGCATACCATTGGTTGGTCGGCTCGAGCGGCCCGGTGAGCAGCGCGCTCTCCGGGATCGGCTGCGGCGCGAGACGCGGATAGATGCAGGACGAGCCCAGCAGCATCAGCTTCTCGACGCCGACGCGACGCGAGGCTTCCACGACGTTGCTCTGGATCATGAGGTTGTCGTAGATGAACTCGGCTGGCCGCGTGTCGTTGGCATAGATGCCGCCGACACGCGCCGCCGCCAGGAAGACGGCCTGCGGCTTGGCCGCCGCCATCCACTGCTCGGTCTGGTCGGGCCGGCGCAGGTCGACCTGGTCACGCGGCGCCGCCACGATCTCGCAGCCCTCACGCTGCAGGCGGCGCACCAGGGCGCTGCCGACCAGGCCGCGATCGCCGGCGACCCAGACGCGCTTATTCCGCAGCGTGTAGCTTGGGTTCATAGGCATTATTGGCTCCCATTCTCTTCATCACGAGGCGATCGGCTTCCACCATCTCGGCAACCAGCTCGGGGAAGGTCGTACGATGGCGCCAGCCGAGCTTGGCCGCCGCCTTGGCGGGGTCGCCCAGCAACAGGTCGACCTCGGTCGGCCGGCGATAGTTGCCGTCGATCGCCACCAGGACGCGGCCGGTGCGCCGGCAGCAGCCCTGCTCGTCGTCACCCTCGCCGCGCCATTCGATCGGCCGGCCGATCTTGTCGAAGGCGAGCTCGACGAACTCGCGCACCGTGTGGGTCTCGCCGGTCGCCAGCACGTAGTCGTCGGGCGTGTCCTGCTGGAGGATGCACCACATGCCCTCGACATAGTCGCGCGCATGGCCCCAGTCGCGCTTGGCGTCGAGGTTGCCGAGATAGAGCTTGTCCTGCCAGCCGCGCTCGATCGCCGCCACCGCGCGGGTGATCTTGCGGGTGACGAAGGTCTCGCCGCGAATCGGCGATTCGTGGTTGAACAGGATGCCGTTGGAGGCGTGCATGCCGTAGGCTTCGCGGTAGTTGACCGTGATCCAGTAGGCATAGAGCTTGGCCACCGCGTAGGGGCTGCGGGGATAGAACGGCGTCAGCTCGCGCTGCGGCGTCTCCTGGACCTTGCCGAACAGTTCCGACGTCGAGGCCTGATAGAAGCGCACGTCGTCGTGCATGCGCAGGATGCGGATCGCCTCGAGCAGGCGCAGCGTGCCCAGCGCGTCGGTGTTGGCGGTGTATTCCGGCGTCTCGAAGCTCACCTTGACGTGGCTCTGGGCCGCGAGATTGTAGACCTCGGTCGGCTTCACCTCGCCCAGCAGGCGCAGCAGGTTGGTCGAGTCCGTCATGTCGCCGTAGTGCAGGAACAGGCGCGCGGCGGCATCATGACGGTCGCGATAGAGGTAGTCGATGCGCTCGGTGTTGAGCAGTGACGAGCGGCGCTTGACGCCATGGACGATGTATCCGCGGCCCAGCAGGAAGTCGGCGAGATAAGCGCCGTCCTGCCCTGTGATGCCCGTGATGAATGCGACTTTTTCAGACATGTTGCCAACCTCTCGGGGGTTACGCGACGCTTCAGGAGGAATAGGCGATCCGTTCGGCCACGCGGCCCCACGAATAGTTCTGCAGGACGTGACGCTGGGCCGCCGTGGCCATGCCTTCGAGCCGCTCCGGATCGGAGACGGCGCTGAGGATGGCCTCGGCGAGCGCGGACGGATCGGCGCGATCGACGAGGAAGCCGTGCCGGCCGCCATCGACCAGCTCGGGCAGACCGTTGCGATTGAGGCCCATGACCGGCGTGCGCGACACCATGGCCTCGAGATAGACCTGGCCCCAGGGGTCGTTCAGCATGGGCTGAACCAGCAGCGTCGATTCGCGATAGAGCTGCTGCAGCTTCTCCCAGGGCAGATGGGCATGCAGGGTGACGCCGGGCCGGTCGCCGACGAAGGAGCGGCTGCGCTCGTCACCGACGATGGTGAGGCGGAGATCCGGCCGCTGGCGATAGGCTTCGTCGAAGGCCGAGAGCAGCAGCAAGCCGCCCTTGGCCTTGAACAGGTGCTTGGCGACGAAGAGAAGCTTCGGCGTGTCGTAGGTCTTCGGCCCCTGGTAGGGCTCGATCGCGCCCATGCCCGAGCCGACGGCCGTGACCTTCTCCGGCGCGAGACCATAGTGCTCGATCAGGTTGTCGCGGACATAGGCGCCGAAGGTGAAGACATGGGAGAGACCATTGAGCGCCTCGCGCTCGGCCCTGTCGAACGCCGCCATGGCGCGCTTGTTGTAGCGGCAGACGTCGATGTGATGGGCGCGCGTCAGCGCCCAGCTGTGGTCGCAGTAGAGATAATGCCTCACGCCTGACGCGAGGTCACTGGCCGGCAGGTCGAAGGTCCCGGTGTGCAGCACGTGGCGTGCGCCGATCCGGCTCGCCTGCTCGGCGACCTGGGCGGCGAGACGGCGCCGCGAGCGCAGGCCGCGCAGCACCTGCTCGGTGCTGATCGGCCGGCCAAGACCCGCCAGCATGTCGCGGGCGGCCACGCCGAGCTTTTCCCATCGGCTCATGCCCGGCCGGATGGCGTCGACTGTCACGCCGAGCCGCTCGAGTTCCTTGGCGACGTTTGCCGGCGCTCCGGACCACGACTTCAAGTCACGCGGATCACCAAACACGCAGGTGATGGCCACGCGCTCGAAGCGCAAGGCGCCAGCGTGAGTGTTGAGGGGAGCGTTCATGTGAAGCCATGAAACATCCCACTCCTCTGTGCCGCTAGTGATTAACTTGTGACTTGGTTTTAAAGGAGAATCGACGCCACAAATTGATCACGTAATTACGCCGCCACCGTCCCCGATACTGCGGGCACACCGCGATCGGAGACGCCGTCGGATGCACGGATCAATCGAAGCCAGAGACGCGAGCGACATCCCGGTCGTCACCGACGACATGGCACGAGACGCCGGCGTTGCGTCGGCACGTGACGCGCAGAACCCTGCGCTCGCGTTCTTCTGTCCTGACGTCACCGATGCCAGCACGCTGAAGCGCGTGCAGCAGTTCATGGATTTCGGCTACAGCGTCACGGTCTTCGCCTTTCGCCGCACGCGCTACAACACCGACTATCAACCGCCGTGGCCCAACGTGCCGCTCGGCTTCACCACCGACGCCAAGTACTGGCATCGCGTGCGCGCGCTGTTGCACGCCATTCCTGCGCTGTTCGCCAACCGCCGCACGCTGGCGCGGGCTTCGATCTTCTATGCCCGCAACATCGACCAGCTGCTGCTGGCGCTGCTCGCTCGCCTGATCGCGTTCTCGCGTGCGCCCATCGCCTACGAGGTGCTGGACATACCCCCCATCCTGATGCGCCGCGGACTCGTCCCGACCTTCCTGCGGGCGATCGAGCGGTTGTGTCTGCGCAGCATCAGTCTCCTCGTCCTGTCCTCGCCCGGCTTCCATCGCAACTACTTCTCGGCGGTGCAGAAGTATTCCGGCGCCTGGTTCCTTATGGAGAACAAGCTCTATCCCTCGCCCGCCCGCCCGTCGGAGGAGAGACGCGCCGGCATCGGCCACCGGCCATGGGTGGTCGGCTATTTCGGCCTGATCCGCGGCGAGGCGACCGTCGATCTCATCGCGCGGCTCGCCCGCCGCCTGCAGGATCGCGTTATCTTCAAGTTCGGCGGCGTGTTCACCACCGTCGAGCAGGCCAAGTTCGAGACCGTGCTGCGCCGCTGCCCCAACGTCGACTACAGCGGCCCCTATCTGCCGCAGCAGGATCTCGAGCGGCTCTATCGCGAGGTCGACTTCGCCTGGGCGCTCGACCTCGAGAACACCGACCACAATTCGCGCTGGCTGATGCCCTGCCGCTTCTACGAAGCCGGCTACTACGGCGTACCCTGCCTCGCCGTCCACCGCTTCGAGGTCGGCAATGTCATCGAGAAGCATCGCATCGGCTGGACGTTCGACTCGCCGCTCGAGGAATCGCTGGTTCGCTTCTTCGAGCGGCTGACGGAGAAGGACTACGAGCTCATCCGGGCCCGCCTCGCCGCGGTGCCATCCAGCATGTTCGTCGCCGGCGAAGACGTCGCCCAGCTCTGCGAGAAGCTCTCGCTGCCTAGACCTGGATTGCCGCCCGATTGATCATGACGCAATCGAACTCGACCAGGCGCAGCGACTTGTCGCGGCTGATCGGATAGAGGCCGGTGATGTCGAAGCCGCGCTCGTCGAGATAGCGGATGATCTCGGTGTAGCCCGGCATGCCCTTGTAGATGCCGCGCACCGAAGCCTCGGTCTGCAGGGCCTTCATCGCCGGCAGGCTGTCGGCCGCACCGCGCAGCACCTCGATGTCGAAGCCCTGGGTATCGATCTTGAGGTAGGGCCGGCTGAAGCCGAGGCGCTCGCGCAAGCCGGGCAGCACGCCGTCGAGGGTGCGCACGGCCACCGTCTCGGTATGGTCGGCGACATTGAGGCCGGCATAGTCGCTGACCCGATCGTGGTCGGGCTCGAGGAAGGAGCTGAACTGGTCGGAGACCATGACGTTGATCTGCAACGAGCCCTCGCTGCTGCCGAGGGCATAGCCTTCGATGTGCCACTTGGCGTCGCGGCGGCTGCGTTCGCGCAGGGCCTCGACGTGCCGGCTCAACGGCTCGAAGGACACGATCATGCCGTCGTACAAAACGCGATCGCGCAGGAAGTCGCGATACTGGCCGGCATTGGCGCCGACATCGAGCACGCAGTCGATCTCGAGCCGCGCGAGCAGCTCGCGCAGGTGAAGCGCGAAGTCGCGCTCCTTCATCTCCCTGAGCGGCACGATGTCGTAGCCGAACGAGCGGCTGACCTTGAGCACCGAGTCCTTCACGATCTTGAGCATGCTGTCTCCACTCTGGGGCTGGGATACTGGCCCGCCCGGCCGGAACTCCTCGTGATCAAGATGTGATCGGGGCTCGCGGCGATTGAGTGACGTTGTCACATCGACCACCTTCTGCCCTCCAACCCGGAGGAATTGACAATTGTTCGCGTCCACCGTTCGCGGGCCGGTGCTGGTCACCGGCGGCGCCGGCTACATCGGCAGCCACGTTTGCAAGGCGCTGGCCGAAGCCGGCGCCCAGCCACTCTGCCTCGATACGCTCGAAAAGGGGCATGAATGGGCCGTGCGCTGGGGCGACCTGGCGCGCGGCGACGTCGGCGACGGACGCCTCGTCGAGGAGATCTTCCAGCGCCACAAGCCGCAGGTCGTCATCCATCTCGCCGGATACATCGAAGTCGGCGAATCGGTCGCCAATCCCGAACGCTATCTCGTCAACAACTCGGCCAAGAGCCGCGTGCTGATCGGCGCCGCCATCCGGCACAAGGTCGAGGCCTTCGTGTTCTCGAGCACCTGCGCCGTCTACGGCCTGCCGCAGTCCGAGCTCTTGCAGGAGGGCCACAAGATCGCGCCGATCAATCCCTACGCCGTGTCCAAGGCGAGCGTCGAGCGCGCGCTGGAGGCCGCGACCTGGCGTGGCCTGCGCTCGGTCTCGCTGCGCTACTTCAACGCCGCCGGCGCCGATGCCGGCGGCGAGATCGGCGAGGCGCACGAGCCGGAAACCCATCTGCTGCCGCTCGCCGTCGATGCCGCGCTCGGCCTGCGCGGCGCCCTGATCGTGCACGGCGAGGACTATCCCACGCAGGACGGCTCGTGCGTGCGCGACTATGTGCATGTGTCGGACCTCGCCGACGCCCATCTCAAGGCCGTGGAATGGCTGATGCGCCAGAAACCCGGCCGCGGCCGCCACGACGTCTTCAACCTGGGCTCCGGCGCGGGCTACAGCGTCAAGCAGGTCGTCGAGGAGATCGGTCGCGCGGTCGGCCGGCCGGTCCCGCATGTCTTCGGTGCGCGCCGGCCCGGGGATTCGCCGCAGCTGGTGGGCTGCATCGCCAAGGCGCAGCGTGACCTGGGATGGACGCCGCTGCGCGGCCTCGAGACGCAGATCGAGGATACGGTCCGCTGGCGCCGCGCCATGGTCCGATAAGGAACGTCCAAGGCCCCGGAAGCGTTTTTCCCTCCGGTCCCAAGCCGAGTTTCAGGCCAAGACGGACCTCAGGAGGCACTTGTGGCGGACGACGGTCGCGGCCCCGGCAACGGGCTTCTTTACGCGCTTCTTGGCGCGCTCTCCGTCGTCGTGGTCGGCGGCGGTTTCTACATCTATCAGAACAACCGCGAACTGCCCGAAGTGTCACAAGTACCGCCGCCAGCGCCGGCGCCGCCCGCGCCGGCAGCCAAGCCCGCCCCGGCGGTCCCACCTCCACAACAAGCCGCGCCGGCCGGGCCCTCGGCCAGCCAGCTCGCGCAGGCGCGCGCGGCGATCACCGACGCCCGCCGGATGGCGGCACGCGGCGACTTCGCCGGCGCCGAAATGGCGCTGCAGGGCGCCGACCGCGCTGTCCCGGGCTTTGCCGAGACGGCGGCCGTGCGGCGCGAGATCGCCGATCTGCGGACGACGCGCGGCGATGGCCGTCGCGACCGTGCCGAGCGGCGGCAGGACGCGACGCGCATCGCCACCCTGGTCGAAGCCGCCCGCGCGGCCATCGCCCGGCGCGACTACAACGCCGCCGACCGCGCCCTCGACGAAGCCGAGCGTATCGATGCGCGCGACCCCGCGGTGGTCAGGGCGCGCACCGAGCTTTTGGAAGCCGCCGCGCGGCCCGGCCGGCGCGACGACCGGAACTAGGTCCTTTGTCCCAAGAAAAAGCCCACCCGATGCATGATCGGGTGGGCCAGTCGACGTGCTTGGCGGGGGGAAGAACGCCAAGCGCGGGAGATGGGCTCAACGCGTATAGACGGTCGTCGTGGTGGCCTTGGGCGCCGTGTCAGTGTAGACGACGGCGGAAGGCGCAGGCGCGACCACGGCGGCGGTGGCAGGGGCCGGTTGCACGACCCGCTCCTCGCGCACCATGCAAGCCGATACGAGGACGGAACTTGCAACGCAGGCAAGAATGAGCAGCGTCTTCATGGCGTGCTCCCTAACGAGTGTAGACGGTGGTGGTGGCCGTCGCTGGCGCCGGATCGGTGTAGACCACGGTGTTGGACGCCGGAACCGGGGTGGCGACCACGGTCGCGGCCGGAGCGGGCCGCTCCACGGTCTCGTGCCGATAGGTGCAAGCGCTGACCAAGCCGACGATGATAAGGGCGAAGACGGGAAGAGACTTCATCGCTTTGTACTCCCTGTGGTGCCACGACAACGAGGCGTGCTTGCGCAGGTTGCGTTCAAAAACAGACCGTGGACTGACCAGGAACCCGTCGGATCTGCGCAACCGCCGTCCTTCGCCCACGTTCATCCGTTGCCGGTCTCTCCCACGTACCGGCCCCCGCCTCGAAGGCCGCTCCTCGACATGATCGGTGAGTGCGCTCGAGGCGGGGCCTGGCGGAGAGCCTTGTGAATGGCCGCCGAAAGCGCCGGCATTCTTCTCTACAAGCGCACAACTCGCGGGCTGCTGATGCTGCTGGTCCATCCCGGCGGGCCGTTCTGGCGCAACAAGGACGAGGGTGCCTGGACGATCCCGAAGGGCGAGCGCGCCGCCGGCGAGGATGCAGAGACAACGGCGCGCCGCGAATTCACCGAGGAGCTCGGCACCGCGCTCACCGGTACGCTGATCCCGCTTGGTCGCATTCGCCAACGCGGCGGCAAGCAGGTCGAGGGCTTCGCGCTGGAAGGTGACCTCGACGTCGAGCGCATCGCGGGCAACAGCTTCGAGATCGAATGGCCGCCGCGCAGCGGCCGACGACAATCCTTTCCTGAAGTCGATCGCGCGGCCTGGTTCTCGCCGGCCGAGGCGCGGCAGAAGATCAATGCCGGCCAGAGGCCGTTCATCGACCGCCTCGAAGAGCTCTGCAGCAAGCCATGAAAAAGGCGGCCCGTACGGGCCGCCTTTCCCAAAGTCAGGAGACGCTCGCTCAGCTCGGTCCGATCGGCCGGCCGGGCCAGCGGAAGCCGGGCGCCGGCAGCGGGATCTTGTTGGCGATCAGCGAGTTCTCGAGCACCGGGATACCGGCCTGATAGTCGCCGGCCTCGCACTTGGCGATCGCGGCCGCTTCGGGCGTATCGACCTGCGAGGTGCGGTACTCGCGCCACTTGTCGCTCAGCGCCTTGCAGTAGCTGCGCGGATCCGAGAAGACCGTGGTTGTCGACACCATTGCGCCGCCGTCGAACACGATCTCGACGCGCCGGTTCTGCGGCTCGCGCACGCCGTCACCGGTCGCCACCAGCGGCTGGGACTCGCCCCTGCCGACCACGGCGATGGCATCGGCCGGCACGCCCTGGCGGACCAGCTCGGCCTTCACCGCGTTGGCACGACGCAGCGACAGCGCCATGTTGTAGCTCTCCGGACCCGAGGTGTCGGTGTGGCCGGTCGCCGTGATGCGCGCGCTGCCGCGGGCCTTATAGGCGGCGGCTGCCTGCCCGATGGTCTGGACGGCCTGCTGCGACAGGTTCGAACGGTCCCAGTCGAAAAAGACCATGTACGATGTCGGTGCCGCCGCGACGGGCGGTGGCGGCGGCGGTGGGGGAGGCGGCTCCGACGAGCAGGCAGCCGCGAGCAGCGTCGTCGCGAGGACAACCAACAGTTTCCTGAGCATGATTTGTTCCCTCAAAGCGGAGGCTTCGGAAGGGCGGAGCTCCCTTTCGGACCGCGCACCAGCGCGCGCGCTCGGACGGAAACGCCGCAATCCTGCCCGGGTTCCCGCGCCGTGCAGAATGTGCCGCGCTGGCCGGCTTATTGCAGTGCCGGTTCAGGCAGCGAGCTTGTAGAGCTCCGCCACGTTGTCCCGCAGGATGCGCTTCTTGAGCTGCGGGCTGAGATGCGCGGTCTGCTCGGCGATCACATCCTGGCTGCGGGGCCAGGTCGAATCACTGTGGGGGAAATCATTGGCCCACATGAGCTGGTGCGGGTCGAGCTGCTCGGCGAACTGGAAGGCCGTCCAGTCGTCCTGGAAGGTGAGCGCGATGTGCTTGCGGAAATATTCCGACGGCAGGCGCTGCAGCTCCTTGCCTTTCATCCAGTAGCGGTGGCGCTTGTAGGCGTGGTCCATGCGATACATGAAATGCGGCGCCCAGCCGGCATCGGCTTCGACACAGACGACGCGCAACTTGGGGTGGCGCTCGAACACGCCGGAATAGACCAGCATGCCCATGATGTCCTGGCAGCCGCGGATGATCGACAGGAAGCTGTTGATCTTGGGCCCGCGCGGCTTGATCATGGTGTTGTCGCCGCTCGACGTCAGGATGTGGAAGCTGAGCGGCAGGTCGAGCGCCACGGCCGCTTCCCAGAACGGATCGTACGCCAGATCGTCGTAGTCCTTTTCGCCGGGATTGCCCGGCATCATGACGCCGCGAAAACCCATCGCCTTGATGCGCTCGAGATCCTCTATGCCTTCCTTGATCGTGCGGATGCAGGTCTGGCCGCAGCCGATCAGGCGCTCGGGGTCGTGGCTCACGTAGGTCTGCAGCCAGCGATTGTAGGCGTCGAAGCAGGCCTTCTTGTAGTCGAGGTCGGGATGATTGCAGAGCAGCATGCCGACACTGGGATAGATGACCTCGGCGGCAACGCCGTCCTTGTCCTGGTCGGCGAGGCGGCCCTTGGGGTCCCAGCCGCTGCGGTGCAGGTCGTCGAACCGCGCGCCGCCGATACGGATATCCTTGGGGTCGACGCCGGCGGCGGCAATCAGGCCCATCGGCACCGGCGTCTTCATGCCCTCGACGACATAGATGTCGCCCATGCCTTCCTTGTAGATGACGTGCGGCGCCTTATCCCGCCAGGCCGGATCGATATGGTCGACATAGCAATTGGGCGGCTCGGTGATATGCGAATCGGCCGAAATCGGACGCCAGTCCATACTGTTTCCTCCTGCCTGCGCGGCCAAATCGTAGGCAGACGCGGCGTCCCGCCGCAAGGCGGCGCGGAACGCCCGTTTCGGCGGGCGGCAACGGTTGAACCGGTTCCGGCGCTATGGCATACCCCGCCCCTCCGAGGCCTGCGGGCCTGCGGGCGCTGCCGTAGCTCAGTGGTAGAGCACTCCCTTGGTAAGGGAGAGGTCGACAGTTCAATCCTGTCCGGCAGCACCATCCCACTCGTCCGAAAAAGCGATGCCGGAGCGCGCTGGCGCACGCCCCGGCACTAGCTTCGTCTCGCTCGCTAGCGAGTATAGACCGTCGTCGTGACCGGCGCCGGATCCGTGTAGACCACGGTGCGCTCGGAAACCGCTGGCGCGGGCTTCTCGACGACGCGCTCCGAGGTGGCGACGGTGCAGCCCGCCATCAGCACGCTGGCGGCGACGGCAATCAGCGAAATGTATTTCATGGCTCGGCTCCTTTGCTGTCTCGGCGAGCCAACGGAACGGCGTCGCGACGGGTTGCCCAAGCGCGGTCCGTGACATTTGGCGAACCGCGGAACCGTGACCGATTTGCAACGATGCCAACTTTCGGCCGTTGGCAGCCATCATTCCCCCGCGAGGTGCCGCATGATGACCACGATCAGCCGCGTGCAACGCAATACCGACGAGGCCATCAACCGCCGCATCGAGGCGGCCACGGGCGAACGCATCCGCAGGCTCGCCCGCCATCCGCTGGCCATCGAGCGGCGATTGCGCGAGCTCGATCGCGAGTGGGACATCGAGCGCGTGCTCGAGACCAATGCGGCGCTGATGGCGCTCGCCGGTGTCGCGCTGGGTGCGCGATCCGATCGGCGGTGGCTGCTGTTGCCGGCGCTCGTCACGACGTTCCTGTTGCAGCATGCCGTGCAGGGCTGGTGCCCGCCCATTCCGCTGCTGCGCCGGCTCGGCATCCGGACGTCGCGCGAGATCGAGATCGAGCGCGTGGCGCTGAAAATCCTGCGCGGCGACTTCGTCGAGGCGACCCGCTGGGCGAACGGTCGGGCCATCGAGTCCGACCGCGCCCTGCGAGCGGCGAAAGCCTAGTTCCTCATGAAGCCGTCGAGCTCGCCCTCGGCCCAGGCCAGCGTCTTGTCCATCGCCTCGCCCTTCATGTAGCGCACCACCATCTGCGTCTGCAGCGCCTGCACCGAGATCTGCTCGGCGATCTTGTGCGGCGCCGGGAAGGCCGGGACGGATAGGGTCTGGTGATTGTGCGGGTTGGGATAGTGATAGAGCGTGCCCTTGGGCGGCCCCTCCTCGGCCCACGTCTTGAAGGTCGTGAAGGAGTTGAACGGCGGCAGGTCGTAGCCGGCACTCGCCTCGACCATCTTCTCGGCGGCAGCCTGCTGCGAGAGATGGACGATCAGGCTCTTGGCCGCCGACTGGTTCTTGCTGAAGTTCCAGATGTTCCAGAAAAACTGCACGTACGGCGCGAAGCGGCCCTTCGGTCCTTGCGCAAAGCCGTGCGTCCACAGCTGCTCGCAGATCTTGGGCGCATCGCGCTTGGCCACCGCCCAGGCGCTGGGCGGGTTCATGATCATGGCGCCGCGGCCTGAGATCAGCCACTTGTTGTTGGAGGCGTCGTCCCATGACGGCGCATCGGGCGGCAGGAAGGCGGCGAGCCGCTTGTAGTAGTCGAGCGCCTGGCGCACGGGGTCGCTCTTGACCGTGATGTTGCCCTTGGCGTCGACCAGCATGGCGCCGAAGCCATTGAAGATCGCGCCCGCGGTGTCGACATTGTCGCCCGTGGTGCCGAGCCCGATGCCGAAGGGATAGCCGCCCTTGTGGCAGGCCTCGGCCGCCTTCAGGAAGGCGTCGAACGTCCAGTTGTCGGCCTTGGGTGGTGCGCCCGCGGGATACATCTCCTGCACGTCGATGCCGGCCAGCTGCTTCATCAGGTCGATGCGCGAGCACGGCCCCTTGATCTGGCTGCCCCAGGTCGCCGGCACGCCGAGCCACTGGCCATTGACCTTGCCGAGATACTCGGTGGTGCTGTTGACCGGACCGTTCTGCTTCAGCAGCCCGTCCATGACGTCGTTCATCGGCACCAGCACATTGGCGTAACGCGCCGGCAACCAGGTGGTGAGCGTGAAGATGTCGTGCCCGGACTTGGCCTGCGCCTGGGCGGCGCCGGTCAGCAGGAGCTTGTTGCCCTGCGAGGTGATGAAGTCGACCTGGACCTCGACCTTCTCCTTGGCCGCCCATTGATCGATCGTGGCCTTGCACGCCTCGTTGGCGCCGGGCACCCAATGGTCCCACAGGCCGATCGCGAGCTTGCCGGCAGCATAAGCGCCGTGCACGAACGGCGCGGCAACGAACGTCGACGCAGCAACGGTACCGGCAACAACGCGACGACGCGTGATCTTCGACGTAGTCATGGCTTTCCTCCGTTCCGGTCCTCGACGGGGCCGTTGGAGGAAACGCTAGGGACGCCGGCCGCAGCGGGCAATGGAATTCCGCCGCCATTTGTTTGGGCTAAGATGCGCCCAACGAACCGAGGAGGAGACGATGCGCCTGTTGATCGAAGGTGCCATGGTCTGGGACGGCACCGGCGCGCCGCCTTTTCCTGGCAAGGTGCTTGTAGAGGGGGAGCGGATCGCGGCAATTGCACCGCAATCCGAGACTGTTGCATCAAACGGCGCCGAACGCCTCGATGCCGCCGGCAAATTCCTCATGCCGGGCATGGTCGAAGGCCATGCGCATCTGTCCTTCGTCGACACGCCGCGCGGCACGTATCTCGGCGAGATTGCGCCGGAGGACCATGCGCTGCTGACCATGGACGCGGCGCGAAAGCTTTTCGGCGCCGGCTTCACCAGCGCCTGCTCGGCCGCGGCGGCCAAGATCCGTCTCGACGTCGCGGTGCGCGACGCCATCAACCAGGGCGTGATCGACGGGCCGCGCCTGCTAGCCGCCAGCCCCGAGCTCACCGTCACCGGCGGCCTGGGCGATGGCCGCCGGCTGCATCTGCACCAGGACAGCTTCGGCGTCGCCGTCGACGGACCGGACGAGGTGCGGCGCATGGCGCGGCTCTGCCTGCGCGAGGGCGTCGACATGATCAAGCTCAACATCTCCGGCGAGCTCGGCACCGATTCGGCCCCCTCGATGGCCGCAATGATGACCGACGCCGAGGTGGCGGCCGGAGTCGAGGCCGCCCATACCGCGGGGCGGCGCGCCGCCGCCCATTGCCGCGCCTCGGACTCGGTGAAGCGCGCGCTGCGCCACGGCGTCGACATCATCTACCATTGCGACTACGCCGACAGCGAAGCGCTCGACCTCCTCGAGGCGGCCAAGGACCGCATCTTCACCGGTCCCGCCATCGGCCTCACCGTGTCGCGGCTGGAGAGCCTGCGCGGCGACAACACGCCAACGGGCCGGCGCTGGCTCGAGCGCATGACGCCGCAGTTCGAGGCGACCTGCCGCGTCCATCACGAGATGCGCAAGCGCGGCATCCGCGTGCTGGTCGGCGGCGACTACGGCTTCGCCGCCAATCCGCAAGGCACCAACGCCCGCGACCTCGAGCATTTCGTGACGCATTTCGGCTTCAGCCCCAGCGAGGCGCTGCAGGCGGCGACGCGCACCGGCGGCGAGGTCATGCGGCGCGGCCACGAGCTTGGCCTGGTCAAGCAGGGCTATCTCGCCGACCTGCTGCTGGTCGACGGCGATCCGCTGAAGGACATACGCGTCCTGCAGGACAAGAAGCGGTTCGACTTCATCATGAAGGACGGCGTGCGCTACGTGCCGTGCCAAGGCGCGCCGCACGTCCGTCGGCTGCACTAGGCATCGTCGAGGGCCGCCGCAAGGTGATGACGACGACTTCGCCGCGCGTGTTGAAGCGCATCGGCAGGTCCGACACGCCGAGCCCGCGGCTGGTGTAGCCCAGCATGCGGCCCTGTCGCCACAGGCCGCTCGCGGCATGCCGGCAGCGCTTGAGATGGGTCACCAGCGGCCGCCCGCCCGGCAGGCAGATCTGGCCGCCGTGGGTGTGGCCGCACAGATAGAGCGCGTAGCCCGCCGCGTCGGCATCGTCGGCGACCTCGGCCGAATGCACCAGCGCGATCCGGAACTCGCCCTGGTGGTCGCCGAGCGCATCGAGCGCTGCCTCGGTATAGAAGCTGTGGACGTCGTCCAGTCCGGTGACGCGGACGACATCGTCGCCGCGTCGCAGCAGGATCGAGCGGTTGACCAGGACGTCGAAGCCCGCTCGCTCGAGCATGCCGGCCATGGCCGCCGGATCGTGATTGCCGAGCACGGCGAGCCGCGGCCCCAGCACGCGCACGCCGGCCAGCGCCTCCATCAGCAGCGCGGTCGAGTGCTCGATCGAGGCCCGTGGATGGCCGTGGACGTCGCCGGTGACGGCGAGCATGTCGACCTCGGTGCCTTCCAGCAGCGCCCGCGCCGCGGGGGCGAGTTCGGGGAAGTGATCAAGATGGGTGTCGCTCAGCTGCAGGATGCGGTAGCCGTCGAACGCCGGCGGCAGACCCGCCAGCTCGAGCTCGAGCTCGACCTTCCTGAGATCGAGCGCGTTCTGCCGCCCGAGCGCATGGATCGGCGTCAGCCGCAAGGTGCCGCCCAGCACCGCGACGATGACCTTGAAAACACGATTGCGCCAACGGCCGTAGGGACCGGCGCGGCTCACCAGGTACCGGCTGTCCTCGATGGCGCGCCGTCGTGTGGCCCAATCCTGCATGGCGCCGGCAGACCTAGCACGGGATGGAGCGACGCGGACATGAAAAAGGCGGCCCGCTCTCGGCGGGCCGCCTTCTCCAAGCGGCGAACCGGGTTCAGGTGATCAGGTGCGCGGCGGCAGCTGGATCTTGGCGTCGGTCAGCATCTTCTCGAGCACCGGGATGCCACCGGCATAGTCGCCGGCGTCGCACTTGGCGATCGCCTGCGGTGCCGGTCCCATCGCGCCCGTGCGGTCATAGTTGCGCCACAGCCTGGCGAGCTGCGCGCAATAGGCCTGGTCGTTCATCGGCGCACCAGCCGTCATCTGCGGGATGGTGATCTCCACGCGACGGTTCTGCGGCTCGCGCACGCCGTCGCCGGTCTGCACCAGCAGGCCCGCTTCGCCGCGGCCGACCGTGGTGATGGCCGCGGCCGGCACGCCGAGCTTCACCAGCGCATCCTTCACGGCATTCGCACGACGCAGCGACAGCGCCATGTTGTAGGCGTCGGTGCCGGTCGTATCGGTGTGGCCGGTGGCCATGACACGCGCGCCCTGCTTGGCCTTCCAGGCGTCGCGCGCCTGCTCGAGCACGTTCAACGAGGCATCCGACAGCCGGGTGCTATCCCAGTCGAAGAACACCATGAAGGCCTGCGGCGGCGGCGGTGGTGGCGGCGGCGGCGGAGGCGGCGGCTCGGACGCGCATGCGCCCAACAGGTACGCAGCCGCGACGAGACCTAGCAATTTCTTCAGCATAGACTTCCCCCTCAGTAGCAATGCGCGCCCTGCCCACTACAAGAACACAGCGGATCGAGGGACGCGCATTTTCATTTTGCCGACACATGCAACCCCAGGCAACGGAAACGCCGCTGCGATCATCATCGCTTGCCAGATGGTGCAGGCGCGTCACCCACCGGTCACACTGCAAATATCGATCACTTGCGAGCGTCTGTTCTTCGCCTGTCAAGGAACGGATAGCCGACCAAGTCCGTTGTTCGGAAAACAGGAGGCTGTCATGGCCATCGCATCCGGCACCGATACGCAGTCGTCCGCGCCCGGCACCCTCGAGAAATTCCATCTCGGGCTGGCCGCCGATGGCATGACGTGTGCCCTGGTCTTCGTCGACGAGCACCACCATTCGATTGCCTGCATCGCGAGCTTTGCCGACCTGAACGGCTTCATCGTCTCGCTGACCAGGGCGGCAACGGAGATGGCGCGACGGCGGGCCATGCTCATGCAGGACGCCGCGCCCGCGACGGATGACGACGACGTCGTTGCCATCGCCGGCACGGGCGATGACCGCCAGGCGGCGTTCAACATCGCCTCGGCGGCCTTCCGGTTGTGCGCCGATGACGGCTACATCGTGGGCTCGCTGGTCGACGATGACGGCCAGGTGGTCCCGATCCGCATGCGGCCGGACGTGGCCAATGAGATGACGCGCAACATGCTGAAGACGGCGCAGGTCGCCAGCGCCTGCTGAAGGCTATTTCAGCAAACCATTGTGCATGGCCGCCCGCGCCTGCTGGCGGCGCAGTTCCAGCTGCCGCGCGGCGGCTGCCCTGACGTCGAGCCAGCGCAAGGCGATGGGGAAGGCGAACCTGACCAGCAAGGCATAGACGACGAACGTCATGACAGTCCCGCCCAGGAGCTTGGGCAGGGAGATTTCCACGCCGTTGTTGCCGATGGCATATATGAACGCGAGCACGATGGCCTCGCGGACGATCCAGGGCAGCGGCGCGGCCATGAAATAGCGACACGCCCCGCCCACGATCAAGCCGATCATGAACACGCCGGCCAGCATCCCCGGAAAGCCAAGATCGACGTAGTTCTCGGATAGGTATCCGACGCTGATCGAGGTCGCGGTGCGCATCTGCTCGGACGCATCGCCGCGCGCCAGCCGGACGAAGACCTCGGTGTCCGACAGGGCTTGCTTGTTGGGAAACAGGAAGCGCGGCTGGAAGACGTGCGCCAGCGCATCGCTCCATTGGCGGAAAGTCCCCTGCTCGGGCGACACCAGCTTGACGCCGATCACTGAGCCGAAGATGTCGACATAGGCCAGTCGGTACAGCAGCGCATAGGAAGCCCGGCTCCAGTCGATGTCGCCGGCCGAGGCCGCGCGGTTTCCGAGATAGCCGAGCCGCGTGTCCAGCGACAGCTTGACGTTCTGCGAATCGTCGGACCCCGTGGCGACTTCGCGATACTCCGCCTTCACCGAGGTCCAGAACAAGGCAAGGAAGACGAGCAGGATCGCCGCCGCGCCGACGATGATGCTGGTCATCGCGCTCCAACGGATGCGAACGGCGAGGGCCGAGATGAAGAGGATGATGAAAACGCTCCGGAAGTCGCCAAGCAGGCCGGAGAAGCCGATCACCAGCTCGACCATCACGGCTCCCAACAGGAATCCAAAGCCCTTGTTCACCGACAGGACGCCGCCGAACAGCATGAGCAGCGCGATGATCTTGATGCGGGCCACCGCCTCCATCGGCTGGTCGATGGCGGGAATGAAGTCGACCAGGAGGCGTCCCACGGTCGAGATCAGGAGAGAGGCGATATAGAACTGGAAGAGATCGGCCGGCCGCCAGGCAAGGTGGGCCGTGGCGTAGCGCGGCGTCGGCGGCCGGGCACCGCCCAGGACCGCCCGCAGGGCGAGGGCCAGGACGACGACGCTGGCCAGCATGTACCAGTAGGCATCGACGACCCAGGGACCAAACAGGCCACGGGCCATCTCCTCGCCATCGGTCAGGCCGATCAGGGTGCGGGCGTAGATCTGCAGCCACTGCCAGAGGAGATAATAAACCACGGCGGCGGGCAGCGTGGGGGTGCCGGCGATGCGCAGGACCAGCCAGGGGACGAAGGCGCCGGCGGCGAATTCAGCCGGATCGGGACTGAACGGTGCAATGAAGACCAGCGCCAGGCCCAGGACGAGGAACGCCCGGCGCAGCAGCACGTGGTCCAGGCGCACTGGCACCGGTGCCGGCGGGACCCGCACCGCGAGGCTCGTCATCGTCATTTAGGGCTAGATCGCGCGTCCAATCGTATATTGTTGAATTTACACGACTTAGGCGGTTTGTGACAGCGACAAGGACGCACGGCACAAGGCATGAAAAAGGCGGCCCCGATGGGGCCGCCTTTGTTTGATCGACTCGGATCGCTTACTGGATGACGATCTCGACGCGGCGGTTCTGCGGCTCGCGCACGCCGTCGGCGGTCTGGACCAGCAGGCCCTGCTCGCCGCGGCCGATCACGG
>Ga0081539_10001674_pt1 | contig 35879 bp, 32 predicted proteins | sample TabmetS4T2R2_FD_71023 | JGI IMG/M metagenome (GOLD analysis project Ga0081539, IMG submission 71023) | Tabebuia heterophylla rhizosphere microbial communities from the University of Puerto Rico - S4T2R2 | ecosystem: Host-associated > Plants > Roots > Rhizosphere ... | reverse complement strand
TACCAAAGAAGAGCAATCCAATTGTGATCCCTACCGCGATGACAAGCGGAACGGAGACACGCTGGAAATCAGGAGTCCCGGGCGAGTTGAACAGTACCAGCGCGCCGACAATAAACGAAGCGACTCCGGCCACGGTTAGCGCGCCATGGGTGGGCGCTTTGATATCCAAAATAAATAACACGAAAGCTGTAACTAAAAAGATAATGCCAAACCAGTTGACGGGCAAAACACCCAGACCGTATGTTGCCAGCGTAAGGCAGACGACACCGATAAAGCCAGCCACCCATCCACCCGGACTTGAGATCTCGATCAGAACAGCTTGCACACCGATGGCAATCAGCAGGAAGGCGATATTCGGATCGACGAGCAGGAGAAGGAACTGCTCGATGAAACTCATATTGAACGATTCGCTGCGGATATTGGATGTGTTAAGCCTACGAGGTCCATCGCTCATTTGAACCGTGAATTCATTCAAATCTTGCAGAAGGTCTTCGACGTCATTCGCAATAAAATCGATCAGTTTGACTTCCAGCGCTTCCGTAGCCGTCACAGCTTTGGCTTCATCGATCATCGCTTCTGCAAGTTTAAGAGCCTCTTCGCCGCGTGGCCTCACATAATCCCGTATGGCAGCTTTGGTGATTTCCTTCGCCTTCGCTTCCGCAGTTGAATTCAAGTTTTCGCCCGAACTGCTGATCGGACTCGACGCGCCGATCGATGTTTCGGGAGCCATGGCAGAAGCATGACCTGCCATAGTGATCATCGCGCCCGCGCTCCCGGCGATCGCATTTCGAGGCGCAACATAAACAACGACAGGCACACTGCTGGCGCGGATTTCCCTGATAATTTCAAGCATTGTCTCGACGCTTCCGCCTGGCGTATTAAGTTGGATAATAAGGACTTCCGCATTTTGCCGGCGAGCTGTTTCAATTCCGCGCTTGATATATTCAAGCATGGGCGGCATGATCGGCCCATCTGCGGTCATGACTATAGCAAGTGGTTCGCCGCTTTGCGCCCGCGCAGGCTGAAAGATTGTTAGTATAGAGCCAAGAAAAATCAGCAGAAAACCGATCTGTTTCATTAGATTAGATTATAACCCTCAAAAGATAAGGGCGGGATCATGATCCCGCCCAATGATTGGAGTCATTATTTGATTATTAAATCTCTATTTTGAATATTTGCTTTTGTCAGAGTGCTGAGCGTCTAGGAAGCTTCCCAAGAACATCAGAAATGTAAATAAGGCAAGCACTGCATAGATTCCAAAACAGGTTTGCAACATTTTGGACCTCCAGTTTTTACTGATATCAATATTTCCTTCGTCTCAGCCAGTCTGAACCTAGCACCAATATCAAAGAAAATAAACCTAAGGCAAGTGCCGCACTATATGCGCCAACGTATTGCCTTTCGTCCAGCGCGCGATATATGAAGAGGGTAGCTGTTTCAGTCTGACCCTGAACACCTCCTCCAATAACCAACACCGCGCCGAACTCACCGAGCGCGCGAGCAAACGTCAGAGTAATCCCATAGATCATTCCCCAACGCAAAGCAGGGAAGGTCACACGCCAAAACGTTTGCCAGCCGTTTGCTCCAAGAGTTGCCGCAGCCTTTTCCTGACGCTGGTCGAAAGCTTCCAAAACAGGAATGAGTTCGCGGATCATGAACGGCAACGTGACGAAGAGGGTTGCCAACACAATACCGGGCATCGCAAACGCGACTTGGATTCCCAAACGATCAATGATCGGCGCCAGGATGCCATTGCGACCAAAGACTAACAACAGCATGTACCCCGCAACCACAGGAGAAACAGCAAAGGGCATATCCACCAGGCCATTGATGAGGTTACGCCCGCGAAAACGATGACGGACGAACACCCAGGCAACCAGCGTACCAAAGATCGTATGAATGGTGACTACCACCAGACTGATCCACAAGGTGTTCCAAAACGCTACAAAGACATCTGGCTGATTGAGCGAGGCGATGATCTCGCCAAATCCTTTTTCAAAGGCCCCAAACGTGAGCGCGGCAATGGGAGTCAATATCAGGAAAGCAACATAGGCTACGACAATAGTAATTAATATTCCACCTGTCCACTTCACTTTGTTTCGATCTACCCAATCGATAAGAGGGCTTTGTGCTTTTTCTATAACGGCGCGGGTTGAACTGGTGATTGTCATGCAGCCTCCTTTTTAGAGCTTTTTGAACGTTTGCGGAGGTAATCAGCAAGCATCAGTAGGCTATAAGCGATTGCCACCATGACAATGGAAACCGCGCTGGCGCCCAATCTGTTCTCTGACTCTACTTCACCAAACACGTATACCGCTGCCGTCTGTGAACGGAACGGGATGTTCCCGGCGACGATAACGATGGAACCGAATTCACCAATCGCACGCGCAAAACTGAGCAGTGCACCGGTGACCACAGGAAGCGTTAGAGGGGGGAGGATGATGCGGCGAAAGATTGTCCAGCCGCTAGCGCCGAGTGTGGCTGCGGCGCGTTCCTGCGCGAGATCGAGCTCCATCAACACAGGCTGCACGGAACGCACCACAAATGGGAAGGTGAGGAATAACAAAGCCAGAATAATGCCGGGGGGCGCAAACATAACTGAAAAATCAAACCTCTCTTTTAGCCAGGCTCCCAGTGCCTCTTGGGGGCCAAAGAGGATCACCAGCATCACACCTGTCACCAGTGTTGGGATTGCCAAAGGTAAGTCGATGATGCCATTCAGGATCGTTTTGCCAGGGAATTCATAGCGCACCAGGACGAAGGCCGTCAGCGTGCCCATGATGATATTAATCACAGTCATGACTGTGGAAGTCCACAGAGTAAGTTTCAAGGCGGACCAGGCTGCGGGAAGGGTGATCTGTCGCCAAAACTCTCCCAATCCCTCACGGAATCCATCCTGTAGGATGATTAGCAATGGGATGATTAACAGCACTGCTAGATAGCTCAGCGCGGCAGTTCGTATGCCCCATCGTCCCCAGGGAAGAGCCTTGCTTCGTGTATTGATTGTTTGTGGTATCGCGGTTTGTAAGTTCATGTTTTAGATTGCAGGGCGACCCGTCATGATTGTCAATATATTTCGCTCTCGTTGAGCGGGTCGCCCCTAGGTTGTTGATTATTTATTCGTCAACTTGAATGCCCTGCACCTGAGAAAAGATCTCATAAAAGATGCCTTCATCACCAAAGAACTCAGGAGTGGCTTCATTCCAACCGCCGAATTCATCGATCGTGAATAGGTCTTTGATAGGTGGATACTGATCAGTTGTAGCCTCAGCAACTTCCTCGTCTGGCGAACGCAGACCATGTTTTGCAAAGACTTCCTGTGCTTCTTTCGTGAAGAGGAAGTCGACAAATGCCTCAGCGACCTCACGCGTGCCATGCTTATCTACATAGGTGTCCACAACGGCAACCGGGTTATCAATGCGGATGGTTGAGGTGGGCAGTACCAGTTCATAATTTATTCCAGCCTGTTGGCCAACCAACACTTCATTCTCATAAGTGATTGCTATATCACCAACACCTTTTTCAAAGGTAGTGATGGATTCGCGTGCGCCCTTATCCATAACAGAGACATTTTGCAGAACAGACAGGAGGAAATCCTGCGCTCCTGCATCATCGGCTGTAAAGCCTTCCACGTTGCCGCGTTTGGCAGCTCCATATAAAGCCAGTACGTTCCACATCGCGCCGCCACTGGTTTTGGGATTCGGGGTAAGGACTTCAAGGTCCGGCTGGAGGAGATCAGCCCAGTCATGAATATTCTTCGGGTTGCCTTCACGCACCGCGAACACCACTACTGATGTGCTGACTATGCCGCCAAAGGACTCACTTTTCCAGTCGTGAGTAATCAGTCCGGCTTTTTCGAGACGAGTTATATCGGCTTCCAAAGATAAGGCGACCACATCGGCTTCAAAACCTTCAGCCACCGCACGAGATTGCGCGCCCGAACCCTGATAGGATTCTTCAAAGGTTACGGTTTGACCGGTCTTTTCTTTCCAGTATGCCTGGAAGAGAGGAATAATTTCTCCATAGGCTTCTCGAGGAGTGGTATACCCGGCAAGAATTAATTTGACATCGCCACTGCTTGAGGGCGCTTCGGTGGCTTGCGCTCCCGCGCCACAACCTGTTGTTAGAAGAGCAATTAATAACAGAGAGAAAATCATTGATTTTCTAAGTTTGGTAAACATTTTTTATCCTTCTGTTAACTTATGTAAGTGTATAGAGATTCTGACCAATTTTGTCGGATGGTGTTTTTATACTGCTGTGATCTCACAATCAGTACCGAGCAGTTCCCGGCGTTTTTCATCACACCTTCAATCAGGCCATTGAGCAGGATGCGACCATCCCTTTGAGGGAAGGGTGCACCCAAGATGACCAGATCGAATTTCCCTCGCTTGATTTCTTCCACGATCTCAGTCTGCGGGTCTCCTATTTTCAGTTCGGTTTCAGTGGGCACTCCAAACATTTCCAGCGTTTGTACCCCTCCTGTTGCAAAGCGTACAGCTTTGCGGTTCTGATATTCATTATTCATGGCAGGTGTCAAAACGGTGAAGAGCTTCGCATGCGCACCCAGATGACGGAGCAGGCGACCCGCGAACATCACATCATCTTTTCCTGGTTCTCCACTCGCTACACAGACCAGGGCCTTTTCAATCCGTGCACCCGGATGAGCCGCCAGCAGTAAGTGATGATCTCCATGCCGCAAAAATTGTTCAGCGACTTCGGTGCCTTCAACCGGCCTCCAGCCAACGATGGCGAGGTCCACAGGATCCTTCTCGATAATTTTGGTGATCGCAATGGGCGCCGGTAATGGATCGGTTCGCACTTCGATGGAAGCCATGCCATTGCCAAGTTGCTTGCGTGCATCTTGTAGATAGGTGTCCAGTAGTGCTTCGTCTTTCCCGATACCGAGAAGTGTCATTCGTGCATGTGCCATGCGCGCCAGATAACTTCCGACGCTGAGCGCCGATTGACTGCGCAAGGATCCATCTGTAACGACCAGGAAGTTCAAACCCGGATGTGAAAGTGCATGGATGCGCCGTATGCCGACCCAGGCTTTCTCTTTTATAGAAAGTGGAAACGCCGAGGCCTGGTCAGGGGAGCGCGTGGCTTCGATCAAAATGTTTTGGCTTCCGAAAGGAACTGTCGGCGCGATCGCGCGGACGCCGGGAATAGATGGAAGCTCAAGCCGGATACGTTCCGTCGGCCCATTGAAACCAAGGCTTGTCACTGTTCCTTCGCCGAGAGGCGTACAGTCCAATTCCACTTCGCTGGGTACGATAGCAAGATCCTCCGGGCGAAACACCACCTGGACGCGACCATCGGTGCTAAATCGGGTCGCATCCTTTGCCAGTGTGAAGACATGTGGTCCAATTTGGATGCGTTCTCCTTCCGTTTGTCCCAGAAGGATATTTGCAGTTCCCAGGAAGGAAGCGACAAATTCGGTTTTTGGGTGCTGGTAAAGCTCCTGAGGTGTACCAACTTCCACTAATCGACCATAACTCATCACGCCGATCCTGTCAGCCAGGTCAAATGCTTCCTCCTGATCATGTGTCACTAAAATGGCTGCCACCCCTAACTGCTTTTGGATGTTTTTCAAAGAACGTCTTAATTCCACACGGATTTTTGCATCCAAGGCCCCAAGCGGCTCATCCAGCAACAATACATCTGGTTGCAGCATTAGTGCCCGCGCCAGTGCTACGCGTTGCTGCTGACCGCCGGAAAGCTGACGCGGCATTCTATCGCCTAAGCCAACCAAGCCCACTAATTCTAGAAGCTCATCTCTCTTCAGTTGACGTTCTCTTTTGTGTATTTTCCTAATTTGCAGGCCGAACTCGATATTTTCTGCAACAGTCATGTATTCAAAAAGTGCATAATTTTGAAACACAAATCCAATATTGCGTTTTTGGGTGGGGAGGTCCGTAACATCTCGGCCATGTAATAAGACGCGCCCCTGTTCCGCGGAGGCCAAACCAGCAATGATATTCAGAACTGTCGTTTTCCCACTACCGCTAGAACCAAGCAATACAAAAAACTCGCCGTCTTTTATCTCCAAAGAGACGTTATTGACAACAATTTGCTGGTCGTAGCGCTTGGTTACGTTCTCTAGCAAAATAGACATTTTCACCTCAGGATTTAATTGCTCTAGCCGCCGTCCTCGGCGGCGGGGAGGTCACCAAGAGCAAGCTTAGGATTCAGTATCTCTTAAAAGATAACTGTGAGGTGTGACCGGCTTAGTGATATGTATGTGACAATGTTGTGACAATATTTGTTTTTCCCCAAATATTTATAGCAAATCGGTAGTTTCAACACTTGCACCTCACGCAAGTGTTGAAACCACCCATAAGCAAAGAAACTTTTGTTACGAAAGTGTGCTTGAAACTTGTTGGTCTCGATATGGGCTCACCTGCACTGCAACGAACGCACGATCCCGCCTCGCGGGATCGGGTGCAAGTGTCGCCCTACTCGACCAACGAGTTATCGTTTCAACCTGAAGGCATACCCCAACCCTGGTAAATTCTGGATGTAATATGGATCTGATGAATCCGCCTCTATTTTTGACCTCAGGCGTCGTACCAATTGCCGGAGCATTTCTGAGCTTCCACCCTCTGCCCCCCAAACATCGCTGATCAAATCATCTAAAGTCAATACCTGACCCGCATTGATCATTAAAGATTCAAGCAGTTTACTTTCCAACTGAGTTAAGCTTTTTGGAGTCCCGTTTGAAAGCGTCACTTCTCTTAGTTTGGGATTGAAATCCAGCCCATCACTAGACAGTTTTGCAGGAGGGGGTGTGTTCGTCGCGTGAAACCGCCGCATCACGGCTTGCACACGAGCCATCAGCTGGCGTGGACTAAACGGCTTTAACACATAATCATCTGCCCCGGCTTCCAACCCGTGAACAATATCAGCCTCATCTCCTCTGACGGTGAGCAAAATAATAGGAGTATCGGACTCACTGCGAATTCTCTTGCATATGGCGAATCCATTTTCCAACCCTGCTGTGCCCGGCAGATTTACATCCAGGATAATGAGGTCAGGCTTATCCTCTCTCCAACGACGGATTGCACTCCCAGCATCACTGGCGACAATGGCCTCATTACCCGCGCGTCTGAGCGTGAAAACCACAAGGTCCGCCAATACGCGATCATCATCCACTACAAGCACCTTCATTTCTGACTCCCATCTGAAATCTGCAGCGTGAACCAGAAGGAATTCTTGCCATCAGAGGAATCAGTAATACCTACTTCTCCCTGCTGTGCCTCGACAATCGCCTTGACAACGGAAAGCCCTAAGCCAGCGCCCTGCCTGGCACGTTCGTTTGTCGTTTCCAGATGCGAAAATCGGCGGAAAAGATGATTGCGCTGATCTAATGGAACACCGCCACCTTCATCTGTGACTTCGACGCGCAGAGACCCATCAATGACGGAATGGTTGATCTGGATCAACCCATTTTCAGGGCTATGCTTGATTGCATTGGAGAGTAAATTGACCAGGATTTGAATTGTCCGTCTTCTGTCAGCCATGACATTGATTGAGTTTGTTGCAGGAGATGACACAAGCTTCAAGCCATATTTTTCAACCAGAGGCTGCATCACATCCTGTGCTTCTTTTAAGATCGTATCGAAGGGAACAGATTGCATCGAAATTTTGAATCTGCCCGCTTCAATGCTGGCAGCCTCAATTAAATTATCGATGAGTGTTTGCAAATTGATAATACCCAGGTTCAGCGAAACCAACAGTTCTTCTATTTCAGCTTGAGAAAGATTATGCAGATTATCCAGCAATAATTCAGTGGACGCCTCCAGAGCAGCCAGCGGTGTTCGAAATTCATGTGTGATATTTGCCATGAAATCGCCGAGAAGGCGATGGATATACTCTTCGTTAGAAACATCGCGAATCACCAACGCGCGATTCGCGTCGCTTGCCACGGGAGGAACAAAGTCTGCCTTTGAGATCGATAGTAATCTCTCCTTACCATTTATCAATTTTATAGAGACGCGTCGTTGTTGACCTGCGCTCGGAAGCTGGTGGCTAAAGGCGACCTCACCCTCCACAGGTAAGAAAATGTCATCCACTTTCCATCCGATGATGTGCTCAGGCTCATGTTCGAGGATCTTGCCCACGCCGGTGCTCGCAAACGTGATGCGATTTTGGGTATCCAGAGTCAATGTTCCCTCTACGATGGAATTAAGCAAATGCTCGATCCAGTCTTTTTCCGCTTGAAGTTGTTCCATAGAATGTTGAAGTGCTACACGCGCATCTTCGAAGGTGTTTGCTAGCTGGTTGATTTCAGAGACGGAAGATTCAATCGATACAGGAGTATCCAGATTCCCCTGTCGAAATTTCGCTGCTGTATCCGCCAGATTGACAATCGGAAGACTGATCCTTTGTGATTGCCAGACTCCCAGACCGAATGCAATCAAAATAATTATGAATAATGTTAGTGTTAAGGTCCTGACCAGATTTTGCTGTGTTGTAATTTGATCATCAACGTTTAGTGCGCTAACCAATCTTACATTCAGTGATGGATCCAGTTCAAGAATTGCAGAAATATATTGATGGTTATTGAGGCTTAATGCCCGCTGTTCAAGATTTGACGCCTGAACTGCCTGAGCTAGTAATTCTCTTGTTTGGGATAGTGTTGTGCTGATCGATGGATTGCTCGTGAGAATGATCTGATTTTGCAAAATCAAAAAGTAGAAAAGTCCTGTTTCCTTTTGAAGCTCTGTCAAGACGCGAGACATCCGTTTCCCAACCACCACTTTATGAGGGGATCCTTCGGAGGACGCCATATCCACCGAAGTGTGAAGATATAAATCATCGTTGGATAAAAAGACTGCATATCCTGATCGCGCATCGCTCTGACAGAGTTCGGTCAATGAAATATTTTCGCCGAGTCCCTTTACTTCTTTTCCATCGGCGCAAACCAGGATCAAATCAAGATCCGCACCCTGGCGAAGAGTATCCAGATAGTCCTCAAGCGCGGCAGAGTCTCGGTCTGCTAATAGGCGAATCAAAGTGGGACGTTGTGATGTAAGCAGTGCAAGGTTTTGCAAGTCAGATTGTTCGCTTGCAAGAAAAACACGTGTAGTAGAGGTCGCCTGTTCGAGGAGAAGTTGTGCCTGAGAAGCAGCCTGCCGGTTGATGAGTAGAATGACAGGCAGACCAATGGCTATACCGATGCCCAGAGAACTCAAAAGGAAGGTCGATACCAGTTGAGATCTTAATCTGCGCTGACGATTCTTTTGGAACATAAAAGTATTGGCTCAAGCCACACAGAGCCAACAATCAACCAGCCTGTTCTTTCTTAACGATATTCAGTTTTTGATAATAACTGTCGAGCCATGTATTCGACCATCCCCACAAGGTAGCGTCCATTACGATTTGTTTCACTTCCTCACGCGAAATTTTCGCTTCACTCTCAAAGACCTGGGTATTACGCCGGCTGATCGCCAGTGTGCGGATGGCGAACATCAACGGAAAGATGCAGGCCAATCGAATGCGGTGCTGCCAAGGTGGCAGGGATTTGACACAGGTCAGTGCGGCATGCAAGTGACGTTCCGCTTTATCTGCCAGCATGTCCAACACCTTGATGGCTTCGGCGCGATTCTCAGGTTGAAACAGCTCATGAGCCGTTAAATTTACAGCTGCGAGAAATTTTTTGGGTACGTATACCCAGCCTCGTTCATAATCCTTGCGCAAGCCGCGGATCACATTCACGGTTTGCAGCGCCAGGCCGAATTCCCGCGAGAGCGGCAGGAGTTCTTTCACTTTTCTGCGAATCGAAACGGAATACCAGGCAAAGAGGTGCGTAAGCAAATATCCAACACGCCCTGCCACCTCGAACATATAATCATCCAGATCCGCCTCATCATTGACACGCGGGCCGCGCTCCACCCAGCGCGCCATCCCGTAGGTGGTCTTGATAACTTGATGCAGGATGATCTCCTGTACTTCCTTTGGAAGTGACGCCAGCCTCTCCAAAATATCCTGAGTGTGTTGCGCTACCAACGCGTCGGGATTCGACGTATCCACATCTTGGATCTGACTGGTAAGTTCCTCCGCTGTTGCATTTCCTTTTAGAATTTCCGCCCATAGATTCAGTAGCGTGATCTTTTTCTCAGCCGGCATGTCTTCATTATCTTCAAGATAATCTGACACGCGCAAAAGCAGATAAGCCACTGTCCCTGCATCGCATAAGACGCCAGGCAGTTGCTCGATGCCAATGGCAAATGTTCGGCTTGCTGTTCGTAGTAAATCTCGTAGAGTTATCATAACGCCTCGATAAAGGTTTACCAGAAAATTCACTGCATTTCAAGGTAGGTTACACCCCAACTTATACTGGATGGGACTCTTCTAACAGGGAGACAATTTCCGCATCTCCCAATGCGTGACGCAAATCTGCGCTGTTCATGATGATAGCTGTATTGCGGACTCCCGACCCGATGGACACTTCCTCCTCTTTTAGTACACTCGCTTCAATCAGGACTTTGATGTGATTCTTCAATCCAAACGGACTCACCGTCCCGACGCGGTAACCCGTTATCTCCAGCACTTCATCTTCCGTCGCCATCCTCACGCGCGACCGGCCGACAAGCTGGCGTAATTTTTTCCAATCCACTTGTGCTGGTCCCGCGACCAATACCATCAGGAATTCCTCTGGTCTGATTTGAAACAGAATACTCCGTACCACTTGTGACGCGCGTTGACCACGCTCGCCTGCGGCCTGCTCGAAGCTGGTAACAGTGCCCTCATGAAAATAGACTCGATGTGGAATCCCAAGTTGATCCAAGGCAACACTGGCAGGAGGTTGATTTTTGTTGAATGAATTTAGAGCATCATTCATAACTGGGAATCCTATCACAATACGGCATCGGTGTTGCTCCTTTCTCGTGCGGTACAATTTGTCCATGCGCTGTATCAAAACATCCCCTTTATGTAATACCGAAACATAATCTTCATGAGTTACTTACAACTCGCGACATACATGCTCATACGCCTTGTGATGAACACTGCGTATCGAATGATCTATCCCTTTCTGTCAGTGTTCGCGCGCGCGCTCGGCGTGGAGATCAGTGTTATCTCAGGCCTGGTCGCGAAACGGGCAATTGTCGGCGCACTGTTGCCATTTATTTTTCTCTTCATTGAACCTCGAGGACGCAAGTTTGGCATGCTGCTTGGGCTCGGATTGTTCGTACTTTCCATAGGAATCGTTGCCTTCTGGCCCAACCTCGCCACCTTTGGCATTGCCCTGGTTTTTTCTTTGGTGGGGAAGGCGATCTTCGACCCATCGCTTACATCGTATGTGGCGGATCATGTTTCTTATGAAAGACGAGGTACGGCCATCGGAATCCTTGAATTCGCATGGTCATTGGCATTTATTGTTGGGGTACCTGCCGCCGGATTCCTCATTGCCAGATCAACCTGGTCGGCACCGTTTCGTGTGCTCGGCGTTCTGGGATTTATTGCTTTCATCTATATTGTTCTTACTCTCACCGATTCTGAAAAACCTGTTTATCACGCAGATGGGATCTTTGGTAACGTTAAGCAGATTTTCACAACACCGACTGTTTTGATTGCCTTCACAATTTGGCTTTTCGTTGCCGCGGCAAATGAAGTGGTCAATCTGATGTTCGGTGTGTGGCTTGAGGATTCTTTTCGATTACAGATCGCTGCACTCGCAGGCGCCTCTGCGATCATCGGTTTGTCTGAACTGGGTGGGGAGGGATTCGTAGCCCTGTTTGTAGACCGCATAGGCAAAGTACGCGCAGCAGGATACGGCATCGTTGCCAACTGTCTGGCGGCGCTTTTATTGCCAATTATTGGTCGTACGCAGCTCGGCGCGTTAACAGGATTGTTTCTGTTCTATATTACATTTGAATTTACGATTGTCGGTATCATTCCTTTGATGACCGAAGTGATGCCCAATGCGCGAGCCACCACCTTATCGTTCGCAAGCGCCGCCCAAGCCATCGGACGCGCCATTGGCGCATTGCTTGCACCTTCGCTATATGCGTTGGGATTTTCCTTTATCACAGGCGCAGCAGTCATTTTCAACCTCCTGGGGCTGGGTGCAGTCTGGTATGTTTCGCGTCATCACGATTAAGTAGCATGATCGTTTTATTTTTCTTCGGTTTCTTTTTATTGATTTTCGTCCTTGCTTTGTTGTGGATTCTCGTCCCCGCGCTGTATGGATTGCCCTCCATCCCCACCAAACCAGAGCGAATCCGCAAAGCTTTGAAATTGGCAGATCTTCAACCGGATGAAACTTTATATGACCTCGGCGCAGGTGATGGACGGGTGCTGCTCATCGCGGCTGGTGAATTTGGGGCAAGAGCAGTGGGTATCGAAGTCGGACCCGTTCAATGTGCTGTCATCTGGCTGCGGGCCCTCGCCGGTGGCTTTAGCGACAGGATTCAGGTGCAGTGGGGAAACTATCTCAATGCGGATTTGCACGAAGCAGACGTCGTATTTATATATGCCACATCCCAGGAAGTGTTGAAAGTAGCGCCTCTTTTGGAAAAGGGACTAAGACAAGGTACACGAGTCGTTTCGATCTCAGCCGACTTCCATGAATGGGAACCATCCAATTTCGATGAGCACGATCTGATCTTTGTCTATGACATGCCACCCCAGCGCGGAAGTTTGGCTACTTATCTGCTAAAGAATGCTAAGTGACCTCTTTCAAAGGTCACTTGTAGGTCAGGCTTGTCGCAGATCCCGCGTTAGCGGGGCAGCCTGACACTCTCTTGAAATATGAGATTTGGCGGGTTACAAACCCGCCCTACGAATCTGCAAGAGGTCCAATAAATATTTTATGCCGATGGGCTTTCGAGAGCCTTTGTCTGTGTAAAGAATCTCTCACGCAAGAAGTCAATCGCATCCTTCATGCCCAGTGATCCCAATAATAGTAGGTACGGGAAAGTAATGATCGTATAACGATTTTGGACTTCCAGAATTAATAATCCCAGCGTCGAGCCGAGAATAAACAACTGCATGGCAAACACGGCTGGATGTGATCTTTTGATGAACGATATATAAACATTTACACCTGCGAAAGCAGTGATGAGTATATAAATGAGTCCTTCCATCGCGCTCAACACGCCTACAATTTCCTGATCATTGGAGCCATTTAGCGCCATGTCAAAAAGCTGTTTATGATTTGACCAGGCCGCCATAAATTTTGCCCGGAATAGATCGATGATCGATTCCCCTTGCAATCGTTGAAGGGCTAGTTGGATTAAGTACCTGTTTGCAGTGGAGTTATCATCTTTGAAGCGGGCATAGGCCGCGAAAGCAGTATCCCTGTCTTCGAGATTGATCTCACCTTCGTGAGCGGGATTGAGCCCGATCAGAACAAAGTAGCCGATTTTTTGCGATGTAGATAAAACATGTCTATCAAAAAAATTTTCAGAAATGACAACAGACATGGCGCTCACGAGCAGATAACTAATTATTAATGCGCTCAGTGTATATAGGCGATAAGGGAACATGTTATTCCTGGTCATGTAAAGTAAGTCTGAAATGACCAATGCAGCGATCAGTATGATTCCACCCGGACGGAACCAGTCCACCAGCCCAATGCTGATCCCGCAGAGTATATAGATAAGAACAGAGCGGGAAAATTTATACTCTTCACTTCTCTGCGCGCGAGTATACAAAAGGATTGCTAGCGTGATGAGAGGCAGTGCAATATTTTCCCCAGATGGGATTCCCGTGTAACCAATCAATGAAGGTAGAGTGCCATACAGAGTGGCTGCGATAAACCCCATGCGCGTATCTGCCAGATCTCTACCTGTCAAATAAATGAACCAGATTGTCAATCCGGATATGACCACCATAAACATCTTTGCCGCTGTAAAGCTGGCGCCAAATATTCGATAAACTATAGATAAGACCAGACCAGTCATATTGAGATGAGTTGCCCAGGGGATGCTCGGATAGTTGGCAAGATTTGCAAATGGCCTTCCTGAAACCACATCCACTGCAAAATTGTGTATATCCTCAAAGTCAGATGTAAAGTTTGTGCTTAATAAGGGAACCAGGATCAATCGCAAAGCCACGCCCAGAAGTACGACCCACACAAGCGGCGCGTAGCCAGTGCGTTCTATAGAGGACCAGATGTCATCCTTAGCGAGAATCACAACCAATGGGATGAGCAATATTAAGGTGATGAGTCCAATGCGGATGAATAAAAAAACATCCCACGTATCAAGCAGATATCGAGCCTGGTAGTATAAAGATAATCCAAGAGGTAGGAAGGCAAAAATGACCAGGGCAGCTCTCTGCAAGAAAAATGATAACTTTGAATATGAATTGTTCATACCGATGGAAATTACAAACAGCAATATCGAATAGGGTGCTGTTGTTAGATTTTACTACGCAGCACGTGTGATCAATCTAGCTTCAGAACGAATTCCTCTATCTCTTCCCCGCCTGGATTGAAGTACTTGTCTTCTTTGATAAAGATAAATCCGCATTTCTCGAGGACGCGCCGCGAGGCGATATTATGTTTCGCGACATGCGCCACTAGGGGGCGTGTCTTTACCTGATCTAGAAGTTGTGCTAAAGCTTTGGTGGCAATCCCTTTTCCCCAATATTCCTTCCCGAGCCAATAGCCGACTTCGCGTTCACCATCCTGTTCCCAGCACACGACGTTGCCGGCTACCTGGTCATTAAAAAGAATGGTCTTCTGAATCATAGATTCATTTGCCATAATCTTAGCCCAGTGAGTCATGAAAGGTTCCCTGTCTCTGGATGGAAACGCCGCCATTGCAGTAGCTTCAGGGTCGAGCTGCTGCTCGAAAAAGATTGGCAAATCAGATTCAATTACATCGCGAAGTAAGACTTCATTAGCCATAGGGGTGTTCGCTTTTATTGTTTTCCATTTTCGTTCTCCGTCCGATAAGGCGCTTTGCCATCTATATCTCCCACGAACTGCGGTAGGCGAGTGTGTCCCAACTGCTGGCGGATGGCTAGATTCTCTCCGATATGATACCAATAATGATAGATGACGCGCTGAAGCAGATTGCCATACATCCGGGCAGTCGGTTTGCCATTGCTCATAACGTATTCCTGCAATTTATCGAGAGTCAGCGCGTCGAGCCAGGGGTCGGCCGCGGCAGTGATCGCTTTCCACGCGGACAGTACCTCCTCGAGTGGAGGCGTGCTTGCAGGCGCCCCGTAGGCAAAGCTCTGGTTGATGTCGGAGAAAAGCATCTTGTCCTGCCCAAAGTGCAGGAAATATCTCTGCTCTTGCCATGCCAGATGGCCGATATTCCAACTAATGCAATTCATTGGCAGGAGCCGTTTGCGAGCATCTTCGTCGCTGACGCCTTTGACCCCGCGCATAAATTCACTTCGCGTAAAGCGTAGCTGAGTTACAAGTGGGTGAGTCATGGAGAATTGATCCTTTCATGGCATGAAATGTATCAATTTGCTGTTTGAACAACGGATTAATAGCAAACCTTGATTCCCGCCACCTATCTTTCGCGGCTGAAACAAGCATGCAATAAAATCTGTAGTTGCTGCTCAAGTACTGTAAATGAGTAGTATTGCTTCCCAAGCTTATAGTTATGCTCAGTCATTTCTTCAACCATTTTAGAGTCTTTCAGGAGTTTGCGAACATGATTGACTGTCTCATTCGTGATAAAACCGTTGAATTCAACAGCCTGGAATCCCTTTGGTCGAATGTCTATGGCATAGATCGTGTACGTGTTAATGAAAATCGGCCGGCGATAATAAACGGCTTCCAAAAAAGCATTGCCAAATCCCTCGAGCAGTGAAGGTAAGGTAACGAGATCCGCGTGAGGATAAACGTCACCCAGGGTATAGATCTTGCGCCCATCCTTCGTCGTGCCGCGTTCTGTGTCGATGATCTCAGAAACGAAGTTGACCTTGACATCAAGCAATTTGGCATAAACCCGTATGTGCTCTCGGTATTCCTGCCCCTCATCCCCACCTGCATGAGATATAACAAGCCGGGTGTTTGCTTCCAACCTGCGGATTAACTCGAAGGCATATTCGATGCCTTTGCGCTGAAGGGGACGCGTCGGCTGGAGAAAGAAAAGCTCATCGGGAGCAATTCCAAGGTCCGCGCGAAGCGACGTAGTGTACTCATCTGGTGGTGGAGGCGGGTTGTCGTAGTCCATTACATTTGGAATGACCGTCACATTGATTCCCCGGCGCTTGCCCATCTCGGTTGCAGCGAGTGAGTTGATCACCACATGATGAATGCTGGGCAGGCGCGGCGGGAAAGCCATCTCCAGATAATCACCGATACAGTTCACCAGAAAGCGCTTTCGTTCCCAGAAAAAATCGTGATGATGCGCAATCACCGGAATATTTGTTTCGGCAATCAACTCGGCAAGGGCAAGACCCAGTGGGATGTTCATCGGAATCGAAAGGGCATTTTCCACAATTAGCAATTCGATATCATATTTCTTGATGAACTTATACAGATTCTCTTTAAGATGACTCCTCAGTTCATGGATGCGATGGGTGATCTTCTGTGGACGCGTCTTGGATCGGTATGAGATAGTCGCGATCTCCAGAACATCTTTATGCAGAAAATGTGCCTCGGGCACGACAAAACTGACTTCCTTCGGCTGGTCAGACTCACCCGCGAAGTAATACACGCTGTGTCCCAACCCCTGCAAAACATGCTCCCATTTGCGCGCCTCCAACGAAACGCCATCTGTACCATTAAAACGAGTGGAGACGAAGCCAAGGCGGTGGCTGGACTGCGAAGCGTGTGAAGGACTCTGCATGTTTTTCATAGATTGTCCTTGATGCTTGAATTGTTCTCAGATGTATTCACATTGTACCCGTAATACATCTATAGTTAAATTACCTCATTCCGCTAATCTAATTCTCTAGTCCCTAATCTCTAGTCTCGACACGGGCGCTACTCGACGGTTGTCCTCCAATTACAAATTATTGACGTGTTCATCCACTCCTCCTAACGCTTCACCCTCGCAGTCCTACACCAAAGGTTCCTTTGTTTTCTTGCCATCCCGCTTAACGATGTAAGCTGGTATCCCAACCACTGTACAGTTTTCAGGTACGTTTTTTAACACAACTGCATTGGCGCCGATAATGCTGTTATTCCCGATATGAATATCCCCAAAGATCTTTGCTCCCGTTTTTATGGCGACATTGTCTCCGATAGTTGGACAATCTACATCATTTGAATAGCCGATGTTAACATTCTGATTGATCCAGCAATTTTTTCCGATGCTGCGTGCCGCAATTCCTGTGCACGTGCCATGTTGGATAAAGAGTCCTGGTCCGATCGATGGAGTATTGATTCGCAGAGATTCAAGAGGACGAAAAAACAATTTTGCGGTTTCCAAAATAAGCCTTCTAAAAATACCACGATCAGCCTTCTTGATTCGGTAATAGAACAGGTTTCGGAACTCTGGGTGCTTCCAGAGCAAGTACACAAGTTGCCGCCAGCGGGCTTTTGTGATTTCCTCCTTTGTCACCTCCAGCCATCGTTCGATGTCTGCTTCGATGATATTCCTATCTGAGGAGGTTCGAAATAGGAACAGGTGAGTGAGTGCCCATATCACTTGCAAGGATTCAATGATTGTTAACAACGTGCGTTCTGTTCGATCCATTGAATACAGTCTGGTTTGAGATCTGAAATCATGCCTTGTGTTGATTTTCGACGATTATACAATTGTTTTTCCTGATGCAAATAAATAATGTTTTTTCAATTGTATGAAAAGAAGGTTCACAATAAGCCGATTAGCTATTCACATCTGCCCATATCGTATTTGTGGTTAAATATGATCATGCTCATCCACTCCTCCTCTCAACTCCTCACTCTCGCAGGCGGACCGCAACGTGGGCATATCCTCGGCACGCTTGGAGTTATCGAAAACGGTGCAGTTCTCGTGCGCGACGAGAAGATCGTTGCAGTAGGAACGACGGAGGAACTCAAAGCTTCTTATCCTGAGGAGCCAACTCTGGACGCGGGTGGTTGTGCTCTGATGCCTGGATTTGTGGACCCACATACGCATGTTATATGGGGAGGGGATCGCGCCAACGAATTTGAGATGAAGATGGCTGGCACGCCTTATCTGGATATTCTCGCGGCGGGAGGCGGGATCATTTCAACGGTCAAGCAGACGCGTACCGCATCCATCGAATCGCTTATCGCGCAGACTCGTCCGCGCCTGCTGCGGATGTTTGCACACGGCACGACTACCGTCGAAGCCAAGACAGGATATGGATTACAGACTGCCACTGAACTCCGCCTGCTCAAAGCCCTGCTTGCTCTCGATGATGAATCTCCCCTTGACCTCGTTATCACCTTTCTTGGTGCTCATGCTATTGCACCTGAATTCAAAGACGACCCTCAAGGTTATACTGCTCTTGTTTGTGACACAATGCTGCCAACGCTCTGCCAGTGGTGGGAAGTTCACGCGCCGCGCCTGCCACTGCCCTTTGTGGATGTCTTCTGCGAGACCAACGCCTTTGACCTTAAACAGTCACGTCAAATCCTGACCAAAGCTGCATCACTGGGATTCCCGCTGAAAATCCACGCGGACGAGTTTGACAACCTTGGCGGCGCGTCGCTCGCAGTGGAGTTGGGTGCCGCGTCTGCTGATCACCTCGTGAAGACCTCTGATATAGATATTGCGGCATTGGGAAAGTCAGATACAGTGGCGGTCTCTTTGCCCTGCACTCCTTTTGGACTCGCCGAAAAGGATTACACTCCAGCACATAAGCTAATTGAAGCTGATGCAATCCTTGCTTTGGCTACTGATTGCAACCCGGGCACCTCATGGAATGAGTCCATGCAATTTGTGATCGCGCTTGCCTGCCGTGCGATGAAATTGACTCCCGCCCAAGCCATCGCCGCCGCGACGATCAATGCCGCGCACGCCATCCGCAGGTCCGATACGATCGGTTCCATCGAAGTCGGCAAACAAGCGGATATGCTGATATTGTCCGTGTCCGATTATCGTCATCTCGGTTATCGCTATGGGACGAATCTCGTCAGGCAAGTTGTCAAACGGGGGAGGGTCTATTCAGTGGACGTGGGGTATTATCGAGCTGCATAAGATTTTTACCGCGAAGAGGCGAAGGGCGCGAAGGTTCTTAAGGAGGAAGAGCATATGAAAGATATTGAAGCAATTGCCGCAGACATTGTTGACTGTGCAATTAAGGTTCATAGGACTCTTGGACCGGGCTTGTTGGAATCTGCTTATCAAGGTTGTCACGCCTACGAATTGCGAAAACGCGGCAGAGATGTGAAGACCGAAGTGAAACTCCCCGTAATTTGCGAAGATCAGAAAATCGATGTGGGGTATCGGATCGATACCTTGGTTGATGAGTTGATCGTTGTTGAGAATAAAGCGATTGACTCTCTCCTACCCATTCATCAGGCTCAATTATTAACTTATTTGAAATTGAGCGGATGCAAAATTGGTTTTCTTCTCAATTGGAATGTCAAACTGATGAAACATGGCATCAGGCGCGTTGTCTTAAATCTCGAAGGGCAAACTCCCTATCCTCGAAAATAGTAATTCTCCTATCCTTCGCGGAAATTAAAACCTCTTTGCGTCCTTCCTTTCTCACCTGCACTGCGCGCAGGCGCAAGTGTCGCGGTTCTAACTGCATAGTACAATTCAACAGACGGGGAGAATACCCGTCATATTCGAACAGGTAATTCTTTGAACAATCAGTGGCTGGCTTTCGCGACAGTTCTTCTCTTAAACGCAGTGATTGCGTTGCTTATCGCGATCTTGTTAAGTCGAAGACTTCCGACGCCTGGTCGCACTGCCATGATATGGATGTTGATGGGCTTGGCCGTCTGGGCTTTTTGTTATGCCATGATCACGCTTTCGACATCGCTCGAATCCAAGCGCTTTTGGTTGAAATTGGAAAACATCGGTATTCTAACCGTGCCAGTGTTCTGGTTCTTTTTTACTCTGCAATATACACGGCTCGATAAATGGTTGAATAAGTCAACAGGCGCCCTGTTCTTTATCGTTCCATTGATATCCTGGGTTTTGTTATTTTCAGGCGATTGGTTCCATTCTTATTATGCTTCTATCTTCCCTATTTCTGAAAGTGGCGGCCCTTTAATCATCGAACGCGGCCCCTGGTATTTGGTTGCGCTTGTTCATTCGTATGTACTTAACCTCACCGGAATAGGATTGCTGATCTGGCAATTTATTGAATACCGAAATATTTATCGTGAGCAGATGGCCATTCTCGTCGGTGCCATTTTGATACCACTGGTGACAAATATCTATTATCAGGTTACCTCCCAAACGACTTCTTCATCTATTCCCATTGATCTGACGCCAATCTCATTTACTGTGACTGCTTTCCTCATCAGTGCAGGCGTTTTTGGTCTACGCTTGTTTGATCTGATGCCCATTGCGCGCCATGTTGTGCTTGAATACATTCCTGAAATGGTATTTGTCGTTGATGCACATGATCGGGTGTTGGATGCTAACAAGACCGCGCAGGAATGGCTGGGAAAAACCCTGGATGACATTGTGGGCAAAGACCCGATGGAAGTATTCCATGAATGGCCCCAACTGATCAACCGTTTTTTAGTATCAAATGAGACGCATGAGGAAATTCAAATCCCCGGTGACCCGCCGCGTACACTCGAGTTGAATGTCTCTGCTCTCTATAACAGGTTCAATGTGCTTGAGGGCCGTCTTATTGTTGCACATGATATTACAGATCGTAAATGGCTGGAAAACGACCTGATCTATGCAAATGACGCGCTTACACGTCAACTGGAGGAGATCGAGCATCTGCGTGCTGAATTGGAACAGCAGGCGATCAGAGATCCACTTACAGAGGTTTACAACCGTCGTTATATGGTTGAATTTCTCGAGAACGAAATTGCTCGTGCCGCGCGTGAAAAAATATCTGTATCCATAGTAATGATGGATCTGGATAATTTCAAGCAGTTCAATGACAACTATGGCCACAAATGTGGGGATGTCATCCTGCAAGCCTTTGCTAATTTTCTTGTCGAACATACGCGGCGCGGGGATGTTATCTGTCGTTATGGAGGTGAGGAGTTCGTTATCCTCATGCCAAATACCCCACATGAAATTGGTTACGAACGTGCAGAGACGTGGCGGCAGGATTTTTCGGAAACTGCGATTGAATATGAAGGGATGAAATTCTCCACTACATTTTCTGCCGGTGTGGCGACATTCCCACAACATGGTCACACTGGGGATTTAATACTGCAAGCGGCAGATAGGGCTTTATATCGGTCCAAAAATAGTGGACGGAATAAAGTAACAGCTTATCTCAACCACAAAGAGATAAACGATGCGAAGGATTTCTAAGGAGATGATTCATGCAAATCGATATTATCGGTGTGCCTATTGATCTCGGCGCGGATCGCCGTGGCGTGGATATGGGTCCCAGCGCAATACGATATGCGCATCTTCGTCAAAGGCTGGAAGAACTAGGTCACACAGTAGAAGATAAAGGAAATATCGAAGTCCCCATTCAAGAGACATGTCAGGTCACGGATCCAAAACTCAAATATATCGATTGCATCATTCCGATGGGAAGGCGAATCGCGGGTGCCGTGGCGACGTCCATTCAAGGCGGGCGATTCCCTCTTGTGTTGGGCGGCGATCATAGTTTGTCTGTCGGTTCGATTCGCGGTGCAGCAAAGCAAAGAAAGCTTGGTGTAATCTGGATCGATGCTCACGCTGATTTCAATACACACGAAACAACTCCCTCCGGAAATATTCATGGGATGCCTCTCGCAGCATTATGCGGACTTGGTGACCCTAGCCTAGTCTCGTTATGGGATGAAACGCCTCCTGTTGTGGACCCAAAGCGGGTCGCCGTTATTGGAGCCCGGGACCTAGACCCAGGCGAAAAAGAAAACTTACGTTCAGCAGGTGTGTTGGTCCAAAGCATGGAACAAATTGATCGCATCGGCATGCCATCCGCGCTTGAAAAGGCCCTCGAACGAGTCAGCAGGGATGCTGATGGTATTTATATTTCTTTTGATATGGATGCCCTTGATCCTAATCACGCACCGGGTGTGGGTACCCCTGTCCCGGGTGGGTTGACCTATCGCGAAGCTCATCTCGTAGGTGAAGTTGTTGCAGAGACAGGCAAGCTGATAGGGATGGATCTTGTGGAGGTGAATCCCATTCTTGACGTGCAGAATCAAACTGCATTACTCGCGGTGGAGTTTATCCGTTCAGCGTTGGGATCACGCGTTTGGAGCGAATAGCGCTGCTCTCGCAGGGTCTCATACGCCGCAAAGCGGCAGTCCCCGACTGCGGAGACCCTGTGAGAGCAATGCATGAATAAACGGTAGCATTTTCATGTCCAAGGAGGAAGCGCTCTTGTTATTCATTTGGAACGCGGCGACAAAGTGCCGCATAATTAAGGTAACTTGAAGTACAAATTTTGGCTTACAAAATAGTTGAAAAAGTTTACTTACGCATAGACCATGCGTGAGACAAGCGGTACAATCATAATATGAGTACATTATATGGCCCCATCCTGATCGTCGAAGATGTCCCAAATGTTCTTGAGCTGTTAGAAGTCACCTTGCGATTCAAGGGCTATGCAGTGATCACAGCCCGCAATGGGGAAGAGGCGCTTGAGGTGATAGCTCGGCAAAGACCTGTGTTGATTATTACGGACATCTTGATGCCCAAGATGGATGGTTACGCATTTGTTCAGAAACTGCGTCTCAATCCTGAGACGCGTTCTATCCCTGTCGTTTTCCTTTCAGCGACTTACGTAACTCCTGAAGACAAGGATTTTGCGCTGAGCCTTGGCGCGGCGCGCTTCATGGAAAAACCCATCGATACAGAGGATTTTTTGTTGACTGTCGCGGAATTGGTAACTCAACAGCCGTTTACACAACCACATCCACTTGATATGGAAAGGTTCTATAACGGGTACCGCACGCGGCTTGAAAATAAACTGCGTCACAAAAATACACAAATTGCCCGTGCTGAACGATTATTGCCTACCCTGCCACATGATCAAAAGCCTGCCTTCGAAGCGTTGTTACAACAATCTATGCGTGATCGCGATGAGATCCAAACTGAGCTTTTTGATATTTACAAAACGCTCGAAGAATTGAAGAAATAATTTTTATGAAATTCTTACTTCGCGATGGGTTTACCGCTAGCCTCGTTAATTACGAAATGTGTTGAAATGAATTACAGCAAAAACTCAAAGATTGAGTTTAGATCATGGCGCGGTACTTCGTAAGAAGGTTTTATGAGCCCTACATTATCTTATATTGAAAACCTGGCGCGTGAAGCAGGTGCAATTCTTCGTGCAGGTTATGAAAAAGAACATGAGGTGAATTACAAGGGTGTGATAGATCTTGTCACCGAGATAGATCACCAATCTGAAGCATTTTTACTTGGCAGAGTTCAAAAAGATTTTCCGGGTCATCATATCTTTTCGGAAGAGAGTGGTGTCATTCAGGGCAACGATGAACACAGCTGGTATATCGATCCGCTGGATGGAACGGTGAATTATGCACATAACATCCCGATCTTTTCTGTTTCGATCGCTTATGCCTTGCGGCGAAGCGTGTCCACATCCCCTCGTTCCAATTTAAGACTAGGTGCTGTTTATGATCCGATGCGCGACGAAATGTTCATTGCCGAACGTGGCCAAGGAGCCTATCTTAACGGACGTCGTTTAAATGTTTCGACCACAACAGAGCTTCAGCAAAGCCTTCTGGTGACTGGCTTTCCTTATAATGCCTGGGATACTCCCCAGGATAACTTTGCCAACTTCGTAAAATTTGGTAAACTTTCGCGGGGCGTACGAAGACTCGGCTCTGCCGCTCTGGATCTGGTCTACGTAAGTGCTGGTCGCTTTGATGGTTTTTGGGAACTGGCCCTCAACGCCTGGGATGTCGCGGCGGGTGGCTTGATCTGTGAGGAAGCAGGTGCCTCTGTGACAAATATTGAGGGCGGAGATGATTATATATCTCCGCCTCAATCAATCCTTGCTTCAGCACCGGGTATCCACGCACGAATGTTAGAAGTGTTAGATGAAAATTAATGAAACAGATTTACCTTATATATTCCCTCTAAAATCGCTAACTGGGCAGTACAATGCTAAGGTAGATACATAAATTCAACGCCGCATTGTAAGAAAAATTTGTCACAAAATTGTGATGAAATTCAGATGAAAAATCTTCAAGAACCACATAAAATAAAAACAGTTTCATCTGAACGGATGTACAACAAATCCATTCCTATCAGCAAGACCAAGATCATCGTTCCAAATCGTCGTCCCGAGCTACTCTCACGCCTTCGCTTGCTGGAGAGTCTGAAGACGTTGTTGGATAATAAGCTGATTCTGCTTTCTGCTCCTGCAGGATATGGCAAGACTTCCCTTTTAATTGACCTGGCTCACAATATTAATATGCCGGTCTGCTGGCTTTCGCTGGATCCGCTTGATCGCGATCCTCAACGATTCATGGCCTATTTGATCGCCACGCTGGCGGAACAGTTTCCCGGTGTAGGCGAGGCCTCACAACCCCAATTAAATCGCTTGAAATCCATTGAGCAGGACGCTGAATCGCTACTGGTAACCCTTACCAATGAACTTTATGATTGTGTTGAAAATGATTTTCTCCTAATCATTGAAGATTATCATCTTCTGGATGACGTGCCTGTCATTTCCACACTACTAAATCGCTTTCTGGAGTTAGTGGTGGAAAATTGTCATATCCTCCTTTCTTCAAGAACGTTGCCTTCTTTGGATGATGTGACGTTGATGGTCGCGCGTGAGCAGGTAGCCGGATTGAGCCATACGGAACTAGCGTTCATTCCACGTGAAGTGCAGGCTTTATATGCACAAAACCACCATCAACATCTTTCAGACGAGACAGCACAAGAATTCGTCGACCAAACAGGTGGTTGGATTACAGGCATGGTACTTGCTAACCTGCCAGATATGCCTCGTGTCTCAGGCATAGATACATTCGCTTATCTTGGTCAACAGGTTCTCGATCAACAGCCTGCTCATATACGTGAATTTCTCCTCCGCACTTCTCTGCCTGAGGAATTCAGTGCTGATTTCTGCGACATCACGCTCGGCCCACTTTATAGAGAACGTCAGAACTGGTATGAACTCTTGAGTCTGATTCTGGAGAAGAATTTGTTCGTTCTCCCTCTGGGATCGGATGGGCGCTGGCTTCGCTATCATCACCTCTTTCGTGAGTTTCTGCAGGCTCGTTTAAAAGAGGAGCGTCCTCACGAAGTAACCCCTATTCTCGAACGCATGGTCCAAGCCTATGAAAGAGCCGGTGAATGGGAAAAGGCTTACTTCACATGCAAACAGTTGAATAATCTGGAGGCATTGGCTGGGGTAGTGGAGCGTGCCGGTGCCTTTATGCTGCAAAATGCTCTGGTAACACTGGAAGGCTGGATCAATAGTCTGCCTCCAGCGATTGTTCGCGCGCGCCCTGGTCTGATTTCTTTGCGAGGTCCCATTCTGGCGATGAAAGGCAACTTGCAGGAATCCAATGAACTTCTTGATAAAGCAATTACCATCTATAGAAAGAATCGAGATATCGCCGGCTTGACCCTTGCATTGATCCGCCGTGCCAATACGCTTCGAGTCCTTGGGAATTACACGGCATCGATTCAAGATATCGAGGAAGCCTTGCATCTAGCGGAGGCGGACACAGCCTTTCAATCCCTGTATGCCGAGGGCTTACGTCTTAAGGGATTGAATTTATATCGGTTGGGAGACTCGCGCCAGGCAGTTGAATCGTTGGAACATTCTTTGTCCCTTTATAACGCACTGAACGAAACGGGCAGTATCCCGACAGTTTTAATGGAAACAGGGATGGCGCATCTCGCGGTAGGCGATATCGACTCTGCCAGAAGTTCGTATCAAGAAGCCTTGAAGTTAAGGGAAGTTGAAAAGAATTTCTTTTCCCAGGCAGAAATCCTGAACAACCTCGCAGTTCTTTACCATCAACTGGGTGAATATGAACTGGCCTCCGAGACATTTGAAGATGGTCTGGTGTGTGCCCGCAAAAGTCGTAACCAGCGTGCCGAGGCCCTGATCCTCGCTGGTCTGGGTGACCTATACAGTGAAATCGAAGAGTTCGACGCGGCACTGCAGGCCTACCAACAAGCGGAGGCTATTGCTAGTGAGGATAAGGGATCATTTGTATCAAATTATCTGATCATCGCGAAGGGAATCCTAGCCATACTAAAAGATGATTTGAAAAGTGCTTACCAGATACTTAATACATACAGGCGAAAAATAAAAACGAGCCAGTCCGCGTATGAGCGCGGTCTATGGGCATTATTTGAAGGTCGGTTTTATCTCCTTAGAGGAGAGGCGCGCAAAGCCATCCGTTATTTGCAGGAGTGTAAAAACTTCTTTACAGAGGATGGTAGAGATCTGGAAATTCAATGGAGCATGATCTGGTTGAGCGCGGCGTATGACCAAGCCAGTCAAAGAAATTTTGCTCGCGCTGAGGTAAAAGAGTTGTTATCAGCAGGTATTAATTCCGATCACGCGTTCGTAGTTGCTTTTCGTCCGGCCGCCGAATGGTTGAGTGATCTGCAGAACGATGTGGAAATCGGTCCTCAACTAAACGCTATATTGGAGAAAGCGCTGCGATTAACCCTTAAACTGCCTTCAATCCGGCGAACCGTACGTCGCCATACACAACTGGTTCAAATGCCATCTGCCAGCCTCATCATCCGCACGTTTGGGCGAGGCGAAGTGAGTATCAATGGGCACGCCATCTCAATGTCCGAATGGCGGACGAAATCAGTTAAAGACCTGTTCTTCTACTTCCTTTTTAAACAGGAGGCGCTGACCAAGGAACAGATCGCCGAAGACCTTTGGCCTGATATTACAGATCCGCTTTCGATAAAGAAACGGTTCAAGGATGCAGTGTACTGGTTGCGGCGCGCTGTGGGAAGAAACGTGATTGTGTATGATGAGGAGTACTATCGTCTTAACCGCGCGCTGGATTATGAGTATGATGTGGAAGCCTTTGAATCGCACCTTAGACGCGCGCGCAAAAATAAAGATATAACCGAGCGTATCAACTGGTATCAAAAAGCGGTGGATCTGGTTCGTGGTCCCTATCTCGCTGACGTGGATATGGCCTGGGCTGCAATTGAGCGTGAAAGGCTGAGGCAAATCTATGTTTCAGCGCTGGAGGAGTTGGCCCATTTATGTTTGAATGCCAACCAGCTTGAGCGTTGCCTTTCCACCAGCCAGCTTGCACTTGCTCAAAATCCATATAATGAAGTGATCTACCAATACGAAATGCGTGTCTATGCCGCCCTTGGGGACCGCGCTTCCATTGTACGCTGCTATCAGTCATGCAAATCGGCTTTGGAGGAGGGACTTGGCCTGTCACCTTCTCCGGAGACCGAACTTCTTTATCAGGAATTGGTCAACTTTTAAGGTCGTATTTGGGGGAAAATTAGAAAAAATTTGCAGCCTGTTTTGCAGCCTGGGGGGGTGTATCATGAGCACATCAATCAAAAAAGAGGTGTTTCATGAACAACTTCGCTCAACTTTCTGTGTCCGGTATTTCGCCTTCCGATGGTGGCATTGGTCCTCGTGGCATTGCACCTTCTGATGGTGGTGTTGGCCCGCGTGGCGTTTCACCTTGCGACGGTGGTACGGGGCCACGCATTAAATAAAGTAGAGGTAAATGACAATGCTCACTTTTGATGCCTATCCTTCTTCAGCTTTGGGTTTTCGCAGAACATCTTCTGATCGAACTGGTCTGCACCGTCTGTTTGCGGCAGCGATTGTCAGCAACCAGTTTCGTGAAACACTTCTTCACGAGCCTGAAGCAGCGCTGGCAAATGGATATCTTGGTCAAACGTTTGCATTGACCGACAAGGAAAAAGCGATTATCAAGTCCATTCGTGCGAGCACCTTGGCTGATCTTGCTCAGAAGGTCAATCACGCGTTGCGAAGTATCTAATCGAATGCAATCATACATCAGGCGCAATCTTGCTTTCACCGCACTGATGTTAGATGGGGTACGCGGAATTGGGGGGCACGGTGATAACAAGAATCACCGTGCCCCGCGTTCATTTTAATTGTACATGAGGTCATCTTTGGAAAATTTGACAATCTCTGACCAGAAACTTGAAACTGCTCTTCAGACATTCTCAGACCTAACTATTGTTCTCGATACAAACGGGGTAATTCTCGATTACAAGCTAGGTCCGTTTGCTCAGTATGGATTTTCAGAGATAACTCGCAACCGAAAGATACAGGACGTTTTTTCAGAGGACCTGAAAGAAAAATTTGAACGCGTTTTGCGTGCAGTTCAACAGACCGGTGATACAAATACCCTTCAATATTCCCTGCCGATCTCTAATCGGGTTCGCTGGTTCGACGCACGGTTGGTACCTGTTTCAAAATCACAAGTGATGTTTGTAGCGCGCGATATCACAGAATGCAGGGAACTTGAAAATCGGTCGATACGGCAGATGCAGCAATTTTCTGCGCTTCGATCGATTGACCTCGCGATCGCTTCTGGCCTCGATCTAAACCTGCTTCTCTCTATGCTGCTGGATCAAGTCACCGCGCTACTACGAATCGACGCGGTATCCATACTCTTGTTGAATTCCAAAACAAATATACTTGAGTTCACAGCTGGCAAAGGTTTTTATTCAAATAGTCTACAGCACACACACTTGAAGTTAGGGGAAGGGTATGCGGGGCGCGTGGCAGTTGAGCGAAAGATGCTTAATATTCCAGATCTCGCCCAGGATGGAACAGAATTTAATCGCTCTCCTCACTTCACTGAAGAACATTTTATTGCTTATTATGGTGTGCCATTAATGGCAAAAGGCCGCACCCTCGGCGTGCTCGAGATGTTTCACCGCTCACCCCTGCACCCAGATGCAGATTGGCTGGATTTTCTTAATATGATCGCGGGTCAGGCAGCGATTGCAATCGATAGCGGGCTGATGTTCAAGGAAGTGCAACGATCGAACATGGAATTGAACCTCGCCTATGATGCTACCATCGAAGGGTTATCACGTGCTTTAGATCTTCGCGATAAAAGGACGGAAGAACATGCCCGCCGTGTGACAGAGACGACGATCGGGCTGGCTATCCGTTTAGGGGTGGGGGGCTCAGACCTGGTTCACATTCGACGCGGGGCCATCCTGCATGATATTGGCAAAGTTGCTATTCCTGATGAGATACTCTTCAAGCCAGGACCACTGGCTGAAGAAGAATGGAAGATCATGCGTCGCCATCCTTCCATTGCAGTAGATTTGCTTTCCCCAGTGACATACCTTGCGCCTGCACTGGACATTCCGCATTGGCATCACGAAAAATGGGATGGCACAGGCTATCCCGATGAGCTCTGTGGGAATCAGATCCCATTCCCTGCAAGGCTGTTTGCATTGGTAGATGTTTATGATGCGTTGATATCCGACCGCCCTTATCGCACTGCCTGGTCGAAACGAGATGCCTTCCAATATATCGAAAGTCAAGCTGGCAAGCATTTCGACCCCAAGATCGTTCCAGAATTTTTGGATTTGATACGTAAAAATGGCATTCATTGAGTTTTTCTGCCATTTGTATAGTTCTCTTGACCTGACCCTGATTCTGAATTAAAATCCCTGCCTGCTAGTGCCCTCGTAGCTCAGTGGATTAGAGCGCTTGCTTGCGGAGCAATAGGTCGCGTGTTCGAGTCGCGCCGAGGGCGCCATTTTTTACATGACTCACCCCGAAATTAATCGTTCGCGGGTGAGTTCGTTTTTAGGACGCTGATGTACGCAGAAAACACTGATCTTCGCTCTTTTTCAGCGTACATCATCAGCGTTCACACCGGCCCTTGCGGGCGGTTCAAAGGTCTGCGTCCAACATTAAATTTGGGGTTAATTATGTTTTTGTTTATAATCTTTTGTGAAAGTTTATGTCAAAACCCCAAATTCTTTTAACGAACGATGATGGTATCCGCTCGCCAGGGTTATGGGCCGCGGCCTCGTCTCTTTCAGACCTTGGGTTTGTTACCGTTACCGCACCGCGGGAACAATCGTCCGGTATGGGACGTGCTCTGCCGAGCACGTCAGATGGAATCATTGAAGAGAAACGGGTGGAGGTCAACGGTCGGGAATGGAGCGTTTTTTCCGTGGGAGGGAGTCCCGCGCAGGCAGTCCTGCACGGCGTCTATGAAGTCATGAAACGTAAACCCGACCTCGTCGTTTCCGGGATCAATTACGGTGAGAATGTTGCCTCAGGTATTACTATCTCAGGAACAGTTGGAGCCGCAATGGAGGCAGCGTCGCTGGGAATCCCTGCGATGGCAGTCTCGTTGGAGGCTCATTCAAAGTATCACTTCTCTTATTCGGAGGAGATGAACTTTTCAGTAGCGGCTGTCTTTACAACGCGTATTGCCCGCATATTGTTAAAAAAGAAATTTCCTGCGGATGTGAATCTTTTAAAAGTAGATGTGCCTTCAGATGCAACAGTTGATACCCCGTGGGAGTTGACCCGCGTCTCACTTCAAAGATATTATGAGCCTATCACGCCGAAAAGAGAGTCGTGGAATGAGCCAGCCAGGCTGGACTATCAGGAAGCTGGAGTATTTGAGGGTGAAGCGAATGATACGGACGTGTTCGTCCTGAGAAAGAAACGATATATTTCGGTCACACCCCTGAGCCTCGACCTGACTTCCCGCGTAGATTTCGCGGAACTCGATAAACTAATGAGGAAGTGATTTAAACACGAAGGACACAAAGAGCACTAAGGTTTTCCTTTGTGAACTTCGTGTCCTTTGTGTTTGAAAGAACTTTAATTAAAGTGCGGGCTGAACCTTGCGATCAGCTTTTCCCGAGGCATAAAGCCAGTTATACGCTCTTTGACTTCGCCACCCTTTATAAATAAGAGAGTGGGAATGCCCATCACGCCAAATTGCATGACTAAATTGGGATTCTCGTCTGCATCGATCTTTACAACCTTGACCTTGCCATCCCATTCTCCCGCCAATTGCTTGACAATTGGATCAAGCATTTTACAGGGCTGGCACCACACCGCGCTAAAATCTACCAGCACAGGCTGGCTGGAATCCAAAACCTCAATTTTGAATGTTTCTTCAGTAACAGGTAACATTTCAGCCATTGGGACCTCCATATTGAAAGACGCATTGTATTTTCCGGGTCTTACGTTGACGCTGCATATTTACCATGTTAGAATGCTTTTCGCTTAACAGCTTACTTGACGGGCGCGTAGCTCAATGGTAGAGCAGTGGCCTTTTAAGCCATTGGTAATTTTGGTCCGGTAGCTCAATTGGCAGAGCAGCGGCCTTTTAAGCCGTTTGTTGAGGGTTCGATTCCCTCCCGGATCACTGGAAAATAAGGTGCTTTGGTAAGTCGGAGACTCAGGTTAAAAAAAGCCTGGGTCTTTCGATTTTAAAATCTTAAGCGTGTAATGATTTAGTACAGCAAAAGTATAGCAATTGGAGGCTGAGATGACAACTAGAATATGTGACCACTGCAAAAAAGAAAAAGATATTGAACAGTTCAACTGGAAATATAAAGCCTTAGGCATTCGGCACGGCACCTGTCGGGAATGCATGAAGTGGTTCGTCCGCCGTTACTTCCAAGGTAGTGCACATGATGAACACCTAAGAAACGTAAATGAAAGGAAAAAAGTAGCCCGTGAAGTTGCCCGTGAGTATGTATGGGAATATTTATCTACCCACCCTTGCATCCAGTGCGGGGAATCAGATCCCAGAGTTTTAGAGTTTCATCACAGGGATTCAGTTCAAAAAGAGAGAGACGTATCACGAATGGTAGCAGATGGACTTTCAACAGGTCGTTTACAATTAGAGATGGATAAATGTGATGTTTTGTGCGGTAATTGCCACAAGAAGCTAACTATGAACGAAAGAGGACACTGGAGAAGCCGCAAATAAAAAAGAACAACCCATCCCGTGAGTTATGTGTATTGGTATTAGTGACCTGAGCGTTATCTAGATAGGAGTGCGAAGATTTCTTAATATCAAGTTATTGATGTATATCCGCGAAATACGCCAGTCGAGTATCCGATGTACTTCTTAAAACCAGAAGATTAAATAAATAAGGCTCTAGGGTAGTCCGATGGAAAGTACACCGCCAGATGCCTGGAGCCTTTTACCATACTTCATTTCAGGGATATTTCTGTGGTTCGAATCCCTGCGCGCTCACAAGGGGTTCTCCGTGAGGAGAATTTTTGTCTCGATTCCTAATTTAAATGATAAAGTGAATGCCAAGGACGGTTCTGACATTCACTTCAAAATAACTCCTTCCCCCTTTGCATCCCACTTCCAAGCGTACAAAGATTCTTGTTTTATTGTATGTTCGCTGATTGGAGCACTCAATAGGCATGTGATTGTCTGGTATAGGCATTTGTACTGTTTTCCGAAAATCCCTTGAATTGAGATGTAATTTCTGCTAATCTTGAATTGTCTGGACGAGGAGGCGAAATGGAAACTTCAGTTCGCGTTACGATTCTGGATGACCATCAAAGTATTGTGGATGGATATCTATTACGTTTGAGCAAAGTCCCCCAAATTGAAGTGGTAGCCACATTGACCTACGGCGAGGAACTCGAACCTGCACTTCAAAAATACGCCACTGACGTTCTGATCCTTGATGTCAATCTGCCTCTCTCGAGTGAAAATTCGAACCCCTTTCCAATTCTTCATATCATTCCAGATTTGATTCAGCGTTATCCCAACCTTGCTATTTTGGTGATTAGCATGCATGCGGAACGCGGCATCATTCGCGCCGTGATGGAGGGTGGTGCCAGCGGATACATCCTGAAGGAGGATCGATGGACAATTCAGGAACTGGGCAGTGTGATTCTTTCGATTGTAAATGGGGGAATCTATTTGAGCGATAAAGTCCGAAATATCTACCTGAAGAATCGGGATGCAACCCGCGAAGAACCCCTAACCGGTCGGCAAATGGAAGTACTCTCGTTATGCGCGGCATATCCGGACCGAACGACAAGCGAGCTTGCACACATGATGAGCGTGGCTAATTCCACAGTTCGTAATTTGCTTTCCGGTGCATACTTAAGACTTGGCGTACGTACGCGAGCCGCCGCTATCGCGAAGGCACGCCAATTGGGCCTGATCACTCCTGATTCACCTGCTCTGCCAATGTAGTCATAGTTTGCGTAGGAAACCCTAGCGTATCGAACAGTCTATATACCGGGGTGATGACAGCTTCGATAACGGAATCGACCATCCCTTTGTTTGGAAGCGGGGTATTATCCAGAATGTTCTGCGCGACTTGATGTCTGCGTAAAAGCTGATCCACACAATAGCTGACCGCGCCACAGCGGATCAAAATTTCCTGCGCCTCCCTTAAAGCGTCCTCAGCAGATACATTTTGATATAAATACATAAATTGTTCGCGGTCCGGATGCTCTACGGTTTGCGCGAACAGGATTGGCAAAGGCTTTCTTCCCTGTAGCCAATCGGAGTTGGCCGGTACAGCCATGGCGTCGTTCAGATCGTCATGGATCTGGATCATCTCACCATATAGTTCGCCGAGTCGTTTCAATTCATTTGCTGTGTTATCAGTCGCACTGCCAAATAACGCACCGAGATGAAACGCACACCCATAGAACGGGACGCTTTTATTTTCCACAACTTGCCAATAGGACTTTTCATCAGCCGGATTTTGGATGTCCAACTCCTGACCGAACGCGGTTGTGGAGGTCATTTGACTCAGACTCTTCACCGCTTCGTGCCTGACCTTTGTACTGGCTCTGCTTCCGAGGAGCGCCTCCACGCCCGCGGCTTGGAACGCGGCTGCCAGGTTCGCGGCTCTCCCATAGCCAAGGCGCTGATATTCCCCACGCGGGTCGTTATCGAGCATATCGTCCACCAGAATGATACTGATCTGCACGCAGGCCAGCGCGGCAGAAGCGGGGATTGCCTTTTCAGGAGATTTGCCCAGGGCCTGGCAGATGGTCATTGGCAGCTCCCAGTCGCGCGGCCGCGTGGATGCGGCGCGTCGAAGAATATCGGCCATCTCGTACCATGAGTCAAAAGTAGGAATGGTCAAAAGGTAATCCACTGTTGACTGATACATATCCATATTTACCTCCAAATAAACTGGTCGGGAACCTTCCCGACCAGTTTGCATCTATTACGACTATACGGCAGTAGTCTTTTGATTCTGATCGCCCCATTCCTGCCACCCCAGGTCGCTCATTAAAGCCTTGGTTTGTTTGCGATTGATCTGGGAGATTTTAGCCAAAGCCTCCAGATATGGACCTTGCGGACCAGACGTAGAAGAGATCAAGGCATAGAAGCCTTTCATGGTGTTCATTAGGTTTACTCCTATTCATGATTGGGTTTTGTCATACGCATCTTGAACGCTTACGATGGGTTTTCTTGTGTAGCACCTCCGTGAAAATTTGGATTAATGAGTGGTCGCGACCAACGACGAAAATGGCAAATAAAATGAACCTGCAAAGAAGTTCACTACTATCAGTACTTGAAAAGACGTTGCTTCTGGTAGTCACGTTGATCTTGCTCTTTTACACCTACGCCAAGTTCTTGGGGCATCCGTACGGAATCCGCTGGAGTGCATCAACAGGTATCATCATTCATGTATTTGACAAACAGCCGGAACCAACACTAAAGGAAGGGGATCAAATCGTTCAGATAGGCGATATCACCTGGGAGGAATTCCGCAGCGATTTGCATAAGGTATTCTTTTCTGGGGCAATGCCTGGAGATATTATTCCTATCATTGTCGAGCGTGATGGTCAGGCGATGGAGATCGATTGGGTTTATCCCCGTTTCAATCTGGATGAATTTCTAGATCAATTCTATAGTGAATGGGGCATGGCATATATATTCTGGTTTGCGGGCCTGTTGACAATCCTTTTCATTCGCCCCAAAGATGACCGCTGGCTGTTGATGTCACTCTTCAATTTTCTAACTGCTATCTGGCTGATTGCCGGGAGTGGTGTTTCTGCATTTCATATTTGGAATAGCGCGCTGGTGTTGCGTGTTGCTGTCTTGTTAAGTGTACCGATTTACCTGCATTTACATTGGGTATTTCCACAATCATTGGGAAAAATATCCAACAAACTTATTGGGGTTATCTACGCGGTTACGCTGGTTCTGGTCATTGCACAATGGTTCCAACTTCTCCCGAGCAGTTTCTATCTTCTGGGATTTATGGTGGCACTTGGAGGAAGCTTAATTCTCCTTGTCATACATATTTGGCGCCAACCTATGGCCCGACGTGACTTGCGGCTCCTTTTTATTGCAGTGCTCTTGGTGATTGTTCTGGCCATAACATGGGAATTCTTCTACAGTCTTGAAGTGATACCTTACTGGCTTGGAAGTGCAGGATTACTTGGCCTTCCACTTATCCCTCTTGCGTATCTGTATTCTGCATTCCGCCGCCGTTTGGGTGATCTGGAACTACGCGCGAATCGTTTTTTCTCAATTTATCTCTTTCTGATTTTGCTTGCAATCGTTGAGCTGCCTCTGATTGTTTGGTTTGACCAGATCGTTCAAATTTCTGGCGAAGTGTCAGCAATTAGTTTAATGGCTGCGGTTATCACAGCTATTGCTTTCATTTGGGCGTACCCTGCTTTCGAGAATTTTGTAGAACGGCGTATTTTCGGCATTCCATTGCCATCCAAACGTCTGCTGGAGATCTATTCCAATCGTATTACAACAAGCAATTCATTATCGGACCTTGTGCGTGTGATCGAAAATGAGATCATCCCCAGTCTTCTGATCCGTCAGTTTGTCTTTCTCCGAGCTGAGAACGGGTCGATAAAGGTACTTTCCAAAACAGGTGTGAACGAAGAGCAACTTCCCAAAGCGCAGAATATATCCGAGTTACTGA
>Ga0081539_10001673_pt1 | contig 35884 bp, 27 predicted proteins | sample TabmetS4T2R2_FD_71023 | JGI IMG/M metagenome (GOLD analysis project Ga0081539, IMG submission 71023) | Tabebuia heterophylla rhizosphere microbial communities from the University of Puerto Rico - S4T2R2 | ecosystem: Host-associated > Plants > Roots > Rhizosphere ... | reverse complement strand
AATGTGGCGGGATGACCGCCGGCGGGAAGGTGAGCGTCTGCTCCCCTTCGCCGATAGTGGATTGCGTGTCCGACCAGCCGCCGGCTCCCCACTCGTCGCGCGCTTGCGCGACGCAGGTGATGTTCTGCGTGGAATGACAGTCGCGGACGTGCACGAAAATGTGCAGCCAGCCGTTGAGCGGGTTCTGCCGGACGATTGGACAGACGGCGTTCCTCGGGGTGGCGTTGCGATTGGCGATGAAGACGCCCGAGTAGTAGAGGTCCTGCGTGGAGCCGGACGTCTGACAGGACGAGCCGGGGAACGTCTGGACGTGCTGCGCGTCGGCACGTCCCGCACCGAGGATTAGCAGCGCGAACGCCAGCATACTGCCGAGACCACGGCGATAGGGTGAACGAACGATACGCGTATCAACATGGTGTGTCTCCTTCGCTGACAGGAACGACACAGACCGGTGGTTTCCCTCACACTGCGCTCACTGACGCAATCGGTGCAATACGCTTCGCTGGATGTTTTCTTCGCGGCCGGTGCAATGCCCTCTTACGCTACCGGTGCAGCGAGGGTCTTGCACCGACATGTTCGCGGACCATAAAGTCCGCGCCGCACCTCTTTGACCCGCGAACGGCGCGTGGCACCAACAGCGAAGTGTGCCTTGCACCGAGACGCGCGAAGCGCAGCGCGTGCGTAAGAGCTGCTCAGGATCTGTTCCGTATCTGCCGGGCGACCCGTGCGAGCTCGATGAGGAGCTTTTCGAGCGTCGTGGTGTACTCGTCGTCGTTCAGGATCGGCTTGCGGAGCTTGAGCGCCTCGATCTGCGCTTCGATGTCGCGGCGTTGGCGCTCGAGGGTTGCCAGTGCGGCGTCGCCGGTCGACCGCTGGGTGCCGGCATCCAGGTAAATCGTGCGTGCCAGCTGGCCGTCCTGACCAGGAGTGTCCGCCTCGCGGCCGACGCGATCGCCGTCGTCATCCAGGAGCGGACGCTCGGTTGTCAACTGGCCGCGCTCCTCGTAATGGCGCCTGACCGCAGCACTCGCGGCCGCGAATGCTTCCCACACCGACACGCGTCCGTTCTTGTCGACGTCCACCGACGGATCGGCGAACGCTTTCACGAAGTACTCAGGAAACACGGTCGAGAAGCGCTGCGCGGCGGAGTCGGTCGCCGTGATGACCACGCGACCGCGTTGTGACAACTCCTCCACGAACGGGAAACTGGCTTCAGTGGTGTTCACGACCACGAGCTGGCCGGCCACGCCCGAAAGTAGCGACTTCCAATCGCGCGCCGTGAGGTCCGGACCCACCAGGTTGAACTTCGCATCGACACCGTCGAACGTGCCGTGCCCGATGAGAACCACGAGCAGCGTGTCGTCCTTCGTCATGCGGCGCTTGAGATCAGTAAACAGGCGCCGCACGTTCTCCGCGGTCGCGGCCGATGTCCCGCTGCTGTCCTCGGCAAGAACGACCAGGTTGCCGTTGGGAACACCGAAAGTCGTCTCGAGCGCCGATGCGAGATCGGTGCGCCAGTGTTGCTGCTGCGTGGCGTATTTCTCACCTCCGGAGGCGCCGGAGATAATGACTGCGTAGCGCTCGGCTGCGGTCGCTTGCGCTGAAGAGAAGGCGCACAGCGCAAGCCACAGTAAACTCCCAACACACTTACGCAGCGCCAACTCCCAACTTCCAACGTCCGCCCGGACGGTGGATGGTAGATGGTGGTTCGTCTCAACATTTGGGAGTTGGGAGTTGGTTCTGCGAAGCGAGTTGGGAGTTGACCGACTCCTCACCGCAACCCCCAGCGACGCCGGAGCGACCACTCGATCGAGAGCAGGACGATGATGGCCAAATAGATCCAGACGCTGTGCCACAGCTCCTGGACGCGTGGCGCCGCGGTCACCGGATCGCTGGCCTCGAGCAGCGACGGGAGCGTTTCGATGTCACTGCGCGTGAGATATCGTCCGCCGGTCGCGCGGGACACTCGCCGGAGCACATCTTCGTTCAAACGCGGATCGGCCAGCTCGCGGTCGCTGCCGCCCGCAAGCATCCAACGCGAGGCCGTGCCGAGCACGCCTCCCCCGCGCTTCACTTCGGTCGTGACGTGATACAGACCTGCCTGATCGAACTTCACATCCGTCGAGTAGCGGCCGGCGCGCGCGTCTGTCAGCGGAGCCCTGAAATCGCGCGTCCCACCGCCAGGGGCCGTGACCTTCATCGCGACCTGCGCGTCGGTGACAGCCGAGAAACTGTCGTTGCGAACGTCGACCGCAATCGGGGCGGTCTCGCCCGGCGCAACGGGCTGCGTCGGCAGAACCGTGATCGGCTCGGGGGAGCTGTTCGACAACCAGCGGGCTGACTGACGCCAGAACAACTCGAACGTGTTGTCGTTCGATGGCAACTGCATCCGCCAGCGGAACGACGCCTCGCCGGCGAAGATCATGGAACGACCCTGACCGTATCGCTGCACGGCGACGAGCGGCCGCACGCCTTCAGGGACACGAGCCACGGCAAGGACCTGCGCTCCTGGGCGCGGCGCACCCAGCGCCGAGATGCCAGACAGCGCCGGGACCATGCTCCAGCGCCTGGCCGTCTCCTCCGAGGTCGACCCGATACGCATCACGGGATGGCTCTCGCCATCATGCGTGAGCTGTGTTGGAAATCCGCCGCTCGCACGACGTGATGCCGGACCCGATCCGGTCTGGCCGGCCTGTGGCGCGGACCTTGTGAGATCCGCGGGTGTGACGTCGATTGCCGGTCCGTCTGATTGCGCCGCCGTCAGCAGGATGCCACTGCGACCGGCCACATGGAGCGGAAGGACTTCCTCGACGGCCGTTCCGACGAGACCTTGCTGCGCAAACGACTTGGCGCCGAACACGAGCAGTCCGCCGCCGCGATGATTGACGAAGTCGGCGACGGCGGTGAGCTGCGCCGATGACAGCGCGTCCGGCTCGACGTTCGCCAGGATGATCGCGTCGTAGCGGAAGAGCGCCTCACGTCCGTTGGGAAACCCCGGCGCCAGCAGCGGCGCGCGCGCCGCGTCGGCCTGCACGAAGTACGTCGCATCGCCGGACACGTCGCGTCCTTTTCGCACGACGGAATCGAGCTCCAGCGCCGGGTCGGCGACCAGCGCGCGCTTGATGAACGAATGCTCGAACCCTGGCGCGCCCTCGATCATCAGCAGCCGTCGCTTGCGCCCGGATGGCTCGACGACCACGCTCCGCCGATTGTTCTCGACGACGAGCTCGCCCGACGCCCGCGGAATCTCTGCCGTGTACATCGTCGCGACATCGCGCGCTGGCGAGACGGTGAACACCACGTTGACCGGGCCACCCGAAGCTGCGGCCGTCACGTGACGAACGTCGACCGGATTCCCGTTCCGCAGAATACGGATATCGAACGGCGCGGTCGTGCCGCGGCCGATCGCAGACACGGTGAGATCGACGGATGCATCGGACAGCGTGGCCTCGCCCGCGGTCAGGTCGACGACTTCGTAGTCGAGGCCGGTACGCGGCGTTCCAACGCCGATGGTGTAGATCGGAACGCTGGTCGCGTCGACGACAGCCGCCGCATCCTGTGCACCCGTATCGCCTCCGTCGGAGATGACAACGATGCCCGCGATGCGACGATCGCGGTAGCGATCGCGAATGGCTCGCAGCGCGCCCGACAGATCGCTTCGCGCTGCGCTGGCAGCCAACGTGTCCACCGCACCCGATTGCAGCGCGTCACCGAACGTCCAGAGCTCCGAGCGGAAGTGTCCCGCGAGCGCGGTCGACAGCGTGCGACGAACGAGATCGCGCGCGGCGTCGATGCGCGCGCGTCCGTCGGCGTCGGTCAGGCGCATGCTGCGAGAGGTGTCGACGAGCACCGGCACGACCGCGTCGTGCGACGCGTCGGGCGGCGTCACGCGAATCGGACGAAGGAGACACGCCACGATCAGCAACAGCACCGCAGCGCGCAGTGCGACGAGGGTCCGCCGCCACGTGGGAGACAGTGAGATGAGCGTTCGGGCGTACGAGAGCCAGGCGATGGCGACGGCTGCCGCGGCGATGATGGCAACCAGCCACCACGGAAACGCAGTCGCGAACTGGATCACGTCAACTCCCAACAACTCAAGTCAGAAGTCAAACGTCGAAAGTCGAAAGTAAGTCTCGAAGTGGACGTACTTGATCCTTACTTTTGATTTTCGACTTTGGACTTTTGCCTTTCCGCGAGCGCCTTGTAGTACTGCTCGACGAGCGAACGATACGAATCCGGAACGCCCTGCGCGGCCCCGGCCGCGAGCCGATCCTTGGCCTGCTGTTCCCGCAGGCGCGCGGCGGCGGTGTTTTCGAGCTTTTCGAGCGCGGCGGCCGCCTGCTTCTTCAGGTCGTCCCACTTGGCGAAGTCCTGCTTCCACGGCTCGGTGCCCGGCGCGGACTTGCCGGGACTGAAGCCCTGATCGTCCGCGTTGAAACCAAGCTGCTGGTCGCGCTTCAGCTGATCGAGCAGCTGCTGCGCTTCCTGCCAGCTCCCGCTCGTCGACGACCCGGCACCCTGGCCTGCCGGCGGTTGACCGGCAGTGGCCGGCGCGGACTGCTGCGGTTCTCCGGGCTTGGCGCCCTGTGCTCGCCCGGCCCCCGGCGCCTGCGATTCCCGACCACGTGCAGCCGGCGAGTCCTTGCCAGAACCCGGCGTTCCTCGCTGCTCGCCTTCGCGGCGTGCGTCAGCGAGCTGTTGGTCGACGCGCGCCAGGCGATCACGCAGCTCGCGCGCCTTGGCCAACTGCTCCGAGAGCTGGCGCGTCTCGTCGCTGTCGCCACCGGCGGACGCGAGACGATCGCCCACACGGTCCAACGCCCGCGCCAGTTCCTGAAGATCATTGCGGTCGGACGTGCTGCCTGCTTGGCCACGTCGCGCGGCGTTGCGCATCCGCTCGGACAGCTTTTCCTTGTCGATCTCGCGCGCGGCGTCGGAGAGAGCCGCGCGATTCCTGACCGATGTGCCTTCCGCGCGTTCGAGCTGCTTCACGCCTTCTTCGAGCCGCTGCGCCCGATCGGCCAAACGCTCCTGCTCCGCGCGTCTCCGGCGCGCGTCATCGGCCGACGTCGCGCCATTCCCCTGGCTGCCCGCGGTAGCCTCGGCGGAGGTGGGCTGCGATCCGCCTGATCTGGGCGACGTCGAAGCGGTCGACGCGAGCTGCCGCTCCGCGTCGGCGAGCTGGCGCGCTTCCAGCTGCAGTTCCCCGGCGGCTCGCCGCCGGGCGTCCGGCTGCGTCCCGCGCATCCGCTGCTCCACGTCACGCAACCGATCGAGCGCGCGAGTGCCGCTCGCCCGCGCCTCTCCCGAATTCTGCCGACGCATCTCGCTCGTTGCGTTGCGCATCTCCTCGGATGCCTGCTGGATCGCGCGACGGGTTTGTTCGTCCTGCGTACTCGACGATCCGGGCGAACCTGAGGGGCCGCCGCTGCGCTGTTGCGATCCGCCTCTACCTTGTTGTGATTGCTGTCCCGATCGCGAGCCCTGATTGGACCGTTGCTGTTGTTCGAGCTGCCGCGACAGCTCTTCCGCCTGCTGCCGCAGCTCGGTCTGTTCGCGCGTCAGCCGCTCGAGCTGTCGGCGCATGTCGTCCGCCGACATGTTGTTGGCGAGCTGATCGCGATCGCGATTGAGCGCCTCCTGTCGCCGCGCCAGCTCGCGAATCTTGTCGAGTGCGTCGTTATTGCCGGACTTCGGCTCGCGCGTCTCGCTGCTGTTTGGGGTCTCGTAGTTCGTCTGCTGCTGTCGCTGCAGCTCGCGATCGAACAGCGACGACAGGTCCTGCGCCTGACGGTTCGAGCCGCCGCTGCCGGATCCGTTGGCCTGTTGTCGCTGGACCTCGCGGCGTCTGATCTCGGCCTGCGCGCGCAGCAGCTCATTGAGCGCCGTCATCTCGTGCGGCAGCGCCTCTGTTGTCTTCAACGCATCGAGCTGCTCCTGGGCGCCCGCCATGGCCTCCATCGCCTTCAGCAGCGGTTGGTCACTGCCTTCGTCGGCTGGGAGCTGCGACCCGCCTGCGCCGCGACGTCGCCGAACGTCGACCGAACGCTGCTGCTGCGCGGCAATGCCGGCGGCGCGCCGGCGCACCTCGCCCTGCCCCCGCGCCACCGCGCGGATATCGTCAGGCGATCGACCACCGGCATCGCGCGCTCGTCGGTCGAGTCGCCACGTCGCGGTGATCACATCCTTCTGCGCGTTGACGAGCTCGTCGAGCGACGTGCCATCGCCGCCACCCGCGCCAGAGCCTTGGCTCTGTGACGCGACGAATTCCTCGTCGAACGGTTTGACTTCCAGAAAGAAGATGTCGCTGCGCGCTTCGGTCGATCGCTTGCCGTGACTGACGTCACGCGCTCTCGCGTAATAGGTGACGAAGTCGCCCGGCTTCACGCCGAGATCCTCGAGATATAACGTCCGCGTCCCGTTGACCGTCGTCCCGGGCTTCACATCGCCGAACGGCACCGCCTTTTCTCCGCGACCGCGGACCGAGTACACGAGCTCCAGCGACGCGACCCCGTAGTCGTCGTCTGCACGAGCGTCCACCGGCACTTCTTCGATTGGCGACACCTGACGATCGGCAGCCGGACGGACAATGCGGACGTCGGGCGGACGATCGTCAATCGTCCGAATGAAATATTCCGTGTCACCGGGATTGTTCAGGCCGTCAGCGTCCGCGAGCGCGACACGATATGAGCCCTCGGCGCTGACCGTCAGCTCGCCTTCCAGGTGATCGCCGGCGGGCTCGAGACGTATCGGCCCGCTGCCGTTCACCTGAATGGAACCCCCCGCGATCGGCTTGTCCGCGCGGATCGAGAGATGTACTCGGGTCCCCGCCGGCGCGTAGATGTCGCCGCCGTCCTCCTCGACGCGCGGCTGCAGATGGAACGCAGCCGGGTACTCGTAGCGCAGGTCGATGCGGTCGACACGCGGCGGCCGGACGACGGTGATGGCGTATTCGCGGGAGTGTGAACCGGCTGCAGTCACGGTGTAGTGGAATCCGCGCTCGACATGTTGCATCGAGGCCGTATACCGGCCAGCCTCAGCGGTCATCGGCGTGTCGATCGACCCGTTGCCGTCGATGACGTGGAGCACGGGCGCGATATCGCTGGTGGCGCCGACGAGCCGGGCGACGAACCTCACCGACTCACCAGCGCGCACGTTCGCGTCACCCGGTTGGACCTCGAAGCTCACGCGCGCGGGAAAGGCGTAGAGCAGGAATACGCGCACGGCGTGCATCGCCGGTCGAGCCGACAGTCCCACCACCAACACAAGGATCGCCGTGCCGACAGCGGCGCTCATCCTCGCGATCCGCATCGGCTGCGTCGGAATCAGTTGTCGTGTATCGATATCACGGACGCGCTGCACCGCATCTGCGATGACTGTCGCCGACATCGGATGCGGAGGCGTCCGGCGCGCCTCGGCAACCGCCGTCACGAGCGCGTCCTCGAGATCCGGACGGCGCTCCTCGATGAAACGCGCAATCGTGTCGTCGTCAGGGACGCGGATGACCGCCAGCACGAGGAGGATGCCGCTCACGAGGACTGCCGACAGCATCGCCACCGCCCACAGCAAAACCGTGAGCGACCCGTCGGCATAGGCGAAGATATTCGTCAACAGCGCGAGCGCGAGGATCATTCCCGCAATCGTCGACGCCGCACCCCATGTCCGCAGCAGCACGAACGTGCGCCACCTGGCGCGGACTCTCCTCAGAACCGAAGCGAGCTCAGCCCGATACTCGTCCATGGGTCACCCGAGCCTTCTGCCGAGCGCGCCCTCGGCCACCAGGCCCACCGCCATCAGCGCCAGCGCAACCTGCCACAGTCGCTGCTCGTTTTCCTGTTCGGACGCGACGCGGCTGGCTCGCTGCGCCGCCGCCTCATGAAGGCGGCCGATGGCCGCGCGAAAGGTGTCCGCGGCGATCGGCGTCGGATCGAACTCGCGCGGATCGACGTTCACCGCGACCCGCTGCGGGCCACGTCCCAGGGTGACGACGCCCGGTTTCGCGCCCTGCTGCAGGTCGCCCACCAGATAGTCCCGATGCGCAACCTGGACACTCGACAGATAGCGAAGCGCTTCGTGCACGAAGGGAACGAAAGCAGGCTGCACCGGAAAGTCGTTCCATTCGTGATTCAGATCGGATGCGAACACCAGCACGCGCCCGTCGCCCACCTGCTCCTCGACGAGCGCGGGACTGCCGTCGGAGTACCTGGCAATGACGTCTGCGCCGTCGCCCGCCTTCAACAGCGCTGACCGCGCGAAGGTGACGTTGCTCAGCGTCCCGACACCGTCGAACACGCGAAAGACAGGATGACGCGTATCGTCGGGCGCAAACGCCAGCGACACCGCGGCTCGCGGAGCGATCGTCGAATGTATGGTGCCGTTGAGTACGCTGCTCAACGCGGCAGGGTCGACCTGCGGTCCCGCCGCGACGAGAAGCCCTCCACCACGACGCAGGAAGGCCGCAATCAGCTCGCGACCGCGCTGGTCGAGACCGCGGGTCCCCAGAATCGCGAGCACGTCGACGCCTGCGAGATCGTCACTCTTCAGATCGGAGAATGCCGGGCTCCCGATGGCGCGGAATCGAAACGTGCCCGTGTCGGCGCCGATCGAAAGGGCACGCGACAGGTAGAAAAACTCCTCTTCGCGACCGGACGCGCTGAGCGCAAGCACCGACGGCCCTGCGTGCGCGTCGAGCACCGAATAGCGGACGTCATCGGCCGCGTAGCCCACGCGATCGACAACGGCGGCCGACAAGGCACCGGTGCGCCGGCCGCCCAACGGGAATCGCACGTCGACGGTGCCGTGCGCTGGAGCGGTCACCGGCACGGTACCAATGGTGTGACCGTCGAGCGCGAACGAAACGCGAGTCGCAATGTCGCCGCCGAAATAACTCTGGACGGTCGCGACCGCGTCGCCCCCCTCGACGCCCAGGGCGGCCACCGCGAGATTGCCGGGTGGTGACGGCACGGTGCGCACCTCGACCTCCACTCGATCCGGAAGAACGGCGTCGTCGGCTGCGTCCCACCCGCTCTGCTGAAGATCCGTGACGATGACGATGCGACCCGGACGGTCGCCGAGCAGTTCTTTGGCGCGCGCGAACGCGGCTCGATAGCGCGTCGCCCCTGCGGTGACCGTCAGCGTCGAAACCGTCGCCAAGGCGCCGGCACGATTATCCGAGAGCGGAGCCACGACGTCCGCCGACTGCGCGAACGTGACCACGCCAATCGACTGCGTCGGTGGCGTACTGCTGATGACTTCCGCCGCCATCGCACGCAGACGCTCGACCTGCCCTGGTGCCGAAAGGCTGGCCGACGTGTCGATGATCACGACCGTCGCCGGCCGATCGAGCGCGCCGTTGACGCGAGCCAGGTACGGACGCGCAAACGCACACGCCAGCAGCACGGCCGCTACTGCGCGCAAGGCAAGCAGCACGAGCTCGCGCAGCCGACGCCACCGCGAATCCTCGACCGGCGTTCGCCGCAGGAAGCGCATCGCGGCAAAGGAAACGACAGGCTCCGTCCGCCGATGAAACAGATGCAGGGCGATCGGCAGCGCTGCCGCGAGCGCGCCGACCAGGAACAGCGGCGAGAGGAAAGACATCACCGGGTCCTCGCGCGCGTTGCCAGGTACGCCATCAATGCCGATTCCAGAGGTTCAGACGTGTCGAGCAGACGGTAGTCGATGCCGATCGAACCGAACTCCCGCCGGAATCGATCGACGGTGCGATTGAGCTCCGCCAGATACTCGGCCCTGACGACCGCCGGCACCGCCATCACTTCCTCGCTGCCTTCGATGTCGCGGAAGCGGGTCGCGCGCTCGAAGGGAAACGTCAGCTCGTCCCGATCGAGCACGTGGAACACGATGACGTCGGTCCCACGGAATCGGAACGGCCGGATGCCGTCGATCACGGCGTCGGGGTCATCCAGCAGATCGGAAATCAACACGATCATCCCGCGCTTGGCGATCCCGTCGGCCAGCATTTGCAATGGCTTGGCGACGTTCGTCCCGGTACCCAGCGTCAGACGTGCGAGCGCCAAGAGCACCTGATGGAGGTGTCCCGGACGCGAACCCGGCGGCAGCATGCTGACGATACGCTCGTCGAACGCGGTCAATCCGACGGCATCGCGCTGGCGGTTCATGAGATAGGCGAGCGCCGCAGCGAGCATCGACGCGTACTCGAGTTTGCTGAGTCCCTGCCCCTGGATGGCCCCTCGGGACATCCCGGGCTTCGTCGAGGGATGTGACGCGTACCCCATCGACGCGCTCACGTCGAGCAGCACGTAGCAATCGAGGTTCGTGTCCTCCTCGAACTTCTTCACGTAGTATCGGTCGCTGCGCGCGTAGACCTTCCAGTCGATCGACGAGATATCGTCACCCGCAATGTACTGGCGGTATTCGGCGAACTCGACGCTGAAGCCGCGAAACGGGCTGCGATGAAGACCCGAGAGAAATCCCTCGACGATCGTGCGCGCTCGCAACTCGAGCGTACCAATCCGCGCCAGCACGGCCGGCTCGAGAAAGCGCAGCTCTCCGGCTCGCGCATCGTGTCCTGCCCCACCGCGTTCGTAGTGCCCTGCACCACCGCGGTCGTGGGGCCCGGGCCCACGGCGTTCGTAGGGTCCGGCACCACGGCTTTCGTAGGGTCCGGCTTTAGCCGGACCGGAGTCACCGCTCATGACAGACCGCTTTTGGGAACGGGAACTGTCTCGAGCAGGCGGCCTATCAGCGTGTCGGAGGTGAGTCGTTCCGAATCGGCGTAGAAATTCGTAATCACACGGTGGCGGAGGATCGGCAGCGCCAGCGCCTGGATGTCCTTCACCGACACGTGATGCCGGCCGTTGATGAGCGCGCGCGCCTTGCCGCCAAGAATCAACGCCTGCGACGCGCGAAGCCCAGCGCCCCACTTGACGTACTTCTCGATGAATTCCGGCGCGCCCTGCTGACCGGGCCGTGATGCAGCGACCAGACGCACGGCATATCGCGCCACGTCGTCGGTGACAATCACCTGCCGCACCATGTGCTGGTACTCGAGGATGTCGGCGCCGCGCAGCACGCGAGCCACCTCCGGGGTGTCAGCGCCGGTCGTGTCGGTCGCGACCTTCACCTCGTCGTCTTCGGGCAGGTAGGTGATGACGACGTTGAACATGAAGCGATCGAGCTGCGCTTCGGGAAGCGGATACGTCCCTTCGAGCTCGATGGGGTTTTGCGTGGCGAGCACGAAGAACGGACGGTCGAGCGGATACGTGTGGCCGGCGGCAGTGACGTGATACTCCTGCATCGCTTCGAGCAGCGCCGCCTGCGTCTTCGGCGGCGTGCGGTTGATCTCGTCCGCCAGGATGATCTGCGCGAAAATCGGGCCGCGCACGAAGCGGAGCCCGCGCACACCATGCTGCTCCTCGAGGATCTCGGTGCCGGTGATGTCGGCCGGCATGAGATCGGGAGTGAACTGGATGCGCTTGAAGCTGAGATCCAGGATCTCGGCGAGCGTCTTGATCAGCAGCGTCTTGGCAAGGCCTGGCACGCCGGTGATCAGGCAATGCCCGCCGGTGAACAGCGCCATCAACACCTGATCGACGACGTCGTCCTGGCCGACGATGACCTTGCGCAACTCGGTCAGGATGCGCGCGCGCCCCTGCCGCACGTGTTCAGCGAAGCTGGGAGCAGCGGTGTCAGCCATGGGGATCTAGTGCGTCAGGGTATAGACGATCTCGTTGATGAACATCCGGTACGCGTCCGCGGTGTGCTTGACGTATCCCGGGTACTCCTCGGCGTTGGACCACTCGAGGCCATCGCCCATGTCGGTGTTCCAGTTGATCAGCACCATCGGACGGCCGGTGTCATCGAGAATCGTGCGCAGGTGCGCGACGAAACCACCCTTCTCCCACGTACGACCGGCGAGGAACGATCCGAGGCCCGGCACCTGCGGATAGCCCGAGAGGCTGTAGAAGCAGGAGTAGATCGGATGCGGCGGCTCGAGATCGACGATGCGCCGACCGGGGAAGACCCGTTTGAGCTCCTTCTCCAGGTTGTCCCACTCGTACGGGCCGTGGAAGTCGTCGAACGTGAGCGTCCCGCCACGAAGCAGGAACTCGCGGAGGATGGGGACCTCTGAGTCCTTCAGTCGCAGGTTGCCCGGCTCCACCATGTAGATCCACGCGTAATTCCACAGCTTCGGATCGTCGAGCGTGAGGACGATCGGATCCTTCACTTCGATCGACGTCACCGTTCGCACGCGTCGCGAGAGGTTCTGCTCGGCGGCAGGGCCGTCGATCGCCCACGGCTCGCCCCAGTAGTCGAGCCGATAGCGGCTGTCGACGGTGAAGGTGGAATAGCGGATGCGCACGAACGTCCACTGCAGTCCGGCGAATCGTTCGTCATCGAGTCCCGGCACCTGCGCAATCGCATTCGACCCTTCGACGGGCTCAGGGTCGTCCCGAGCAAGGCCGAGCGACGAGAGGCGCGCCGGCTCCGCAAAGAGGAGCACCGAGAGCAGCCCCGTCGCGACGAACGCAGGCGTCTTTCTCATCTGGGCGCGGCTCCCGTGTCGACGATCTTCAGCAGCAGGTCCTGCGCGCGCTCGAAGGACGGCGCGATTTCAAGTGCGGCCAACGTCTCCCGCTTCGCATCGGCCAACTGGCCGGTTGTGACGTACGCCTCCGCCAGATCGAGGTGCGCCGCCGCGCGATCGGGAGGATTGGACGCCAGCGCGCTGCGGAACGCGCGTACGGCCTCGGGTGCGTTCTTCCGCTGCAGGAGCAGACGCCCGAAGCGGCTTTGCGCCGCCGCATCGAATGGATCGACCGCGACGAGACGCCGATACGCATCTTCGGCGCGCTGGGCGTCACGATCGGTAAGCAGTGAGGTCAGCTTGCGGGCCGATTCGACGTCGCTGTGATCGACCTTGACGACCGCCTCGAGCGCCTGGATCGCGCGCGCGTTGTCCCCCTTCTCGATGGCGATGGCTGCGATTGCTTTGTTCGGGTTGTCGTCTCCAGTCGCCAGCGGGAGCAATTGCGCCGCGCGCTCATAGGTCTGAATCGCTGCGGCTGTATCTCCAGCCTTGTGCAGCGCCTGCGCGAGCCCCATCGTCACCGGGAAGCTCCCCGCGTTCTCGGAGGCGAGCTTCTTCCACTCGTCGACGGAGCTCGGCGGTGCCCCTTCGAGCTTCGGGCGCGAGAGCGCTTTGCGCACCGGCGCGTAGTCCTTCTCCAGCCGCGCGTCGAATGTCTTCTGCAGGTCGTCCATCGTGACGCCGAGCGCATCCTTCAACGCCTCGTCGGTCTCGAGGCCGCGTCCGTACGCGCGCAGCATCTTCCGCAACCCTTGTTCGGTGAACCGCTCGACGATATGGTCGACCAGGAGCGAGGCTTCGTAATAGGCGAGCGAGATCATGCGCGGATCCTGGAAGCCTTCATTGAGCACGTCGAGCTTCAGGATCTTGTTCTCGTCCATCGCGTGGGCGAACGTGATGTCCATCTCGCGGCCCCATTCGGGTCGTCCACGCTTCTCCTCCCACACCGAGATGCCCTCGGTCAGCCACCGCGGCACGCGCTGATTCGACATCTGCAGCGTGATCACGTGCGCGAGCTCGTGCCACAGCGTCGGCTGCCAGTTGTACTCGCCGGGCTTGCGCGCGTGCGGCGAATCGAGCGTCACGACGCGGCCGAAGCAGGCGCCGAGGGCGCCGATCATGCCGGGCAGCCCGACATTGCGCACCGCGAAGTCATCGTGCTTGGGGAACATCTCGATCAGGATCGGCCCGGTCGGTTTGAAGTCCCACAACTGCGACAGACGCGCCAGCGCTTCCTTCGCCAGCGGCATGACCTGCTCTTTCATCACGCCCGCTTCTTCGGGGTCGAGACGCACGATCAGGTCGCCATCCTTGACCGTCTCGAACTTGTCGACCTTGTCGAGCATCTCGAGCAGGTTGTGCGTGACGACGTCGTACGGATCGTCCTTGAACGACCGTTCCAGCGCCTGGCGCGCTCCTGGCTCGTCGCCGGTGCGCAACAGGTGCATGCCCAGTTCCGAGTAGGCGCGAGAGTTGTCCGGATCGATGCTCAGCGCTTTGCGCACGAGCTCCGCGGCTTCGTCGAAGCGATAGTTCCGCGCGGCATGATCGCCGGCCACGCGGTAGACCTCGCCGAACTTCGGATTGATCTTCAGGATCTCGTCGGCCTTGCGCGTGAAATCCTGCGATCGGCCTTCGAGGAATGCGATGGCCGCATCCAGGGACCGTGCGTCGGGACTGTTCGGATTGACGTCCAGCGCCGCTTTGATCGACATCTTCGCGTCGTCCCGGCGGCGATCGTCCAGCGCCATTTCAGCGGAGAGCAGGTGTGCGGGCACGTAGCTCGGATTGGTTTTGAGCGCACGCTCGACCGCCGCCTTCGCGGCCGGCGGATTTTCCTCGAGCGCGACTTTCGCGAGACCGATCCGCGCCGCGACGTTGTCCTCGTTCACACGCAGCGCGATCTGAAACGACTTCATCGCATCGGCGCGGTTGTACTTCTCGAGCAGCAGCTCGCCCCAGGCGGTGTTCACGTCCTGATCGTCCGGTGCGAGGCGGTTGGCTTCGCGGAACGACCGGTTCGCGTCGTCGAACTCACCGAGCGCGCGCGCGGCGTTTCCAATGCGCATGTAGTCGGCGGCCGTTCGCGCATCGGATCCGAGGATGCGCTCCAGCGTACGACGCGCTTCGGAACGCTTTCCGAGCTCCATCTGCAGCAGGCCGAGCTCGAGCGCCGCGTCGCTGGTGGGCGCGGCCGCCGCCGGCGCCGTCAACAGCTTCTCGGCTTCCGCATAGCGGCCACGCTCGCGCGCGGCACGCGCCCGAATCGCGACCGAGCGCGGATCGGTTTGATTGCGCAGCAGCTGTTCGACCTCGTCGTAGTGGCCAAGATTGAGCGCGCGAAGAGCGGCGTCCGCAGGCGTGCCGGATTGCTGGGCCGTGGGTCGGGTTTGCGCGGCGAGGATGAGTACGCTGACGACGAGAAGAACGAAGACAGCAGAGAGTAAATGACGCGCCAACAGCCGTCGCGGCATGTGGGGCCTCCTAGGAATCCGGACGTGCCTATCTGGATGGTAGATGGTCGTTGGTGGGTCGTGGTTGCGCAAACCACCATCCACCAACCACCACTATCCACCACCCACCACCCACCAACCAGCCGAGTATAGTCCACGCTCCGCGGCCAAGAGCCGCCTAGCGCTGCAAGCCGAGTGCCTGCTCTTCTGTGCGAATCCGACGGCGGAGAAGGTGCCCGAAACCGATGATGGATAAGACGCCAGTGAATGGGGCCTGGACGAGCAGCGCCATCCCGACCAGCTCGCCAACAACGCCAATGTAGTTCGGGTGGCGCATGAATCGGTAAGGGCCGCGTGTGACGAGCGGAGCCCTCGGGATGACGAGAACCCGATATGTCCAGCGGGTACCAAGCGATGCGATCGCCCACACCTTGAGAGCCTTCCCCGCGGCGAAGACGACCACTCCTCCGATCGTGAAGAACCCCGGTGGTGAAGCAGTGACAAGGCCTTCGATCGCCATCGCGACGAACGTTCCAGGGTAGGCCCAGCGCATCGTCGAATACACGGGATCGGGGGCTTCGATTGCGCCGGCTCGGAACAGCTCGCGCTCGTGCGCGAGCGAGACGCGCAGTTCGGCGAGCATCATCAGGAGGACGAGACCAAGCGCGGTGATGGCGGTGAAAGCCGCCATGTCAACTCCCAACCCGAACCTGGAGCCAACTCCCAACTCCCAAACTTCGCTCGACAGACCGCATTGAACGGCGAAATCTCGCTCGTTTCATCGAAGAACGCGTTCCCTGTCGCGTTGGGTGTTGGATTCAGCGTAAGAGAGTTGGGAGTTGGGAGTTGACATGTTGTGCGATCGAAATGTCGCCGGCGACTCCGATCAGATAGCGCACCGGCGCATCCCAGTGCGCCGCGAGACGGGCGGCGAGATCGACTCCCGCCGGCGAGCCAACGAGTCGTCGCAGCACGCGGTTGATTCGCCATTTTCGCGAGAACTCGTCCGCGCGACGGGCATCGAGCCATCGCCATGCGGGCTGGTCGGTCTCCAGTTCACGCAGTGCGGCTTCGGCGGCGAGCATCCCGCCGCGCAGCGCGAACCGCAGGCCGTCGCCCGTCATCGGGTCGATGAACCCCGCGGCGTCGCCCGCCAGCAGCAATCCGGGACAGCCCGCGCCACGTGAATCGATGGCGAGTGGCCCGAGCGTCGTCACGGATGCGACCTGACGCGCGTTCGCGAAGCGGTCGCGCAGGAGCGGATCGGCTGCGACGGCATTAGCAACGATGCCGCGGTAGGGCCGCCTAAAGGCGGCCCCCACATTCTCCCGGCCGTGTCCGAGCTCGAGCGCGTCCGATTCGGGTTCTTCGTGGGGTCCGCCTTCAGGCGGACCGATTTCGCGCACGACACACACATTTGTCAGACCACAGGGGAGCGGGGCCACACCAATGTAGCCATCGCGACGGACATGCATCTCGCCACGCGCAGTCTGACCGGTGACCCCTTGGAAGTAGGCGCCGAAGGCCCAGCGCCTGGGCGAGAACGCGAACCGCGACAAGCCAAGAGCCGACGCCAGCCGAGACGCCCGCCCGTCGGCCGCAATCACCACACGCGCGCGCAGTTCCGTTTCAGCTCCGCTCGACCTCGCGAGGACGCCGCGCACGCTGCGATCGTCACCCTCCATCAGCGGCGCTCGCACCGCGATGCCCTGCTCGAAGCACGCGCCGGCCGCGGTCGCCTCCGCGATGAGCAGGAGGTCGAGATCGGCGCGCTTGACCGCGACCCCGCGCAGTCCGTCCGGGTACGCCGCGGACACCGTGGTCCCGCGCGGACCGGTCACAATCATCCCCTCGACCGGAATCGCGCGCTCGCGAACGCGTGCGCCGATGCCGAGCCGGTCGAGCATCGCCAGCGCGCCGGGATTCAGCGTGTCGCCACACAGCTTGTCGCGCGGAAAGCGGGCACGATCGATCACGCGCACGCCAACGCCCGCCCGCGCGAGGACGAGTGCCGCGATGCTCCCGGCCGGACCAGCGCCGACGACAAGGACGTCGGAGCGGATCAAGAGAACCCCGGTTCCGCGTTCCCGGTTCCGCGTTCCAGGTTCCCGGGGTTCCTCGTTCCGGGTTCCACAGTTCCGGGTTCCACAGTTCCGGGTTCCGGGTTCCGGGTTCCGGGTTCGAGCGCTGGGAGCTCTCGGAGAACTTGGAACGGGAACCGTGAACACCAGGAACCTCGAACGTGGAACTCTGAACCCCGGGAACTCGGAACTGGGAACATGGAACCTGGAACTATCTCGCGCGTCCCAACACCAGCGCGCTGTTCTTCGATCCGAAGCCGAGGCAGTTGCACAGGGCGGCGTCGATCTCCGCCGGTCGGGCGCTGTTGGGAATGAAGTCCATGTCGCACACCGGATCCGGTTCGTCGAGATTGATCGTCGGCGGCAGCACGCCACGCGTCATCGCCAGTGCCGTCGCCGCCACACCGGCGGCGCCGCTGGCGCCCTGCGGGTGCCCGATCATCGACTTGGTCGACGACCCGGGCACGATGTCGGCGTTGCTGCCGAACACGCGCCGCACGCAGCGGGACTCGATCGCGTCGTTCAATTGGGTCGACGTGCCGTGATAGTTGATGTAGCCGATCTCGCGCGGATCGCGGTGCGCTTTCTCCAGCGCTGTTTCGATGCAGCGGACGATCTCGACGCCGTCGGGATCCATCTGCACGCGGTGATAGGCGTCGCACGTCGACGCATAGCCTTCGATGCGCGCATAGACGGTGGCGCCACGCGCCCGCGCGCGATCCTCGCGTTCGAGCACCAGCATGTACGCGCCTTCGCCAAGCACGAACCCGTCCCGGCCACGATCGAACGGGCGCGACGCGGCCGCCGGCCGATCGTTGTATCGCGTCGACACCGCACGCATCCGCGAGAAGCCGAAGATCATGCCCGGCAGGACGCAGCCATCGGTGCCGCCCGTCAGCAGCGCGTCGTACTCACCGGCGCGGATCAGCGCCGTCGCATATCCGATGGCATCGGTCGACGACGTGCAGCCGCACGACAGGACGTGACTGATGCCGCGCAACCCGAGCGAGATCGAGATCTCGCTCGACACCATCCCGCAGATGCCGATGGCAATCGCATACGGCGTGACGTGGCGTCCTCCCGTGGTGAAGAAGTCTTCGTACTGGCGCTCGCCGATGTCGATACCGCCGCCGCCGCTGCCGATCAACACACCGGCGTTCGACTCGCCGGCGCGGAGGCCCGCGTCGTTCCAGGCCTCGCGTCCGGCAATGACACCGAACAACGCCGCTCGCGAATAGCGTTTCGGGTCGGCGCGACCATCCTGATCGTCATCCCCGTCGACTGCAGGCGCATCGTCGATCGACACAGGCGGGACCGATGCGGCCACCTGACAGGGGTACGTCGACACGTCGAACTGCGTGATGAGCCTGGTGCCGCTGCAGCCGTGACTGATGTGATTCCAGAACGGCTCGCGGCCGACACCGAACGGAGAGACGACGCCGATGCCGCTGATGACCACACGCGGCGCGCCGTTGGAGAGCATCGGGGTCATTATGATACTGGCGTGCGCACTTCCGCTTCCGTGCCAACCGTTGCCGAGCGGACCGTGGCGTGGGCTGGTGCCGCGCTTTTCGTCGTCTCCCTGCTCTATTTCCTCTTCGCGTACTTCGTTACGTTCGGTGAAACGGTCCCGACTCTGGCGTCAACGACCTCAGGAACGGCGGCGCCGATCATTTGGGACGTCACGCTTTTCTCGATCTTCGCCCTCCACCACAGCCTGTTTGCGCGCGAGCGGGTGCGCGCCGAAATTCAACGGTTCGCAGGACCACTCGAACGATCGGTGTACGTGTGGATTGCGAGCGCGCTCTTCCTCGTCGTGTGCGCCGCGTGGAGACCGGTGCCAGGCATCGTGTGGCGGCTGGAAGGCGGCGCGGCCTGGTCGCTGTGGGCCGTGCAGGTGCTGGGAGTCTGGTTGACGCTGCGCGGGGCGGCAGTGATCGACGTCTTCGATCTGGCCGGCGTCCGGCAGCTGCAGGGCACGCGCGCGGCTGTCGGCCCGATTGAGTTCAAGACCTCGGGGCCCTACGGCTGGATCCGCCATCCGATCTATGCCGGCTGGTTCGTGGTGGTGTTCGCCGTGCCGACGATGACGATGACGAGGCTGGTGTTCGCAGCCACGAGTTGCGCGTATCTTCTGCTGGCAATCCCGCTCGAGGAACGATCGCTGCGACGCAGCACGGACGGCGCGTACGAGATCTACATGAGGCAGGTCCGGTGGAAGCTCGTGCCGGGGATCCTAACCTTCTTCCTCTTCCTCAACGTCCTTCGGTAAGCCTTCGAGCTCCTCGAGAAATACCAGCGCGCGATGAGACGGAATTTCGAATCGCTTGCCACAGGTCTTGCACGTCACGTCGTCGTCGACTCGGACGAGATGATCCTTGACCTTGCCGAACATCGCGCGATCCCGTGCATCGGCGCCCGCTGGTGGCTGTGCCTTCTTCGTGCGCCGTATCCAGCGGATGGAGTAATCGTTGGTGCGGCGGCAGCGCGGGCATTGAAAACGCGCCGGACGCTGCTCAGGTTTCTCGCTGAAGAACTGCCTCTCGTCCACGGATGAATGCTACTGTAGGAATCAGGTCACTTGATGGCCGAATCGACGCCTCCGCCGCTTCCCTCCGAGCTTCCCGTCATCCCGCTTCGACGGACTGTCGCGTTCCCGCTGACCTTGCAACCGCTGGCGGTGAATCGGCCGGTCTCGATCGAGACGGTCAACCGTTCGTTGGGATCCGACCGTCTGGTGCTGCTCCTGCTGCAGGAGAACGACGAGGACGATCCGAAGCCCGAGGACGTCAAACGCGTCGGTACGGTCGGAATCATCCGGCAGATGCAGCGCGTGAGCGGTGGCATCAACATCATCCTCGAAGGAGTCGCTCGGGTCCGCGCCGACGTCCTCACCCGAACGGGGACCTCCCTGCGCGCGGCCATCACGCCGCTGCCGGAGCAATTCGAGCGAACCATCGAAGTCGATGCCCACGTGCGGCGCATTCAGGAACTCATCGAGAAGGCGCTGTCGCTCGCGACGGGACTCTCCGAGGAACTGCGCGGCGTCGTCATGAACATCGACGACCCGCTGCGGCTCGCCTACGTCCTGGCCACGCTGATCGACATCAAGCCAACCGACAAGCAGGCGCTGCTCGAAGAGAACGATCTGCTCAAGAAGCTGCAGCTGGTGGCGGGCGCGCTCACGCGTGAGGTCTCGCTGCTCGAGCTGAAGGGAAAGATCGAGTCGCAGGCGCAACAGGAGATGACCGACGCGCAGCGCCAGTATTTCCTGCGGCAGCAGCTGAAAGCGATCCAGCAGGAACTGGGTGAAGGCGAGGGAAACGAACAGGCGGAGCTGCGCAAACGGGTCGAGGATGCCAAGCTGCCCGAATCGGTCAATACCTCGGCGGTGCGGGAAGTCGATCGACTCGCGCGGATGACACCTGCCTCGCCCGAATACCAGATGCTGCGGACCTACATCGACTGGCTGCTGGATGTGCCGTGGTCGGTGACGACCGAGGATCGGATCGACCCGGTCGAGGCACGGAAGGTCCTCGACGAGGACCACTACGACCTGGACAAGGTCAAGGAACGGATCGTCGAGTATCTGGCCGTGCGAAAGCTCAAGGGCGATATGAAGGGGCCGATCCTGTGTTTCGTCGGCCCTCCAGGCGTGGGCAAGACGTCGCTCGGCCAGTCGATCGCACGGGCGATGGCGCGTAAGTTCGTCCGCATTTCACTCGGCGGCGTGCGCGACGAGGCCGAAATCCGCGGCCATCGCCGCACCTACATCGGTTCGATCCCCGGACGGATCGTTCAGGCGCTCAAGCAGGCCGGATCGATGAATCCGGTGTTCATGCTCGACGAGATCGACAAGGTTTCCGCCGGCTTTCAGGGCGATCCGGCCGCGGCCCTCCTCGAGGTCCTCGACCCGGCGCAGAATCACACGTTCCGCGACCACTACCTCGAGGTCCCGGTCGATCTGTCGAAGGTGCTCTTCATCGCGACATCGAACCAGCTGGGGACCATTCACCCGGCGCTGCTCGATCGTATGGAGATCATCCAGCTCGCCGGCTACACGGAAGAAGAAAAGGTTCACATCGCCCGCAAGTACCTGCTGCCACGGCAGATGTCCGAGCATGGGCTGCCGCTCGACGCGATGGAGGTCACCGACGCGGCATTGCGAGTCGTGATTTCCGAGTACACGCGAGAGGCGGGCGTCCGCAACCTCGAGCGACAGCTCGGGACGATTGCACGGAAAGTGGCCGCTCGGCTCGCCTCACGTCCCGCCGACGTGCCTCAGGTGGAAAAAACCATTGTGGATGGGCGCGATGTGGATGACTATCTGGGACCAGCGCGATTCAAGAAGGAGGTAGCGTTCCGGACCTCGCGGCCGGGGGTCGCGACCGGATTGGCGTGGACAGAGACTGGTGGCGACGTACTTTTCATCGAAGCCACCTTGCTTCCAGGCGGGAACCAGAACATTATTCTGACGGGCCAACTCGGCAACGTGATGCAGGAGTCGGCCAGGGCCGCTCTCAGTCACATCCGGGCGCGGGCGCGCGAGCTGGGCATCTCGCCCGAGTTCCTGGCGCAGCACGACCTCCACGTCCACGTGCCTGCCGGCGCCATCCCGAAGGACGGCCCCTCGGCCGGCGTGACGATGGCGACCGCGATTCTGTCGGCGGCGAGGAACGTGGCGGTGCGGCAGGATGTGGCGATGACCGGGGAGATCACGTTGAGCGGCCTGGTCCTGCCCGTCGGCGGCATCCGCGAAAAGTCCATGGCGGCGCGGCGCCTCGGCATCAAGACGGTGATTCTCCCGGCGCTCAACGAGCCGGACCTCGCCGAACTGCCGGAGGAGATCAAACGAGACATGACCTTCGTCCCGGTAGAGACACTCGAACAGGTCATCAACGTCGCGATGACCCACGAAACCCAGACCGCTACAGCAGCCTCCATGGAGCGCCAGAATTGATGATGGTGAGTTGCCACAGTCAACTCCCAACTCCCAACTGCCAACATCCAACGTCAGGGAGTGGAGTCGGAACGCCTTGGAAGTTGGAAGTTGGAAGTTGGGAGATCGGGTTGTTTGCAACGATGGCGGGCTGGTAAGTGGCGCCCGCGATCGTTTTCTACATTTCGGGGCATGGCTTCGGCCACGCCTCCCGTTGCATCGAAGTCATCAACGCCGTTCTGGCGACGCGTCCGGAGACGCGGATCGGCGTCCGCACGTCGGCGCCGCGATGGCTGTTCGATCTCACCGTCAAGGGCAAGGTCACCTACAGCACGCTCGAATGCGATACGGGCGTGGTGCAGATCGACGCGCTGACGCTCGACGAAGCGGACAGCATTCGACGCGCCTCTTCGTTCCACAGCGATCTCGTCACGCGTGCGGCGAGCGAAACGCGCGTGCTGCGCGAGCTCGGCGCGGGGATCATCGTCGGCGACATTCCTCCGCTCGCGTTCGCGGTCGGGGGGGCTTCCGGCATCCCATCCATCGCGCTCGGCAACTTCACGTGGGACTGGGTCTACGCCGACTATCCGCGCGTTCGGCTCGCGCCGTCGCTGCTGCCGGCGATCCGAGGCGCGTATGCGAAGGCGTCGATGGCCCTGCGGCTGCCGATGTCGGCCGGCTTCGAGGTCCTCAACAACGTGCGCGACATTCCATTCATCGCGCGCCACGCGAGCAAGACGCGCGAGGAAGTGGTGAAGATTCTGAAGCTGCCGCACGAGAAGCCGATTGTGCTCGCGTCGTTCGGCGGCTACGGCTTGCCCGGTCTCGACAGCGATCTGCTCGCGAAATTCAAGAAATACACGGTGGTGACAACGGCAACGATTCCCATGAGCCGCGCTCGCAAGGACACGCCGCTCGTCGAAAAGAAAGGCGCCTTCTTCAGCATCAACGAAGAGGCGATGTACGACATCGGCGTCCGCTACGAGGACCTGGTCGCCGCGGCCGACGTGCTCGTCACCAAACCGGGCTACGGGATCATCTCAGAGGCGATTGCGAACGACACTGCGGTCCTCTACACGTCACGCGGCCATTTCCCGGAGTACGACGTGCTGGTCGACGAGATGCCGAAGTATGTGCGGTCGGCGTTCATCAGCCACGACGATCTGTTCGCGGGGAAATGGGAGTCGCACATCGACAAGCTGCGGGCGCAGCCGAAGATCAAGAAGAAGCCGGAAACCAACGGCGCCGAGGTCGCGGCGGACATCCTCTTGAAGGCGCTCGACAAGCCGCCGAAGAAGCCGCGCGGAAGACCGAAAGCGAAGATCTGAAGGGCCGCCTGAAGGCGGCCCCTACAGTCCGCCTGAAGGCGGCCCCTACAGTCGTCCGGTCAGTCTTCGTAGGGGCCGCCTTGAGGCGGCCCTATTTCGTGCAGGTCACCAACGACCAGATCCGCGGGACGTTCACCTTTTCAATCGAGATCGGCTGCAGGTCCGCCTGCGCGATCAAGCCGGGCAAGTCGAGATCCGATTTGAAGCCCACGTGTACGGTGAACGGCGAGATCGCGCGCTCGATGCGCGAGAGGAACGGATTCGCGCTCCTGAAGTGATTCAGGATGATGATCTTTCCGCCCGGACGACAGACGCGGCGCATCTCGCTGACGACCTGCACCGGATCGGGCACGACGCTCACGAGGTACGGCGCGTAGACGATGTCGAACGAGTCGTCGGCGAAGGTGAGGCGCGCGGCGTCCATCTCCAGCAGCCGCACGTTGCGCAGCTCCTCGCGCGCCACTCGCTCCCGCGCCTTCTCCAACATCGACGCCGAGAGGTCGATGCCGGTGATGTGGCAATTTCTCGGATACAGGGACGTGTTGATGCCGGTGCCGACGCCGACTTCGAGGATGCGGTCGCCGGGTCTGATCCCCATGCGATCGCGCGCGACGAGTCGGCCGGGATGAAGCGTGGGACCAAAAACTAGATCGTAGACACTGGCCAGCTTTTCATAAACGCGTGCGACGAAATCGTTCTCGACCGCGGTGACCGACAGCGCCCGGGTGGCCACGTCGGATCCGAAGTCCGGATCTTCGTGCTCGAATAGCGCCATTCGCTGGCCCCTCCGATCCAAGGCTCCGGTGATGCGCATGGACCGTTGGGACCATGCGCGACGCGGACCCTGATTGGTCCGCGTTCCGTCAAAAAAAACCACGCGTGGGTCTCACGCGTGGGAGCCGCTCCGGACTATATCTTCCCAGCGCGGTCCCCACAAGCCCAATATCAGCGAACCGCCTCGACCACTTCGAGGGCCGATCCGAGACGGCCGTCAGAGGCAATGACGTGAAGGCCGTTCGTCGCGCCCCTGAGTGCTCGCGCGATGTCGCAGGCAATCGCAATGCCTTCTGCGGCTGCCGCCTCGGGCGAGGTCGAGCGGCGCATGCGCTCGACGATCGCGGCCGGCACCTGCACGCCCGGCACTTCGTTGGCCATGAACTCGGCGTCGACGACGCTGGCAAATGGCAGCAAGGCGAGCACGATCGGCAGCCGGGCGGTCTCGACACGTTTCAGGAAGCGTTCGCAGCTCTCGAGATCGAACACGGGACGAGTGATGGCAAATTCAGCACCCGCCTCGACCTTGTACTCGAGGCGACGCATCTCGCTGTCGAGATGCTCAGCCGCCGGATTCACGCGCACGCCCGCGTGAAAGGCCGTCGGCGTTCCGATCGCCTGGCCGCCAATGTCGAGTCCGTGATTCAAGCGTGACACGACGTTGAGCAGGCCGATCGAGTCGACGTCGAACACCGCGCTCGCGTCGGGATAATCGCCCATCGGTCGCGCATCGCCGGTCACGACGACGAGGTTGCGCACACCCATCGCATGCGCGCCGAGGAGATCCGACTGCATGCCGAGCAGATTACGATCGCGACAGGAGTATTGCAGCGACGTCTCGATACCGGTGCGCTGCTGGATCAGCACGGCGGTCGCCAGTGCGCTCGCACGCGGCCCGCTGGTTCCCTCCGTGATGTGCAGGACGTCGACGCCGCGGATGCGCAGCAGGCGCGCGTCCGTGAGAATCGTGTCGCTGTCGTGGCCGCGCGGCGGCAGCGTCTCGACCATCGTCACGAAGCGACCCGAGGAAAGCGCGTGCGCCAGATAGGACTTGTCACGGCGAGCGACGGGCGTCTGTTCGGGCGTGACCGTCGCCGCGGCGTCGCCGGATCTCGCATGCGCAGAAGACACCGTGACGCGCTGGGCCGCGGTGCGCGCGATCGCGGTTTTCATCTGACGAATGTGCTCGGGGGTCGTGCCGCAGCAGCCACCCACGAGCCGCACGCCCTGCCCCACGAAGCGGCGCGCGTACGACGCCATGTACTCGGGTGAGGTCAGATAGATCGTGCGTCCTTCGACATCGCGTGGCCGGCCGGCATTCGGCTGCGCCGCCAGCGGCACGCCGGTCAGCGACGCCATGCGTTCAACCGTCTCCAGCATGTGCGCGGGACCGATGCTGCAGTTGATGCCGATGACGTCCGCCCCGTAGCCCTGGAGCGCCGGCGCGAACTGCTCCGGCGGCGTTCCGTCGAGACTGTTGCCGTCCTCCTCGATCGTCATCTGCGCAACCACCGGCAGGTCGCACACGGCTCGAACACCGGCGATCGCCGCACCCAGCTCCGACACGTCGCGAAACGTCTCGAGGATGAACAGATCGACGCCGCCGTCGACGAGCGCTCTCGCCTGTTCGCGGAAGTGTTCCTCCGCCTCGTCGCGGCTCGTGCGTCCCCACGGCTCGATGCGGATGCCGAGCGGTCCCATCGCACCGGCCACGTACGCGTGACCGTCAGCGGCGGCGCGTGCCAGCCTGGCGCCCTCGATGTTGATGTCACGCAGACGATCGGCAAGGCCGAAGCCGCGCAGCTTGATCCGGTTGGCGCCGAACGTGTTCGTCTCGAGGACGTCCGCTCCTGCGCGCACGTACTGCCGATGCACGTCGGCCACGCGCTCGGGATCGGCGAGGTTCAACGCGTCGAAGGACTGGTTGATGAAGATCCCCTTCGCGTAGAGCAGGGTTCCCATGGCGCCGTCGCACACGAGCACGCGGTCGGCGATGGCATCGCGAAATGGTTTCATCGCAAGTCGGAAGTCAAAAGTCGGAAGTCGAAAGTAAGGATCAAAGTACTTCCCAACTTACTTCGGATTTTTGCCTGTTGCCTTTTGGCTTTCATTGGTCGATCTTCTCGTACTCCCACGTCGCAGTGTCGATCAGCAGATACGAGCGATTGATGCGATCGATGCAGACCGACCGCACGCCCTCGCGCTCGGTTTCGACGAAACGATGGTGATGGCCGCATAGATGGAGACGCGGCTGGAGCGTGGCGAGCAGCTCGTTGATCGCGGGCTTGCCGGCGTCGAGGCGGCGCGGACGACCGCCCGGCCGACCCACATCGGCGAGGATGAACGGGCGCGCGGCTTCGTGCGTCATCAGGACGTCGATCCCGCGCAGCTGCTTGCACGCCTCGACCTCCTCGCGCACGAAATGACGGCGTTTGTCGTCGCTCCGTCGCGTGTGTGGAAGATCGGCGGCCGGTGTGTTGAACCAGGTCGGCGCAAACGTGCCGCCGACTCCGGCGACGCGGGTGGTGGACACGTCAACTGCGACACCGTTGCGGATGTAGTGCAGGTTGCGTGGCTGCGGCGCACCGGCTTCCCACTCCGCGATGCGGTCGAAGTTCTCGTTGTTGCCTTTGATCCAGTAGATGGGCGCGTCCGGCTCGGGATACTCGCCGGCGCGATTCGCCAGGTCGCCCACACAGATCCAGTACGCAACATCGCGGTGCCGCGCGATGGCGCGCGCCATCGCGTCGAAGTTGCCGTGGATGTCGGCGAGCGCGCCAAGAACCATCGAGGTCTGCGGCCTACGGCCTTCGGGCTTCGGGCCTGGATGTCATTGCTGCGTCGCGCCGCATCAGCCCTCCAGGACTGAAGGCCGTAGGCCGAAGACCGAAGGCCGCTACCGCGCCGCCGCCAGCTCCGCCGGCGGCTTGGCGTTTGCCGACGGCGCGACCAGCAGATCGGCCTTGTCCCAGACGAAGTCGTCCTTGCTGTAGACCGCCAGCTCGTAGTCCTTGCCCATGAAGATGGCGGACACTGGACACGCTTCCTCGCACATGCCGCAGAAGATGCACCGCGTCTTGTGGATCTGGTAGACCTGCGCGTAACGGGGGCCGGCCATCACGGTGCCGTCGTTTTCCGCAGCCTCCAGGTAAATGGCGTCCGCCGGACAGGCGACCGAGCACAACCCGCACGCGACGCACTTCTCGAGACCGTTTTCGTCCCGCATCAGCACCTGCTTGCCGCGGTACTTCGGGAACATGGGAATCTTCTGATACGGATAATTCACCGTCACCTTCGGCTTGAACATGTGCCGGAAGGTGGTCCAGAACCCCGTGATGAGCGGACGAATCATGGGATCAATCATAATTCGCAACACCCGAATGCCCAACCCGACGAGGCCTACGGCCTACAGCCTACGGTCTTCAGTCCTGGAGCAAAGACAAGGGCCGAAGCCCGAAGGCCGAAGACCGAAGGCCGGCACGCCCGAAGACCAAAGCCCACGTTAGAATCCCCTTGTGCTCCAGGAACCGCGCATCCTGTCGCCGGACCAGTTCCTGCTCACGACCCTCATCGTCAAGCTGGCGGTCATCGCGGTGCTCGCCACGATGGTCGCGCGCTACCGTCGCTTCCGTCACATCCTCATCTTCGAGCGGCGCGGCTGGCTGGATCGCAGCGTCTTCACGCTGTCGATCGGCGTTCCGCTGATGGCCGGCGTGGCGTTTCGCGTGCTGCTCGGCTACAAGGCCGCGGACCTGACCCTCGAAGGCGCGTTCCTCGCGGGCGTGATCGCCGGACCCTATACGGGCGCCCTCGTCGGTCTCATGGTCGGCTTTCCCGCCATGCTCGCCGGCGAAATCATCGCGCTGCCGTTTGCGATCGGATGCGGGTTTGCCGGTGGCGGCTTGCGCGAGGCGGCGCCCAAGGAAGCGATCTGGCAGTTCACGCCATTCGTCTTCATCGACCTGCACAAACACGTGTGGCAGACGGTGCGCCGGGTCGAATTGAACTGGCAGATCGTGCTGCTGCTGGCGCCCGTCGCCCTCGAGCTCCTGCGTCAGGCGCTGGCGGCACGCTTCGGGGAGCAGCGGCTGTTCTTTCTCGGATCGCCCTCACCGTGGATGACGCTGTTCGTCGTGATTGCCACAGTGCTGTGCGTGGCGACGCCGATCAAGATCTGGAACAGCGCGCGCATCGAGCATCGCCTCCAGGAACAGGAAAAGCTGCTGCTCGCCGCCAAGATCGAAGCGCTCAAGAGTCAGATCAATCCGCACTTCCTCTTCAACACGCTCACCTCGATCGCGTCGCTCATCCGGTCGCAGCCCGACACGGCGCGCATGCTGATCGTCAGGCTGTCGGGTCTGCTGCGTCGGCTGCTCCGCAGCCACGAGCACTTCGTGTCTCTCCGCGAGGAACTGGAATCGGTCGACGAGTATCTCGACATCGAGGTCGTCCGATTCGGTCCCAAGCTGAGTGTGCGCAAGGACATCAGCCCCGAAACGCTCGACATGGTGGTGCCGAGCATGATCCTCCAGCCGCTGGTCGAGAACTCCATCAAGCACGGCCTGTCGCGGAAGATGGGGCCGGGGTGCATCACGCTCCGCAGCCACCGCGACAACGGCCGCGTCGTCATCGAAGTCCAGGACGATGGGATGGGATTCGTGCTCGATCGACTGGATCAGCCGATGTCGAGCGGGATCGGACTGGCCAACGTGCGCGAGCGCCTTCGTGTGATCTATGGCGCGAACTACCAGTTGAAGATGACGAGTGAACCAGGCAAAGGGACGAGCGCGCAGATCGTGGTTCCCGAGTTGGTCGCCACGGAGCCCATCCCGGCATGAAAGGAACAACGCCCAACTTCCAACGCCCAACTTCCAAACAGTGGGAATTGGATTTGCGTTTGGGAGTTGGAGTTTGGGAGTTGGGAGTTCGCGCATGAGCAACTCCCTGCGCGTGGTTGTCGTGGATGACGAGCAGCTGGCTCGAGACGAGTTGTGTTATCAGCTTGAGCACGTCGGCGATCTGGAGGTCGTGGCCCAGGCGGGCAATGGTGTGGAGGCGGTGGCCGCGATCGACCGATTGGATCCGGATCTCGTCTTTCTGGATGTGCAGATGCCAGGCCTGAGCGGGTTCGAGGTCGCCAGACGCCTGCTGGAGCGGGCGGAGGACGCGCCGGCCCTGATCTTTGTCACGGCGTTCGACCAGCATGCGATTGAAGCGTTCGAGGTCAACGCCGTGGACTACCTGCTAAAGCCTGTGGAAGCGGGCAGACTCGAGCAGGCCGTGCAGCGGGCACGACGGCGATTAGCGTCGGAACGGCCGAGCCAGCCGGTCCCCGTCAACGATCAGCTCGAAAAAATCGTAAAGATGATGGCGGACCGTCAGGTCCGGCGCGAACAGGTGGCACTCAAGGTCGGCGAGCGGTTCATGCTGGTGCAGGCCGAGGAGATCATCTTCGCCTCGCTGGCCGACGAGTCGATTAACATAGTAACGGGGCACGTGACAGGCACCTCCAACTACCGGACCCTGGACGACTTACAGGCCCGGCTGGATCCGGAGATCTTCTGGAGGGTGCACCGATCGCACCTCGTCAATATCAACAAGATCAAGGAGATTGTCCCTTGGTTCAGCAGGAACTACATCCTTCGGATGAAGGACGCGAAGGCGACGGAAATACCGGTCAGCCGATCTCAAACGAAGCGCCTTCGGGAATACCTGAAGCTGTAACGTCCTCATCGTCCGAGCACACCGAACACCCCCTGCTGCCATGGGGCGAGAACGTCCTGCGCACGCCCATCGAGCCGACACCTGCATCCAGTGAAGCCGCGGTGATGATGTCGAGCGAGCCCGCCGTGTCGATGGCCGCCGCCGAAGCCACGGCGGATGTGCCGCTCGAGGATCCGGCGACGGCGATGCTGCAGCGGATCAATGTATGGAAGGACGAACTAGTCGCCTGGTTCAAGACGCTCGCATCCGCCGCCGTCTATGCCACGCTCATCGTAACCTTCGGGTTCCAGGTCGCGCGCGTCGAGGGGCAGAGCATGGCGCCGACCTTGGCCGACCAGGATCGCCTGATCGTCAACAAGCTCGCCTATCGTCTCGGGCCGCCACGCCGCGGCGACATCGTGATGCTCTATTACCCGATCAATCCGGACAAATCATTCGTCAAGCGGGTCATCGCCGAAGAAGGGGACACGGTCCGCATCACGGATGGCCGCGTTTACGTGAACGACGTGCCGATGGACGACAGCTTCGTTCCGCCGGAATATCGCAGCCACGATGATTTCGGCCCGACGGTCGTGCAGGAAGGCTATTACTTCGTGATGGGCGACCATCGCAACAACAGCTCCGACAGCCGTCACTGGGGGTTCGTGCCGAAGAAGTACATCATCGGCAAAGTGCAGTTGCGCTGGTGGCCGATTCCGCATGCGCGGGTCTTCTGACGCTGACCCGAGCGTGTAATTCAAAATTCAAAATGTAAAATGCAAACCTCTCCACGGGTTTGCACCAGCGGGGTGGAAGTCGATCGGACCTTCACCCCGCTGTGCCGTACAGCGAAGTGTTTGCATTTTGAATTTTGCATTTTGAATTGACCCGTGGCCATTGACCGCTACACGGCCGTCACTCGCGTCCTGTGGCGCGTACTCTTCCTCAACCTTGCCGTCGCGTTCGCCAAGATTGCGCTGGGCTACGGGACCGGCGCGGTTTCGATCATCTCCGACGGTTTTCACTCGCTGACCGATTCGGCGTCCAACGTCGTTGCGCTCGTCGGTGTGTCGGCCGCACGCCGCCCACCCGATACCAACCACCCGTACGGCCACCGCAAATACGAGACGATGGCCTCGCTCGGCATCCTGCTGTTTCTCGTCATCGTGCTCGTGGAGGTCCTGCAGGCATCAGTCAATCGATTCCTGCACGGCGGCTCTCCGCGTGTGTTCCCGGAAGGGATCGCGCTGATGGGAACCACACTCGTCATCAACATCGGAGTGGTGATCTACGAGTCGCGCCACGGGCGACGCCTGAGCAGCGAGGTCCTGCTGGCCGATGCGAAACATACGCGCAGCGACGTGCTGACCTCCGTCACGGTGCTCGGCGCGCTGCTCGGAGTGTGGTGGGGCGTTCCGGTGCTCGACCCGCTCGCCGCGATTCTCGTGGCCGGCTTCATCGGTCACGCGTGCTGGGAGATCGCGCAAGGCGCGTCGCGGATTCTCGGCGACGAGATCGTCATCGCCGAAGACGATGTACGCGAGGTGGTGCAGTCGGTGCCGGAGGTGCTCGGCTCCGAGAAGATCCGGACGCGTGGTTCAGCGGATTACGTCTTCCTCGATCTGCACCTCTGGCTCGACCCCCAGACGCCGCTGCGCACCGCTCACGCCACGTCGCACGTCGTCAAGGACAAGCTGATGGCGAAGTTTCCTCAGCTCGCAGACGTGGTGATTCATATAGAACCCCCTCCGGGGTCAAATCCCAAATCCCAAATCCTAAATCCCAAGCCCCAACCTTTTTCAAAAACCAACTAGCAAGCACAGCTTTGCCTGTACTTGGGTTTAGGGATTTGGTTTTTGGGATTTGGGATTTGGGATTTGGGATTTCAGGCATCGAGCTTGCTCGATGCCCTTGCATGGATCCTGAAGTCGTCACTCACGATTCGATCCGCGGATTGATCCGCGGCATCCTGACCGATCTGCGGACGCTCATCCGTGAGGAGATTGCGCTGGCGCGCGTGGAGCTTCGCGAGCAGGCCGGTCGCGCGCGGACCGCGGCGATGAGCTTCGGCATGGCTGCCGGAGCGCTCGCGTTCGGAGTCACGTTCCTGCTGATTGCGCTGGCGATTGCCATTGCGGACCTGCTGAACTGGCCGGTGTGGGCCGGCTTCCTGATCGTGGCCGTCGTGCTCAGTCTCGTCGGGTTCGTGACGCTCAGCGCCGGGCGCAAGCAGCTCCGGGCGTTCCACGCGGTGCCGGAAGAAACCGTCTCGACTTTGAAGGAGAACTCCGAATGGATCGCGAAGCGGTTGTCATCCGCGCGGAGATGAGCGAAACGCGCGCGCAGCTCGATCGCAAGATCGCGCTGCTCGAGCAGCGGGCGCGCGACTTCAGTCCGAAGCGCTACGCGCGCGACCACATGCCCGAGTACTTCATCGATCGGGTGATCGGCGCGGTGCTCACGTTGATTGGCGTGCGGATGGCGCTGGGCCAGATCCGCGCGGCACGGTCACATCGCGCCCGCGTTCGCGCGGCCCTGGAATCCTACGGGCGTTGGTGAAGCACTTGTAAACTCCCAACCCGCTTCGCCGCGCCAACTCCCAACGTTCCCGACCACGCATTGGGAGTTGGGCGTTGGTTCCAGCGTCAGCGAGTTGGGAGTTTTCGTTAGACTCGCGCCCTGGCGTATTGTCCCGCGCCCTCGGGACCCGCCACCATCTTCGGAATGTGGCGGCGTACGGCGCCGAGCGTGACCGCGACAATCGCCATGAACCCGGCAAGCAGCGCGAACAATCCCGTCAAGCCCGACGACAATCCCGCATAACCGCTGACGACGCCGCCGATGCGCCCGAACGCGACGGCGGTACCCACGCCGGTTGCTCGAATGGTGGCCGGATACACATGCGCCGCGAGTGCGTACATCGTCGTTTGCACACCGTTGATGAGACCGCCGGTCCACCCTAGGAGCAGAAACATCGCCAGCGTTGGCGCGGGCGTGACTTGTCGCACGGCAAGCGCACCGGCGATCGCGCCGATGCACATCGCGATCATCGTCGCGCGTGACCCCACCCGCACGATTATCGCCGCACCCAGCAGCGCACCGACCACACCGCCAAGATTCCAGGCCGCCAGTCCGTTGGACGACGACGCGACGTCGAAGCCGACGCCCGCCAGCATGCTCGGCAACCAGAACACGCTCGCGTAGGCGGCGAACAGACAGAAGAAGAACGACGCGCAGAGCGCCATCGTGTCGCGGCGGAACTCGGGCACGAGCAGTTCGCTCACCGAGCTGCTGCGCGTGCTTTCTGTCGGATCGACGAACTCCGCATCGTTTGGAACGCTGTGTCCAAGCTTGCGCAACAGCTGTACTAACTCGCTCCATCGCTCGCGGTGCCGTGCCATGAAGCGTGGCGACTCGGCCAGGGCGGCCATGAGCACGAATCCGAGCACGAGGGGCAATGTTCCACCCACACCGAACAACGTCCTCCAACCCCACGTGGGAAGCAGACGTGCTCCGACAAGGCCGGCGACGAATCCACCGAACGGCACGCACACGATCGTCAGCGTGACGGCCATCGGGCGATGGCGACGCGGGACATATTCGGACGCGAGCGCGGCGGCATTCGGCATCGCGCCGCCCAATCCGAGACCGGACAGGAATCGCAACGCCGCAAGCGCCCAGATGTTGTTGACGAACACGATCGTGGTGGTCAGCAGGCCGAAGACGAAGACGCTGCCCAGCAACGCCTTCCGGCGACCGTAGCGATCCCCGAGCACGCCGGCGATCGCGCCGCCCATCATCATGCCGACCAGTCCGATGGCGACCACATGCGTGAAGGGCGCGCGCGTCGGGATCTGCCAGTCGCGCATCATCGCTGGAATCGCCACGCTGAGCAGCTGGTTATCGACGCCGTCGAGCACAATCGCGAGCGCCGTCACGAACACGAGCAGCTTCTGGTATCCGCGCCACGGCCCTTCGTCCAGCATCACGCCGACGTCGACTGTCTTCATGTCATCCCCTTACGCTGGCCATCGTCAAATCCCAAATCCCAAATCCCAAGTCCCAAAACCTAAACTTCGATAGTAGTGGTCGTTGATCGATAGCGACGGGTCACGGCCAGCAACCACTATCCACCATCCAACCACCCACCAACCAGCGGGCGCACACTTCGCAGGCCGCGGAGTATACAATGGCAGTCGACCCGCCCAACCGGTGGTAGACGCCCGCCTGCTCTTCTCCATTTTCGCCAGCGACATCGTCCCGATCTTCGTCGTCGCCGGCGTCGGTTTCCTGCTGGCCCGCTACAGCGCCGTCGACGCACGGGCGCTGTCGCGCATCATCTTCAACGCGCTCTCGCCGTGCCTGGCGTTCAACCTGCTGGTGACGTCGACGATCAGTGGCGGCGAATTCGGCCGCATGGCGCTGTTCTGCGTGCTGGTCATCGCGGCGGCCGGGGCGATGGCCTGGCTGATGACCATTCCGCTGCGCCTCGATCGCGTCACGACGACCGGCTTTCTGCTCGTCGTGATGTTCTCGAACGCGGGGAATTACGGGATGCCTGTCGCCATGTTCGCTTTCGGCCGCGAGGCGCTGGCGCGAGCGACGGTCTACTTCGTTACCAGCTCCGTCATGACCTACACGATGGGCGTCTTCCTGGCCGCGAGCGGCAGGCGAGCCGTGCGGCAGGCGTTCATCGGCGTGCTCAAAGTGCCCGCCATCTATGCGCTGGCGGGCGCTGGAATCGTGCTCGCGTTGCACATTCCGGTACCAACCGCCGTCATGCGCTCCGTCGGGCTGCTCAGCGACGCCGGTCTGCCAATGATGATCCTCGTGCTCGGAATGCAGCTCGAACGAGCGGCGCTTCCGGAACGCCCCATCGTCGTGGCCGCCGCTGTGGTGCTGTCCCTGGTGCTCACGCCGCTGGCCGCCTTCGGGATCGCGCACCTGATCGGTCTGACCGGCCCGGCGTTCCAGGCCGCCATGATTCAGGCTTCGATGCCCGCGGCGGTCATCACGACGATTCTGGCGCTGCAGTATGAAGTGGCGCCGAATTTCGTCTCCAGCGTGGTATTTGTGACAACGCTGCTGAGCCCGTTCACGCTGACGTTGTTGATTGCACTGCTCCAGCGGGCCGCCTAAAGGCGGCCCCTACAATTATTGGAATAATGCGGCGCGGACCGGTCGGCGGGCCCCGGCGCGCACGCTTGCGCGCTGGGGCGCTGTGGTCCGCGATCCCTTCGGCTGACGTATCATTTCGGGCTGCAGTCATTCCTTGATGTCAACCCCCAACTCTCTTCGCTGAGCCAACTCCCAACCCCCAAGTCATGCGGGTTTGGGAGTTGGGCACGCGTCAGACGTTGGGAGTTGGGAGTTTTGCACATAGGAGGAGATCGATGACATTCAGAGCTTTTCTCGCGATCTCGATCGCACTGCTGACGATGACGCTCGCCTCCGAGCGATCGGTGGCACAGGAGCCGGGACGCGGCGGCGGTCGAGGACAGCAGGTGCAGCTGCCCGACGGCGCCGGCAAGGAGCTCGTGCAGACGACGTGCACGAAGTGTCACGCGCTGAACATGATCACGGGCTACTGGGGCGGCACGCGCGACGAGTGGCAGATGCTTTTCGGCACGATGGTGCAGCTGCCGAAGGATCAGGCGGACTCGATCGCCGGTTATCTGGCCACGCACTTCCCGCCGAAACCAGCGCCGCAAGCGGTGAAGATCCCGGGACCGGCGTCAGCGACGTTCAAGGAGTTTGCCGTTCCAACGTTGGGCTCGCGGCCGCACGATCCGCTTGCCGCGAAGGACGGCTCACTCTGGTGGACCGGACAGTTCGCCAGCAGGCTCGGGAGAGTCGAGCCGAAGACCGGCGAGATGAAGGAGTTCCCGCTGAAGACCGCCAACTCCGGTCCGCACGGCCTGGTCGAGGACAAGGACGGCAATATCTTCTTCACCGCCATCAACCAGCACTACATCGGCAAGCTCAATCCGAAGACCGGCGAGATCACCGAGTATCCAGTGCCAGCGCCCGGCCGCTCA
>Ga0081539_10001672_pt1 | contig 35884 bp, 39 predicted proteins | sample TabmetS4T2R2_FD_71023 | JGI IMG/M metagenome (GOLD analysis project Ga0081539, IMG submission 71023) | Tabebuia heterophylla rhizosphere microbial communities from the University of Puerto Rico - S4T2R2 | ecosystem: Host-associated > Plants > Roots > Rhizosphere ... | reverse complement strand
CCCGCGGCGAGCTGTATCCCGAGCGCCTGCTCGCGATCAATCCGGGTACCGCGACGCGACCGATCGACGGCCCGCAGACGCGCGAGCCCGCCTTCGGATTGCCGGCAATCTGGATTGGCGAGGACCAGCGCGAAGCGGCGTCATCGGCCGGCTACACGGTCGTCGATCCGACAACCGCGCTGTCGACCCACTTGTCCGAGAGCATCCGCGCGTTCCTGCCCGACCTGCTCAGTCGTCAGCAGGTGAAGGAGATGGTCGACACGGTGGCGCAGACCGCGCCGAAGTTGATCGAGGAGCTCGTGCCGAAGCTCGTCTCGCTCGGCGAGATTCAGCGCGTTCTTCGCCAGCTGCTGCGCGAACGTGTGCCGATCCGTGATCTGGTGACGATCCTCGAAGCCATCTCCGATGTGGCGGCGATCACCAAGGATGCCGACGCGATCAACGAGGCGGTGCGATCGGCGATCGGCCGCGCGATCTGCCGGCCGTATCAGAACGAGAAGGGCGAGCTGTCGGTGATCGGTGTCGCGCCGAGCCTCGAGGAGAAGTTGATGGCGTCGCTGGTCAAGACCGAGCAGGGTGCCGTCCTCGCCCTCGACCCGCAACAGGCGCAAAGCATCGCGAGCCGAATTGCGAAAGCCATCGAACAGGCGATGGCACAGCCGGTGCTTTTGTGTTCACCGGCGTTGCGCCCGCACTTGTGGCGGCTGTTCGCGCGGGTGCTGCCGCATCTTGGGGTTCTGTCGCATGCCGAGGTGCCAACACACATTCAGGTAGTCGCCGTGGCGACGCTCGACTGACATGCATTTGAAGCGATTCAGGCGTGAAACAGTGCAGGAAGCACTGCGAGCGGCACGGGAGGAACTGGGGCCCGGCGCACTGGTGCTCTCCACGCGGGTGGTTGCCGCACCGGGCGCGCGCGGCTGGTTCGGGCGCCGTCAGGTCGAAGTCACGGCGGCGGCCGAGCGACCGGTGGTGTCGGAGTTCCGGCAGGCGCCGTCAGACGACGGCTACCAGAACGGCCTCCACCTGGAAATCGGCAACGGCGCTCCGCGCTCGAATCGCTCCGTGAAAAACCGTGCGCATCGCGCCGTCGCGTCACTTGCCGCGCAGTTGCAGGCGACGGGGCTCGATCCGGCGCTGGCCCACGACGTCGCCAAGGCGCATCCCACGCCGCAGCGCCGTGGCGCCACCGTGCACAACCTGCGGAGGACGCTGGCCGATCAACTGGCGATGCTGGCCGCGCACGACGAGGGCTACGCGCCGGTCGAAGTGTTCGTCGGCCCTCCAGGCGTAGGCAAGACGACGACGATCGCCAAGATCGCGTCGCAGGAGCGCGCGCGAGGCGGTGCTCGACTCGGTCTCATCGCTGCCGACGGTTTCCGCGTCGGCGCCGTCGAACAGCTCCGCCTCTACGCCGACATCGTCGGCGCGCCGTTGACAGTGGCGCGCACACCCGACGAGCTCGCGCACGCGATCGAAGACGCACGGCGTCCCTTGCTCGTCGACACCGCGGGGCGATCGCCCCACGACGACGTGTCGCGCGAGATGCTGCGCGTGCTGGCGGGACGACCGGGTGTGCGGACCCATCTGGTGCTGGCAGCGAGTACGTCGTCCGACCTCGTTCGCCGCTCGCTCGACCGATTTGCCGATGCCCACCCGTCGCGCCTGGTGATCACCAAGCTCGATGAGGCGGAATCACTGGCGCCGATTGTCGGCGTGCTGCGCGAACAGCAGATTCCGATCTCGTATCTCGGTACCGGGCAGAACGTCCCGGACGATCTCGAGCGCGCGACGCCGCCGGCGCTCGCCGCGTGGGTAGCCGGTGACGCGTGTCACGGAGGCGCCGTATGACGTCTCCGGTCACGGCGCTTTCCGGAACGGTGCTCGCCGTGGCGAGTGGAAAGGGCGGCGTCGGCAAGAGCAACGTCGCCGCGAACCTGGCTGTGGCGCTCTCGCTGCTCGGGCGCAAGGTCGCGCTGCTCGACGCCGACTTCGGTCTCGGCAACGTCGACGTGCTGCTTGGCCTGGCTCCTGACTTTCACATCGGGCACGTGCTGTCCGGTGAAAAGACGCTCGACGACATCGCGATCACCGGGCCGAGCGGGATCCAGATTGTGCCGGGCAGCTCCGGATTGCGGGCGATGACCGTGCTGTCGGCGGTGCAGCGTCAGCGGCTGATGGCGATGCTCTCGAAACTGCGACGCACGATGGATTTTCTGGTGGTGGACACGGCGTCGGGCATTTCCGACAGCGTGATCGACACGGTGCTGATGGCGGATCGCGTGGTGCTCGTGACCAACAACGAGCCGGCGGCCGTCGTCGATGCCTACGCGACGGCGAAGGTCGTGACCGCGTCGTCACCGAAAGCGGAGATTGGGGTTGTGGTCAATCGCGTGAGCGACGCCCATGAAGCCGGCCTCGCGTTCCGGCAGCTCGACGTGGCGGCGGCAAAGTTCCTCGGACGGCCGCTGCGCTTCTACGGATTCGTCGTCGACGATCCCGCCGTGCAGCAGTCGACGCTGTCGCAGCGGGCGGTGGTCGACGAAGCACCGCAGGCGCCTGCCAGCCGGTGCTTCCGCATTCTCGCGGCCCGCATCGCCGGGATGGGCCCGGTGCCGGGACAGTCACTTCGGCCCGGAGGCCCCTATCCCGACGCCGCGGCGGCGGAGGTATCGCGATGCGCGTAACCAGCATGGAATCGGCTCTGCAGACGCGCGATCGGCTCGTGATGGAGCACGTGCCGCTGGTGAAGATCCTGGCGCAGCGCCTTGCGCATCGCCTGCCGGCACAGGTCGAAGTGTCCGAGTTGATCAGCGTCGGGCTGCTGGGCCTCATCGACGCCGCCAGCCGCTACAAGCCGTCGCTCGGCGTGCCTTTTGACGCCTTCGCCCGCCGTCGCGTACAGGGCGCGATGCTCGATTCGTTGCGCGATCTCGACTGGGCGCCGCGATCGCTGCGCCGCCTGCGCCGCGACGTCGACGCCGCGATTGCGGCGGTTCGCCGCCGCGTCGGCCGCGAGCCTCTCGAATCCGAAGTGGCCGCCGAGCTGTCGATGACGCCTGCCGAGTACGACAAGGCGATCGAACAGCTGCGCGTGCTGGACATCGGCGTGATCAGACCGCTCGACTCTGGCGACGAAGACGGGCCGTCACGTCTCGAGCTGTGCGTCGACCCGTCGGAAGGCGCCTCCACGCAACTGGAGCGCAAGGAGCTCCGTGCCCATCTCGTGAAGGCGATCGAACAGCTGCCCGAGCGGGAGCGTCAGATCCTGTCGCTCTACTACGAAGAAGAGCTGACGCTGGCGGAGATTGGCGCCGTCATCGGCGTGACCGAATCGCGTGTCTCGCAGCTGCGGTCGCTTGCCGTGTCGCGCCTGCGCACGCTGTTGAAGGAATCGCTGGCGATCCCGGCGCCGGAGGCGAAGGCGTCGTGACGCGCATTCTGTCGCAGGACGAGATCGATGCGCTGCTGCTGACGGCGGAGAAGGGCGCTCCCGAGGAGCCCGCCGTCGACGCGTCCCCAACCACGATCCAGCCGTACAACTTCCGCCGGCCGGATCGCGTCTCGAAGGATCAGCTGCGCGCGCTGCACTTCCTGCACGACCGCTTCGCCGTCAATCTCTCGACTTCGCTCTCCGCGTTCCTGCGGTCGGTGACGGAAGTCAGCATCACCTCGGTCGAGCAGTTCGCGTACTCCGAGTTCCTGATGTCGCTGCCCGATCCGACGGCGTTCTACGCCATCGCGCTGCCGCCGGTCGACACGATGGGTGCGCTCGAGCTGAACCCGTCGATCGCGTTCACGATGATCGACCGGATGCTCGGCGGCGCCGGGCAGTCCACCGGTCCCGATCGCGCGCTGACGGAGATCGAGCAGAACGTGCTCGATGCCGTGGTGGACCTCGTGCTCCAGCACCTCACGGAAACGTGGAAAGCGATTGTCGACGTCGACTTCCGCATCCATGCCCGCGAAACGCGGCCGCAGATGCTGCAGGTCACCAGCGCCAACGAGATCATGATCCTGCTCGGGTTCGACGTCCGCATCGGCGAGTCGCGCGGGATGCTCAGCATCTGTATACCTGCCGCCTCGATCGAATCGATGGAAGACAAGGTCGCGCAGGGATGGCACCGCCAGCCGCGGCCGCCGACGGACGTGGAGGACATGCGGTTGCGCGTCAATCTCGGACGCCTGCCGCTGCCGGTAACCGCGCTGATCGAGACGCATCTGCTGGCTCGCGATCTCGTCGATCTCGAGCCGGGTGACGTCGTCGCGCTCGGTCGGCCGGCGAGCGAGCCCATTGACATTCACGTCGGACAGATTCGGCGCTTTCGCGGGCGACTGACGCGTTCCAACGCCACGGCGGTCGTGCGCGTCGAGTCGCTGTCGGGCGTCGGCGCAGTCGCACGCGGGGTGGCGTCGTGAGCACCGAAGCGGCAGCCGTTCAGGAAGCGCTGGCGCAAGAGCTCGCCATCGTCGTTGGCGCGCTCAGCGCCTCGGACGCGAGCGTCACCGACGGCACGTGTCAGGCCGGCGCACACTGGACGGCAACGCTCACCGTGAAGGGTCCGGTGACCGGCACGTGCACGATCGCGCTCGATCAGACAGGCGTCACGGCCGTCACGCGGGCGCTGCTCGGTGGCGAGGTCGAAAACCCGGACGAAATGGCCGGGACCGTCAGCGAACTGCTCACGCAGGCAGCGGCGGCGGTCTCGAACGCGCCCGATGCACGAGGTCTGCGGATCGACGTCAGCACGGCCGCGTTCGTCGATGCGATCGAGTTCTCCGCGACGGCGTTCGTGCGGGCCATCGTCACGCCGCTGTTGACCGACCCGTTGATCCTGGTCATCGACGGCACGCTCGCCGACAGCATGCCGATTCAGCAGCAGTCGCAGAGCTCGCGGCACGCCGAACCGGCTCCGGTCGACAGCGAGGTCGAGGATCGCATTGCCGTGATTCTCGACATCGAGCTGCCGCTGCTCGTGCGCTTCGGGCATACGGAACTGCCGCTTCGTGCGCTGACCAAGCTCAGTCCCGGATCGGTCATCGATCTCGGCCGGTCGCCGGACGACCCGGTCGAGCTCCTCGTCAGTGACCGTGTGGTCGCGCGCGGTGAGGTGGTCATCGTTGGTGGCAATTACGGCGTCCGCATACTCGACGTCGTCAGCAAGTCGGAGCGCATGCGCTCATTGGAGGGATGAACGTGACGGTCTACTTCGTTCTCGTCGGCGTTGCTGCGGTCATTCTCGGCGGCATGATGTGGGTGCACATTCAGCAGCGCGCGGCGCTCGAGCGCCTCGAGGATCGCCTGGCCCATCTCAATGCGGGCGTGTCGCTGTTGACGGACACGACGGAAACGGGCCTGCGCGACGTGGCGATGGAGATCGGGCGCCTGTCGGCGGCCACGACGGCGCCGGCGCCCAAGTCGCGGCCGGCGACCCAGCGTCGCGTCGCCCGGGCGGTGAAGCAGGGCCGATCGGTGCGCGACGTGGCGGCGGCAGAGGGCGTATCCGAGGGCGAGATTCGGCTGCACCTGCAAATGGACAAGAGCCGAAAGGACCGCGCGCATGCCACGGTGCGCTGACGCCGGCTGTGCGCGCTGGCGCCCGGAGCGCCTCGCCCCGCGGTGGGCGACCGGGATGCGCTTCAACGGCGAGTGGTACTGCTCGCGCGCCTGCGTCGAGAGCGCCGCGCGCGAAGGGCTCGATACGCCGGTCGTGGCGCAACCGTCGAATCGCGCGCTCCGTCATCTCCGCATCGGCGTGCTGCTGCGGCACACGGGAGTCATTTCGGAGACGCAGCTCGCCGAGGCCCTGCAATCGCAGCGGGCGTCGGGGCGCCGTCTTGGTCAGGAGCTCCAGCATCTCGGGATCGTGCGGGGCGATGTGATCGTTCGCGCCCTCGCCGGTCAGGGCAACGTGCGCTATCTGACGACGTTCGATGTCGAACGGGTGAAGCGCGGACCCTCGTGGTTGCCGTCGGCAACCGTTCGGGCGTTGGGAATCGTGCCCTTCGAGGTCATCGACGCGACCCGCACCGTGAAGGTCGTGTGCGCCGCACCCGTTCCGCGATCCGCGCTGCGTGCGCTGACAACGCTGACGGGCTGGGAGGCCGAACCCTACCTCGTCGACGACGAGGTGTGGCAGCGGGCGCTCGATGCATACCGTCCAGCGCCGGGTGCCACGGAGCAGGAGCAGGGCGAGGCGCGCACGGTGAAAGGGCTGTCCGATGCGGCGGCGTGGATCGCCGACGCGGCGCAATCACGCCGATCGGTGACGATGCGCTCGGCGCGATCGGGAGATTACACGCTGGTCCGGGTGGAAGCACCGAGCGTGATGTCGGACTTGTTGATCGCTGGATAGGCGTTCGGGACGTTCGGTACGTTCGAAGGAGCAGGGTCATGTCGGGTGGTGCCTACAGTGCTTTGAGCGGGATGCGCGCGCGGCTTGGCGAGCTCGATCGCATCGCGTCGGATCTGGCCAATGTCAGCACGGCCGGCTACAAGAGCGAGCGCATTGGCGTGTCGAGCGCGGAGCGAAAGGAGTTCGCGCCCATGCTCGACGCGGCGGTCGACGCTGTCGTCGGCAGCACGAAGGTGGACTTCACGCCAGGCGTCATGAAGACGACCGGCAACGAGCTCGACGTGGCGATCGATGGCCGCGGATTCTTCGCCATCGAGACGACCGCCGGTGTGCGCTACACGCGGACCGGCAGCTTCTCGCGTCGCGCCGATGGTCTGCTGGTGACGGCGCAGGGCGAGACCGTGCTCGGCGAAGGGGGAGAGATCACCCTCGGGCGAGGGGCGGTCACGATCGAAGGCAATGGAACCGTTCGCAGCGGCGGTCAGGTCGTCGGGCAGCTGCAGCTCGCCGATTTCGCCGACGCCGATCTGATTCGCGAGTCGGGTGCGCGATTCCGGGCGGTGATGGGAGCCGAGGCGCAACCGTTCGCGGGCGCGCTCGTCGCCGGTGCGCTCGAGCAGTCGAACGTCTCGGTGGTGGACCGGATGACGGCGCTGACCGAGGTCACGCGCGGGTTCGAGATGCTGCAGCGCGGCGTGTCGGTGCTCATGAACGACCTCGACTCGAGGGCAATCGGGGAGCTCGGCAAACGGTAAATCGACCGAACCCTGAAGAACATGACGTTCACGCTTCTGCGTGACACGCGAGGAGATCGAAGTGATCCGAGCACTGTATACGGCGGCCAGCGGCATGAGCGCCCAGCAGGCCAACATCGACAACGTGGCGCACAACCTGGCCAACGTGAACACGACCGGATTCAAGAAGAGCCGCGTCGAGTTCGAGGACCTGGTCTACCAGCGCATGAAGGCAGCCGGCTCGCCGACCTCGCAGGAGGCGGAAGCGCCGATCGGCCTGGAAGCGGGGCTTGGATCGCGCGCCGTCGCCACCGCGCGCAACTTCAGCTCCGGCAACCTGCGCAACACGAGCGGCCCGCTCGATCTCGCGATTGAAGGAGCCGGGTTTCTGCAGGTCTCGCTTCCCGGTGGAGAGACCGGCTATACGCGCTCGGGCACGCTGCATCTGAACGGACAGGGTCAGATCGTCACGGCAGACGGCGTCACGCTGCAGCCGGCGATCACGATTCCGCCGAATGCGACCAGCATCAGCATTTCCAAGGACGGCATCGTGTCGGTATCGCTGCCCGATTCGGCGCCGCAGCAGGTGGGCACGATCGAGCTCGCGAACTTCCAGAACCCGGCCGGACTGGAGGCGCGCGGCGGGAACATCTTCGTCGCCACACCGGCGTCCGGCGACGCGCAGACCGGCGTGCCCGGCAGCGACGGCCTCGGCACGCTCGCGCAGGGCTTCCTCGAGGACTCCAACGTCAGCGTCGTCGAGGAGATGGTGAACATGATTCTCGGCCAGCGCGCGTACGAGGCGAACTCGCGCGTGATTCGCGCGGCGGACGAGATGCTGCAGCAGGTGAATCAGCTGTCGCGGTAGCGAATAATGTCGCGGCAACCTTCGCCTCTCCGACGACACACCGAGGCACCGAGACACCGAGGCCGGACTTTCTTTGCTTTCTTGTCCTCCGTGCCTCTGTGCCTCGGTGTGTCGTTCGGAGTGGCTGTCGCGGCAACCCAAACAATTTCGCCGCAGGCGGCGATCGAACGAGCGGTGGGGGAGCGCATCGGACCGGGAGCATCGGTCACCGTCACGTCACTCGAAACCAGCGTGGCGCCAACGGCGCGACTGGAAGCCGTGCCGGATCCTGGCGGGCGAACGGGCGTGCCGGTGAGATTTCAGTTGGTGGCGCGCGGCGTACGAGTCGGAACCGCTGTTGCCACGGTTCGCGTGGAGGCCTCGCACGCACGAGCGGTGCGCGCCATCGCGCGCGATGAAGCGCTGACCGTTGACGCCTGGCAGATGGTGACGGGAGAACTGAAAGACGTGCCATTCCGACATCTCCCGACAGCCGAGGAAATCGGCACGCTCAAGGCGCGACGCGACATTGCGCCGGATGAAGTGCTGACCGACGCAACGGTGGTCGTGCCGCCCCTGGTCAAATCCGGCGACACGGTCGCGGTCACCGTTAAGGTCGGATCCGTCGAGGCGAAGGGAACGGCCGTCGCATCGGGCAGCGGCCATCTGGGCGAGACGATCCGCATCATCCAGCGGTCGAGCCGCCGCCCGCTCAACGCGCGTATCAGCGGCCCCGGGGCCGTCGAGTTGATTCCATGAACGTGAGAGCGCTCCTCGTTGCCCTTCTTCTGATGGCCGCTGCCACGCAAGCGTTTGCGGAGACGTCCAAGAAGCCGCAGGCAGAGAAGTCAGCCAAGACGACTCAGGCGCCGGCGCCCGCGGCCGACAACTACGATGCGCTCCTGGCCGCCTATCTGCAAGAAGCGCGCGCCCAGCTCACCGCACCGACGCCCGCGGCGTTGTGGATGGCGGGATTGATGGGCGATCTCCGCGCCCGCAATGTGAACGATCTGGTCACGGTGCAGGTAATCGAGACGATCACGGCGCAGGGGTCGGCAGATTCGTCGCTCGACAAGAACAGCAAGGGGAGCGCGTCGGTGACCAATCTGTTCGGGCTCGAGTCGAAGTATCCCGGCTGGCTGGACCCGGCAAGCCTCGCCTCGCTTGGCGCGAGCACGAGCTTCAAGGGCGGCGGCAACACCTCGCGCAGCGGGTCGCTGTCGGCGGTGATGACCGCGCGCGTGGCCGACGTGCTGCCGAACGGCAACCTGGTGCTCGAGGGCGTCCGCGAGATCGAGATCAACGGCGACCGCCAGATCGTCGTGCTGACCGGCGTGGTGCGCACCGCGGATATCGGTCCCGGCAACGTCGTCCCGTCGACGGCCATCGGGCAGATGCGGATCCGTTACTTCGGACGCGGATTGATCAAAGACAACCTGCAGCCTGGATGGCTCGTCCGGGTGCTCAACAAGATCTTCTAGGGTGCGACTTTCAATGATCACGAACCACGGAGGCACGGAGGCGCGGAGGATGAACAGGCGCAGGAAGGCTCTGTGTCTCTGTGCCACGGTGCTGCTCTCTGCTAACCTCTTCGCGCAAACCGAAAACGCCGGCGCCGCGCGCATCAAGGATGTCGCGTCGCTGCAGGGCGCGGTCGACACGCCGCTCATCGGGTACGGGCTCGTCGTTGGACTGAACAAGACCGGCGACAAGCGGCAAACGGTCTTCTCCGCGCAGACGCTGGCCAACATGCTGGAGCGTTTCGGCATCGCCGTCGCGCCCGGCGAGATCAAGATCGAGAACGTCGCGGCGGTGCTGGTGACGGCGCAGCTCGGACCGTACGCCCAGGCGGGTGCGCGGCTGGACGTGACCGTGTCGTCGATCGGCGACGCGCGCAGCCTGCAGGGCGGGACGCTCGTGCCGACGCCGTTGCGCGCGCCTGACGGCAGCGTGGTGGCGCTCGCGCAAGGCGCGTTGTCGCTGGGAGGATTTGGTGCCGACGGTGGCGGCGGAAACAGCGTGCAGGTCAATCACCTGACCGTCGGCCGCGTGCCCGGCGGCGCGATGCTGCAGGCGTCGCGGCCCTCGGCGGCGCCTGTCGGCGACGTGCTGCGATGGTCGCTGCACGAGCCCGATTTCATTTCGGCGAACCGGCTGGCGCGCGTGATCAACCAGGAGCTCGGGATGGATGCGGCGTCAGTGGTCGACGCCGGCGCGGTGGCCGTCCGCGTTCCCGCCGATTACCAGGGGCATCTGCCGGATCTGATCGCCCGGCTCGAGCCGTTGTCCTTCGCGACGGATACGCCGGCAAAGGTCGTCATCAACGAGCGGACTGGCACCGTCGTGATGGGTGGCGACGTGCGCATCGGTGCTGCCGCGGTGGCGCACGGTAGCCTCGCGGTGAAAATTTCGACGCGCCTTCAGGTCTCGCAGCCGCGCGCGCTCTCCAACGGGCAGACCACGGTCGTGCCGCAGACCGACGTGGATGTGAACGAGGCCGAAGCGCGGCTGGTCAGCCTCGATGCCGGCGCGACGCTTGGCGACGTGGTCCGTGCCCTCAACATGCTGGGCGCGACTCCACGAGACATCATCGCGGTGATGCAGGCGCTCAAGGCCGCCGGCGCGCTGCGCGCGGAGATCGTGGTCCTGTGACCAACGACATCACCGCCTTGATCGAGCGCGCTCGTCTGACCGCAGCCGCGGCCAAGGGTGACGCGTCTCCGTCTGCGGACGATCGACAGAAGCTGATGCGGATCGCGCAGGAGTTCGAGTCGATGCTCCTGGTGCAGATGTTGCGCGACATGCGGCGCGCCGGTCGCTGGGATGACGAGGAGGAGGGCGACCACCAGGGACTCGGTGCTTCGTCGCTGTTCGAGACGCTCGACGTCGAGCTCGCCTCGCACCTGGCTCGCGTGCAGGGGCTCGGCCTGTCGACTCAGTTGCTCGCGGCTTTCGATCGGACGCAGACCGCAAGCGGCCCCGCTCATCCGCCGCAGGCGCCGTCGCCAATGACGGTCCCGGCCAGCCTCCCGCTGCCCGTCAGCACGTCCCGATACGCTGCGCCGGCCTCCGCGTCCATTCCGTCCGTCGCTGTCGACGCGGAGGAGATGCCGGCTGCCGTTCCAGCCGTCGACGGGCGTGTGACGTCGAACTTCGGCTGGCGCCGGGACCCGTTCACCGGCCATGCGAGGTTTCACCGCGGCGTCGATCTGGCAGCCGCCTACGGCCAGGAAGTGCAGGCGGCGCGTCCGGGTCGCGTGGTGTTCAGCGGTGAGCAGGGCGGCTACGGCAACACGGTCGTCGTCGAGCATCCGGACGGCACGAAGTCCCGATACGCCCACCTGTCCGCCATCCTCGTTACGCCCGGGTCGACCGTCGGCGCGGGTGAAGCGCTGGGTCGCGCCGGGCACAGCGGTCGAGCGACGGGCACACACGTGCATTTCGAGATCACGACCGCCGACGGAAGGCCCGTGTCGCCGCAATCATGGATGAAAGGGCTGTAATTAAAGGCAGCCCCGTCTTGTGCCGATAGCGTAGGCAGCCAAGACTCCGACTCGGCGCGACCGGTAGCGCGGACCTTGTCAGGCCCGCGCGGAGCAGCAGATGAAGATCGAAGCACATCGTCCACGAATTGACACGACGGCGGCCGAAGAGGCGCAGAAGGTTGCTGCCGATCGCCGCACAGGCAGGGTCGGCGGGCGGCCGGCGACGACGGGCGACACGGTCGAGGTGTCCGCAGACGCCAAGCTCCTGTCACAGGCCATCAAGCTCGCGAAGGACACGCCGGACATTCGCGCCGACGTCGTGCAGCGCATGCGCGAGCAGCTGGCGGCCGGGACCGTCGGCAACGATGCGGGTCGGCTTGCGGATCGCATGCTCGACGACCTGCTGAAGCCCTGACGTGTCTCACCAATCACGCGCCGCGCGCGGCGCAGCGCAGCTGCGCCGTGCCCTCGAGCAGAGTGCGGCGGCGCTTGCCGGCAGCAATCTCGACGGGCTGCTGGCGGCAGAGGCCGCGCTGAACGACGCGCTGGCCCAATTGCCTTCCGTGTCCACCATTCCATCCGAAGATCGTCACGCGCTCAGAGCGGATCTCGACGCGGCGCGCCGGGCATTGCGCCGCTGCCGCCGTCTTGGCGCATCGCTCTCGGACTTCATCACGCTGTCGTTGGCGGCGCAGGGACGCGCGTCGGGCTACGACGCGCACCGGGCGGCGGCGATCGACACCGGCGGCGCGAGCTGGAGGGCGTGACGCATGGCCGACCTCTTCACCAGCCTGTCGTCCACCGCGCGCTCGCTCGACGCGCAGCGCTTCGGGATGGACGTGACCGGGCAGAACATCGCCAACGTCAACACGCCAGGCTATTCCCGGCGCACGATTGACCTCGCCGCGGTCGCGCCGTACGAGCGCACCAGCGCCGGCGGGGGCGTCGAGGTGCTCGGCGTACGCGCCCTTCGCGATCGTCTGCTCGATCGCCGGTTGCTGCAGGAGGTGCCGGCCGAGCAGCGTCAGGCGGCGATCGCCGACGCCCTGCGGACGGTGGAAGCCGCCATCGGCCGTCCGGGCGAATCGATCGACGTGAAGTTCAACGCGTTCTTCGACGCGTTCTCGAAGCTGGCGGACAGTCCGACCTCGTCGGTCGCGCGCCAGGAAGTGCTGCTGCAGGCCGGTGCGCTGGCGGCGTCGTTTCAGGACATGGCCGCGCGTCTGCGCACGGCGCAGGCCGATGCCGATCAGCAGGTCCGCGGCGCGGTCGATCAGATCAACACGATCACGTCGCGCATCGCCCAGCTGAACACCACATCCACGCACGCCCAGGCGACCGGCGGCGTGTCGACGTTGACCGACGAGCAGCTCTATCTCGCCCGGCAGCTGTCGGAGCTCGTCGACATCTCGGTCATCGACCACGGAAACGGCGTGCTCGACATCACGCTGGCCAACGGCCGGCCGCTCGTCGTGGCGGAGAATCAGTACGACTTGGGCGTGACGTCGACGTCGCCGTACGGCTATGCCGCGATCACCGCTGGCGGCGCCACGGTGACCTCGCAAATCAACGGTGGGCGGCTGGGCGGATTGCTGCAGGTCCGTGACGTCAACATTCCGGCATATCTCGATCGGCTCGACTCGCTCGCCTACGACGTCGCCACCCAGGTCAATACGCTGCACAGCGCCGGCTACGATCAGACGGGCGCCGCCGGCGGCGCGTTCTTCGCCTTCTCCGCGACCCTCGTCGGCAGCGCCGGAGCGGCATCGGCCCTGATCGTCGACCCGGCCGTGGCGGCCGACGCGCGCAAGATTGCCGCCGCCGGCATCACCGACGTGGGTGACAACCAGACCGCGCGCGGCATCGCTTCTCTGCGCGACGCGCGCGTCCTCAATTCGGGGACGGCGACGTTCACCGACGTGTGGAGCCAGTTGGTCTACACGGTCGGGCGCGATTCGAAGGATGCCGAAGACGACCAGATGACGCGCGAGGAGATCGTCCGCCAGGTCGATCAGCTGCGCGATCAGGTGTCGGGCGTCTCGCTCGATGAAGAAGCCGCCAACCTGCTGAAGTTCCAGCGCGCCTACGAAGCCAACGCCCGCTTCTTCCGCGCCTGCGAGGACACCATCGATGTCCTGTTACGGAACCTCTAATGGACTGTCTCAACTGAACCTGTAATGCGCACGACAGCCTTTCGACGGCGATCTTGCGGGCCGGCCAACGGCGGCCTGCTCCAGAAATCACAAGGACGTACCTCTCGTCACGGAGTCCGCGCATGAGTATGCGAGTCACGTTCAACGGGCAGTTTCGCGACGCCGTCGCCGACGTGGAGCGCGCCAGCAACCGCCTCGCGAACTACCAGCGACAGGTGTCCAGCGGCCGGCGTATCGACCGCGTCAGCGACGACCCCTCGGGTGTGGCGGTGGCGCTCAGCGAGCGCACCAAGATCGCGCAGATCGATCAGTACACGCGCAGCACGGATTCCGCGTACTCGCGCCTGACCGTCGTCGATACGGTCCTCTCCGACATCGTCGCCAAGCTCACCGCCGCACAAGTGGCGGCGACCAGCGCGCTCGGCAGCACGATTACCGACGCGCAACGCGCGGCGGCGGCGCAGCAGCTCGATGGGCTCAAGGCAGCGTTGCTCGACGACTTCAACACCTCGCTGCAGGGCACCTACCTGTTTGCCGGGACGAAGTCGACGACCAAGCCCTACGTCGCCGACAACACCGGTACTGTCGCCGCTTATGCGGGCAGCGCGACGGAGGTCCAGGTGGATGTCGATCAGGACCACGTCGTGACGGTGGGCTTTGACGGTGGCAGCATCACGAAAGGGTCCGACGCGACCGACATCTTCGCGACGATCGACAACCTCATCGCGGCCGTCAATGCCGGCGACAGCGACGCGATCAGCAACGGCATCGGCCTCGTCGTCAACATGTTTGCGCGGGTGACGGCGGCGCAGAGTCGCGTCGGCGCGTCGATGCAGGCGCTCGATACGGAGAAGCTGCGTCTCAGCGCCACGAGGCTGGCGTCCACCGAGCGGCTGTCGAAGCTCGAAGACGCGAACATGGTGGAAGCGATCACCGGCATGCAGCAGGCCGACACCGCCTACAAGGCGGCGCTCGGGGCGACGGCGGCCACGGCGAAAGTCTCGCTCATGGATTACCTGTGATGAGCCACGCTCCGAACACGGCGATTGCCGCGGACGCGGTGGCGCCCACGGACAATCAGTCGACGGCACCCGAGGTCATCACCTTTCCCAAGGGGATTCCCGGATTCGAAGCCTGTCGCAGCTTCGTTTTGATCGCTCCGGAAACGGAATCCCTCGTCCAGTGCCTGCGATCGGTCGACGGACCGGCCGCATCGTTCCTGGTGATCGATCCGCGCAAGGCGATGGCTGGTTACCGGTGCGAGCTGAGCAATGCCGATCGAGACCGCCTGCAGGCGTCGACGGACGCGCCGCTGCTGTGGCTCGCGCTCGTGACCGTTGAGGAAAGCGGGACGATCGTCGTCAACTTGCGCGCGCCCGTGGTCATCAATCCGCAGAGGATGATCGGCGCACAAGTGATCCCGCACCAGTGCCTGTATCCCTTACGCCACGTCCTCGTGCCGGCGGATTAGACAGCGATGCTGGTGTTCACGCGGAGACGTCGGCAGACGATCCGGATTGGTGACGGGATCGAAGTGCAGGTCCTGCGCATCGGCCGCGACGGCGTACGCCTCGGCGTCGTGGCGCCCCCTGACGTTCCGGTTCACCGGCAGGAGGTCTACGAACAGATCCGGGAAGCCAATCGAACCGCAGCCGGCGCCGTTCAGGATCCCACGCTCGTGGCACGGCGGCTGGGCGCCGGCCGGGAATAGCCCCGAACTCCCGACACACCACGTCTGACGCTCGACCCACTCCCAAACGCTCGCACGCCGATTGGGAGTTGGCACCTTCCACCTTCGCCAAGACTACGGTGGACCCGCCGTAGCTTCAGCGAAGGCGGGCAGGTGACCTGGAACCGTGAGCGTCGCCCGAAGTCCTCCGAACGGCGAACGGTCGAGCACGATCGAACCGCGGTACGCGTCCGCCAGATCCCGCACGATCGCGAGTCCGAGACCCGATCCAGGGGCCGCTTCGTCCGCGCGAACGCCGCGATCCAGCACCTGCTCGCGCATCGAGTCGGCCAGTCCCGCGCCGTCGTCATCGACGTGGACGAGCACCGACGAATCGTGACCGGTTGCGGTGAGGATGACGCGGGACGTGGCCCACTTGCAGGCGTTGTCGAGAAGATTGCCGATCATCTCCTCCAGGTCTTCAGCCGGTACGCGGGCGGTGAGCTCGCGCGGCGCCTGGATCGACATGGTCAGACCGCGATCCGAGTAGAGCCGCTCCATCGTCCGAACCAGTCCGGCGAGCGCCTCGCCGACGTTCGCACTCGTGCCCTGGGCGCCGGACGCGGTCGCTCGCGCCTGCGCCAGATGCGAGTCGATCTGTCGCCGCATGCGCTCGACCTGCGCCCGCATCGAGGTCGCCAGCTCGTGCTGCCCGATGGCATCGGCATGGTCGATGTCCTGCATCAGCACGGCGAGCGGCGTCTTGAGCCCGTGCGCCAGATCGCCGGCCCTCGCCGCTGCGCGTGCCACGCGGCTTTCGCGATCCTCGAGCAGCAGGTTGAGGTCATCGACCAGCGGGGCCACCTCGATCGGGTAGTCGCCTTCGAGGCGGGCCTTGCGGCCATCGCGCACTTCCGTGAGCCGTTCACGGAGCACCCAGAATGGCGACAGGCCTCTGCGGACGATGAACACGCCCATGCCCATGAAGACGAGTCCGGCGGCAATCGGCGCCGCATAGTGGACGAGCAGCGCCCAGTCGCGGTTGCGCGGGATGAAGTGCAGCGCAAACATCACGATCGCGAGCAGTACGACCACCCACACCGCGAACAGCACGACCAGCTGTTGCTGCAATGAGCGCGGTCTCATACGGATTCCATCCGATAGCCGAGACCACGAATCGTTGCGATCGCGCCGGCGCCCAGTTTCTTGCGCAGCCGCGCAATGAAGACTTCCACCGTGTTGGAGTCGCGATCCTCGTTGCGAGCGTAAATGTGCTCGACGAGCTCGGCTTGCGGCACGACGCGACCGCGGTGATGCATCAGGTACGAGAGCACGCGAAACTCGTGGCTCGTCAAACGCACCGGCGCGCCATCGAGCGTCACGCGCGAGGTGCGCGGATCGAGGAGGATGCGGCCGCACTGCAGCGAGGGCGCTGCATGGCCGTGCGCGCGCCGCATCAGCGCCCGCACGCGCGCGAGCACTTCTTCCACCTGAAATGGTTTGGTCACATAGTCGTCCGCGCCGCTGTCGATGCCGACCACTTTCTCGTGCCAGCTGCCGCGCGCGGTGAGAACCAGCACGGGCGCGGCCATGCCCGACGCGCGCCACGTCCGGAGCAGTGTCAACCCATCGATCTTCGGCAGGCCCAGGTCGAGCACCACGGCATCGTAGCGCTCGGTCGCGGCCAGGAAGTCGGCCCGCGCACCATCGAGGGCGCAGTCCACGACATAGCCGGCGGAGCCGAGCGCGTCGGCCAGATGGCTGACGAGAGCGGGTTCATCTTCGACGAGGAGGAGGCGCACTACTGAATCATCGTCAGAGAATTGGGAGTTATCACATCTCGTTACACCTGAATGCCCGCTGAATGCGGCGTTCAGCCGATATTCACGGCCGCTCGCCTACGCTGCGCGCATGATCGGTTGCGCGGCGTCACCAAAGCCTACGACGCGCGACCGGCGCGGACGGCGACAGGGAATAGCACTCGGGGCTTACCGGAATTTCACCCCTCGCTAACGACTTCGGTCGCGCTGCTTCTCCACACTAGTCATGTCGCAACACGCCACGTCATGTGGCGGTTGTTCGTGGAGAGGTAAAGCAAGATGAGTCAGATGCGAACGTTTATTCGAGTGGGAGCGCCGACCGTGGTCTTCGGCTTCGCGGTGGCGGCCTTGAGCCTCGTGGCGGGATCCGCCACGTCGACGCATGCCGCGCTGATTGACGGAGGCAAGGGACCGCAGGTGCTCATTGGGACTGATGACGACAACACGGCGAATCCCGCGATTCAACCGGCGGGCGTCGCGGCGAACCAGTCGTTGAACAACACCGACATCCTCGAGGGGGGGCCTGACAACGACGTGCTGATCGGCAAGCTCGGCAGCGACGTCATGCTCGGTGGCCCCGGACGCGACATTCTGGTTGGCGGACCCGATCCGGGCGCGCCGAACAGCGACATCCAGTTTGGTGGTCCGGACAACGACGTGAGCTTGTGGGCGCCGGGCGACGGCAGCGAGGCGTTCATTGGCGGACCCGGCACCGATGCGCTCGTCTTCGGCGTGACGGACAGGAGTGCGGGTACCCCGATTCTCTCGGCACCCGTTCCCGGCTTCCCGTATGGGGTTCCGACGGCGAACGTCAGTGGGCAGGGTGGTTTCTGCACGATCGAACCGGCGCCGGCTGGTTCGGGCTACGACTTTCTCGTCCGGTTCTTCGGCCGCACGTCCGGCAACCTCGCCGTGACGGTTCGGACCCGCGAAGTCGAGCAGCTGTTCTGCACCTCCGTCGCCGGTGGCCAGATCACGTATGCCGACTTGACGCAGCCCGTTCCTGCCTTCGTCATCGTCTCGCAGGCAGAGGTCGAGGCGCTGAATCCCACCGTCGGCTTCATGGTGAGGTAGCGTTTCGATTTGTGATTGGTGATGAGTGATGTGCGATTCATAGGCGATTTGTGAGCGGCGATTTGCGAACTATCGGCGATTCCTGAGCGGCTCATTCATCGATAGTTCATCGATCGGCAATCACGAATCACCAACGAATCACACATCACGAATCACAGATCGCAAATCAGCGGGATTGGTCATGTACGACGCCATCATCGTCGGGGCGCGGTGTGCGGGCGCGGCGACAGGCATGCTGCTGGCGCGCAAGGGATACAAAGTGCTGCTCGTCGACAAGAGCGCCTTTCCCAGCGACGTGCCGCAGGGCCATTTCGTCCATCGCCACGGACCGCCGCGCCTCGCGCGATGGGGCGTGCGCCTCGCGCAGTTCAAGCCGATACCTGCGGAGATGCTCCGCATTCGCGCGGCCGTTCGCGGCAACCCTGACTTGTCTCGACAGTATGTGCTCGCCCGCCAAGGGTTGGTACCGTGGGAATCGCTGATGGCCAGTCTCGCAGGCGCGGCCTGAACCTCGGCGGCACGCGGCGGTTAGCCTTCGGCCGGACCCGCCGTTAGACATGGGCCGTTGACGCGTTCGAGTAGTATGACGTCCGGGAACCGGACCATAGTGCTCGAACCCACACTCAGGTTCAATCAATTCCAGCTCGATCGTGCCGGCGGTACGCTCCTCGGACAAGCGGGACCGATTCCTCTCACTCCGAAGGCGCTGGCCCTCCTCGAGTATCTGGCCGCCCGTTCCGGGCGACTTGTCAGCAAGCAGGAGCTGCTCGACGCGATCTGGCCCGGCGTGTTCGTCGCCGATGGTGCGCTCAAGGTCTGCATTCGCGAGATCCGTCGCGCGCTCGGTGACGATGCGCGGACGCCGCGGATCATCGAGACCGCCCATCGTCGTGGGTATCGCTTCATTGCAACGGTGACGGAAGTGACGACATCGGCGCCGCCGACGGTTCCCCACGATCCGGTGGCCGTTCGCTACGCACACAGCGGCGACGTGAACATCGCCTATCAGGTGCTCGGCGACGGTCCGACCGATCTGGTGTTCGTGATGGGGTGGGTCTCGCACCTCGAGTACTACTGGCGTGAGCCGTCGTTTGCGCGCTTCCTGCGACGTCTCGCCAGCTTCTCCCGATTGATCCTGTTCGACAAGCGTGGCACCGGACTCTCCGATCCGGTCACGCAGATGCCGACGCTCGAGCAGCGCATGGACGATGTCCGCGCCGTGCTCGACGCGGTGGGATCGCGGCGTGCGGTTCTGCTCGGCGTATCGGAAGGCGGGCCGATGTGCGCGCTGTTTGCCGCTACGTATCCGAATCGGACCGAGGCGGTCGTGATGATCGGAACGTATGCCCGTCGGACCCGCGCCGCCGATTACCCGTGGGCGCCGACTGACGAAGAGCGCGAGGCCTTCTGTCGCGAGATGCTGGATCGCTGGGGCGGACCCGTCGGGATCGAGGATCGCGCTCCGACGATGGCGAACGATCCGAGCTTCCGCGAGTGGTGGGCGAGCTATTTGCGGATGGGTGCGAGTCCGGCGGCCGCCGTCGCGCTCACTCGCATGAACGCACAGATCGATATTCGCCACGTGCTGCCCACCGTCCGCGTGCCGACGCTCGTCTTGCACCGCACCGGCGACCGCTGCTTGCGGGTGGAGGAAGGGCGATTCGTCGCGAGCCTGGTGCCCGATGCGCGCTTCGTCGAGTTGCCCGGCAACGATCACCTGCCTTTCGTCGGGGACCAGGACGCGATCCTCCGAGAGATCGAAGACTTCGTCGGCCAGTCGCGCACGCATGACCATTCACACCGCATGCTGGCCACCGTCCTGTGCGCCACGTGTCGAACGCGCGATGGCCGGCGCGACCCGGCGTCGATCGAGGCGGTCCGCACGCTGGTGGCCGCAGAAGCCGCGCGATTCGGCGGCGGACCGGTCCAGTGCGACGGCGATCACGTGTTCGCCGTGTTCGATGGCCCGGCGAGAGCCATACGGTCTGGCTGCGCGATCAGCGCCGCAGCCAGGGAATCGACGGTTGCCGTGCGCGTCGGCCTGCACACGGGGGAGTGCGATCTGGTCGCAGGTGTGGCGCAGGGACTGGTCGCGGATATCGCGACTCGCGTGGCGGATCTGTCCCGATCCGGCGAAGTGCTGGTCTCGCGCACCGTCGTCGATCTCGTCGCCGGCTCGCATCTGCATTTCATCGATCGCGGCTCGCACCGGCTCGCCGAAGGGATGCATCAGTGGCGGGTGTTCGCCGTTCAGCCGGACGGCGACGCTGTCGGTGCCGCGACAGGCCCTGCCGGAGCGTCGACACGGCGGCATTGAGCGTGTCGTTCGGGCTGGGCTCTAGGCTTTGGGCTCTAGGCTCTAGGCCTGACGAACTGTCCTAGTCTCAGGGGCCAAAGCCCAAAGCCCAAAGCCCAAAGCCCAAAGCCGAGAATTCCTTGGCTCCAATCCTGCACACAGACGCCCAGATGCCCAGGCTATCGGTGTGTCTGATCGTCAAGAACGAGGAGCGTCATCTCGGGCGCTGCCTTCAGTCGGTCCGTGGGCTGGCCGACGAGATCGTGGTCGTCGACACCGGCAGCACCGATCGCACCATCGAGATCGCCCGTGAGCATGGCGCGCGCGTGGCGCACTTCGACTGGTGCGACGACTTCAGCGCGGCCAAGAACTTCTCGATCGAACAGGCGACCGGAGACTGGATTCTCTCGATCGACGCTGACGAGTCGATCGCGACGCGTGACCACTCCGCGATTCGGGCCACCGTGAACGCGGACGCCGCTTGCCCTGAGCGAAGTCGAAGGGTTGACGCCATCGTCATCCCGCAACGCCATTACGTCGACACGGTGCTGGTCGGCTGGCAGCCTGGCTCGGGCGGCTATGCGGAAGGGGAGCCATACGGCGGCTTCATCGACGTCGACTGCCGGCGACTGTTCCGCAATCGGCCGTGGCTGCGCTTTCGCAATCGCGTGCACGAGGAGCTCGTCTCGCTGGATCCGGCGCGGCCCCTCATCGAGGCGCGAGACGCGTGGGTGATTCATCACTACGGCAAGCTCGATGGGCTCGAGCGGCTGCGGGCCAAGGGCGAGGCATACCTCCGGATTGGCCGCGTCAAGGTCCACGAGCACCCGAACGATCCGCAGGGGCATTACGAGCTCGGCGTGCAGTATGCCGAGCTCGAACGGCCGACCGACGCCATCGCCTGTTTCGAGCGCGCGCTCGCGCTGGCGCCGCGACACCGTGACACGCCGCTGCGGCTGGCGCTCTGTTACCTGGAGACGGGGCAGTACCGCGCCGCGCTCACGGCGTTGCGTCAGTGCGACGACTCGATGCCGCATCGACGCGCGGAGCTGAAGCTGACGGAAGGCAACGCGTATCGGGAGCTTGGCGATCTGGCGCGCGCGGAGCGTGCCTTCCGTCGTGCGCTGTCGCACAATCCGGCGTTCGTTCCCGCCACTGTCAATCTGACCTTGCTGTGCACGCGCGCGCGCCGGTACAGGGACGCGCTGACCTGTCTGGATCGCGCCCTCGCGCTTGCGCCCCGGGACGTTCAGCTTCGCAGCTTGCGCGGGCATGTCCGTCATGAGTCGGGTGATGACGAGGGTGCGCTGCTCGATCTGGAGCAGGCCGTCGGCGACATTCCCGCCAGCCGTCTTCGCGCACGAATTCTTCTGCGCCAGCGACGTTTCGAGGAAGCCGACCGCTGTCTCGTTGCCACTGACGCGGACTCTGATGCTGAACTGTGGGCGCTGCGAGGCGCTGTGGCGCTCGGAGTGGGCAACGTCGATTCTGCCGTGCAGCATCTTCGGCGCAGTCTCAGCATCGCGCCAACGATGGACGCTGCGCTGAACCTCTCGACTGCACTCGAAGCGCAGGGAGCCGCGAGCGACGCACTAGGCGCGGCGGCACAGGCCGCCGGTCTGGCTCCGTCCAACACGATAGCGTCGACGCGGTTTGCGAAGCTTGCGGGCAATCGGTTCGCCGACCGCAAGGACCCCGCATCTGGCAGCCTGACGTTCGCGTTCTATCAGCCCTTCAGCCTCGACTACGACGGCTCGACCCCGCGCGACCGGGGGTTGGGCGGGACGGAAAGCGCCGTCGTCTACCTCGCGGAAGCGCTCGCGCAGCGTCATCATCGCTGCATCGTGTTCAACGGTTGCGGGAAGGGGAGTCACGTCAACGGCGTGGAGTACGCACGATGGGAGTCGATGCCGGCCCGCTGCGTGACCGACCACCCGGACGTGCTCGTGGCAGTTCGATCCTGGGAAGCCATCGGCCGGCTGCGACTCGCCCCGCTCCAGATCTTCTGGACCGGTGACGCCTCGGACCAGCCGTTCGTCCAGACGCTGTCGAATGCAGACGCCAGGGCCGAAATCGACTTCTTCATGTTGCAGAGCGACTGGCAAGTGTCAACCTTCCAGACGCATCACATGGTGCCGGCGTCACGCATCATCAAGACGAGCCTCGGAGCATCGGCATCAGCCGCGCATGTCCCGGACTCGTCGCCAACGAGGTCGGACCCTGTTAATTCCGGAACGCCCTTGTGTTCCAACGCGAAGCGAGCGGGTGGCGCCGGGTGGGGCCGCCCCGCCCGCCGCGCAGGCGCCTCCCCGTTGCACGTCTTTCCCGGCGCCGAGGACGGGTGGGGCAACCCGGCGACAGGACCCGCTCGGGTAAATCAAACAACAGGGAATCCAGGGTCTACGTCCGCCGAGGTGGAAAGGCCGCGACGACTCGCATACGTGAGCACGCCGTTTCGTGGTCTCGACGTGCTGCTGGATTTGTTTCCTCGAATCCGTGCTGCCTGCCCGGCCGCCGAGCTCCACGTGTTCAGCAGCATGAAAGTCTACGGGGTGTCTGCCGCCGATGACGAAAGCCAGTTCGAGGCACTGTATCGAAAGGCGCGCAGCCAGGACGGCGTGACGATGGTGGGTTCGCTCCCGCAACCTGCATTGGCCGACCGTCTGGAAGAATGTCGTGTGCTGGCGTATCCCAATCACTTCGAGGAAACATTCTGCATTGCCGCCGCCGAAGCGCAGGCGGCCGGATGCGCGGTCGTGACATCCGCGCTCGGCGCGTTGCCCGAGACGGTGGGCGACGCTGGCGTCTGCATCCCCGGCGACTCACGAAGCGCCGCGTATCAGGACATGTTCGTCGCGGAGTGCATCGATCTGCTGACCAACGACGCGCGCTGGCAGGCGACGAGTGAACGCGCGCGCAGTCGCGCGGCAACGCAATTCGCCTGGCCGGCAATCGCCGAGCACTGGGAATCGGTCTGCTTCTCGGGTCTGGCCGTCGAACCGCCTGAAATGGAACGCATCGCCGTTCACCTGGCTAACGATCGCGCGGGACTTGCGCAACGGATGCTGGCGCGAACAGCGAAGCCGGAGACGATCGCGACCGAGACGTGGGATGCGCTTCACGCCGTTGTCGCATGGCGTGCCGGCGCGACATCCGCGCCTCCGCTCGCCGCACAGCAGCGCGTCGTGCAGCAGTTCCGGTCCGTCCGCCGGGCGCGCATCCTCGAGGCGGCAGCTCCCCAAGCCCGTACTGCCTGACAAGCGGTCGCGGTTACGCCCGGCAGAAGTCGTACAATGCGATTCACTCACGGATGTACAATGTACGGCCATGAACAAGCTGTATACCGCGTCCGTGGTGCGGGAGCGGCTGGCTGACGCACTCGACGAGGCGGAGCGGGGCCATTCGGTCATCATCGAGCGGCGCGGTGTCCGGTTTCGGCTGGCACTGGAGCAGTCGCCGTTCCGGCCGCGGAAGAAGAAGATTCCGGCACGAATCGAAGTACTTGACGATGCGGTTGCCGAGGGCGTGTGGAGCTGGGAGTGGAAGCCAGGTTCGCTGGAATTTGAGCCGCGCCGTCGGTGATCCTTCTCGATACCAACGCGCTCATCTGGCTCGACCAAGGACACCCTCGCGCCCGTCGGCTGCGCCGTCCACATCTGAGACTCTTCGTCTCGCCGGCGTGCCTGTTCGAGCTGCAGATCTTGCACGAAACCGGCCGCATTCGCGTGCGCAACGGCGACCCATTCTCGCTGTCCGCCGATGAACGCTGGGCGCTCGATGATCCGCCATCGGTGACCTGGTTCGCCTATGCCGCGGACCTGGCGTGGACGCGCGATCCGTTCGATCGATTGATCGCCGCTCACGGCCGTCTTCGCGAGTGGCGTGTGGCAACCGCCGACCCCGTGATGCTCGAGCATCTGGGCCCGCGCCGTACGTTCGAATTGTAGGGTGCCGGTTGACGACTTACCTGCGGGATTACCCCTTGCGATTGACGAGTGACGCGCCCGAGACGTGGGGCGCGACGACGCGACGGTAGGCGGCGAGGGTGTTCTCGCCCTGCTCGAGCGCGCGTGCGGCAAAGCTGCGGGCGAGCTCGGCTTCCTTCAACGACTCCAGTGATTCTCGATCCGAGGTCAGAATTGCCGCCACGCGCGCGGCGGCTTCACGGTGACGTGTGGCGACCTCCTGGAAGTGAGGATCGCCGGCCAGCTCACCGGCTTGATTCGCGAGTGTCAGCCTGATCGGCTTCAACTGATGTTCGAGCGTCACGAGATTGGCCATCAGCGCGTCTCGTGCGTCGGAGACGATCTCGAGGGCCTCGAGATCGCCGGCGCGGCTCGCCTCACGTTGCTGTTCGGCCAGCTCCGTCAAGCGATCGAGCAGCGTCAGCTCTGCGTCCAGGCCGGCGCGGTACTGAGCGAGCAGCGCGGCCGCGTCACCGCGGACGTTCATGGCCGCGACGCGGCCTGCTGAGCGACTTGCGACCAGGCGTCGCGGAGCGGCGTCAGCACGCGGACGATGTCGTCGATCGCGCTGGCGTCCCGTTTCGTCGTCACGTCCACCAATCGGCTGATCGCGTATGCGTAGAGCCGATCGAGCTCCTCGGCAATCGCGCCGCCATCCTTCATGTTGAGCGTGCCCTGCAGCTCCGTGAGGATGGCGAGCGCCTTGGAAACAGCCGCGGCACGTGCGGCGGCGTCATGACCGGCCAGCGCCGTGCGCGCGTCGCCGAGCGACTGCAGTGCGCCGTCGTAGAGCATCACGACGAGCTCCAGCGGCGACCGGGTGTGAACGTTCGTGCGGCGGTATACCTCGGCGCCGCGGGACATGGTTTGAAGCACGTTGGTCCTCTGACGACTAGAACGAGAAATTGCTTCCGATACTTTGCAGCGACGAGCTCTGACTCTTGAGACGCGTCATTGCCAGATCCGCGGCGATGTATTCCTGCTGGAGCGCCGAGCGACGGAGCTCGAGCTGCGCCTCCATGCCCGAGATGCGCGTGGTGAGATTGGTCACCTGATCGTCGAGCCGATCGCGCAGGCTCGGCACCAGACCGCCCGCTTTGGTGTACTGCTCGATCAGGTCCGACAGCTTTCCGAAAGCGCCTCCCGTTCCGGTGAGTCCCGAGAACAGGCGCTGGACGTCGCCGACCGAGTTGGACATCGCGCCATCGAACGCCTCGCGGTCCAGCGTCATCTTGCCGTCGCGGTCGAAGCCGATGCCGACCTGCGGCAGGGCGGTAAACGTGCCACCCGTGTAGCTGGCGAGCGTCGCATCGCGGATGTTGTCCTTCAGGCTGCGGAGCAGCGGATCGCGCGCGATGCTGGCCTTCCCGGAGTTGGACGCGGTCTCCTGGTCCTTCACGAACGACACGAGGCCGTTGTAGGCGGTAATGAAGCTCTTGACGACTTCCGCGGCCTTGTCGAGATCGCGCGAAACCGCGACGGTGACGGTCGTCGACGGAGCCTTCTTCACCAGTTTCAACGTGGCGCCAGGGATGACGTCTTCGACGGTGTTCGTGGCGCTGGTGACCGAAAGGCCGTTGACGGTGAAGGCCGCGTTGAGGGCCGTCTGCGAATTGTCGGCCGCGGAATCTCCCGACACGCCGTCGTTGTCGGTGTCGGTGAAGCTGAGGCCGCCGCCGCCGGTCACCGCGCTACTGACCGTGAAGGCGTTCGAGACGCCGGTCTCTTTGGCCGTCAGCAGGAGCTTGTAACTCCCTGGGGACACCTGCACGATGCTCGCGCTCGCGGGCGAATCTTCCTCGTCGTTGATCAATTCAGCGAGCTCCGCGAGCGTCGTCGACCCGGTCAACGAGATGGTGACAGGGTCGCCGGACGCCGGCCTGAGCGTGATCGAGCCGCCCGTGCCGACGACGGTCGTCGTGGCGGCGAATGTCGACTGCGACGCGGTGACCTGTGCCTTCGCCAGCTCGCTGACGACGATGTCGTAGGTGCCGGGAATCGTGCCACCGGTGGCCGTCACGCCGACACCGGAGTCGCTGCTCGTGGCGCCCAATGTCGACAGCGAGCCGAGCTCCTTGAGCTTGTCGGCGGCGCTGCCAAGCGTGCTCAACTTGCCAGCCAGCGTGCCAAAGGCTGAATTCTGCGTTTGTAGTGTGGACTTGCGGGTTTCGAGCGCGGTGAGCGGCTGCCGCTCCTGCGCCATGACGGCGTTGAGGATGTAACTGAAGTCGATCGAATTGAAGCCGCTGAAAGTGACTGAAGAAGCCACGGCGGGACCTCTAGCGAGAATCGCGCCATCCGGCGCGAGCTACAGGTGAGGCCGGTTCATGACCGGCCTCACCCGTAAACTACGACCGATTACCGCAGCAACGACAGGACCGCTGACGTCGACTGGTTGGCCTGCGCCAAAGCGGCGATACCGCTCTGCGTCAGGATGTTGTAGCGCGTCATGTTCGCCGATTCCTCCGCGATGTTCGCGTCGCGGATGCGGCCTTCTGCAGCCTTGGTGTTGACCACCTGCGACTGCGAGAGGTTGATGGCGAACGAGATCCGGTTCTCCAGGGTTCCGATGGTGTTCTGCACGGAACCGAGCGAGCTGACCGCTGCCTTCACCTGGCTGAGCGCCGTCTGCGCCTGCGCCACCGAGGTGAACGTCAACTGCGAGATGCCGAGATCGGACGTCGTCGTTGCGCCGATCGTGCCGGTCAACTTGCCGTTGGACGCGGTGCTCTCGCTCGACACGAACACCGAGAATCCGCTCGACGAATCGAGGCCGGCCACCGCCGCCTCGCGGTCGATTTCCGACGTCAGCTCGTTGAACTCGTCCGACAGCTTGGTGATGTCGACGCCGTTGCTGGCCGACGACGCCTGCGTGGCCAGCGTGGCCATGCGATCGAGCAGCGTCGAGATGTTGGCGAGCGCGCCGTCCTTGATCTGCAGGACCGACAGGCCGTCGTTCGCGTTGCGGATGCCCTGGTTCAGAATCGCGATGTTGTTGCGATAGGTGTTGGCAACCGCGAGGCCCGCCGCGTCATCGCCCGAGTAGTTGATGCGATAGCCGCTGGCCAGGCGATTGAGGGCCCGGTTCAGGCCGACCTGCGTCATCTCCATGTTCGCCTGGGCGTTGGCCGAGGCGACGTTGCTCACAACTGAAAAACCCATTTCCTATTCCTCCGTGAAAGTCGGCCCGCGTCCCTGCGGGTCCGCGGCGGCGTTGGCCCGCCAGATTTCCTGTGCTGGGTGGTAATCGGTAGTCCGAGGAGGACCTTGAACGGGTGCGACATTCACCCCATGACGAACCACAGAGACACAGAGGCACAGAGACGACGTTTGTCTGGGCTTGCTTAACCGGCGGCAAGGCGCTCCATCGATCAAGAAGAGAAAAGAAGATGAATCTCTGTTTCTCTGTGCCTCTGTGGTTCGTGATTGGGTGACGACGCTGCGAAGCAGCAAGGTAGGGAGTTGACGTTTCGTCCGCCCCTGTCGGCATGCCGTCACCCCACGTCATGAGCGGCGAGCGCGGCGGTGTGCAGATGATGGCAGCGTGCGCACTCGGTGCGATCAATTGCCCGATGACGCGGCGCGCAAAGCTGGTATTGCCGTTGCACAACGCGGCTGTCGCAGCACATCATGGCACGCGTTCACGTAGCCGACACGCCGATTCCGTTCGCGCCGCCCGCGCTCGGCGACGACGAGATCTCCGAAGTGATCGCCACGCTCGAATCGCGCTGGCTCACGACCGGTCCGCGTGTGGCCTCGTTCGAGCGCGCGTTCGCGCATTACGTCAACGCGCCCCATGCGATCGCGGTGAGCTCCTGCACGGCGGCGCTCCACCTCTCGCTGCTGGCGGCGGGGATTGGTGAAGGCGACGAGGTCGTCACGACGCCATTGACGTTCTGCGCCACGGCCAACACGATCGTGCACACGCGCGCAACGCCGGTGTTTGCCGACGTCGATGGGCGCACGGGCAACCTCGATCCGTCAGCCGCGGCCGCGGCGGTCACGAGCCGCACGCGGGCGATGATCCCGGTGCACTACGCGGGCCGGCCCGTCGACGTGGCCGCCTTCGGCGCACTGGCCGAGCGCCATGCGCTCACCCTCATCGAGGACGCAGCGCACTGCGTCGAGGGCGTGGCGGCCACCCGCAAGGTCGGCAGCATCGCCGACTTCACCTGTTTCAGCTTCTACGCGACGAAGAACCTGACGACCGGCGAAGGCGGCATGGTGACGACCCGCGACAGCAACGCGGCGACGTTCATGCGAACGGCAGCGCTCCATGGGTTGAGCCGCGACGCGTGGACGCGCTACGCGCCAGGCGGATCGGCACATTACGACGTCGTGATGGCCGGCTTCAAATACAACATGATGGACCTGCAGGCAGCGATTGGCCTGCATCAACTGGCGCGCATCGAATCGATGTACGCGCGGCGCAGTGCAATCTGGGCGCGCTACGATGCGGCGCTCGCCGATCTTCCGCTGCGTCTGCCGGCGGCGGTTCCCCCGGGCGATCGTCACGCCCGACACATCTATACCGTTCTGGTGGACGAATCGGCTGGCATCTCGCGCGATCGCCTGCAGCAGCGGCTCGCCGAACGCGGCGTCTCCACCAGCATCCACTTCCGGGCGCTGCACCTGCACCCCTACTACCAGGAGCGATTCGAGTTGAAGCGCGGGATGTTCCCCGTCGCCGAATCGCTGTCGGATTCGACGCTGTCGTTGCCGCTGTCGGCGGCCATGACCGACGACACCGTCGACCGCGTCATCGAGGCCTTGCATGAAGCCCTTCGCTGAGATTCGTGTCGTGTTTCGCGCCGCCGCCGGCGCGCGGCGCGGCTTCGGACACATGGTCCGCTGTCTGTCGCTTGCTCGGGCGATGGGCGTGCGCCCGCTCATGTCGGTCCGCGGTGGCGCGGCGATTCGGGAGACGGCGCTTGCCCTGGGTGCGGATGTCCTGCTCGGCACAGGCACTCGCGTGCTGTCGGACGTCGAACCGCACGTCGTGGTGATCGACGACCCGATCGCCAGCGATGCAAAGAGATGGATGAAGGCGGCGCGACGCGTTGGTGCGCTCGTCGTCACCGTCCACGACCTGGGGATCGGTGCTCGCGGCGCGGATCTGGTCATCGACGGCAGCGTCACGCGACAGGCGGCGCGCAAGAGCAGCCGTCGCGCACTGATCGGGTCGCAGTTCGCCGTCCTCGACCCGCGAATTGCGTCGACGCGACGTCAACCCGAGATTTCGAGCCGCGTGCTCATCGCGCTGGGCGGCGGACCGCACGCCACGCTGGCGGAAGCCGTGGCGTCGGCGATTGTCGCCAGCGATCCTTACACCGAGGTGCGCATCGCCGGCGGATTTCTCGCGCGTCCTCGCGCGGTGCATCCGCGCATCAAATGGATTCGCCCTCGTGGTCTGGCACCCGAACTGGCGCAGGCCAAGGTGGCCATCGTCGGCGGGGGAGTGTCGCTCTACGAAGCCGCGGCGTTGGGCGTGCCGACGATTGGCGTGCCGGTAGTAAAGGGGCAAGTGCCGACCGTGCTGGCGTTCGCGCGCCGAGGCGCGGCCCTGGGCGTGCCGTTCGCGGCGCCGGCGCAGACCGCCGCGACCAAGGCGCTTGCGCTGCTGAACGATCGCGAGCAGCAGGACGAGTTGTCTCGGCGATCGCGCGCGCTGGTGGACGGCCGCGGAGCGTGGCGTGCCGCGGCGGCCGTGATCGCGCTTGCCAGGGAGCCGCGTGGATGATTGCTCCTCAGCTTCCGACCCCAGCGGGTCCCGTTCCCGTCTTTCCATCTCGCAAGGTCGTGATGCCGCCCGTCGAAACGACAGGCGCGCACGTGCGACGCCGCCGGCGCGGCGGCCTGATCGTCGACCTCGATGACACGCTCTATCCACGCGAGCAGTTCGTCCTCGGTGGCCTGGCAGCCGTGGCGCGCCATATTGCGGGCGCGCGCGCGGTATCGGCTGATGCCGCGCTTACCGTTCTGATCGACGCCTATGACGGCGAGGAACGCGGACGCGAGCTTCAGGCGTTGTGCCGCCGCTTCGACTTGCCGTCGGACGTCATCCCGGAGCTCGTCACGGTCTTCCGCGGCCATCGTCCGTCGTTGTGGCTTCGCCCCGGAGTGGTCGACACGCTGCAGCGTTTGCGCCGCGACGGATGGCGAATTGTCATCCTCACCAACGGTCTGCCATCCGTTCAGTCGTCGAAAGTGGCGGCGCTCGAGGTCGCGCGATTCGTCGACGGTGTTCTGTATGCGGAGCAGTTTGCCCTGGGCGGCAAACCCGCGCCTGCCACGTTCCAGGCTGCGCTCGCGCAGCTGAATCTCCCCGCGCGCTCCTGTATCTGCGTCGGTGACGATCCGATCTGCGATATCCGTGGCGGCCGCGGCGCGGGGCTGCGCACGATCCGCATCTCCCGATCCGGCGTTCAAGTTCCTTCGCGGCACGAAGCGGATGCCGTGATCGACCGATTCGAAGATGTCCCGTCAGCCGCTGACGCGTTGCTCAATCTGGTGAATGTTGATGTCGCTTAAAATCGCCGGCCAACCAATCGGCACCCGCGCCCCCGTGTTCGTGATTGCCGAAATCGGCTTGAACCATGGCGGTTCGGTGGAGCGCGCGCTGGAGCTGGTGGACGCTGCCGCCGCCGCCCGTGCGAGCGCGATCAAGCTGCAGACGCTCTACGCCGATCGGCTCGTCGCCGAATCGTGCCCCGCACCGGCGCATGTGACGGCGTCCTCGCTACGCGAGTTCTTCAGTCGATTCGAGCTCGACGTCGACGCGCATCGAGCGGTCGTCGAGCGGGCACGCAGCCACGGGCTCGCGGTGCTCTCGACGCCCTTCTCCGAGGACGCGGTCGCGATGCTGCAGGGGCTCGAGATCGACGCCTTCAAGATCGCCAGCGGCGACCTCACCTACGACGGACTGATCGCGGCCGCCGCACGTACCCGCCTGCCACTCCTCATGTCCACCGGCATGAGCACGGTCGACGAGGCCGCGCATGCCCTTGCCGTGGCGAGACGGAGCGGGGCCACCAACGTGGCGATGCTGCACTGCGTCTCCGCCTATCCGACGCCGGCACATGCGGAAAACCTGCGCGCGATGCTGACGCTGGCAGCGGCGCTGCAAGTGCCGGTCGGGTTGTCCGATCACGGTCGCGGCCTGCCGTCGGCGATTGCCGCGGTGGCGCTCGGCGCGTGCGTCTACGAGCGTCACCTGATGCTCGACGGCGACACCGATGCGATCGATGCGGCGGTCTCCAGCACCCCCGCCGAGCTCAAGGCGATCGTCCAGGCGATGGAGGAGACACGCACCGCGCTCGGCACGGGACGCAAGGCCTGTCAGCGTGTGGAAGCGGCGAACGTCATTCCCAGCCGTCGCGGCCTCTATGCACGCCGGCGGATGCGGGCGGGCGAGCCGGTCAACGACGGCGACGTGATCGCGCTGCGTCCCGCAAACGCGCTGTCGCCGGGAGACCTGCCGCGTCTCATCGGCAGCGTGTTGCCGCGAGACCTTGGTGCGGGAGAGCCGTTTCTCGCGACCGATGTGGCGATGGAGCGCGCCTCGTGAAGCCGCTCAACATCCTGATGACCGCCGGCTCGCGGCGTGTGCCGCTGGTGCACGCGTTCCGCAACGCGCTGCGCAGCACCGCCGCGGGCGGCCGGATCATCGTCACGGATGTGAATCCGTTGTCGCCGGCCGTGCACGTGGCGGACCGCGCCTATCGCGTGCCGATGGCCAACGATCCGGCGTATCTGCCGGAACTGCTCGCCATCTGCGAGGCCGAGCGCATTCGGCTGGTGGTGCCGACCATCGATGACGAACTGCCGATCGTTGCGGCGGGCCGCGGGGAGTTCGCGGCGCTGGGCGCGATTACAGCCTGTTCCACCGAATCGACCTCCAAGCTGTGCAACGACAAATACTCGACGTGCAAGTACCTGCGCGAGGCTGGTGTGCGCGCGGTGCAGACATGGCTGCCAGGCGAGCTGCCATCGGACCCGAGCTTTCCGCTCTTCATCAAGCCGCGCGGCGGCCGCGGGGCCGTCGGCGCGTTCATGTTGCGATCCCGGCGCGAGCTCGACTTCTTTCTCGGATACGTGGACGACCCCGTCGTCCAGGAATACCTCGATGGCCCCGAGTTCACCATCGACGTGCTGTGTGACTTCGATGGTCAGCCGCTCTCGATCGTGCCGCGCGAACGTGTCGTGATTCGCTCCGGCGTCATGGATCGCGGCCGCACCGTCAAGAGCCAGCGGCTGATCGAGCTGGCACGGCTCGCGTGCCTCGCCATCCCGTTCGCTGGTCCGCTGAACATTCAGTGCCGGATGAAGGGCGGCGAGCCGGTCATCTTCGAGATCAATCCGCGATTCTCGGGTGGGATTCCGCTGACGATCGAGTCCGGGGCGGACTTCCCGCGCATGCTGGTCCGGCTCGCGCTCGGCGGACGTGTCGAGCCGTCGATCGGCTCGTTCCGCGAAGACCTGTGGATGACCAGCTTCGAGAGCTCGTTCTTCCTGCACGCCACGGAAATCGAAATGCCCACGCTCGAGCGGCGGATTACCGAGGTCGCCTGATGGTCCGCAAGACAAATCCCGGAATCGTGCTGCTGGCGCGAATGGCCTCCACGCGCTTGCCCGGCAAGGCGCTGCAGCCGGTCGGTCAATGGACCATCCTCGAGCACTGTCTTCGTCGATTGAAGGCAGGCGGAGTGGCGCGAGTGGTTCTGGCAACGACCACGCAGCCCGAAGACGATGCCCTCGAGGCGGTCGCTCACAACGTCGGTGTGCCGGTGTTTCGTGGTGACAGCGATGACGTGCTGGGCAGGACGCTTCGTGCGGCCCAGGAGTTCGGGCTCGATCCCGTCGTTCGTGCCACCGGCGACAACCCCTTTGTCGACATTCAAGCGTCCGGACGACTGCTGGCGGCACTCCGCGCGTCGAACGCGGATTACGTGCGTGAGGAAGGTTTGCCGTACGGCGCGGCTGTCGAAGCGATGACGACGTCCGCGCTGCGGCAAGCCGCGGACATGGCAACCGATGCCGCCGACCGCGAGCACGTGACCACGTTCATTCGCCGCCGAACCGATCTGTTCCGCGTCATATCGATCAACGCGCCGACGCCACTGTGCCGGCCGTCGCTGAGTCTGACCGTCGATACACCGGAGGATCTTGCCTGGGTGCGGGAGCTGTTCGGACGGGCCGGCACTGAATATCCCTCGCTGCGGCGGCTGATCGAAGCCGCGGGTCAGCAGGTCCACGTCGAGGTCGCGTGAGCGTGAACCGAAATCATCGTCGTCGTCGTCCACGGCTGGACCTGCCGGCAATCCTGCTGGCGCCCGCCGGCGTCGTGATCGTGCTCCTGGCGCAGTACGCGCATGGCGCGGCGGTTGGCACGTTGATTCAAGGCGCGGCCGCGCTGATTGTGTTTGGCGGCACGGCCGGTGCGGTTCTGCTGACTTTTTCGCTGGCGGATGTGAGTGCGGCCATCGGCGCAGCGGCCAAAGTTTTCCGCAGGCAGGATCAGGACATCGAGTCGCTCGTGGCGACGCTCGTGAGCATGTCGATGCGTGCGCATCGAAACGGCATGCTGGCGCTCGACGCCGACGTCGACACGATTGCCGATCCATTTCTGAGCGAAGGCCTGATGCTCGCCGTCGACGGCACGCCGCCAGCGGTGTTTCGCGAGCTGCTCAACGTCGAGCGATCGGCACGTGACGCGCAGGACGAGGCGCCGGCGCGCGTGTTCGAAGCCGCTGCCGGCTATGCGCCGACCATGGGAATCCTCGGCGCCGTGCTGGGGCTGATGCGCGTGATGGAGAACCTCGGCACGCCGGGCGCCCTCGGAGCGGGCATCGCCGTCGCGTTCGTCGCGACGGTGTACGGCGTCGGCGTGGCGAATCTGGTCCTGCTGCCGCTGGCCGGTCGTCTACGCGAGCGCGCGGCGATCGCTGCTCGACGCCGCGAAGTGATGGCGCACGGGCTCGAAGCCATCCATCAGCGTCTCAATCCACGGCTGGTGGCCCGTCGGCTGCGCGCGTTTTCGGACGCCGCTCCCAGGAGTGCGGACCTCTCCGCCTTGATGGCGGGTCGCGCAGCGTCGACGAGGTTACCCGCGTGAACGGATCGCGCGACGCTCGTGCCGGACGCGATCGCTGGCTCGTGTCGTATGCCGACCTGGTGACGCTGTTGCTGGCCGTCTTCACGACGCTCTATGCGGCCTCGACGATCGATGCCCGCAAACTGGATCCGATCGCCTCCTCGTTTCGCGATGCCGTAAACGCGCGGCCTGTGGCCGTCGTGCCCACGACCAGCGGCGCGAACGACTTGTCCGCCGTAGCCTTGGCGAAGGCGGATGGTCCGCGATCACAGAAGGCGGCGCTCGTCCCACCCGTGGAAGTCGTCTCGCGACTGATGGCGTTCGAGGGCCTCAAGGCTCGCCTGACTCACGAGCTCCAGGACGCCGTGCGCGAGCAGCGACTCGAGATTGCCGTCGATGGACGAGGGCTCGTGTTGTCGCTGCCCGAGCAGGCAACGTTTCCCTTGGGGACCTCTGACGTGACGCCGGCGGCGCGTGAGCTCATCACGCGTCTTGCCGACAGGATCGTTCAGTTGCCGAACCTCATTCGCGTGGAGGGCCATACCGACAACGTGCCGATCCGGACGTCGCGGTACGCGTCGAACTGGGAGCTGTCGACCGCGCGCGCGAGCGCCGTCGTGGCGCTCCTGATCGGAACGATCGGCATCGACCCCGCACGACTGTCCGCCGCGGGCTACGGTGAATTTCACCCCCGCGTCCCGAACTCGTCGCCCGAGAATCGCGCCCGCAACCGGCGCATCGATCTCGTGGTCCTCGAAGCAGCACCGTCGGACGTGGGGGCCGCCTTCAGGCGGCCGATCGAATCCCCCACAGGCGTAGGGGCCGCCTTCAGGCGGCCCGTCCAGCGATGAATCTCGAATCCCTCGAGGTCCAGCAGCTTCTCCTCGGCCGCGACGTCCGCGAGGTCCTGGCACCCGCCGATCGCCGGCGGTTGAGCGGACTGCGGCTGCTGGTGACCGGGGCCGGCGGGACGATCGGATCCGAGCTGGCGCGCCAGCTCGCCGAGTGCGAGCCCGAATCACTCGGCATTCTCGATCACAGCGAATACGCGCTCTTCCGCATCGAGCGCGAGCTCCGCGAACGATGGCCGTCGCTGAAGATCGAGTCACTGCTGGCCGACGTGTCCCGCCGGGCCGATCTGCGATCCGCGGTTGGCTCGCTGCGTCCGCACGCGGTGTATCACGCCGCGGCGTACAAGCACGTCACGATGACCGAGCGCAGCATCGTCCCCGCGGCGCGCGTCAATGTGCTCGGCACCCTCGAGACGGTGCTTGCCGCACGCGAAGCGGGTGCACGCTTCGTGCTGATTTCGTCGGACAAGGCGGCTGAACCGCGCAGCGTCATGGGCGCGACCAAACGCATGGCGGAGATGGTCGCCCTGAACGCGGGCGG